>Ga0058702_10000039_pt1 | contig 168962 bp, 147 predicted proteins | sample AgamicOrSfe_FD_83781 | JGI IMG/M metagenome (GOLD analysis project Ga0058702, IMG submission 83781) | Agave microbial communities from Guanajuato, Mexico - Or.Sf.e | ecosystem: Host-associated > Plants > Phyllosphere > Phylloplane/Leaf | place: Guanajuato, Mexico | collected 2012-05-30
GGTTTGGTTGATTGATGCCTGGTGGAATACTTGAGGGAAGAGATATAACATTCGGAGGAATCGCCCAAATGCTTGACGACATCTTCAGCAACGTTGGCAGCTCCGTGGTCGACTGAGTGACTGAAAGAGTTATCATTGCGATTTGTCGAGCCAGGTTCGGACTCGACGCAAGACATCGCACGACCCGACGATGCATAAAGAAGCAGAGACGAACAACCACGAGCTACGAAAAAGGCGCTCGAACAACATCATGAGAGCAATTTGCGCAGGGCAGGAGCGCGATTCAGCACAAGACGAGGCCTCTGTATCATCAAAAAAGTATATCGTATCGTAGGTCTCCATGAGCCTCGTGGTATCTGGGTATCGCATCAAGCATCATGAATCGTTCCAGCATAAATTACATCTCTCATATCCTTCAGGAATATCCGTTGTCAGATTCGATCGCCCAACGCCTTTTGCCATGCGAATGCTCCTTCCCTGCGATGATTTTTCGAGGCACTCAGCCTATGCCAATCCGGTCTTTGCTCTCCGATCCGGTCATTGCTCACCCAAGTCCCAGATGGCCTCACTTGCATTGCTTGAGCAAGTAACCAAAGTCTTCACTCCCTGCCTCACTCCTCGAACTCGTCCTCAGTCAGAGGGCGCCAGTCGCGCAAGATGGCAAAGTTGGCGCGCTCTTGCATCCGCTCCGCCGCCTGGATTGCGAACGATCTGGCCATGATCCTACGATCTTGCTCCGTGAGAGGCTCGCCCTCGTCCTCGGCAGCGTCGTCATCAGATGGCAGATCGAAGTAGTCGTCGACAGAGGTGCGAGCACTGCTGGTCTGCGACGAAGAAGGAGTTGCGACGTCGACGAGGGTGCGCTCAGATGACGGAGCTGCGAAGTCGACGACTTGAGTCTGCTCTTGCTCGACGGGAGTGTGAGACGAAGATGCAGGAGCGGTGATTCCGGTGACAGCGACTGCAGCTTGATGACCGGCGTAGGTCTGCGAGAGAGATGCAGCGTGGTTGACTCCGATCTGAGCTCCATGGGTCTCATTAGTGTTGATTGGAGCGGCGGTGACGGGTTCGGTGTGTTCAGCGGCAGCGTTGGCTGCAGTGGTAGCGTCGATTTCGGCTTCGATCTGTCTGATCGTCACGGCTCTCGACTCGACGTTGTCGAGGTAGACGGCTGAGACATTGGTGATTGCGGTGACTGCGGTTGCGACGCGGCGTGCGTGTGCGCGTTCAGCAGCGTGTGCCCAGTCCACCGTGTCAGAGGCAGTGACAGGCTCCGTACGGTTGCTGAAGAACCTGATCTCGTCTGCGTCTGGATTGCGGTCGGCGTCACGCAGAGCATTGCGCTCGGAAACGAGTGCAGCTTGCTGTGCGCGGTGAGCTCTGAGATTGTTGCGGGCTGGACATGTCAGTTGTGAAAAGGGGCAAAGAAGGAGGTGGTGGCATACCGACGATGCGCGCCTCTGCGACGTGGATTGACTCCTCCGCGGATCGAGTTGCAGGATCCAGTGGCTGTAAGGGGATTTGGTCATTGTTGTTGTGGTCGTTCGCAACTTGGAGTGGTTAGGTGTGAAAGACGCGAGAGGTGATGGACTTACTGTGGCGGCGGTGATAGTACCACGTCAAGAAGGCGGCCAGAGCGAGACCCAGGAAGATCACGAACACCCAGACGCCCACGGTCCCCTTGTAGCTGACATTGTCGTCGCTGCGTTTGGTGATGGAGTCGACAGGATGGACAACGACGTTGATGGGAGGAAGGATCAAGCACTTGACGAGAGGCGCCATTCTGGTATGTCGAGATGGTTTGCTTGATGAGATGGAGGTTGTGAGGTGATGAGGTATGAGGTGCGAGGACACGAAGGGAGAGCGACAACGGAAACGAAGTACGAAGTCTGATATACTTGGCGGACGTGAAGCGGACGCGAGACGTGAAGCAACTGGAAGACTGCTGCCTAAGGGCGGTAACGGAGCTGGCCGACTGCCGATAGGATGACGGAGCGTGTGGAAGGGAGTCGATGGTGCTGCCGGACGCGATCTCGCGACAGGTTCGCGAAGGTGAAGTGTAGTCGCGCGACTGCGACAGACTGCTTGCTCATCAGGGGCTGCGGGCCCTGCTCGAGAGAACATGCAGCCGGGCTCTATAAAGCAGGGTTCTGACTGTCCTGTGTCTCTTGTACATGCAGAAAGGTAGCGGTTGTACTGTCGTAGCAGTAGTTCCATGAAGAGAGATAGATAGGAGAAGTCTAGTATCACACAGACATGTTGTACTCACTTGGTATCGGGGGATGACTACTACAGGTCGCACTGCGAGATTTGAGCCCAGTAGCGATGGCATGGCCCTTTTAGGAGAAGGTCCTTGTTATCCTTTGTCTACACTCCCCGCAGCACCAAGGTAGCGGCTGTAGCCTTGTAGCAGTAGCACTCGTCAAGGGCGACTCGACTGGAGGTAGGGAAAGTCTCCATCACATGAAACATGTTGTACATACTTGGTACGGGATAATGATTTCGACGGACGCGCTGTTCAAGATGTGCAGCAATGACATAGCTCCATTGGAGAAAGGTCCTTGTAGTCCTTTGTCTTCTATACCTGTAACGTTGGAGGTGTTATTGTCTTACAGTGATAGTTCTTAATAAGGGAAACCTGAATAGGGGCCGGGATAGTCTAGTATCACATTAACATATTGTACTCGGTTGATATTGGAAAACCATGTTCTTGCCTCCAATCATACATTCTTTCTAGATAATGATGTCCATCTTATCTTCTACACCACCAATTCCTTCTCCCCTTTCATCTCATCTTCAGACTCCGGGCAATGCTTAAACCTGACGAGAGGGGGAAGCGGCCAGCAGAAGTGCTGTTGTTGATTTGGCTGCGGCGACATTGAGGAGGAGAGAGGGGCAGGGGTCTCTTCGAGTGTCGAGCAGGGCGGCGCTTGAGGTCATGGTGGGGTGTACAAAGGACGAACACCTGTTCGCGAAGTCCGAGTACAAAGCGGATGTCTCTGGACAAAGGCGGTGCTGCTAGATGCGGCTGCGACTGCTGCGGCGACGTCAAAGGCCACGAGTCTAGCCGCTAGTGAAAATCCTGCGTAAAGGTGCCTGTGTCGAAGTCCCGGACGACAAAGCAGATGAGGACAATGGAGGTAGTGCTCAATGCCCGTATGCGAAATTTTGCTGACATGAGCAAAACATCAGACTACCCGCCGTTGGAATAGCGAGTGAGCATATTTTTTAGACTCCGTGGACAGCGCGGGTGCCCAAGAATTAAAAAGACAATATTCCTTGCACTGGTTCTGACTGTCGGCGCAGCCTCGACATAGTAGTCATGGCAATACGTGCCGAGTTTCGACTTGGCCAAAGCATCGCGTTTCTGATCTGCGAGGTAGTGTAATCTCCTAATATTCGCATACTGCCAGAACGGACGATTCGGGGTGCGCTTCCATATGTTATAGAAGGCGGCGGCAATGGCAAGTATGACCAGCCAGCTCGTGGCGATGTCGCGACCCGCCGTGTTACTGACTTGCATTCTTGAACCATTATACTGCGAAAGAGTTAGCAAGCTGGAGAATGACAAGGAATGCAATGTCGTCGGGAAAGATGATATTTAGGACGTGGCAAGTCGACCCGTGTTCGGCAAGGTAAACCGGAAAGTGTCGAAAGTTGGAGGAAGGAAGGTGCGTTATCACTCACCATCACTATTATATTCGTCTTGGTATCGATAATCGATGATCCGAGAGGAACATGCTTGTCGTCCAGTCCGACAACCCGAACGTATCTGCTCGAGGTTTTTGTCTGGATTCTGGTCTCGAATCCGGCTCTGGGTACGGTCACAAGAGGGGCAAAAGAATCGTGTCCACGGTGCTGTAAATCGATCATGGTCTCGCCCGGTCTGTCTCCAGCAGATTCGACTCGCCAATGGCGAACATCAGTAGCACCGTTCCAGCTGACGTAAACATTCATGTCTGTAAAACCGTTGCGAATGGCGACATCTGGCCGTCTTTTTGGCCTGCCGGTCCATTTGCCTTTGAACTTGCGATACGAGTTGTGCTTGTCTGTTTCGTAAACGCCTAGAGCTGCGTCGCAAATGACATTCCCCGGGCTAGACTCGGTGTAGGGGGCTGAATGTTTAGAAGAGCCGGCAAAAGCACCTCCAGTAGAAGTTGGGCGTGGTGAATATTGAGAATGTGTTGGGACGAAAGTGGCAGACGAATTGGCGCTCTCCTGGATCAGAACGGCTGTTATGTTGTCCGGGTCCAGAGCGATTCTCACGCCTTGATGATGTGCTGCATGTGAGGCTCTTCGATCAGGCGCATCGGTTTCGAACAGATTCATAATGTTTCCCGGCTGCCACTTTGCACGATGTTCGGTGGTTATCCTCGTCGCTGCGCCGCTGGATAGATCGTAGAAGCTGTTGCGCTTGCCTCCTAGTGTCCAGAGTACGTCGCCATATGGACTTACACAAACGATGGCCTGCAGATAGCGGAACAGGATTATGTAATTCCCTTGGTCGTCCTTGTCGACCGAATTGATGTGGAAGATGTCCTTGGACGAGTCCTTGCGCGAGCGGTATCTTTCCAGCGATTCGCGCGGGCTGAAATATTGTGATGCGCTCCACTGAAATACCAACTTCCCGGTCGCGATATCAATCTCTTGAACAACACTGTCGAAAATGCTAGCATTTTTTGGACCCCCGATGGACGAAAGATCTGCATGCGCAGGTCTTCGTACTGTCATGACGGCAGATTCGCCGATGATGTCGAAGCCATAAGGGTCGCTTCCGGTGATATTACCGTAAGGATGGATTTCGTAAGCGGCCTCGTAGGCAGAATCGAGCTGAGAGATGTGGTTAGCCTGGTGCTTGCGCTGGCAAAGGTAGGTACCAATGATGATACTATGTAGTTACCATGTAGTATGTGCCATCCTCAAAGGTAGTGTTCATTGCAGCATTCCAAAAGGTAATGTAGTCCTGGCCTCTGTATTCGTGGAGTCGGGTATCCTTGATATGGCCCCATCGATCTGCCATCCACACGAGCTGTCCATATCCGTCAACAATTGTTAGTGCTTGCCATCCCTGGTGTGGACCAAAGAAGGTGTAGACAGAGTCGCAACCACCGGGGGTGATTGTTCCAATGCGCGCATGTGGAGGATTGAGAGGAGTGGATTGATAGTGTCGACCTGTGAAAAGTCCGTAGACAGCATTATCGTGCCATGAGGAAGTGGCGGTGGGTGGTCGACCAGTGATGGCAGGTAACGAAAGGCCGCCAGTCGTGTATGTTGCGATCGCAAGCAGCGAAGACAAACACAACGAGCGCATCGCAACCGCCCAGGAGGTCAGAAGCTTCAAAGTCACAGAAGACTGAAGCAAATAGAGTACATGACGAAACTCAGATGTGGGCTTACTTTGGGTCTTTACCTGTGTGGATTCCGTGGAACTCGTACAGAGTAAGCGGAGGTAGGGCGACGGACAAGAATGTCAATCTCGTTTCCATCTAGCGGCGAGTGGAGAGGCTAAGGATGCAGACCAAGACCAACATCGACATGGCTCGCGCGATTAGGAGAAAAGTCCCCAAAAGCCCCCAAAAGCCCGGAGGGGCATGCTTTGGTGACGGGATCAAGAAACGGTAGCAAATCAGACTGCCATCGGTATCATCCAGATCGACGTGCAAAGGACGGGAAAAACGCTCGGGCTTGTCCGAGCCCACTAGCTCCACGTGTTTGGAAACCTTCTTGGGAAATTGGGTCGTTATTGCCTAAGGTAATTAATCCAATATCCCGCCTTGTTCTTGTGTCGTCGAAGGTTGTACGGTGCCTTTGCAGAAGTTTCGCTGGTGACGACTGGATGATGTGTATAAGCAGACAAGCAGATGGTTAGACTGGTGTTCGCGATTCGGAGGCACCGGATGACTTCTCGTTGAGCTCACGATGCCCTTGTCCATGTTCCTCTCCAATCGTCCAGTCAAGTCGCAAGCACGGTGGGAAAAATAAAAGGGCTAAGACCACTAATGAGGCTATAGCAGCTTTGATGACGCTATAAATCCGGAAATGTAGAGCCGGGTGGATAAATTGCAGCAACAGAATTGCAATTCCTACCGCGACGTGAGGTGATTTACAGAGACTTGCCAGTTGCAGCCGAGACTGCCAAGTCTCCATATGTGCCGTCATGTTCTGCCCCTCTTATAACCGACCGAACATCAGCGATTCTGATTCTCCTGCCGTCTTGCTATCGGACTTCCTCCTGCACCACCACTGGCACTGGCACTGCAAGCAACCTCTACTTTGTGACATGCCACCTTATCTTACCGCCTCAATCTTCCGGTGTCACGCGGTAACCCCACCTTACCACCACAAGCGAACGAACAGAATGACAGCTCCTGTATGGACCAAGACAGAAGTGAAGACTCGGGCGACAAGGATCTATTCGAGCGGGCATATGTGCAGACTCTTAAATCGTAAGTACTGTGCTGTACTGTAGGTACACACGATAGGCAGACCGAGTTTTTCCTATCTCATCCTCTTATCGATGCCTTGCCCTCGTCCGCGCTCTTCAACCTCCTCCCTGGCAAAAGCAGCCCCCACCTAGTCCGCCTTCTCGCAAGTGAACCTCAACAACTCCTTCCCCTTCATAGCAGGATGCTCTCTAAAGTCTTCCGTCTGATCCAGCGGAATAAGACTCACTTCGACATTCCAGCGTCCCTCAGCCAAGGTCAACACTTCCTGCAACATCAACCCAAAGTCTTCAGCATTAGGCACCCACGCTTGCTCCCTCACTCCCAAAGCCCCGACTCTCCTCTCCCACTTCGTAGTCGCACACCCCTCGTGACAACCTACCAGCAAAAACCCCGTCTGCGGCTGCATCCGCTCCAATAGCGCCCGCAGACTCGCGGCCTGCTCCTCCATCTCGAGCCCGTACACTCGGTGCGGTAACCACAAGATATCCACGTCGCCGCGGTACGGCAGGAACGGGTCCGGCGCGTCGGTCCATTTCTTGCTGGGCTTGAGGTATGCCTCGCCATCCAGGCACGCGATGTTGAAGCGGTCTCTGTCGCGGAAGGCCTCGTGGGACAGTGCCCAGCGCTCGGCTGACGAGTTGTAGGTCAGCATGTTCTTCTTCGGGGCGCCGTGCATGGCGAGAGCCCGCAGGTCGGTGCTGAAGTAGTCGCTGTGGTCGAAGATGGTGGCGCCGGCTTTGACGCGGGCGAGGATGGTGCTAAAGGCCGGGTGGAGGCAGATGTATGGGTCTGCCCAGTGTTGCAGCGGATCGATTGAGCTGAGGCCGCAGTCGTGGATTCTTCTGGTCTGACGAGGTTGAGCAGGGAAGGCAGGTGCTGTGATGTGACGCCGGACTTACGATGCTGCAGTAGTGCTCGAACAGCAGCTCTGAACCGCTTCCTTCACCAGGTAACGAGGCGTATTCTGTCAGCAATCTGTAGGCGTTCTTTCGGACATGATTGCACGGTAAGATGTCTTGTGGGGCGCTCGCACTCTCTTCATGTGTCGACGCACGTGGTCGCGGCGTGTCTGGGCGAGGGACTATGTGTCGATGTTCCTCAGCCATAGTGTTGTTCAGTGAAGTTCTTATCGAATGGTCACGATACCTGACAACGTATTTGTTCCCTGAGAACCTTCGAAGGGTACATATATTCATCTCTACTCGGTGTGACAACAACCATGCAGTCATGCTACACAAACACGTACTGCTTCGTAGTACAACGAGAATCCAGGCGCTTACCCACAGCCTCATAGAATCCTCTCATTGTTACTTCACTACGTAACGAAACGAGAAGAATTGCACAACCGGTAGGTCAAAGGATGGACAGTGTCATTGTCTCTTTTACATCATCTACGGCTCCTCCTCTTTAATCTCAACATCAACCTCGGGCGTGCCTTCCTTCTTCACCTCACTATCACTCCCAGAGCTCATGCTAAGATTACTCGCCCTTTTCGTGACAGTCCTCCCACCCGGCGCCGCCACATTCGACAAACTCGACAACGTGGGTACCTGATCTCGCGACTCCCGCGGCCCCAATCGAGGCGAGGGCTTACCACTCGACGTCGCCGTCTCGGCGAGTTTCTTCTTGCGTCCGGACGCGCCTGGATTGCTGCCGGTGCGTCTGATGCTCTCGCTCCGTTGCCGCCTAGGTCGTCCTTCGCCATCGGGACCGGGGGTTGAGCTGCGGGAGCTGGAGCGCGAGTCGCCCGAGTTGGAGACGATGCTTTCGCGCTTCTTGGGCACCCGGAGATGCGCCATGCTGGGTTTCTCCTTGATGGGCTTTGCTGGTGTCGGGGCGCGTAGTCTGCTCCATCCTCGCCAGCCGCTCCACCAGAGCCAGCCTCCTTCTCTTTTGGCCGCTTCGCGGTCGCGAGTCTTGATCAGTTTTCGCAGGTCGGCGCGGCGGTTGTTCTCTTTCTCCCAATACGATGTGCGGTAGGTGTCCCATTCCTCGCGGAAATCGGGGCTGAACGGTTTTGGAAGAAGGAGTAGCTTGATCATGTCGCCGCCGGGCGCAATGTCCTCCTCGATCCATAGGTCTCTCCTGCCATCTTCCAGCTTTCGTAACTTTTCCTTTTCTCCGCCTGAGATTCTGTCCAAGTCTCGTGGTACTAGTGTATATCGCATGCCTTTGGTGCCTGCCCACCATCCGAGCGGGTCCAGCAGGTTGATATATCCGATCAGTTCTTTCCACCACGGGCCGCGCAGAACCACGACTTTGAGATTGAAGCCTCGTAGACCGCGATTTGTGATGCCTACCCATTTCCTCGGCCATCTTATCCCACGTTCCCATATACCTGTGGCCCATACAAGTCCCCATGTGACTGCTCCACCTACGAAGCCCATTTTTTCGCCAGTGTCGACCACCCAGTAGACGCTACCACCGGTCCCTTTGCCATCTTCGCGGGGTCGCAGAAAAAGGAGGTATGTAAAGGTCAAGGTCCACAGAGCCAATGCTCCGAGAAGGAGAAGGTGTAACCGCAGTCGAGCTCGTAACGACAAGTATTGCGCTCGTAAAGACGATTCCAGAATCAGCAGATTCAAGTAGATCTGCGGTGGTGACGAGGGGAGGTGTGAAGTAGGATCGTTCAGGCTGGGTGGATGCGGCGCCGTGACCGAGTTGGTAGATGATTGAGAAGACCTCCTCGCAGCTGATGCGACCTGATCTGGTGACACATTGGGAGGAGGTGCGCCTTTGACCAGTCGGTCGATCTGTGAGGATGCCATGTCCGTGTCGGCCTACAGTAGCTACGACGCGCTCTGCCGCCGCAAAAGGCTCGACGACGCCGACAATCGATGGCTTAGTTTCAGCGCATCACAGTCGAATTCTGACGCAGATTCGAAGATGAATCGAAGATGTTCCAACTAGTGATCGGAATATTGTTCAGTGGTCAGACGAGCAATGAATGGTTCGGGTTTAGAGCGGTGACTGGTGGTCCATCATGGTCAGCCCGACAACTCGGCGACATGTGAACAAAGTCCCGCGGTTGCATCATCGGTTGATTCAGCATGCTGGGGCGGGCGGTCAGTCGGTGCCTGGACTGGAGGATCAACAAACCAACTTTATTCTTCCTTCTTTCTCCTACAACAAGTGGACAGCTCCGGTCGTTGCCACGGCCATATATTGTCTATCAAGGACTCAAAATTACACCCTCCTCCATTCGCTCGCCGGGCGCGCGCCTGCCACAACATTTACACCGCTCGATAACAACCAGAAGCGGCAAACAGCAGGGTCTCGAGGCGACCAGGATTATCACTAAACGACACGCCACCATGGCCAGCGCCGACTCGGACTCAGAGGTCACCAAGCAGAAGCAGCAGGCTATGCTGGCAAGACATAGAACAGATGCCTCAAATGGTCCAAAGCCTGGCATGTTTCCGCTGGGATATAAGGAGGGCTTCAATCAGTGGTGGGCAGGACTGTCGCCGGCGGTGACAGAGCATCGTGTGCTGTCCTTCATACCATACTTACAAGCTCCACCAACACACACGCAGACCGGATCGGCGCCGCCTTCTGCGGCAGCAGCGTCCAACGATGTGACTAGAAGCCCGGAAAGAGAAGCGGCACCAGCCGTGACTGGAACGAACGATCCTTGGGGTCCAAGAAGGTGGTGCTCGGACCTCGTACAGCTGAGCGGAAAGGATCGGTATCTGAACGAATTCTCGGTGGAAAGAGTGGGCGAGAAAGTGGACAATCATTTGGTTATGCTCCACGGTTACGGCGCTGGCTTAGGCTTCTTCTACAACAACTTCGAGCCCTTGTCGCGGAGAACTGGTTGGAAGCTCCATGCTCTGGACATGTTGGGTATGGGTCGCTCGTCGCGACCGCCGTTCAAGATTCATGCAAAAACGAAAGAGGAAAAGATTACAGAGGCGGAGAACTGGTTCATCGACTCGCTCGAGGAGTGGAGGGTGAAGAGCGGGATCAAGCAGTTCACTCTGCTTGGACACAGTTTGGGAGGATATATGGCCACTGTAAGGGTATCATGCAGGATGCAGAAGCACATTCATACTGACCTATCCAGGCATATACGCTCAAATATCCCGGCAACGTGTCGAAGTTGATCCTGGCCAGTCCAGTGGTAAGTTGCATGTGAACACTTCGCAATCATGTGAACACTATTAATACTCATGTCAGGGTATTCCTTTGGATCCAAGAGCAGAGCAGGAAGACATGCCAGAACCCGAAGAGTCCACGATGGGCAATGAATTCTCACAAGGACAGTCAGAATCCAAGTCAAAGAAAGCACCACTAAAGCCACTGCCCAAATGGCTTACCACACTTTGTAAGTCAACCATGTTCACAGCCTCTTCCCACCCAAGCTAACCTCACCCCAGGGGACATGAACGTATCACCCTTCTCAATCGTCCGTATCGCCGGCCCGCTCGGCCCACGCCTAGTCTCAGGATGGACAGGCCGCAGATTCGGCTCTCTCGAAAAACAAGAATCGCAAGCTCTACACGACTACAGCTACAGCCTGTTCCGGCAACAAGGCAGCGGCGAATACGCACTCGCCTACATTCTCGCTCCGGGAGCCTACGCACGCTCCGCCCTGATCAAGCGCGTCCAAGGCCTCGGCCGCCAATGGCTCGACCGCTCACACACCAGCCCGCAATCCGACGAGACGTCTTCCACACCCGGCAGCGGCCGCGCCCGCGAGACCGGCATTCCCGTCGTCTTCATGTATGGCCAGAACGACTGGATGTCGAAAGAAGGCGGCGAAGACGCGGTGCAGAAGATGAAAGCGGCGCAGGAAGCGGCGCTCAAGAACGCGACGCCCGAGGAGCGCGCACGAGAAAACGGCGATCAGAAAGTCGTCATTGTCCCCGGCGCGGGCCATCATCTGTATCTCGACAACCACAAATTCTTCAACGAAGCTGTTGACAAGGAACTGGCGGATGTGGAGAAGCGGAACAAGCGACTGGAGGGGTTGAGTAAGATCTGAGATGGATAGATATATAGATGTGCATAATAGCGAGCGCGGCGTTCGGGCAGGCAGGGGTTATAGACATTTCGAATTTTTTTTCTGCTTTTAGATCGCTCTAGACGATGCCAGCCACGCATTAGACATTGACACCATTCCCCATGATCGGTCTCTCCTTGCCGTTCTCCTCGGCCCACTCCACAATCGCCTTCTCCGCGATCTTGAACCCGGTCATGCCCGCCGGCGCGCCGCCGTAGACCGACGACTGAAGCAGCGCTTCTCTGATCTCGACCTCTGAGCAGCCTGCCCACCATCGTTAGCCACCACAGTCCACGGAAAGATGCCCATTGTCATCATCGAACGAAGAGATGGGTCTGAACTGACCGTTGTTGAGAGCACCTCTGACGTGCGTGCCTAGTTCCTCGCCGCGGTTGAGAACCGATAACATGGCGATGTTGAGCAGCGAGCGAGTCTTCAGCTCCAGCCCGGGGCGTGTCCAGACTTGGCCCCAGCACGACGCCGTCACGCTGAGTTCCAATTCGTTAGCCATCTGTCTTTGGGGACTGGCCGGGGGGGTGGGTCTAGAGGACGTGGCGGAACGGACGGACGTACTATTCTTGCATCGGTCGCGCAAAGTCTGACGATGCGTTCGCGAGTGCTTTGTCGACATACTTGTCGCCGGCGACTTTTCTGCGGATCTGCAGACCGGCTTCGTAGAGCTCCTTTTTGGCTGCGTCGGACATGGTTGCGGGGTTGTGAACCTTGGGGGATTGTCGATTAAGTGTCGAACGGCGATGTTGTCACTGGGTGGTTTAATACTTTTACGAGGGCTCGTGTATATGGTAGTATCGGAAGTGGTAGAAAGCCAGTGTGGCTGCTCGTCCCCTCGACATCATCCGGTATCGAGACTCTGAGGTGATTGCGGGGGAGGTTGCGAGATCGTCGGGGTACTCGTGGGGAAAGCATATAGACTTGGGGGCAGAATTGGGGTAATTAACCATTCCCCCGACTGCTCGACGACGACCGTCTATCCAAGCATGCATTGAACAAACGGCCTCTGCTCTTCAATCCCATGGACAGGCCAGATTAGGTGACCACGCTGCCAGCAATGGCAGATTCGCATTGTTCGATCCCGCTTCCGCATGCCTCGTCAGATCAATCGTACGTGACCGTCTCCGCTATCCCAGGCGGCTTCATCACGCTGCCAGATAAGTTCTTCGTCGCGCCCGCTTCGCCAACAGCAAAACGGACAGTGCCGTCCCTATCCTTCCTAGTCGCACACCACGGTACCGCACAACCAGTCTTTCTTCCCGACAGCTCCGACTCCATCGAGCGTCCGCAGCAGACCTACCGGATTCTCTTCGACCTAGGCCTCCGCTCTCATCCCTCGCGGTATCCAGCGCCGCAGCAGGCACATCTGGAGAACCGCCGACCCTACAGACTGGCACCAGGCGTGGCGGCACAACTGTCGACCGGTGGGACAGAACCGCGTGATATAGACGCGGTGGTCCTGTCGCATGTCCACTACGACCACCACGGCGACCCGGAGGATTTTCCCAACAGCACGTTTGTCGTCGGGAACGGGGCGCTGGATGTGCTCGAGCATGGACTGCCGGGGCAGGCGTCGCATCAGAACTTTGAGAAGGACCTGTTGAAGAAGCATAATGTCGTCGAGTTGACTTGCCCGCCGTCGAGAAAGTTGGACAAGGGAGGAAATGAAGCTGGGAATGGGAATGGGATCCAGAAAGTCAGTTTTGATTGGAAGCCACTTGGGCCGTTCCCGGCGGCGCTGGATGTCTTTGGCGATGGCTCGTGCTGGATCATCGACACACCGGGCCATCTTCCTGGACACGTCAATATGCTCTGCAGGACCGGGCAGGATAGATGGATATGCCTCTGTGGAGACTCTTTCCATGATATAAGGCTCTTGACAGGGGAGAAAGAGATAGGGGAGTGGACGACAGACGACGGTATCTGTACCTGCATTCACCTGGACAGGTCAGTGGCGGAGGAATCGATCAAGAAACTGAGACGGTTGAAGGAAACAGAAGGCACAAGGGTGGAGATGATCTGTGCGCATGATGAAATGTGGTTGGAAGCTCATCCTGAGGCTATCTTCCCCGGTAGGATATGCTGAGCCTTCGTCAAGTCATGACATTTACAATCTGGCAACTTCTTCAGAATCCACCCTTGCCGCGTACGCGCTGGACAGCGCCGTAGAAACCCTTGGCCCACGCGAAACTGCCTGGGTCTTTACCAATCGACATGGGTGGCAGTGATCCGTCTGCCATTCGGTAGAGACCGTCTTCTTGACTGGCTTGGCCGAACTTGGTGGTGTTCTGGCATCTCTCAATTCCTTCGCGCCATCTCTTGGCGACCATTGGTGAGTCGATGAGGACATTGATCTCCTGACTGTGGTACCACGACTGCAGTACAATCAGCATGTTGAAATTATCTTCCACAATACATGATCCTTACCTGGGTATCCATATTGCCGTTGCCCTGAACGCAGATGTGCGAATCGACAATCATGAGCTTGATATGGCACGTTCGTTGCTTCGTCCTTGCGTGAAGTGGAACGTTCTGATCTTTGGCAACATAGTACTGAACATGGAGACGGGAGCGGTTCTCGGCATCTCCAAGCTCCTCGTACAGCTTGTTTGCCACCATCTCGTTGTCTGAACGTACGTTAGTATCAGGAATCCTGGTACTCAGCAGCGCTTGACTTACGGCCTCCTTGACCAGGCAACAGCTCGCCAGTGTCATTGTAACCAAGACAGACCGCTGCACTTTAGTTAGCGAGTAGTAACGAGTATATGTGAGACCACTACTTACAATATGTCACTTGAATTCCCCTCCGACACGCAGCGATGAGCTCTGGGAGAAGGGCTTCGGCATTGAGATCGGGAGTCTGGATGAATACATCGGATTTTGCGTTCCGTATCGCACTCAACCAACATTCATTCTGTGGCATGAAGACTCCATGGTTGTTTGTAGCACCGTACGGTTTGCGATTGACCACGGCCATGGGAACCAATTCATGCACTGGAAGAGGGATATATGGGGTGAACTCGTCACCCTCTTCGAACTCTGGTGCAGTCGGAGGAGCGTTCGATTTCGACGTCTCGTTCAGGTGGCGGTTCACAGACTTCAGCATAGTCTCTCCTGACTTTGGGGTCAGGGCTGCCTGCATGCGCGTTACTTCTGCGGCAATATTGTCGTCGAAGTGATTGTCTCCTGCTTTGTGCATTGGCAAATGCTCCTGTTTACCGTCGTCGGCTACTTGCTGGAGATTGCGGGCTCGGCCCATCTCTGGGAGATTCAGATCGCCGTTCTGATCGAAGATTCCTCTATAGGTTGGGTCATCGAATGTAGGTAGGCCACCTCCAGCCGCAGGTGTCGCGTGACACGGCATTGGAGGGTTCAATTCCCTATGCCAGGATACCATGAGGGTGTCATACAATGAATCAACAATTGGGCCTTCCAAGGCGCTCATCATCTCGACGCTGCAAACTCGATTAGCACGGTCCACCTAATGGAAGCGAAAGGGCATACTTTGAGTTTTCTTGGACGTTGTTCGAACCAAGAACAGCAAACTTGCGGTCAACCACCATGAGTTTTGAATGGAAGGTGCCGAGGAGAGGCCTGTGGAAGTTGACAATCTCGAGGTCGCAGTGTGGAATCTCTTCTTTCGAGGGAAACTTCACAGCGTCGCCGGTGTACTCCTTTTCCGGAACAAGCTGGTGGTTATCCGCGAACTAGTCGATGTCAGTATGTGTTTCGTGGTTTCTTCTCAAGCTTTGAAGAAGTACACACCTGCTTCACTGGAGAAGTGTTAGTCTCGATAACTTTACACGGGAAGGAAGCACTTACAATTTCCGCGATCGTACAGGACCTTGATGACGGCTCTCGTGCCCCTTTTGCCGCATCGTCTTGACAACTCCTTCATCGCATCTGTGATAAGGGTGGCAGAGTCACTAGCAGCCCAGTAGTTCGTGGCGAGAAAGACTTCCTTGTCCGCCCTTGCGATCAGATTGGACATGTGTCTGCAGATATCCTCCAGAGGCGCAAGCACTGTAAGCGGCACAGCACCGCAACTACCGATGAGTGAAGGGGAGCAACATCCCATCAACGGATCATGATTGAGCGGGAGCAGACTGTCGTGGAAAATGCGCAAGAAGAGTTCGCTGGGCTTCGTCGGGCCCCAGTTTCCGCATTCGTAGGCACGCTGAAGTTCTTCGGCGCTCGCTGGTACTCGTGACTTTGGCAGTCCTGGTTCCGAGATGCGAATTCCTTCTGGATGGTAGAGACGCTTTGCGGCTTCGCCCGGGCTGAGTTTGGGATCTTGAGCCAGAAGACTGGACACGCTTTGAGGTGTCGTGCATAGTTTGTACACGTGATCGGATATCTTGGTCGACGCCATTGGTCTAGCCAGGGTTCTGGTAAGAGGGCTGGAGAGAGGTCTGGCGATATGTTAGAGGTGAGGTTCTGGATACGGAAAGGTGTCGAAGAATGATATACGGCTGTGTAAGGTGTCGCTAGGTTCGCTCCGTACGGTAGTATCGTCGCTGTGGGCAATTCGAGGTTCTAGGAGGACGATGGGATCAGTCAATATGCAGGGAAATATGAAAGAGTTCACGACAAGTCTGCCCCTGCCGAGTTCCTTGGTTAGACCATGACGAGGGAGGGGTGCCCTGCGCTTGCCGAACTGGTCGTGTAGAATTGCGGTACGTCACTGGGTCGCCCCGCACGACCACGCGAGATTGGCAGGAAACAAGCTCATCAAGAAAAGCCAAGCGCCACCAAGCCTCGCTTTTCGATGCTTGGTCGTGCTGACACCTGCCGATCTTCGGTTCGTTGATACCTTAACTGTCTGATTGCGTCAAGACTCAGGGACGGTCTTGTTTTATACTGCACGCAAACCTGCCTGGCGCGCCGTAAGTTGGCCAGCGTACCGAGGCCTCGTAACATGTGTAAGACACTCGATTCACAATGAGAGACAAGACACGCGGCACCACGTTAGGTATTATTGTGTCTCGAGCTCGACTGGCGCCAAAGTGCATGTCTACAAGCGCAGGGAGCGAACTCCGTTACTGCAGTGACACAGCTTCAAACGTCACCCAAAGCCTTCATCCTCATGAACTGTCCTTGCATCTGCTGGTATAAAGCTGCACTCGACGACCTTGCCAAATTCAAAGCCTTGTCGCCCCAGATCTGTGCTCCCTCTTTATCAGAAGCCAAATGACGATCCACACACTGATTGAAAGCTGTACACGCCAGCCAGTCCAGCTCGTCTTGCGGGTATCTGTCATTGTACACGGCAACAACTTGGTCAAGAACACCCAGACTCGTCTCCGGATCCGTTGTCAAAGTCATGCGAAATACACATCGTAGCCATCGAGCCAGCATCGACATGTTGCCCTTCGTGCTACGCCAGCTTTGATTGATGACATTTTGCATCACCGCAGGAAACTTTTCGTGGTGGGATCGATCGAAGCCTATGTTCAGCATGTGTGCGTGAATCACCAGGACAAGATCTGCAAACGTCTCGAGATGCTCGACGTCGCCTTGCTGAAGACATTTGGCGAAGATTCCATCGAGATCATCCCATTTCTCAAGCTTCAAGATGGCTTCCAGATCGAACCGCAGAAGCTGCGAAGTCTTCGCCCTGGCATCGGCATCGTCCGCAGCTGCAATGGCAATGTAGGCCTCGATGTGCTTGCGAGCGGTAAGGTAATGCTGCATCGACGTCTGGATATTGTCCTCAGATCTTGCAAGTACGACAGAGGCAGATACGATCAGGAAGTGGCACGTTCCTTCTCGTTCGTCCAATTTCGTCAATGCTGCAGAATTTCCGTGTCCTCGAAGCAGTTTGATCAGCCCAAGTGAGCTCTGAAGGAGTCGGACAATCAAGATTGGCGAAGCAACTTCGCAGTATTTGAGAGCAAGGTTGTAGCTGTTCTTTGCGAACCAGCTCAGTTCTAGCTCGTAGGTCTCAACCCGGGGAGGCTCCTCGCCGGTGGTGTGAAACTGCTTCTCCTGAAAGATTGCGGCCTCAAATATTCGGCAGAGCTCGGTGAGCTCATTGTCGACGGGATTGTCATGACTCTCAAGTTCCTTCATCATCATGAGCGCCGTCGAGCGTAAAAGTGCTGGCAGGTAGATTCCCGGTGGAGTAGCATAGTCGAATTTCTCCAAGACCTTCTGAAGCACAATGACAGTATGCTTCCTGTTGCCGGCTTTCTGCGCTTCAAGCACGCAAGCATAGAGGAACGTTGCGTCCTTGTCAGTCGTCTGGACTATCTTGTCGAGGGAGCTCATAGTGAGCTCTTCGTCTTGGCTGTACAGTCCGACTCGATACATCAAGTATCTCGTCAAGATTGCGTCTTTTCCGCTATCTGGCATTTGGAAGAAGGCTTCACGTGCCGCAGCAGAGTCGTTTTGTAAGAGAGCCAAAGACATTATCTTCCGAGCGAACTTGGACTTGTTGATCTCGCCTGCATTATCGAAGAGTGAGTGCTGGGTCAATCGACACCAAGCTTTCGCAACCTCAAAATTTCCGGTAGCAGATGCTGTGTCAATACTCCTCCACATCAAAGTTTGAGCAGCGTGTGTTGCATCTGCATTCAGTGCTCGGCGTGTAGCATCGTAGATCTGGTTCACTGTGGCTGCCAGTGACTGAACTTCTTCAAGTGAGATTGCTTGTGAGGTCGAAATCCAGACTCTGGTCACTAGTGTCTTCTCGATATAAACCATGTTGATCGTCTCGTACAACCGGACTGTAAGAAACGAGTCCAGTGTTCTGGCTGCCAAATTCGCATTCCAGCCCTTGAGTTTCTGGATGTGGTGCATTATGGTCTTGAAATTCGGATCGTTCAAGACCGTACTTGTCATCATCGCAACAATCACTCGCTGATAATCATCCGTTGGTGTTGGATTTCTCATAGAAAGCAGCTCGAGCTTCAGCATCGAGATCGCCATTTTGTTTCCGAATTCACCCTCGAGAAGAGCGATAAGATCAGCCGCTCGATTTGTCGAAGCTTCATTCTTGCACCCTAGCAGAGCCTTGACCAGGTCATGCATTGCACTCGTTCGTAGCTCCATGGTATCCGCCGAGAGGTGTGAAGGGTCCACCGAGTCTAATCCGTTGCAGCTCCGCTCCAGCCAAGTGACCGCGCCCTGCCACCCACGTTTTCGCAGAAAATCTTTTCCAATTTCGTACTGCAGGTCTGCCAGTCTGACGAGCCCAGCTACACCTTCGTCACTGTCAGTATCGAGTTTAATGGACTTGAGGTGGTATTCAGCCAGATCGATCCGATTGGTCTTCCAGGAATGGACAGCTCGTAGGATCCAGAAGTCCGATATCAGCCGTTGAACCACCTTCTCGACTGCATCGTCACTGTCTGTGTGCTTCCCACGGTCGCTGCCAGTGAGAGACGCCACGTGATCCGCGGCTGCTTGGAAGATCTGACCGCAGATATCGAAGTCGGTATTCTCAATGCATGTTCGTGCAGCTTTCAGTGACACAGTGATGACTCTTATCTGCATGTCCTTGTCCTGAGCACCTCTTTTTACAGAAGCTCGATACGCAGCGTCGATCAAGGAGAATGCGAATGCTCGTAGTAGGCTGAAGATGGGTCCCGGACACTGACGTTCCCGGTTGGCTCTGGTGGCTGCATTGAACAGTTCCGTGCCCAGTTGGCCGGCGTCGACGGCGTTGATGGAGCGTAGCTGTGCCAGAGGTAGAGCTAAAGAGCTCGCCAGGTGGTTTCGTAACCTTTGCTGCGCCGCTTTGTCGAGGGTGTTTGCTTCGACCTGACGCTTCAAACGCTTCACGTATTCTGCTGCTTATCAGTCGCTGTCAATTAACACTCGTGCCTCATCTTGCCTTGGAGGTCAGCGCCTTCATCCATCTTTGATATGTCCTGGTTTGATTGTGTGAAGAGTCCGGTCGTGGAAACCGTGGTAAGAATATCTTCGTACCAAGTACCAAGAACCAAGAACTTAAAACGGAAGGCACGCGATCACCCACAAGATAACGCGCGCACGAGGCAACCGTGACCACCTATTCGAGAAAGTGCTTTCTTCTGGGTGAATGTGCAAATATGCATTACTGTCCATAGTATCTACTGCAGAGCACACAGCTCGCTAAGCTGAGCGTATGGGCAAAAAGTTGCCAACAATGACCGCTGGACTACGTTTGATCAGCAACTCAGACTCAATATTCGAGCGCGACAGGAGACTCACATGTTATGGGTATCACGACGAATAGTAAATGAAAAACAACAACGCAAAGTCGGATCTTTTGAAGAAGGATCCGGGTTCTTCAGCGAACAGCTTGTCAGGATTGCCTTTTGTGATTGATCGAAAGCGATCGCTCCGAACTTTTCCCAATAGCTGACAAGCGAGTCTTCCGCAATGATATCGTGGATGGCGAGTTTGCCCTGGAATGATCAGCATGTTCCAGAAAATGTTCTCGATATTACCTACATCTCTCAATTGCTCAATCGGCACATGGATCAACTCTGCCATCTCCTTGTTCCCTCTGAAGATTTCTCCTGTTCTCCTCCAACAACAGGCCGGTATAGCCATACTCGCAAACACACGATCGTACTCCATCAAGCTTCTCTCGAACCACATCTCGACCTTAACGAGCTGAATGTCGGTAAGACTTTGCATCGCCTCTCGGAACTTCGGTCGGAACTTGTCAAGCTGTCGTAGGATCTTCTGCCTAGACGCCGGTCGCATGTTCTTCTCCATATAATTATTCAAGCGTGCATAGCCCTTGACGTAGTTGAATGGCTTCAGAAGGCCAGCATCGTATTTTGCTTTCAAAAGCCTATTCATCCTCTCTTCCGGTGAGTCGTTACCAGCTGGATCGGCGGCGGTCAAGAAGAACTTGTCCCTAGCTTTTTGATCGATTGGAAAAGCGCTGGATGGTCGAGATATTTCGTTGCCCGCTTGTACTGCACTCGGTATTCCAGGTTGCGTAGGCTGATTGGATGGGGCATGGTTGTTCGAGGCGTTCATCGCCGCATTCGTGGTCAACATAGGATCATTGAAGAAGGCCTGAAGATCATCCCCGCCGTACATTCCACCATCATCCAGCAGACTGTTGTTAAGAAAGTCACCCAGGAGCTGATATTCCGAGTGTGTCTCCGAGTGAGTGAACGCATTGAATGGGTGTAGATGGTGCATATCCGTGTTTGTTCCGAAATCCGATTGGCCATAGTTCATCAATGACTGGTCCGAATTTGATTGTTGCTGGAATTGATTCGCAAGGATTGGCTCTGGCTGCGCGATCTGAGGCGCGCCCATACTGGGTGTCTTCGATTGCTCCAGCAGACTGTCGTCACCGGCTCCAAATGGCGGAAACTCGTCTGTGACATGTGCTGGCTCTTGCTTATCGGTGGATGTACCGTCTGCCTCGCTCTTCTGCTTCTTCACAGGCTCTCGGTGTTCATCGTGACATAAATGACCTATATCTCGCTTTATACAACGAGTACAAGGTCGCTGGCTGTCGCAGGTCATGTGCGATCTTCTACAGTATACACATGCGTGATTGACCTTCCTGCGCTTATTGGACTTCTTCTGTGCTTCATCCCCCGTGGTCTTCTTATCTGTGGATTCATGTGACTCCTCCTTCGTCACCGACGGCGACTCCTTCACTTCTTCCGCCATTGACTTCCTCTTCTGGTCGTTCATGATGTTCGCGGCCTGAGCATTTGCGCCATTCGCAATCGACTGCTGGTCGGTCATGCAGCCGTACGGAAACCGAAGCCGTAGGAGACTCTGGGTGTGCTAAAAATATGGTGGACCCGTTGTAAGCTTACTGTTGGCGACTCGAAGAAGCTTGCTCTAGATTCGGCATTCGAGCGCAAAGAGTTCGCACAGAACGCGACAAAGAGTGTACCGTACATGTACCGACTCAGCGGGTGTTAGTGGGGTATATAGCGATTAAGCTTATGGCACGGGACGCGCCGTGGCCGCAGCTACCGCCATAATTCCTCGTCCCTCCTGTCGATCAAGTCGCAAGCGAATCGGGGAAAATGGTCGTTATTAATGAGCTTCAATGCACTCAACAACTTACTAGTATGTAAAGAGACAGTCAATGTCTGGCGACAAATGACGGGCTCATACCGAGCGCTCGTGTGTGTACTCTGGGTGATACGGTTCCTGCTCAATCAACACGACATAATGGCGTGTCTTGGTCTTCCATTGGCTACTACCTTATGGTCACAAACGCGCCACGTCAACACATCCTCTCGACGCAGTACTACCACAGAGTTTCGAGGTAGAGCACAAGAACTCTTGTTTGTTCTAGTATGGGCTCACAAGTTCATGTTTGCTTCAAATTTCCAATTCTTGCTTTCACGTTGCACCGTCCACCACATTTCATCACACAGTCTCGCGAGTTTTCGACGCTATATATATAAACATGTCCTTTCCGTTGTCCAGACGAGTATACAAGATATCCAGAAACATACATCTCCTTCTAGAATGTCACGGCCACCATGCAGACTCAGCATGAAATTCGCGCGGATGGATTACCACGACTACATTAATCGAGTCGGGAATCAAGAATTAGTCAGCCTCTTGATTGGAATAGAACAACAGATGGGTAGTCAAGGGGAGAACTCGCCCGTTGCATCTGATGGCGCCTCGTCTCGGCCCTTCTTCTCTTCTGAGACAACACCGATGAGGTCCTCGTCACACGTTGCCGGCGACGGTGATTCAACGGAATCAGAGGACCCAAGTGCAGTCTTGCCGGTTTCGAAAGTCCCCGAGGAGCCAGTAACCAGCCTGCCACCCTCTGACGCAGAAGGCGAGATGTCACAAGGTTCAGATGTTTCGATGGGCAGCCCTCCGTCTGCCCGCGCAGTGTCCGTTGTATCTCGACGGTCGAAGAATCCTTCAACCTCTTCCAGATCTTCACACACGCACAAGTGGCTGGGCACTCACCGACGAACATCAGAAAGCTCATCACCTCCACAATCTCCTCTATTAACCGTGGACCCAATCAACGCTGCGACAACCTCACAGTCCTCAAAAGGGAAGAGCCGAGCAACATCACCTCCGCCACGAAGTCACCAAGCCCTGAAGTCCTTGAAAGGGATCCTGCAGAACAGCAAGATCCCACGCATCTTTTCCCGCTCCGAGCTCAAGGCACCAGACAACGAACCGCCCACGCACAAGCGGCGGAAGACGCTCTTCTCGCCCTCACCACGGGTGAACAGTCCCGACGGTTGACAACTAGGGCTGTCCTTGGAACGTTTTCGCTCCGTTCAAGCCTCGAGGAATCGAACATACTCTATATATCAGACGTCTTGCGCGCATCTCCGTCCGAGACATGTTCGACACGCGATCCGTCGCGGCTCTGGCTGCCGTATGAGCAGACTGACGTGTCGTCTGCCTCCTATTGTCTATGGTTCTCATCATCACAATCCGGCAAATATGTTCCAAGTCATGGCCTAGATGGTGCCTCTGGATGTCGACTAGCATAACGCAGTGGACAAAGGAGAGGATGCTTTCATGGACAAATTGATGTAGATATTTCAATCAACGCAGTCATATCTTCGTTCCTACAGTACATCTCATGCCCTCGTACCGTGTCCGTACTGTCCCCTGCAAACCTCGAGTCGTCCATCATATCCCCCAAGGCCCACAGGCAGTCCAGAAAAGGTAGCCGTAGGCGCAAGACCGGCGGCTTGCGGTAGAAGTGAGATGTCCATCTCCCCTACTAAGCACACGGTAGCGTGCACCGTGATCTCTTCAGCAATAGGATAGCGAAAGACTCCGCCGTATTGACTCACGAGGAAGGATGGGTCAATGTCAAGCTCAATCAAAGACGACAGCGCGATGTTCCAGCAACGCCCTGACGACTTCTCTTTGCGCCTGCATATCCGTCATTTCTCTCTCGATAGAAATCGGTCGCATGATCGTCGGCGCAAAGACGACTGACAGGTTGAGTGGTGTCATCTGTGATTAATATTAGCAACATATTCACAAAGCATTCTCTCTTGTGGCGGAAAGAGACGGCAGGTAACTCACCAAATTGACCGACTCCTTCTCAACAACGCGCGCAAGATGCCCAATCAAAAACTCGAGGACATCCTTATGTCTCTCGGGTAAATTGCCAATCGCCGCCTTGAGACTAAAGCCCCTCTTCTCCGCATCCTGCAGGCCCGCCGCCTCGAGTACACTATCATAAACATCAAAAGTGATGAGCGGGTTGGGCAGTTTGCGGAAATACTGCTTGAGACAAGACGTCACGGCGTGGATGTCGAGGTCCTCATCCGAGATGTCGTAGGCGATGCCGTCGCGCTCGAAGCCGGTCTGGATCTGTTTGACCTGTCCGCTGCCGCCGGATTTGCGGTACACGCCTTCGACTTCCATACCGCGGAGTTCGACTTCTTCGATACAGCGTGTGACAAGCGCGGGGAGAACGCGCTTTTCGTAGTCGCAGCGCGCGGAAAGTTCGGAGCCAAAGAGGACTACGAAGGTTAGTGGCGGACTGATGAGTGATGGGAAGGGAAACGTACCTGATGGCTCGTTGGGTGTTGGGTATGCGGAGAGATTGTTGCTGCTGTTGTTCCTTTGACCGAGCTGTCCTGGTCTGAGGTTGTTGTTTTTTGGGTTGCCAAAGAGGCCACCAGAGCCGGAGGCCACTGGTTGTGGACCCGAGATCAGAGTACCGTCTTCTCTATTGAATGCTCCCTTGAGACCCTTTGTGGTGTTCTTGGCGACGTCGCGTCCTACCTTCTTCCAATTGAAACGCTTTGGTTGACCTTTGCGAATGTCGACAACCTTTGGAGCGTTCAAGACCTGAGCCTCCTCGATCTGTGTGGCCTCTGTAGAAGGACTGTCGATAGAACCGAGTTGAGTCATCGAGCCAGATCTGTCTGCTGTGGAGGCATCGCTAGACTTGTTGCCGGTGTAGATGCCCAACCCGCTGAGGAGTGCAGCATTTCCGTTTGGCACACGATTAGCCTTGTAGACTTCTTGAATGTTTCCGACCAGCTGAGCGTTCAACTCGTTAAGCTGAGCGTTCTTGCTGGACAGACTCTCAAACTCCTGCAAGCCCTTGTCCTTGACCTGTATCAAATTGGCAATCTCGTCAGTCAGCTCGTTCCTTCTGTTTACAAGATCCTCAATCTGGACACCAATGTTTTCCTTCAACTTCTTCAACGCCTGACCGAATTCTTGCACGACATCGGATTTGAAGCCATCAAAGTCCCACTTCTGGGTGCCGTCCTTTGCTTTCGCCAAATGGTCGGTCATGACCTCCAGCTCGCGAACAACCATTTCGCGCTGAGTGTCCAGGAAAGCCATTGTCGATCTCTTCTCCCGGAGTTCAGTGTTGACCTGCCTGATATCCGGGGCACCGTTGATCTTCTCTTCCAGACCAAGTTTCTCACTCTCCAATTCGGCAATTCTCTGCTGCGCTCTGCGCAAGTGAGATCGGAGAGCATTCACATCATCGTTGGCCAACGGCGATCCTGGATAACTTGGGTTGAGCGGACTACTGATGTCCAATCGACCAATGCTAGGTGATTTGGTGTGTCCGGTGTGTCCGGAGGAGGGCAGCCCTTTATCACTAAAGCTTCTTCCGTGGCGTACGGCATTCGAGACACGTCGAAGGAGGGTTGGAGATGAATGCAGCTCGCTACCGCTTTCTTTGCGACCTCCTGATAAGATACGTTGCATTTCGTCTTCCAGGTTGAAGTCGCCTCCAAGACTCGGCTTCTTAAAGTGAGATCTGAAAGGCGAGCTCTGGACCTGGTCGATGCTGTCAAAGGACGTGATGGACTCATTGCGGTAGCGCTCGTGACCACCTGGCGGAGGCGGAGGCGGCGCTCTGGGCGCACTGAAGTCATCGGTATTGATGTTCTTGTTCGGCACACTTCGTCCAGCAGCACGTGGGGGTACTTCGATATTCTTGTGTGGCGAGTCTAGTGGCCTGCTGTTAGACCGTGCTGGATACGATGGAGCATCGACAAACGAGGGTGTGATAGAAGTGGCCGAAAGACTTCGACCATGCGGCGAAGAACCTGGCACGTTGAGAGGAGAGTTCTCGTCTTGCTGTGCTCCAACCGGCTTGCGGTTCACTGATGAATTCAAGGATTCACCTCGAGGTGGGATCTTTGATGGAGCATGTTCTCGCAGTTTTGGATCCTCGAATGGGTTGATACCAGAATCAGGCGTTCCCGGCGACATGTTAGCATCACGAGTCAGCTGGGATGTTCGCGTGTCGTTGTCTCCAGACCTGAGCTCAGGTGTCTTGTTCCCCCTCCTCGCCTTTGGCGCATCCTGCAGCTTGAATCCATCGGTGTTACCGAGTGTGAAAGAAGTCGTGTTTGTTTGCGGAAGACGAGGGCGCTCAGTTGTCGTGTGTGCAGATGGAGAGGTTGCCGCGGATCCAGACATGGGCGTACTGGCTCCGGAAACAGCTTCCTTCCTCTTGATGGCTGATTTGTCTCTCGAAAGAGAAGCAATGTGTGGACTAGTAGGTTTCTGTGCCCCTAAAGAGGCATCTCTTTCCGGTGTGGCATCTCTTGACCTGGACTGGGTCTCTCTCAATAGGTTTCGGCCGCTCCCTTTTCCCTGGCGGTTGAAATAGTCCCTCTGTTTATCCAGTTGGTCGGCCTCCCTCTTTTCTGATCTCCTCTGGGACTGTGGTGGGATACCTGGTACTGGTGACGGATCGAATGCCATAGGCAGGAATCCGCTAGTGTCTGCATCGTCATCTGCGGAAGAAACGCTGGCCTTTCGCTGGCCGTTATATGTGCTTGCGGGTAAAGTGACGTTGTCTGACGATGTTAGTGATTGATGCGACTTGTGATTGGACCTGTACATACCTGAATTTTCACGCCGCAGCAGCTCGTCAGATTTGTACCTCGAAGGCTGCAGCGCGTGCGGCACAGGGTCGCTTGAACCATCTGTATCAGGCGTTTCAAGCGCACTCTGAGGCACTGCACTCGGTGGTAGTGCAGGGAGACTCTTATCTAGCACAATGGGTGCATTGGAGCCTCCTGCAGCAGCGGCCGCCTGTTTCGAAGCCTTTGCCTTTTTCCGCCTTCTAGCCATCAGACTCTCGTGACACGACATGCAGAAGATGCCCTGGCTAGTACGCGCATATCTCAGGTTCTCAATCTTCCTCTTGCAGTTTCGACATTTGAAGCAGGTAGCGCAAAAGGCTTGGTCGCCAGTGAGGATGGCGAGGTCTTCGATTTTGTTGCCGCATGCATTGCAACTGTATGTGCAGTTGTTGCATATGAGCGAGCCGTCGCCGAGGAGTAGCAGGTTTGCGTCTGAATCGAGTAATGTTCCGCAGGTGTTACAACGGAAGCAGTCGATGTGCCATCGGTTACCAGCTAGCGGGAGTTAGTGAAAGTTCTTGACGCGATTGTAGAGTGTCCGGTGCTGGCTGCAAACATACCTAACTCAAAGGCTTTGCCTTCTTCCAGGATCTGACCGTGTTAGTCTCAGCTGATATAATCTTGTTGAATGCCCTTACCTCTCCACATCCTTTGCATGGGTATATCGCGTCTCCCTCCTCATTCGGTGACTCTGGAAATGTACCAGATTGCTCCACTGCCGCCGCCATCTTCGATCGAGGTTGTTTACAATGTGAGGAATGAAAGGTGACAATTGCAAGCAAGAGGTCCGACTATGACTGGGATCGACGAGACATGCGCAGAGTCGAATGAGCTTGCGAAAGAGCTGAAGAGTGGACAAGCTGCTTCGAAGTCCGGATCTAGAAGACTGCTGTGTAGTTGCGTCTATTTGCTTAGTAAGATGCGCGTTTCAAAGGATTGACATTGACGAGATCATGAACATCGAAAGGTCGTTAAAGGCATCGTTACAGTGAGTGACAAGGCTGCTGAAATGCGAATACGAGCGAGTTGTGGCCGTGGAAGATGGGCGACAGACAGACCGACCGAAGAGAGTGAATTGATTTGGTGGTGTGGAGGAGCAATGAAGCTAAGAGGAACGAACTCCCTGATCTGCTCTGCTGAGGCTGCGGTGGATGCCTGGCTTGCACTGGCTGCGCTGGGTACGAGTCGCGGTAACGACGGTAAGCTGTGACGGTAAAGGTAAGGTAAACTGCGAAACCTTGAATTGCTCCGGATCAGGATTTATTCCCCGAAATGCCGATTCAGGAACAGGGGAGCGCTGAGCTGCGCTGGGCTGCACGACACACGACGAAACACTCACGAGAACGATCAATTTTTGTCATCGGAAATAGATGTCGTAGCTCACTCAATACCGACTGTACGTATTGATCTGTCGCTCGTTGACGTGGCCTGCGGGGCACTCAGTGGACCGGGATTCATTCCTGTTGCTATTTTTCTGGTAAGTCACATATCTACGAATCCTCAACGTCTGGCCTGTAGTTTACATGTGGTATAGCTGCTTTCCGCCCATCTTGCCGCGTGTGTCCTTCACCATCTGTACCATAACATAAGTCATGACACGCGACAGAAGTCGAATGCTGCGATCAAAGTGCGATGTATGTGAAGCCGCTAGAGATGCGCCATTCTTGCGCAATCGGGCCGTGCGCGCGGTGAGGGAGGCAGCGGTATATGGAATACTCTATTTAATGCTCTTGGTCCGTACCTTGATGAAACACCCATTCCTTCGCACTATGGTACCAACCCGCTTCAGAGGAGGTCTCGGTCTAGATCATACAAGTCGATTTGTATATGCTGTGCCTCATACTTCTCCATCGCAGACAAAGACTACATGTAATGCACGATAGATCGGCTGGAGTACAGTCCCAAGATACAAGTCCTGTCTCACGTCAATCTCCAGTCCTCACCCGTCGTGGTTCGCAGCGCTATCAAGACTGCGCCAATGTGAAACACGCCGCACTTTTACTGGTATTCACCGACTTGAGGATGTTCACCAGCGTCCTCGCGATACTAGTGCGAGGTCCTGGCTCACCTTCAGACGTGTCTGCCAAATGAGGGAGATCTTACAAGTTGGTCGCGTGCGTGACGAAAATGAGTGTACTGCTACTTGTCATTGCATTTCGGGTATCTATCTAGTCCACACTCTGAAGCGCATCTTCACCAGCTGTCAATCAGAGCTCAGTCATCCCTACCCTCGTGCATACCAACCAGTGCTTCCAGCTCCTCCCACAACCACCCCTTGAGGCTTCGTCTCTTCTGCTCCGGTTCCTCCTTCTCTTCCTCTTCCTTCTCCTCGCCGCTGGAGTAGATTGCCACATCATCCGTGTCTTCTTCGCCGGCAGCCTGCGTAGGCTCCATATCGCAGATTGTGCGCGTCTGTACGCTGAGCTCCTCCTTCTCGGCTTCGACCGGTTCGATGTCCCACAGACTGCGCGTCTGGGCTGTGAGGTTTGCTGGTTCGGTCTTGACGGGCTCGATAGGCTCAGCCTCGTAGATGGTGCGAGTCGCGGTGGAGAGTGGGCCAGACTTCGCTGGCTCAGTGGGCTCGATTTCGCATACAGTGTAAGTGTGCATGGTAAGGTTCGAGTCGAGTGATTTGTGCTCCCCTTCATCAGTGGCGGCCACGATCGTGGTGTCTCCCTCCTCTTCCTCTTCCACATCTGTCTGAACCTCCTCATCGGCTGCGCCATCCATGCCCAATCCGTGTCCTTCAAGTCTACGGATAGTGATGCTATGCACTCGTCCTTGGCTCTTCTTGGATCGCATGTCCAAGGTCCATTCACCCGTCTCATCGCGATCTCTGCCATCCTCTCTGGCTGCCTTGATAGTCATTGGTGAAGAACTGAGCACTCTGTGAGCCTGTCTCCGCTTCCTTTGTCTCGCATCCACATCATCACTGTCGGTCTTCCAGAGGCGCATGTTCTCCTCCAATTCCAGCCGGCGCTCGCGGTCGTTTGCGCTTTCATCTGGATTCACCATCTGATTGTCGAATTGCACTTCGAGCGCCTTGAGCTCCAGTTTGAGGAAGAGAAGCTCTGAGTGATCGAAAGCAAGGGTCGACTTGAGTGACTCATTCTCCGACTTGAGTCTCAACGCTTCGCGCGCAGAGTCTTCCGCTTGAGAAGAATATTGATCATTCAATTCTTTCATCTCCTCAAATCGCCTTTGTAGATCGCTGTTAGCTTTGGTGATGCGTTCGAGCACGTCTTGCGCCGAGTCAAGCAGACGACCTTGGTCTTTCGACTTGCGGAGAGTCTGCACATAGGTCGCGCGATCCATTGCTGAGTCGACAGCACCGTCGAGATCGAATGCCATGGTAGAGATTGCGGTTCTTGATCGTTTGATGGGTGAAGGAGTGGTTGTAGTGGCAGTGAATAGATCTGGAAGTGAGTCCTCCATGTACAGTCCAGAGTCGCGCATCCGCTCCACTTCACTTTCACTTGCGTTTCTCTCCGACAATGCGCGCTCTAGCAAGTCCAGCTTGCGGTTGAGGTTTCCTAGCTCTTTCCCTTCATCGCCTTGTCTCAAGATCTGCGCACCGAGGTTGTTAAGTCTAAGCAGAAGACGTTGAGTCTCTGGAGATGGCATCGAGTAACCGGTCTTTCCGTGGATGTTGCTGTCTTTGACACTACCATCAACGCTCCTCGCTTCGTCGGTAAAGTAGTCGCTGTATGGCGAGTCGTGGATTGTCGCGGCTTGTGGACTGCGAACAGGCGTCAATGGCGCTTTCGACTCGATCTCCATCGTTGACAAGTGTTTCCTTCCGACCTCCCAGGCAGAGTTGCTCCGGATCAGCGGAGAAGAGATAGTGTTTTGTGCACGATGTGTGAAGGAGCTTTGAGAACGTGACAGGCTCGGTTCAGGAGTAGAGGTGGTGCGATTGGCTTTTACAGGTGGAGGTGGTATGTACTCGTATTTGTGATAACGAGAAGAAGGTCCGGGAACTCGAAAGGTGCTCTTTGAGTTGGAGGTAGACATTGGTGGCCACCCTCGGGGCCGTTAGATGTGACGACTCTGGGGATATGCTAATAATTATGGGTCGCTGATGAGGTCGGCGGTGTTTTCATGCAGGGAAGCAGAAGATGCGGCTTGGTGGTGCGGGCAACGAAGAGGTGGAGAAGACTGATGATGCGCTGCGAAAGTTTGTTACTGGACTCGGCAGGGTGGTTGGCTGGATACGTGCATTAGCGTTTGTGCCTGCCGCATTATGCAAAGTCTAAAGTTCTCATGCGGGCATCCTGTTCCGTCTCTACCACAATCGTGTCTCAAATCACCATGTCAACAGTGCCTGTGAGCGTAGATGCATGGCATTGCTACAGTAATTGTACGAACGAGCGTAAAGTAATGAGCGACTTGACGGTCAGGTTCTACACTTTTCAGCCATTGCATTTGACCAGTACCAAAAGACCACTCTCGGCCATCTAATAACCGTCAACCTCAATAGCCAAACCCTCACATTCACAACCCCTGTCAAATACAGGCAACGCAAGAGGCGTCCGAAGACGCAAAATCAACCCAACTTCCTTGCATCAATCGCACACAGCACATTCAATTTCAACGACTCGTTACCAGTCAACTCTTCCTCAACCTCCGCACGCAAGCAAACCACCATCCTGCATCTTTTCAGTACCAGGACGAATTTACCAGTTTGTGGGCAGCTCCACTGTCGACGGGTCTTACGATACATCCGCGCAATGGGAGTTTGAGGTGGTGAATTGAGCGATTATACCCCACTTGTCCGGTTCGTATGCCATCAGACGCCTCCGACAGAGTTCATCGATTCAAGGTCAGGACATGATCTGGTGTCTCCGTCTCACTTAGCGGTCGGACCAGGTCAACGACGGCTGAGTGTTCATAGAGACCAGAGGATGACCGTGACGCGTGTACCGGTATCTTTGTTAGTAGTCGACGATGGGTAGAGGATCAGGAGGGATGGGGCGAAAGTACCGGACTAACCAAAGTGCTATCAAGACCCTTAAAGACCAACCGCAGGCTCCGTCCTCAGAACGGGAAGTACGCATTCATCTGTCGAGGTGATGATACCGTCGCCATCCGTTGCTATGCCAGGAGAGGGCTGGTCAAGGTCGATAGCTTGCTACGCTGTCGACGGGCAAAGGACAAAGATTGATATCAATGTCCTTCCCGGAACAGACGCAGGGCAGAGCACGACACGTGCTGCCCTGATCATATTAAACGAAACGGTCTTACACCGGTTCGGCATGTACCGGTCAACAAGTTGACCACCATGTTCATACGGGGAGCAAAGCATCACCCGTGTGAATGACCTGCACCATACAGGTCTGAGCATATTTAAAGTCTCGTCGCAGACTCGTCGCTTCGTCAAAACTTTCGGGTGACACAGAAAGGCGCGTTGCAGGCACGCGTAAAAGGTCGTGAGAGTCGATGCGGTGTGTAAGGCATCACCTGGCGTAGTCGGCGAAAGGATCGGAAAGGTAAGGAGACTTGTGTCTGTCTAGTCTGGGAGGGGAAAGTTGTGTAGGTGAAACGACTGCAATATTGCCGTGGCTGCTTGCTCGGAAGTGGGCTGGACGACGTGTCGCGAACTCGACATTTTGACTGCCGACATTGCCCACCTTTTCGTTGGGAGTGAACCCAGAGGCCAAGATGGGCGAAGTTACATGGTCGACATTGAATGTTGGCAGTGGTCTGGCAGCGATTGTATAAGCTTGTCCATTCAGCTTGTTGGCTCCATTGCTTCCCTTGTCGGACGTTGCTTGCTCGTATGTGGGAACCCGAGAAGCTTCGGTGGAAGACTTGGTCGAAGGGAGGAATCCGTCAAGATGGTTCTTTTCCAGGAGAGCCGGACCAGTAGTTCTAGGCGTATTCGATTGGTGTTCACCGCAATCGCCGCCGTGTATCCACATATAGCATGCCTGGATGATACCGACGAGGACGATGATGAACCATACGATAAGAACGCAAGTCGAGATGATGGCTTCTTGACGGATTGCCTTTGCAACGAAATGTGTGACATGATTCACGGCATCGTTGACCAGATTAGTAGCGTCGCTACCGGATCCAGTAGTTGCAAGGATAGAGCCGTTGCCAGCTTCGCTGACTTTCTTAAGAGTACCGAGCGAGAACGTGTCGACCGGGATCATGGGGAAATCAACGTAAGCATTATCGGACACCCAGGTAAGCGCTTTTTCAATGCCTTGAACCTTAAGCAGAACAAGACAATTGAGCACCTCGAGTACAGGCTCATAAAGTGCGGTGCCACCAAAAGTTTCGTTGAGCCCCTTCATCATCTCGTCGACAAAAACGTTCAGTGTGTTGTTGACCGCAGTAGTGCTGATGTTGACCCAGCCAAGGACGTCCTTGTTGATATCGTTGTTGGTGGAGTTGACAATGTGATTGATGCCGACAGCCCATTGCTCAGAAGCGTTGTTCAAAGAGGCAACAACCTTGTCGGCAAAGCCTATGACCTGATTCTCAAGGACCGGTACCTCCTTCTCAATGGCCTTCAGAAGGATGTATTGAGTGAGGCAACCCAGAAGTCCTGCAATTGCAAGAGAAAGGACAAAGAGCGCAGGGACTGTCGTAGCATATGCAACTGACCAACGGACAAGGTTCTTGTGTCGGGTGGATGAAAACCGTTCCGAGAGCTTCAGGCCGGCCAACGATGTATAAGGTCGCGAAACGAGGTAGACAGCATCCATTGGGTCCCGACCCTCGCTCTTGATTAATTGAGCGCGACCCTTCATAAATCGCCATCTGCGAATCTCTCGGTAGGTCATTGGAATACAAGCAAGTGCTGCTGCGACCAAAAGGACAACAAGAAAGATCTTTTTTGCAAGTCGTTCAATGTTGATCAAGTCTTCGAAGAAGTTCTCAATGCCTTGATCGTCGGAACAAAAGGTGAGCTGCTCCTTGGCAGGTACAGGGAACAATGATCTGTTCATCGTGTACTTTGGCAAAGATTCGTTCAAGAGCTTCTTGACCTCTTCGAAAGGAAACTTGATGGCAGTGGTGGTAAGATTTTGCACTTGCGCAAAAGTCGGTATAGAGGCATTGAGCGTGTTCAAGCCTTGGTCGTAGCCAGCGGGAAGCTGGAGGCTGTTGAGTTTGGCAATGGAGCTGTTCAAGTCGATAGTTGGGGGCGTGAGTTTTTTACCTGCGAAGAAGCTGCCGACTTCGTCGATACCTTTAAGAAATGTGTTCATGGCATCGTCAAAGTCGTTAGTAGCATCCGCAAGATCCTTGCCAACATCCTGGACAGTCGAATTGAGGAAGTTGCCGACATTTTCGGCCACGTCAATTGCAATGTGGAGACTTCCTCCAACGGCGAAAGTGATAAGACAGACATAAGTCGAGGTTAGCAAGTTGATGATGAAGAGCACAATCTCCTCAACCCCAGTAACACTGAGGATGAGACCTTGCATGAGCCCATTGATGGCCTTTTCGATACCATCAGCGGTGAGCTCGTTCACACCATCAGCAAGATAGTGTGGCATGCTAGCCATAGTGCTTCCGACATTTTCCACAGAGGTACATGCTGAAAGCGCTTGTTGGCGAGCAGTGTTCAAGTCATCATCGAGACTTGCGATCGCAAACAGAGTGCGAACGAGGACCAGTAGGAGTAGTATGGTCCATCGATTGATCCAGATCTGCGAGAGTCTAGCTCGAAGACCCAAGTATGGTGTGAGGTACGGTGTTTGATCAGGGAGAGGTCGTGGTGCGGCCTGCGCAGCGTGGTAGTCTCGCATCTCATAATCGCCAGCGGAAAGAGAAGGAGGCGCATTCGGAAAGGAGTGATGATGATTCTCGGCGGAAGTCATAGTGATTGGATATCAAGTGAGCAAGCTGTCCGGCAGTTGTGAGTATTCGGCGTTGGAGGTGAGGGGAAATGAAAGATTGAGACGTTTATCAACAAAGAAAAGGAGATCGCAAGATTGAGGTCAAGGCGATAGCCATTTGTTCAAATGCGTTGACGGAGTAGGTATAATATTGAATAAGACATTACAATGTCGTCGGAAGTGCGAGGTGAAGTGAACCGTCTGAGATGGGAGACAAAGAAAGTCGACAATAGTAAAGGAGGTGGCTGCAAATAGGGCAAATAAAGAAACCATATCTCACATACCATTCTAGGGTCCAAGACCACGCGATGCGGCATGATCCATTGTTCCAGCATGCTGTTTCATCTGATATCCAATCGTTCTAGTCTTTGTTGTCAAAAGTGAAAAGTTCATTGTCAGAGCGCCATAATAAGCGCCCTGCAAGGTCGGCGGCCATTCGACGACCAATCATTGTTGTTCGGCAATGTCGAGCCAAAAAATGTCGGACGTTGTCGGTACCGTATCGCACATGCTGCCAAAGATAATTATTGTCACGCGTTCTGGTGGTAGGAGTTTGTCCAGCAATGGCCGATTTGGTCGTGTTCGAATGCGGTCGGCCAGCGGATCCAGGACTGCGCATTGTGGCGCATGATAGAATCGCGTCGACTCTGCAACGAGGCTGCGATTACTCGCAACTCGTCGGAGCAGCCTCTCCTGCGTAGGTTGTCCTTTTCGCAAAAGGGCCGCTCAAGATTCAAAACTAGGCTATGAGATGGGATGCCCTGATCTTTATTCATTCCGCAGGCTGCCTGACCCTAGCCACACTTGCCGCTAAACCAGAAACGCCACAGCGGCTCAGCGCGTACCACGTTGCGACGTCATTCTAGAATCCCTGCCTGACTTCATCTCTCGATGCAAACATATCCTTGTCCGCAACTTGATGCTGGTTTTCTCGATTCTTCTGACCTCTTTCATGCTCTCTTGAACGGCATCCCGGCAGAGCGAAATCTTGAGAGCTCTATAAACCGCAAAGCCGACTCGTATAGCAACGAATATGCTCAGGTGCAGAGGGTCCTTAGCGAAGACAAGGTGAAGTATTCACAAAACGCTAAGTCAATCATATCTACAACATTCCATATGTTCTTCGTGTATTATTCACCGTCTGTTCTCTTGCTGTAACACTCCACATTGCCTCAGAAAGCATTCATGCTATTGTCGGCAAGCCCACATGGAAACACCTTCTGAAACACTTGTAACCTATGGTCTTCTCTATTGTGCGGTGTGTCTGTCTTGCAGATCGACTAGACTACATCCGCAATACGATATGAACGTTTACAATGGCAGAGAAGAACTCATACAGTGTGGGTGGACTTAAGAGGTCTTGTCTGTACCTCTCGTTCACACATCACCACGACTCGAACTCCAACAACTCTTGGCTCGACACGACTGAACGACAACGACTATCGACTGCTGTCCGCTGCTGCTGGCTGCCTTACTAATGTTTACTGATCAATCCACATAGTTGACAATCACAAGTTACGAGGTGCGATAGGTCCAGAGAACCCATTTCCGAAGGCTAGAAGGAACATTGGGTGAGCGAAGATCTCTTACCTGTCTCAAGATCTTCTCATGGGCAATCCTTGAGTCTTCATTCGACCTATCGTCCCGGAAGAGCCTGCCTGCACACTTTGTCGTTGCATGGCTCGACCTTCTCAGGCCAACCCCGGGGGCGACGCTGTCCGCACTCAGTCTTCTTTCGATGCTGATTTTCCCGCAGTAAGGTCCCTTCTCACGATCTCCATCATGGCGCACGCACAATCCCGCACGTGGAAGCATCCAAGCGTCGTCCAGAACGAAGCGAGAAACAAGCTCAACCGCCAGCGTGGTCGCTTCTGTCCAAGATCCGACTTCTTCACCTTGAACTTCGATAGAGCAAAGCACGATGAAGAATGCGGTCAATTACTGTACAACTTCAATATACGTGAGAGCGACTTTAAAACATATGCGAAAAACTTCCACAACGACGAGGTTGAAGCAGACAAGATATTCCGCGCTGGCCGTGGAGATCACCGCCCGACTCCAGCAGAGGTACGGCCCACTCTGCGCACAGCCGAAGTTTAGGGTACTGATACCAGACAGGAAGTACCGAAAAAACCGATCATCTTACATGGCAAAGACTTCGCCGACACCCGTAGCACCGTGCTGGCACACGAAACGATCTGGGCACCCAGGTCCGAGCAAGCACAGAAGCCCACCGCGCAGTGGCCGGTGTTCCAGGAGATGAAGTTCGAGGGCGACGACCGCATGCGTACCGACAAGCTGCACCGTCGGTTCCTGCCTCTACCGCGCCAGCCGGCCAACGAGACGGTCATGTGGTCGCAGAGGCCGGTGGTGCAGTTCTACGAGTGGGACAACCGCCATCGTCCGCTATCGGATGAGGACGTGTTTTTTATGCACCATGAGGTAGAAGGTGAGGAGGTAGATCATGAGGGAGCGAGGCATGCGCTCGGTGAGGAATTGCTGTCTATGGTCGACCCGGTCGACGTCTTATGGGCCTAGACAATCGAGGAAGAAGAGGAGGACGGAGAGTGGGAAGAGTCGGTATACAGGGTATATGGGAGGATGGTTGCGCTGGCGCACCTCCTCGATGGATTGGAAAGAGGAGGGCACTCTGTCTGGTTGCAGTGTCACAGGACAGGTCGGCGAAGGGCAGGACCCTCGTCAACACGAACATTATAGCAAGGCGTTGGATGAATTGTTCCAAAGTCTGGCGTGATACCCCCGATAATCATGGACCTGCAAAAATGGCTAGGTGCTAAGTTCTATAGTTTGACGAAAGACGTACATGTAGTCACAGAAGCTGGCGCGATCACGGGAAAATCCGTGAAACCTGCTGTAGCATCACCTAGTATACTCACAAATCACTTTATAGCACAATATTCATAAGATGGAAAGTTAATTTTGGCAAACAGATACTGCGTTGAATCTCTATTTACAATCACCTGAGTCATGACTCAAGGGTATGCGGACCAGTAGTCTAGTCCAGCGTCATGTTACGAACCTGCGATCTCTGCTTCTTCATTAAGACACCTCTGCGGCGCTGAACACGCACAGTAGGGGCTCTGACAAGAATCTTCGGGACCTCGAGGGTCTCCTTAGCGACTTCGTCGCCGAGCATCATCTCCGGCTTCTCGCTCACAGTCTCCAGCGCAGTGCTCTGCAGCGCACTGCCCTGGGGCTTGAAAAGTGGAAAGCCGCTGTCGTTCATGACGACGCGGCGCGGAGTGGTGGCTTTGGCGTCGCTGATGTTGCGAGTCAGGACGCCGGTGGCGACGTCCGCTTCGTACTTGGCGAGTATGGCACTGTGGCGCTTTGGGCGGGTCGTGGTCGAGGGGCGGCGAGCCGGGGTGGTCTTGCGCAGGAAGCCTGGGGCGGACTTGGCGCGGACGCTCTTTTGGCGGGGGCGGATGGCGGTCTTGGAGGTGGAGGACCACTTTGGGTACGAATCGACCATGACGTAGCGCGAGGGTGTGGTCTTTTGGGCGTTGGTGATGGAGCGGGTGACGAGGCCGCCCTCGAGGGTCGCGGTTGTTGGTGGAGCGAGAAGGGCTGGTTGAGGAGCGGAAGCTGGAGCTTCGTCTTCGGATGACGACTTCGAGAAAGTGGTCTCTTGTGGTGGAGTCACCGAGATCGAAGGAGGCAGGTTCAGCTCGTCGTCCATTTCGAAACGAGTGAAGCTGAGGGGTTGAATAGGCGCAACGGTGATAGCATCAGATGCATTGACCAAGGGCCCAGCACGTGGCTGAGTTGAGTTACTGAGAGGGTTGTAGGGCTGGTAAGAGGCAGGCTGCGAGGAGGACTTGGACTGTCTGTACTTCTTCCAACGAGAAGGAACGGAGACAAGGCTGGTCTTGCGGCTTGGAGCAGCGTGTTCATCGATGATGACGTTCTCGTAGTCAAGCCATTCGTCCTCGCTCATGTACTCGTTCGCAGAGATCGGAATCTCACTGCTGGAAGGCAAGACTGGAGAGTCCAACTCAGTGGCGGACAATCTGCTCTCGGTCACATCATTCGCACCGAGTTGAAAGACACGCTCAAGGTACTGGTTCCATGGCTCTTCTGACAAAGTGCTCGCCAAGGGGGTGGCAAAGCGCTTCATCTCCGGGAACAAGTCAGTACTTTTGCAGGCGTGTGGCATCGAATCATAATTGATGACGGAGGATGCGTCGGTGGATGGTGAAGTTGGTGGAGTGTCGTCGGCAATGTGCAGGCTATAACGCTTTGGGCTGTCATCATCAGTCGAAGAGATCATTGACAGGCGGTTCCATGCATTGATGGAGTCAACCGAACGTACGCTTGAGCTGGAAAGCGCACGCTCGATGGAAGGCGGAGCAAGGCCAGGAATTTGGGAAGTCGGATCGGAGGGCTTCTCACAGACGGGAGCGCAGACAGGGTTCTTCGAGCTTGGGTGTCTCAGTTTGGTGAGACGTGCCGGAAGACCTCGAGAAGTACTATCTGCGGATGACCCGCGGTGGTGAGAGAAAATGGCCATGGTGGTAGGTGTGGTTATGGAAAAGGCAGTTGTAGATCGACGGTGGAAATTCAATACAATACCTTTCCTGTAACCGGAGAGTGCTGAGGAGAGCAACGTGGGCTGGGCGCGATAGGCACATTATATCCCAGTGATGGCGGGCATCAACAATGGTGTTGCGCAATGTGACGGGCAGGAAACAAAAGGCAGAGTCCCTTTGTGTGGACAAAGCGGGCTTTCGAGTTCGCAACAAGGACGTGAAGATCGAGGCAGACAAAGACGTGAGGGACGCAAGAACAATGGAATTCGCGACAAAGGCATTGTTTGATGACATGGTAAGGAGGAAGGTATTTCGACAATGGTGAGGCGGTCCTCGAAGAAACAATGCCCGAGGATGATGAAATATGTGCACTTGCCAATCACAGCCACCAACATAGATTGGATAAAGTTGAAAATGCTCACAGAGCCCTTTACATGTCGAATATACAGACAGCTATACTGTCGATGAAACGCCGCTCGTTGACCGCTATGCAGAATGCGCACAAGTCGAAAGGCGCAGGTTGCTCCTTCAACGCCGATATGCCCCTCCTTGTATTCTTGGTTGTTTGTCATGATCTTCAGGGCCCAAGTGCTTTTGCCGTGACATTGAACATTTGTAAAGCTCTATCTTCGCTTGGCCATACTCGATCGCTGCAGAGGCTGTTTGCGTTTGGCAGGAGGCGCCGCTTCTTCCTCACTCTCAGAGGCATCTTCGTCCTCGTCGTCCTCGAGCTCATCTGCAGACTCGTCTTCCTCGGTGGAGTCGTTCTCATCGTCCGAAGTTACCTCCGCCTCGTCATCGATGAGTCCCATGCCCTCTCCATCCTCATCCTCACCCTCGTCAGTCTCGTCACCCTCTTCATCGATGCCGTTCATCATGGCGACATCTTCATCCCTTTCCTCGTCTTCGCTTTCTACAGCCCCGACATCGATCTCCCTGGCTTTTCTTGCCGGTTTCCGTTTCGATTGTTGTCTTGGTGCGGCTTCTTCATCGTCTGACACTTCTTCAGAAGACTCGTCTTCTTCACCTTCGACGTAGACGACCCGTGCTTCATCGTCGTCGGATTCGTATTGTGCGGAGCGCTGGGCCTGCATGGACCGTCGAAGCTCAATCTGTGCGCTGAGCATGTCAAGCTTGCCCTTGAGGGACATCAAAGAATGTAGACTATTGGCACGTTCTCTGACCACTTGATGCAATGCTTTGAGCTGCTTGGTGACTTGAGGCTGGCTAGCGAGGTACCCGCCGTGAGCGACGAGTGACCACTGCACCCAGATCATGAGAGGACCAGCACGTCCAGGACGCTTATGTAACCGTTCTGCAAGTCTCTGAAGGAGGGTCGCAACAAGCGGCGACTGCAGTCTCTGTATAGTTGACCGAATGCTGGCCATGTCCTTGGTCTGGAGACAAGACTCGAGAAGCTCCTTGTCGTTTGTCCTCAAGGCCTGGGTGAGGACAGTTCCGAGAGAAGTAGCTGAAGGGGCTTGGAGGTTGCGCGCATTGTCTGCAGGCACCAAGGCCTTTTCCTGATCGCGTGCAGTAAAAGTGGCTTGCACGTCGATTGTCTCTGGGTGGGCAGCCTGGAGAAGGTCGCCGAAAGAAGGTCCAGCGGCATCGTCCACCTCGTCTGTCGCTGCTGGCGTATTCGACTTGTCCGTTTCGTGAGAGTGATCCGAGATGCCATTCGTCAATGCTCCATTTGATTGTCCATTGAGTGCTTCGTCTGCAACACCGTCCTCTTCAACATCATCGTCTTCTGAGTCAAGCTCAGACTCATCCTCAGCCCCTACATCCGCATCGTCCATGTCGACGTCATGGCTGCCTCCTGCATGATTTGAGATGTTTGCTTTCGACTCGTCCGGGAGGCTTTTGGGTGTGTCCTTCGCTCCATTGGTCAAGGTCGCTTTGAGTGTCTTTCCGGCTCTTTTTCTTTCATCGGTCAAGAAGTCGAGACCGTTCGAAGGCACGTGAGAATCCTGTGAGGTTTTGGCCTTTTTTGCGGGAGGCAGAGCAGTGTTCACTGCTGGCTCCGACTGGCGCTGACGAGACCGCTTTGCGGTACTCATACTGATAACATGCGCTTAAAACGTGGAAGAAAGTATTATATAATTATCGACAGGCAATGCTGGCGGACTATTTTTCCACCAAAGAAGTCACTGCGGGAAAATTTGGGAGCTCATTCTGCTTTGAGCAGGCTTGGCATTTGCATCGACGGAGATAGCCCTGGCACATCCCGGCGCTAAGCGGTTCCTGTCTAGCGTGTTTGCTCGGCAGAATTGCTACGCTTTTGGTGCGTGGCACAAATGCCAACACCTCTCACACAAACGACCTTCTGATCATAAACTCCTTGCCTAACATGGCACTCACGACGTTTGATTGACTGTGTACGAGAGTGCGACAATCATCAAGGCAAGTTGCACTGCGCAGAGGTTGGAGGTGCGTAGATGCAACGTACAGTCCTTCCCAACGCTGCCGCCTTCACGGAGTCACGATGCTCGCTTACCAAGAGCTCCGCCTCCGACGGGCAGACTACAATATCATCTCTACTCATATCTATATTGACCTCTCATCTCGTTACAGTCATATCCATTCGCCGCTTTGCCTCAGACCAGATACAATATTCACTCGTCTCCTGATAGTCAATTGCAAATGCGCAGCTTCGTACAGTACAGGGGTGGCGTTCATGCCGCTGACCAATGATCACGTGCCTGCTTAGTGGAGCCTAGAATTTTCATGGGTCTTAGCGTCCCCGAGCGCCCGCGCGTCGTGGAATAAATTCTACTCTTGGAAGTCGCGTTTCGACCTTCGACTCTTTTCGCGGCTTCCGCTTATTATATCGCTGTGCTTTCCGGACCATTCAAGCATCGCGCAACGACCTCACTTCATATTTTGGATCTCGTCACCACCACGTCGCATATATCTATTCACGCACGGCAGGAACGGTTCTTTCTCCGTCATTTCGTTTCACGTCCATCATTGTTGCCTATTTTTGCTTCTAATTGATAGCTTCACTATTTAACCTGCGTTCCTATTAAATCAGCTTCGCGCGCCAGATCTCCGAGCTTCATCTTCCCGCGTTATACGTAAATAATTCTTGGGCACGCGCATCACGTGTCAACCTTTACGACTTCACACAATCATGGCTAGCATCGATGAGTAAGTCGCTTTACCTACTCTCTTGACTGCCTTACCTTGTCTTTCATTCTCTTTTCACCTCACTTTAGGCTATTGTGTTGTTCAATTACTAAGTTTAAAAGATCTCAACACGCGACAACTCTCTCTGCGCCGGAGCATTCTGAGCCTGTGAATGGTGAAGTGCATGCGCCTTCGACTGAAAATCTGTCAGATACTGCTGCTTTTGAGAAGAATTCGTCATTACTTGAACCCCAGCAAGCTGCGCCGAAACCAGAGAGTGAGCCAGCTGCTGGCATGTCCTCCGTCGCGCAATTTTTACCATCGGACGCGAACTTGGAACATTCGACACCTGAGCCAGACCAACCTCTTGTCGCAGACACTGACATTGCGCAAGATGGCGCAAAAGACGATGCGCAACTTGACACGACAATGGCTGATGCGACCACCCTCGACCCTCTCGACTCCCTTGACAATGCACCTACAGATCTCGCATCCACTGAGCCGGTGTCGGATGCGGCGGCAGTAGATGCGACAACGTCAGATGCGCCGGTATCAAATGCGTCAGAGCAAGCGGCGCCCCAAATCGGAGAGTCAAATGGTCCTCACGTCAATGGAGTTGATGCGCTTACGCAGCCAGTACCTGCCATTGACGGCTCGACTGATATTGCTGTCGAGTCACCAATCCCAGACACAAAGCCAGTCGAACCGCAATCGGCCCCGGCGCCAGAAGCCGTTGCAGAGAAGACAATCGACCCGTCTACCTCAGCAGTTCCGACCGCCATACCATCGTCGAGCGAGGACCAGGTCATGGCCGATGCTCCAATGTCGAGTCTGACCAGATCTAGAGACGAAGAGGAGAACGACGAGCCTCTTGCGAAGAGGCCCAAGGTTGAGGAATCAGCTTCGTCGGTAGAAGCCAAGTTCGCGGCGCCCGAAACTTCGACACCCCTGCCAACTTCAGAAGCGTCCAACGCCACACCGTCACAGACTGCGACCACCAATGCACCAAGTGCTCAAGTACCGATCCCGACGACAGAAAAGCCCGTGGTCAACGGCGCGAGCAGTCACCTGCCCGCGCGTTCGGGATACAGTACAGAGCCACTCACAACCAACCAGAGGAAAATACTCGAGGAGAAGATCAAGAACACGAAGAAAGTCAAGTCGGCACTTGCATTCCTTCGACCCGTGGACCCTATCGCACTCAATATTCCCCACTACCCAACAATCATCAAAACTCCAATGGATCTTGGAACCATGGAGCAGAAACTCAAGCGTGATGAGTACGCTTCTGTCGAGGACTTTGTCGTGGATTTCGAAATCATGGTCAATAATTGCTTCACTTTCAATGGACCCGCGCATGCCGTCAGCAGCATGGCCATGAACCTCCGTGCATACTTTCTCAAACAGATGGACTCAGTCCCGACTAGCAATGCTGCTGCTCTACCACCTAAACACATCAAGAAGCAGTCACCCGCTGCCAAACCGCTACCTCGTCGTGAGTCAAAAGCAGGTTCCACGGCCATGGCTGCTCCCGTCGCAACATCTCCAGGCGCTGCAAATCAGACCTTTGCTTTGATGCCGGGCGGAACACCTCAGATTCGAAGAGACTCTACAGCAGGCCGACCAAAGCGTGCTGTTGTCCCTCCAGCGCCCCGCGACCTCCCGTACTCGACCTTCAAGCCCAAGCGTAAAGAGAACCAAGTCGGTCTCAAGTTCTGTGAGCACGTCTTGGACGAGTTGAAGGGCCCACAGCACGACCACATGACAGCTTTCTTCCTGTTGCCAGTCGATCCAGTCGCTCTGAATATTCCAACATACTTCTCCGTCATCAAGAAGCCTATGGACATTCAGACAATGACCAACAAGCTCAAGAATGGGCAATACTCTACCGCACACGAGTTCAAGGCAGACTTTGAGCAGATGATTGCCAACTGCCGACTGTTCAACCCTGAGGGAAACTTTGTCAGGGTCAAGGCCACTGAACTCGAAAATCTTTTCAACTCGCTCTGGAGTGGCAAGTCGAAGTGGGAAAAGGCCCACCAGCCTCAGTCACAGCGTGCATCTTCGGCATCGGATGTGGGCTCGGACGATGAGGAGTCTGAGCAGGAGGACGACGGCGATGATGAGAAAGAAGCTACCATTACCCAGCTCAAGGAACAACTTGCCGCCATGCAGGGTATGCTGAGCACTTTGACCGGCACAAAGGCGCCCAAGACTGCCGGCAAGAAGAAGAAGAGTGCTTCTGGCAGCACCAAGACGAAGAAGGCCTCGACCAGCGTCGTACCAGCACGTGCACCAGCTGCAAAGTCAGCCAAGCCAAAGAAGCAGCGCCTTGTCACCTATGACGAGAAGCAAGAGATCTCCAACGCGACCGAGCACATGACACCCGAGCAAATCGAAAGGCTTACGCAGATCATCACCGAGAACGTCGCCAAGTACAAGGTAAGTCTTTGACATTCTGTTCATGAGCTGCGCAATCTAACACAATAACCCAGGACATGGCTGGCGATGATGTCGAGCTCGAAATCGATGACCTGCCAAATGATGTTCAGCACAAGCTTCTCAAATATGTGCACTCCATCTTCCCACGCGCGCGCGCCTCTCCAGTTGAGGAGACCGCAGCCATTGATGATGACTACGAGCCAGAGCGCAACGCACGCGCCGGCGGTGGTCGCAAGAAGCACAAGCCAATGAAGAAGCATGAGCAGGAGGATCGCATCGCTCATTTGAAGGCTGCCATGGAGCAGATGAAGGGTGGAATAGTCAAGGCCGGTGGTAACGCCGCAATGCCAACCGGCAACGATGAAAGTGATGACGATGAAGATGACAGCGAGAGCAGTGAGGAGGAATAGACGATACAAGGAGAGAGCGCCCAACCTCCTGCGTGCCGCGCCGACGAACGATGTCGAAGCATGGACAGGTCACCGCGTGCCCTCTGCGATCTCTCACACCCATATTCTATCAACATGGAGAGGTCAATCGAGGAGAAACGCAGAGCAACAACGCGGAGGGACAACTCATTGGATGTGACGAAAGGGAGGGAGCGAAATCCATAGCGAGTGAGGACGAGGTGATCTCGACGACGAAAACCATATATGAAGCGATGAGATGATATGAGGAGGAACGGAGGAAATAAGACGAACCTGCGCTTCATGGGCACCTGTACATTAGCAAATACCCGCTCACCATAGCTGCTGCAATTCGTGCAAAGCATAATATTCCGTTTCAGTGCGAGTATCAATGCGAGTATCGGTAATAAGACTCTCTGATGGGGTGGTGTCGTAAGTGAAGACGAGCTGTAGGCTGTAGTTGTGCAGTAGGCTTGGTGGGTCGCTTCATTCGTCGATGGTGAGTTGTTCGGCGCGATGTCGATCAGACAGACTAGCGCTGCAGCTTTCCGGTCTCGCCCTGCATCTGCTGTGCCCATGCTGCATGTATGAACCGTCTCTTGCAGTTCTGTTGCTCTTGTGAGGCTTGTCTCGTCGGTGGTGGATCTGTCGAAGGTACATGTAGGTAAGTGGAGGATGTATTTGCGTGTCTCTGACGAAGGAAGTTTTCATGCAGCAGCGGCAGACCCGAGAGTCGTAAATTTTTCAATAAACTCGCTCACTTGCAGAAGTTTAAGGCTCTACGGCACGTGACGATTATGTATACTGCAGTCACCCCGAAGGAGCAGGTGGGGAAGACTGGGGTGAAGCTCGAGCAAGGGTCACGAATGCTCCTTCTGCAATTGCGGCGCCTGCTGCGACCAACCTCCAACACTTGACTATAAACTGGTCATATCTTTATCTAGAATTGACTCTGTTCTTCATCTCTTCTACTCATACAAATATCAACGAAAAAATACACGACTGCTCGCGTGATCAATAGATATATTTCCATCCCCAGCCTTGTTGACGCAAACGTCACGCGCTCATCACGTCATATCAGAGATACAAAAAACACGTCCATCAAGTTACACGAACATCTCACCAACATTCTACAACCAAGAGACCATACCGAATCTTACAGGATATCGAGACACAAAGAATCACAATGGCATTATCCCGGCGCGTCACAACAGTAACGCTCTCGGCCCTCTGGCTGCTCGCCCTCACAATCCTGGCCGGCTACGCCCTCTACTCCACGCACATTTACAACCTCCCGATCCCAAACACTCTCTCGGCGCTGACACTTGCGCTCCCACCAATCGCAGGTCTGGTCCTCGAGACCTCCTCCGCCCTCGCAAACTCTCTGCACAGCATGCCGCGTTGGAAGAACGCCGTTCGCAGCACGATCCCGCCGGTGCTGCTCCCGGGAACCCTCGCCATCGTCGCGCTGCTGATGTACGAGACCGTCATCGCGACGCTGGCGGGAACGCACATCGCGCCCCGGACGGCGCTGAAGTGTGCTCTTGAGGAAAGGTGGCGGGATATGTTCCGCGCCAAGGACGGGGAGAGCGTGGCGCGGATTCAGGATGCGTTTCAGTGTTGTGGACTGCGCAGTTCGAGAGATATGGCGTTTCCGTTTCCGGATCGCAGGCATGGCGCTGATGCGTGTGAGGTACGGTACGAGCGCACGCAGGGCTGTTTTGAGGCTTGGGAGGGACGGGAGAGGGTTGTTGCGGGGATCATGATGGCGGTCGCTGTGGGCGTTTTCTTGTGGATGGTGAGTACTTGCATTTCTGGTCAGTCTCGATTCACGACTAATGACTCTAGCTGGTTATCGTTGCAACGCCTGCGATCCACCCAGCGGCTGTCAGGAAGGCACTCGCGTACAAGGACGAGGGAGAGGATGAGAACCCGAGGGTTGTTGAGTACGGTGGCTACAGAGACGATCCGGAAGCTGCTGGTGCTGCTGACGACGATGCGGATGACACGACCAGTGTGAGGAGGGAGATTAACGCGCTCAATCGCCAGTCCAATCTCGACTCGTTCGTTGAGAGAAACAGGACGCACCATACGGATCTGGTCAACGACACAAACAGGTGGGCAGAGAGCAGGAACCAGTAGTCTGATGAACTATGAGTGGGGTTCGTGATGAATTGATGAAAATATATTCCATTGCCTAAGCCGTGCCTCGCAGGGCGGCTAATTGCATCCTGCGTCCTTCTATCGATTGCTTCAGCGATCTAATACTCCGTCTCGGCCGTGCCTTCCTCTGCGACTTTGCAATCTTCTTCGGACCGCCGACCAACGAAGCGCTCAGCGGCGGTCGAATGGCCACGAACTTGCCCTCTGGAGTAAAGACGTCGAACTGCGGGATGTGCGAGAAATCCTCCTCCTCCTCCTCTGTTCGCATCACGCGGTCGCCGAATTGATCCCTCTCGTCCATTGCTCCTGACACCGATGGCTGATACCTTGGCGGCGCTCCATACCTTGCCGATGGCTGATAGCTGTGCCTCTTGACCTGCGCCACCAATTCGATCCAGCCTACGCCCTCGATAACCAGATCAGCGGAATAGACGATGAACGGCAGCTGCTCTGCTTTGAGCTTGGCCACCGTTGGATCGGTCAGAGGACCAGCGCGCTTCTTCGTCACGTCCCAGCGAAGCATGTAATTGCCCGCCCTCTTGAACTTGTCAAATGCGTTGTCGCCCAAGATCGTCTCGTCGTGCCGCGTCCTGCGGTCCCCGCGTTGTATTTCCTCTGCCTTCACGTTGGACGTGACGTGCACGCTCAGGTTCGTAAAGCCGTGAGCCAGAAACACAAGACCTGGGTTCGTGGGCGTGATGCGGATCAAGCCGTCACCGATCACGAGAGATTGGCCGGGCTTGATGGTCCGCTGCTCTGGCTTCACGCGGTTGCGCATCATTATATCTTTTCGGTATTGCTCTCTGACGTACGTGTCGAGTCGGGTCCGTGCAACTCCTGGAAGATCGATAAGTTCGCCTTTACCGTTACCGAATGGAATGCGAATGGGAGAGGCGGTGGTGCCGGGGAGATATGAGGCAATTGGCATGGTTGGGTAGGCTGTTTCTTTCCTGGCTGGAGGTAGTAGGGAGCCATCCTCGTCCTCGTCGTACAACAACTCCTCTTCCTTCTTGGGTTCCGGGACTGTGAAATCTTGAGGAGCAGCTTTTGTCCCGGCCTCGGTATGAGGAAGGTCGTCCGGACTCGATTCCTCTTCTACAGCAGGTGAAGAATCTCCGGCTTCCATGACTGTGGACTCGGTCTCGCCAGGAGTATGGGCCAGCTCAGATTGCGCATGATCATCCTTGATCGAGGTATCTTCTTCTTTCAACTCGGTGTTGTCTTCGACCAGCGAAGGGGTGATATTCTGTGTGCCTGTTGTGCCCTCGACTCTTCCAGCTTCGTGCTTGAGCTTGTCCATATTGATTGTCTCACCCCTGCCTTTGGGAAATACCACCTCATACAGCGCACTCTTGCCCACATTGACCTTGCCGACCATCCAGCCAGCTCCACCTCGTTTGTAGATCTCCTCCTTGACTTCTTTCGTCCACCATCCCCGCTTTGCGCTGACACATCTAATATTCCCCAGCCGAACGTTCTGCCTCGTGCGACCAAGAGCGTCTCGAAGCACCTCCCGCATATATGGCATCATCGCATCCACCATCTCTTTCTGTGGTGCCAATAGGTCAGACCGTGTGACGATGAAGCTGACTTCGGCGACTCTGCCCTGGGAAAACTGCTGGTGCTTCGATCGTCGATTCTGCGACCGCAATCGTGGTAGTCTGAGATCATGCTGGAGACTCGGTATCAAAGACATTGGAAAATCGGCGGCGTCAACAATGTGGTAAATATGATTGTGCTTGTAGGGTGACTCCTCGATGATGGACTGTATCGAGTCCATGGAAGGGTGGAAGATTGAAACACCCTGCTCATGGTGCACTAAATTATGACAGCGATCGCATATCGGTACTGCTTTGGCGCCATCTTCGTGCATCCTCTTAAAGTTTTCGTCCACTCCCAGTTCGTTGAGTAAGGAGTTGTCAGCCTTGGCCATTACTTCGCCGATGACCTTGTCGTCGTCGTTTACATCGTCTCGAATAAATTTTCTGACTGCTGATCGTGTAAGGGAGAAGAAGCCCGCATCTTCTGGCGCGATGGTTTGACTGGGAGCACCACATCCTGGACAATAAGGCGGCAGACGTTTTGTCTTTTCGATAACCGAGAGAGATATGGTATTTGATTGATGTGTAATTTGCTCGTGTGCAGAAAGCTCCTCTTCTCGTAGTCGTGGAAATGTTGAGAAGCATTTCTGGCCTGCCTTGCTCAATGCTGGCAGACCACGCCAGATGCGCTCACATGTTGTTGTTGTCCAACAGGACTGGTACGGCCTGAATAAGCCACGAGTCGCCCTGCTCAAGACGTTTACAGCACTTCTCATGGATTGATAGTGTTTTCGTGTTGCAAGATCAGAGAATATGCCGATCTCGGAATTTTTGCTTGCGTTCACATGCGGGACGTCATGCACCGAGATCCGCGCCACACTCTCGAACTTCTTTAGATCTCGAGGCTAAGCAATCCTCTCCTTATGAGTTATATATCGCCTCCTCCTTGATAGACTGTGTTACACCTCAGTCATCCTCACAAACCAACACACCGCCATGTCAGCACTGCGTACACCACGCGCTCTCTCCCAGCGCCTCCGGCCGCTCGTCCAACAGCGCGCCTTTTCGGTCATGCGACCAGCGCTCTCATCATGGTCACCAAGTCCAGCACCACCGCGTCTCCCAAAAGAAGATCAAGAGATATTTGAGCGCCTGCAGCAGCAATCTACCGGCGCATTCAGCTCGCCCCGCACATCAGACTCAGCTACTGGACCAGCACCATCGACCGGCAATGCACAGGCTGCTGGCATGCGACCACAAGTCAATCAGTCACCTGCCTCGACGGAGCAGACGCTTAACGCGAGAGTCAATGCCAACGGAGAAGGCGAGGAACTACACCCGAACATCAGAAGAGGCGCAGCGCCTGAGTTTGAGGGGGAGGTCAACCCCAAGACAGGTGAGGTGGGAGGACCCAAGGTCGAGCCACTCAGATGGGGCTCGGATGGCATAAAGGGCGACTGGAGCTACAATGGACGTGTCACGGATTTCTAGAAAGACACAGGCAGCATTACCGAAGAAGTGTGAAGCATCTTGTAGTCACCATAAAGAGATATCAATATTCGCAGGTAGCAGCCTCATTGCTTGTTCTGCAACCTATCTATATCCGCCTGTACCTTGATCGTCTCTCTTTGTACTTCTGCGTATGTGTTTGCTAGCTCTTTCATGCCTTTGACTCGTTCGTAACCTTGCAGATCCGTCTCGAGCTCACGAGTCTGCCTCCGTAGTGCAATCTGCTCTTTCTCAAGCTCTTGCTCTTTTGTGCGAAGTGCATCATTCACTTCTGGTGTATAGATCTGTTGCAGAGTCTGCATCTCGATTATGCGTAACTTCTGCTCGAGACCTTGTGTCATCTGTGCGAGGTACTCTGCATGGGCTCTTGTTCCTCGCGCTACGCTTCCGTGGATGGTCTGCTCAAGTGTTCGAATGATGATGGTGTAGGCTTTCTGATGGAGGGTAAGCAGTGAAGCGGTCTCGTTAGCGAGAGAGATGCGCGCATCGTGCAGACTTGTTTCTAGACTGGACGTGTTGTCCAGCAATGACTCGACGCTATCCTCAAGATCTGGGTCGTTCTTCGCCTGACCATTTTGTGCTGGAACAGCGATTTTTGCAATGGATGTTATGACTGCTTGGAAATAGTCTGAAAGAGGCCGGGCGACTGTATCGATCTCTTTGTGGAAAGCTTCCGTCTCTGCGAGTACAATGTCGTCGTCTGTAGAGTCCAGTCGGCCTTCGAGACGCGCAAGAATAATGCGGATGGTATCTTGGAGCTAGTGAGTGTCAGCTTGAAGACAGAGAGAGACTTGGTCACGACAAAGTACCTCGTCGGGGAGCTCTCTGATGTTATACGCTACATGGCGAAGGCCTTCAAACAGCAACCTCTTCCTCGCAAGCTCGACGCGTGCGTTGTGAAGCTCAGTCGCGAAAGCATCACGCGCTTTGGCTGCTTTCGGGTCTACGATTTGCGAAGATCCATCAGTATTGAGCTTGTTGGTAGCAAGATCCTTGTACAGCCGAGCGAAATCAGGATTGGCTTTGAGTACTTGAGCATCTGCTTGAGGTAGCATGGTGGAAGCGTCAACGGTATCAATTTGTGGTCGCGTGACGAGTGTCCCAAGGCTACCTTACGTGAGATGCTGGTGAGCGGGAGACAAGATAGCGTGATCAAGCGCAGTGGTCAAGCAGTCAATGAAGTCAAGGAAGCGAGGCAGAGGAAGAAATCAGACGTCTTCTTCAACCTCCACCACAGGGGTGAAGAACTGATGAAAACAGAATGAGTGTTTAAAGCAAAAATTCCGCCGGACAAGCCCCCGAAGGAGATTGATACCAGCTGCTCGCCGCGCTGTGCAATGCAGGAGCTGCTCGCAGACCAAAGGCATTCTTGATCGCCCCGGTCCCAACAAGGTAAGTATGAAGAAGAAAAGGCGAGGGTTGGCGGGAGTCAGAGGAGATTATATTCGCGAGGCGCTGGTGCCTGGGATGACTAAGCACCCCGCTGATCACGTGATCATCACATGCCGTTTCCGGCGGTGGGTACTCCCAAGCATTGTCGGGTGTGTCTCCTGTGTCGCGCGCTAGAATGATCGAATGCCATTTCCTGTGCAACGGAGTGGTTCACTGTAGAATAGGCGTGAAACGCCATCGTGAGTCTTGGTGCACACTCGATCCTTTGCACTGTAGGCGCATAAAAAGCATCGCGCATATCGGACATGCCGGCCCGCTAAACGAAGCCGTTGGTATAGGTAGATTTTCTACGTGTATGTGTGGTAAGACCAGACAAGAGCATCGGTGTCAGATTCAGGTCATCACGAGCACCAACACACGTGTGTCTTTTCGTACCTGTAGATGGTGCCTGAGTAGGATGCGATTTGTACCATGTAAACATTTCACGCTACCAATCATAATGACGACTTACAGATCTTCGAGATTGGAGGAGTATGGATCAATGATTGGAAATCTGATCGGGGACTGCAGGGAACGGATTCGGCGCAGAAGAATGCCGAGAAAAATGGTCTGATATCGGATGCTAGAGTAAATCGAATCGCGGTAATAACTTTATGAAATTAGGGACGAAGGTTCATGTCGCGGGGATTAATTTGATCGTCGTGTTCGCGTCAACCACTTTTTACACCACACGACTCTACGCTCGCTGTGAACGCCTCTGTAGCGCCGGTTCCTTCCTTTTGTCGCCTCTCGAGGGACTCTTAAACTTTTGTTCTTCCCTTATCGACGCTTCGCTGTTGTTGTTCTCACTTCTTCACATTCCCTCACGATCTGAGGTGGACTGATTGACACGACACCACCACAAGAATGTCGACACTCAACGCGAGTTTCGCCTCGCCCTTGGCGGATGCGACATTTGCGAAGATGACTATGCCAGCAGAAGGCATCGTTTCGCGCATTTCTGGCAACCTCAATGTCTGGACTGTGCTGTTGACGCTCCTCGTGCTGGCGGTCGGTTACGACCAATGTGAGTAGAACGAAGAGCGCGCAACAAGGGCCGACTACTTACACTGCGCAGTCAGCTACCAGGTCAACAAGCACGGCATTGTTGGTCCAATGTTCAAGATCCCCTTCATCGGTCCTTTCCTCGAATCAGTCAACCCAAAGTTCGAAAAGTACCACGAAAAATGGATGAGCGGCGCGCTGAGCTGTGTTTCCGTCTTTCACAAGTTCGTCGTCATTGCCTCGACTCGCGACATGGCCCGCAAGGTCTTCAACTCTCCAGCCTACGTCAAGCCCTGTGTCGTGGATGTGGCTTTCAAACTCCTTCGCCCGGACAACTGGGTCTTCCTCGACGGCAAGGCGCACGTCGACTACCGCAAGGGTCTCAATGGCCTCTTCACCCGCCAGGCGCTCGAGATGTACCTACCAGGTCAAGAGGAGGTCTACAACAAATACTTTGCCGACTTCCTGCGGATCTCACAGGAGGAGCACAAGGGCCAATCGACTCCATTCATGGTCCACTTCCGTGAGCTCATGTGCGCCGTCAGTTGCAGAACTTTTGTCGGACACTACATGGACGAGCCAACGGTGAAGAAGATCGCCGACGACTACTATCTCATTACCGCTGCTCTCGAGCTAGTCAACTTCCCGATCATCATCCCTTTCACCAAGACCTGGTACGGTAAGAAGGCCGCCGACATGGTTCTCGAGGAATTCGCCAAATGCGCCGCAAAGAGCAAGGTCAGAATCGCTGCTGGTGGAGAGCCAAACTGCATTCTGGACGCATGGATCAAGCAGATGCAAGACTCGGAGAAATACCGCCAGAGATTGGCCAAGGGCGAGACCGTTGACGACTCCGAGAAGCCAGTCCACGTTTTGCGCGACTTTTCTGATTTCGAAATCTCCATGACCATCTTCACTTTCCTGTTTGCTTCGCAGGATGCGACAAGCAGTGCCTCAACATGGCTGTTTCAGCTCATGGCTGATCGTCCAGAATGGCTCGAGAAGGTACGCGATGAGAACTTGCGCGTAAGAGGCGGTGACAGAAATGTCGCGCTTTCTATGGATCTGCTTGAAAACATGCCGGTCACGAGAGCGGTGGTCAAGGAGACCCTGCGCTACAGGCCACCCGTACTCATGGTTCCATACTTGGTCAAGAAGGATTTTCCAGTCAGCGACACCTACACTGTCAAGAAGGGTATGTCTCAGTCTGAAGGCTTCGAAGTGACAATACTAACGTAAAACCAGGCTCCATGGTTGTACCAACCACATACCCAGCTCTCCACGATCCAGAGGCATACCCAAACCCAGATTACTTCGACCCCGAAAGATGGATTTCAGGAACCGCGGATAAGCAGGTCAAGAACTGGCTGGTCTTTGGTACTGGTCCTCACTACTGTCTGGGTCAAACATACGCACAGATGAACCTCATGGCCATGGTTGGCAAGGCCAGCATGTTCATGGACTGGAAGCACGACATCACACCTCTGTCGGAGAAGATCAAGGTCTTTGCTACCATCTTTCCTCAGGACGACTGCCTTTTGACCTTTACTCCACGCGCATAGAAGGCTCGAAGGGCTTCGGATCTGGATGCATACATTTGGCGTTGGGTTATCCTTTGAGACTCATGGATGGGGGTGGGCGAATTGCCCGTATAGATTTTGATCGTTGGAGCGACCTACTTGGTAAACATAGGGCAATGCCCCGATAATATGAATGTAAAATGAATCAAGCATTGAATTTATCTAACTCAGTGCGACCTGCAATGGCCACATGCATACACATCAGATATCGTGCACCGGGAGCAGATCACAAGATACATTGACGGTATACCGATCTCGGGCCTATCGGGCTTACTGCACGCTGACGTGAGACCAAACTGACACCAGTAAGGTAACAAACACAAGACACTATAATTAGTAAGTTACATGTAGTTGAGTGAACTGTTGCATTCCCCCCTATCATACAAAAAGACAGTCGAGCACTTATTCACGAAACGACTTTCGTGTCATTTCAAAGGAGCTCAGCCACTACCATGGCCCAATCCAAGGAAAACTACATGAACGGCTACGATGAGACAGTCATGAAGAGCCACCAATGGAGAACAGCAGAGAACTCATGCAAGCATTTACTGCCCTCACTGAAAGAGATGGTAAAAAGTAGGTGCCTCCAGTTCCTTACATGCTATATGTTTCTCCGAATTACTAGATATCTATCATCCTTTCATCGACACCTTGATTGTCACTCCGGGTAAAACCATGAAGACCTGCCTAAAAAATGCGCACACTACCCATACATCTCTTTGCCTCATAGCTCAGTCAGCCTCATTTCATCCCCGTCTAATATGCACCAGAGAACCCGCACCTGACCCTCCTCGACGTCGGCTGCGGCACAGCCTCGATAACCACCTCTCTGGCCGGCTACATGCCCTCCGGCAGCGTGACGGCCCTAGATATATGCGCCGAAGCCCTCGCGCCAGGCCAAGCGTACGCGCGCGCCGCCAACGCCACCAACATTACCTTCAGCATCGGCAGCGCCTACAGCCTGCCGTTCAGCGACAACACCTTCGACGTCGCGCACGCCTCGCAGTTGCTCGCCCACTTACACGACCCGGTGCTCGCGATCAAGGAGATGATGCGCGTGGTGAAGCCCGGCGGCAAAGTCGCACTGCGCGAGTGTGACCCACCGACGTTCAGTGCGTATCCCTGGGGCGAGTGGATTGAGAAGACCGTGGAGGCTGTGACGCAGCATGTGCTTGCTGAAGGCGCTGGCAATCTCAGGCCCGGCACGAGTCTTAAAAGGCATTGTAGGCTCGCTGGTGCGGATGTGGAGAACGTGGTCTTCAGTACGGGGACGTGGGACTTTAATACTAGAGCTGAGAGGGAAGCATTCGGGCGCAGTTGGGCGGGCCGGATGAGGGATAGTGATAATGCGAGGTTCGCTGTGCGGAAGGGCATCTTGGATCAAGAAGGCCTGGAGAGGGTCGCGAAGGGCTGGGAGGAGTGGGTTGAGAATGAGGATGGGTGGTTGTGTATCACGAATGGTGAGGCGTTGATTACTGTGGTGTAAATTCTTTAGACAAGGGTATCTCTATTTCTCCGTCTTACCGCCCTTCTTGGTCCAGTCCATCCAGCTGCCTCTGTATTCGGCGACCTTTTGGTATCCGCCCTGCTGTGCCAGATTCGCCGCTGCGCTGCTCCTCACACCGGCTTTGCAGTAGAAGACTACCTCCTTGTCGACGGCTGGTTTCGGAAAACCGAAGCGGTCTTCGAACTCTTCTGCGGGCAGTAGCAAGGCGTCTGGGTTCGAGCTGATGGGAATGTTGATCGCGCCGGGGATGTAGCCGGCCTCGTACTCGGCTGGTTCGCGGACGTCGATTATAAGGCGGTCTTCCGAGGGAGATTCGGTGAACGATTTGACCTGAACTTGTTTAGTGGCGTACAATTGGTAGTGTGGAGGAGCTTACGCCTTCAAAGTCATAGACCTTTGGACTCGACGGTGGTGCTTGATGCCATCTCACTGAGGTCTTGTGCGGGCTGAGGATGATTGGGGAAGCTCTCGCACGAAGCAGTGAGGACGAAGAGAGGCAGGGTGTGACTGTGCGAGGAGCGTTAATCCTACTGCCAGAGACCGCTGCTCGCAATATCGCGCGTGAGATGTGTTTCGCTGCCATAGTTAATTGTTGGTTGTATTGTTTCTGAGGAAGTGTGGTGTTTCGAGGGACTACATGTATTTCACGATTACATCAGTCTGGGGAGACATTGAAGTTCCCCGACAAGCGGCCTGTGCTCGGAGATATATTATTGGGGAATTTGATGTCTTTGGTTTCTCTCACCTCCCACGATCACTCATGGATGAGTTGGTAGTATGGTGACGCGGGATTGGGCTGTTGCTTGATCTGGAATCTGCGAATTGTGGTTGCTGAGGGTTTAACGGTTTTGACGGATGAGAGCCACCGTCACTCGCCTCGGAAGGCAGTTCATTCTACCATGGATTTCATCACTACGACCAGGCCTATCAGACGAGAGCCTGCACGAAAGCACAGTATACCTCGTCAAGCGTTTCTCGTCGGGTGAGGGAGATGAGATATTGGCGACCGAACCCATAGAGCCTACAAAGAAACGACGTGGACGACCTAGGAAAGGAGAAAGCAAAGCAGAACAAACGCCCGCTTTCGCTGCTTCCGCGAACCACAAGGATCTCCAGTCTTTCAGAGACTATGCCACCAGGATCGGTCTCGACACGTCCTCTACAACGTTCAATGGAACACTGTACGAGTACACAGTGATGGAATCGTTGAAGCGTTTCAAGTTTGACCTCACGAGGACTGGAGGCCGTTCAGATAGAGGAATCGATCTCCTTGGAACATGGAACCTGCCCACATCGCCCGTCCCTCTACGAGCGCTCATACAATGCAAGTATCACACTGGAGCCAGCACGATCCAACCGAGCTACATTCGCGAACTCGAGGGAGCTTTTCTCGGAGCTCCATCTGGCTGGCGAGGAGAAGGGGTAATGGCATTGCTTGCGACCACCAAAGAAGCCACAAAGGGTGTGCGGGAAGCCATGACCCGGAGTAAGTGGCCGATGGGGTTCCTGACCATTGACACGGATGGATCGATCAGACAATTCCTGTGGAACCACGGTGCGACTCAGAGAGGGTTGGAGGGCATGGGAGTGACACTTCGACATCTGCCAAAGGCGAAAGCCGTGTCTCAAGAGATTGCTCTGACCTTCGATAGCCGCCCATGGTCATGATCAGACAGGGAGCACGAGCAGAGCAGTTAACATACTACGCATCGAAACCGACGAGGTTGCTCGGCTGTGCTCAATCAATATACGCGATTGCAGGGATCAGACAGCAGCTCCACTTGGCGTGCAAGCATTGCCCCGCGTCGTGTTCGTGCTGCTCTCGTGCGTGATCTTTTTGAAGACTCACAAGAGAAGAGTAAAACGTATATATACCATAGTCCATCTAGTCCCTTAATTGCAGTAATTGCCAACTCCGGATTCGGACTTTCCAGGTAGGTGGGAAGGGCGCGGTCATGAATATACCGGATGCGCCAGGTGCAGCCGTCGTGTTGTCGTTCCTGCATGTCAACCAAGAAAAACCACTTTTCGGTATCCACTGGGCATCGCACCTGCCACCACACTCCATGTTGTGTGGTGTGGTGTGCCTGCCTTTGACCAGAACAAGTATTCTTGCCATTTCCTGACCTCAAGTTTTCTTCGTCCTTTTGCGGTACTGCTTACTGTGCTTTTATCTGTTCTTTCACGTCGCACAATCGTGCCGTTCTCCACTTCGTTTCCACCTATCATTCCTTCTACACCTGGTCTGCCTTGTGACCGCCGATGTTGCGTTAAACCTCCTACCTACCTGTTTCCGTACCATACCATGCGGCTCTTGCTTCAGCCATCATTCCACATAGCTCGGTAAATTGCTGTACCGCCACAACGGTACAGTATACTCTCGCCGAACATGGCACTGAACATTCGCGATACTCTGCAATGGCCCATCAAAGACGTAAGTGAATAGTCCTATCATAGAGGATCATGCTTAAACCAACCTCAGATTGTCTATGTCGCCATCGTCGGCACAGTCATGCTCATGGCCATCCTCGAATGGGTTCTTTGGCTGGCTGCATTTCTCTACTGCCTCGTCAAGGTCTTCATCAAGGCCGAGAACACAAGCATCAGGGTGCTGTCAATCGTCGTGGGCATCCTGTTCACAGCTTTCCGGTCAGTCTTCTCCTGAAAAGCTCACGAGCAAGGGCAAACTGACCATACTCACAGCCTTATCTTCCTGCCCGTCATGGTTGTTACTCTGCCTCTGCCTTCGGAGATTACCCGATATTTCCCCTTTGCCATGGTCAGCGTTCTTCAGTGGTTCGCCTTCTGGACGTTTGCTGGACTGCTCATTATACCCTGGCTTCTCTGCGTCTTTCAACTTGTCACGCATTCCATCGGCCGGAAACGAAGAATGAAGCACGTCTTGAACGAGCATACCGCTCCCAAAGTCGTCATCGTCATGCCTTGCTATAAAGAGGAACCCGACATCTTGTTACGCACAGTCGATTCACTCGTCGACTGCGAGTATCCGCCAACTTGTCTGCACGTCTTCTTATCTTTTGATGGAGATCAGGAGGATCAGCTGTATCTCAACACAATCGAAAAGCTCGGTGTCCCCATGACACTCAAAACCTATCCGAAGAGTATAGATATTGTCTATCGCAGCACTCGAATCACCGTCTCCAGATTTCCTCATGGTGGCAAGCGAAGCTGTCAGAAAAAGACATTTAAACTCATCGACAAGGTTTATGAGAGTTACATAAAGAGACACGACAACCTGTTCGTACTCTTCATCGACTCGGATTGTATCCTGGACAAGGTCTGTATTCAGAATTTCATGTACGAGATGGAGCTCAAGCCTGGATGCAAAAGAAACATGCTTGCTATGACCGGAGTCATCACATCGACTACAGAGAAGAACTCGCTCCTGACCTTGCTCCAAGACATGGAATACATCCATGGCCAGCTCTTCGAACGATCTGTTGAGAGTGCTTGCGGTGCTGTCACGTGTTTGCCTGGTGCCTTGACCATCCTTCGCTTCTCGGCCTTTCGCAAAATGGCCAAATACTACTTTGCCGACAAGGCCGAGCAGTGCGACGATCTCTTCGATTATGGCAAATGTCATCTGGGAGAAGACCGATGGCTCACCCATCTTTTTATGATCGGCTCCAAGGAGAGATATCAAATCCAGATGAATACCGGTGCTTTCTGCAAGACCGAGGCTGTTCAAACTTTCAAGAGTCTACTCAAACAGCGACGAAGATGGTTCCTCGGCTTTATCACCAACGAAGTATGCATGCTCACAGATATACGCCTGTGGAAGCAGTATCCTTTTCTGGTCCTCGTACGATTTGCTCAGAACACGATTCGCACAACTGCTCTCCTCTTTTTCATCATGGTCATTTCAATCATCACTACGTCTCAGGCCATTGGCCAGCTTCCAGTGGGGTTCATCGGCGTTTCCCTCGGGCTCAACTGGGCCCTCATGCTATATTTCGGTGCAAAGCTTGGGCGCTACAAGATCATGCTTTACCCTCTGATGTTCGCCGTTAACCCTTTCCTCAACTGGATATACATGGTATATGGCATATTTACTGCCGGCCAGAGGACTTGGGGTGGGCCTCGTGCAGATGCCGGCGCCGCAGATGCTCATACTTCACCACAAACCGTCATCGAGAATGCTCATGCTACGGGCGACGATCTGAATATAGTTCCCGAGTCCTTCAAGCCAGCTGTCGAAGCCATCACGCGGAAGAAGTCTCTCAAGACATCGGTACAGCCCGACGACAGGCTGGAAGGTCAATTCGCCGCAGCAGAGCCTGTTCCTGGCGGTCGCTACCAGTACGACGAGGAAGCACGCTACCAGATTCCAGACACTCCAAGAGCCAGCAGACCATCTTCGAGAAGGCGCAGTGGAGACTCTGACTTTTCAATGGCTCACTCTGTCTATCGACCAAGAAGGATCGAAAGCTTCATGTCACCACAGGATCTTCGCCTGTACCAGATGGCAAGAGCATCCCAGCGACCCGCCGGCGGCGCCTTCTATACCACCCGCGACGATGGCAGCGGCGATGTCTCACTGGCAAAAGCCCCCATCGTGCGCTCAAACACCCTCCCTCGAGACCGATCATCCTCACTTCCACGAGATAAATCGTCCTCCCTGCCGCGAGACCGCTCGTCCTCCCTCGCACGCGATCGATCAGCCTCTCGCCCGAGACGACCAAATGCACAACGCTCTTCGTCCGCAGTGAGCAACACCAGTAACATGAGCTCGAGCTCCGAAACCGACTGGATGCCCGCGTCATACAACCCATTCAACCCGCAACCCCAACGGATGCGCACGTACGGCCGAGAACGCAGTCCGCTGTCGAAACCAGCTCTGGCGACTCTGGCTTCTTCGCAACCGGAACCAAGAACCGGTAGAGGTGTCGCATACAGCCAGATCGAGATGACCAAGCTAGACGGCACCAGTGAGTTCCGCGCGCCCGACGAGCAGAGGGGTAGAGACCCGACGCCGCGTCTGGAGTCGGAAAGGAGGAAGCTTAGAAAGCGCTCGTTGTCTTTGACGCAGGGTAATGACGGGGCCAGAGGAAATGGAAGGAGTGGCAAGGGGCAGTGAATGACACACGTTAGTCATGAGACACGAAGACTCAATGAATGGATGAGCAATGACCATGATTTTCCGCACGTGACGACGGACAGGTATTCATGTCTGGAAAGTAGCACACTTTTGATTTAACGCTACTGATCATCAGAATGCATATGCCCTACTGAAGCATCATCCATGACTTGATCCCATGAACCGAAGCAATCCCATTCCGAATGATTTTTGTCCGAACTCATCAAGACATTGAGAAGTGTGCGGTGATGTTTCTTCACCAATCACCCTCCTTCTCTACGACTTCGCCAGAGATACCAAAGTCAGTCCTGGCAGAACCACGTCCGCCATCCTCCTAAGATGGTGGAGCCTCGCCACGACCACGGCCACCACCACGGCCGAATCCGCCACGGAACTGTGGTGCGAACTCGCCTGGAGCACCGCCCTCCTTGCCCTCGCCGGCGTCACGGCGGCGGTACTCGCCCCTGTCGCCTCTGTCACCGCCACGGCCACGGCCGCCGAATCCGCCACCTCTCCTCTCGCCGCCGCGCTCCTCGCCGGCCATCATACCGCGTGGTGGAGCGTGAGAGCGCTGCTGCTTGATGTGGGTCTGAGGAACGATCTCAGCTGGAAGGTGCAGCCACTCGCGGAGGTAGTCGAGACCCTCTGGGGTGAGGGTGTAGTAGTACCATTGCCAGGAGAACTGGGTCTTGAGGTAACCGCGGGAGGTCAATGACTGGCAAGCCTTGACGACCTGTTGAGAGGGGATGTTAGTGCGACAGTCTTGGTTGCGGAGCGGGTGGTGTATATTTACGTAAAGGTTCTTCATCTGGAGCTCCTCATGTTGGCACTCAAAGTCCTTCTTGGCGACGAGAACTCCCTCTACGTGACCGTGTGTCAGCGTGTCCTTGTCGATTTATTTTTGGCGCTACCTATCACGCAGGAGAATATTTTGTGTACATACCACGGAAGAGAGCCTCGTGGATCTTCTTGCGGTCTGGCTTTGGGATCAGCCTGTAAGGATTGTCAGTAAATGAACTACTGGTTTGTGTGTGAAAGCGCCAGTGCGGTCTGTATATCCTCTCCCTCTTTCATCGCGTTCCTGTCATGGCTTGCTTCGCAGATCAAAAGTTCGGGCTTCTCAGAACAGTGGTCGTGAAAGATGCTCATGTCGGATGCGCAAACGTCGGAGTTGGTGAATGTAGAGAGCACTGGCATCGTAATCAGACGTACATGTTTGCGGTATTGCTGTTGTCGGGTTGATGTGGTTGTCGAAGGTAGACCGATGGATAGAAGGATCGCAAGCACGCAAAAGTTCCGACGTTCGTGAAGCTCACTTGGCGTGCGGACAGGGAGTTACGATGGAAAATAGTTTCGCCGATGGTACAGATGCCAAGCCAGCAGATCGCGATGGCCTTGAAGAGCCGCAGAAGTGGTCAGAGCGTCCCGTCGTTGCGGCTCTAGACTTCATGTGACAACCTCGAACTTGGAAGCCTTGCAGTTAACTGAACTTCGTCATTCAGCGCAACCTAACGATCTACACGTCGACCTTGTGTACAACATGGCGCATGAACACATAAATATTCTGGTGACGACCCTTGCTGGGTTGTCTCTACCAAAGACACTCTCGATACCCTCAGATCCCAACCTACCTATCTCATCATTCACTGGCATGCTCGCGCGCTGCCTTCCTGGATCCGCAACACAACTTTCGCTCACTACCACATCAAACAGACTTGTCGACCCGTCATCATCTGCACCAATATCGTCTCTACTCCATGGGGATCACTTCGACATACTTTCTCTGCGTCTTTCAGCATGCCTTGTCGGCGGCAAGGGTGGTTTCGGCTCTCAGCTTCGTGCCGCGGGTGGTCGCATGTCATCACGCAAGAACCGTCAGAACCGCGAACGCGACATTCAAGGAAGTAGTAGGAATTTGGATGGCCGCCGATTGCGCACAATTACCGAAGCCAAGAATCTGGCGGAATACCTGGCGACAAAGCCGGAGATGGACAAGAAAGAACGCGAGGAGAAGAGGAGGCGGTGGGAGGCTGTCGTTGAGGCGGCGGAGAAGAAAGAGGACGAGATCAAGAGGGGCAAAGGCAATGCAAGGCTAGATGGAGACTGGGTCAATGCTAAGGAAGAGGCAGAGACAAAGACTAGGGAAGCGGTCATGGTGGCTATGAAGGCTGGGTTGATTGGCCAGGAGAACGAGCGCGCAGCTAGCGCGACTTCTGGTAGCGCTGAAGATGATGAGAGCGACGAGGCAGAAGTATCAGGCTCTGGTTCTAGCGAGGAGGAAAAGAGTACCGTTGCCGCTCAAGCGCGTACGTTTTATGGCTGGGATGACGACGAAGACATGAGTGAGGACGATGAGGAGGAGAATGGGGAAGAAGCAGTAGAGCCAGTGTCAGCACAGTACAAAGGCAAAGGGAAGGGCAGGGCAACATGATTACGATTGACAACTACATTTTCGTGGCTTGTTCCTCGACTATTGAACATTTGCATTGGATCAACATCCCTTATTCCTTCCCGGATCGGATCGACTCTAAGCACCCTTTTCAGCTCTCAAGCGGTCATAGTGTACTACAGCACCAGTCAAGATCTGAGCACCAATCGCGCAGTCCTCTGGCGTCGAGTATTCCTTTGGATGATGGCTTACTCCATCTTTCGAAGTTATGAAGATCATCGAAGTCGGGACTTGGTAGTTGGTATACACGCTGTCGTGTCCAGCGCCACTCGTCATTGGGCGACTCAGCTTTTCCGCGTTTTCGCCGTACAAATCTTTGGTCGCATTTGTTACGCACTCGATGCAGTCCTTGTGGAAGTGAATGGCCGGCGACACGCTGTCTGTCTTCCAATCGACAGTACATTGGAGATTGCTTGGTGTGCCGCCTGCGTTCAGACCATCAACATCTTCACCGGCAGCAATCTTGGCGAAAGCTTGCTTGCATTCTTCCTCGAGTTCGGCTACAGTCTCGCTTTGCGGTGCTCGAATGTCGAGGCTGAAGTCGACAGTACCTGGCACGGTGTTTGTTGATCCTGGCTTGAGAGTAAGGATTCCAGTACTGGCCAAGGCATTCTTCCTAGTCGCGGCGCGATGCGAGTATAGAATCATCTCGCTAGCAGCCAGCATAGCATCAGCTCTGTGTGCAAAGCTTGTTGTACCAGTATGGCAATCGCGTCCTCTGACTTTGACAGTGAACCATCGGTACGACTGTACGCCTTGCACAATACCGACTTTGCGCTTCTCACCTTCTAGAATTGGACCTTGTTCGATGTGTAGTTCAAAGTGCGCGGCCATTGGTATCGCCTTGTGGGTCGCCTCCACGGAACCGAGGTAGCCAATGCGGTCCAGTTCGGACTTCATGGTCGCAGTGCCGCCGCTAACTTCTTGGAGATTGTGGGCTCGTTCCAGTGGAATTTCACCAGCCCACACACCGGATGCAACCATTGAGATCGGAAATCGAGCACCCTCTTCATTGGTCCAGTTCACTACACCTACTGGATATTCTGTCTCCACGTCGTTGTCGTGCAGAGTTCGAAGCATCTCTACAGCTGCAGTCACCCCAAGGATACCGTCATAACGTCCGCCCTGGTAGTTGTTAGCTTAGCCACCAGTCCGCCGTTCAATTCATCTCACGGTAGGCTGAGTGTCGAGATGCGATCCAGCATAGGTTGGCGCGCCTTCCTTCCTGCCAGGTCGCACAGCGAACGTGTTACCCATGTTATCAATCGTGATTTCACAGCCGAGGCTCTTGGTCGTCTCTACAAACCAGTCTCTAGCCTGCTTGTCCGTATCGGATAAAGACAGACGGGACATGCCTGTCTCGGTCTCGTCGCTGCGGGCGATCCATTAGCATTGGCATAAGCACAAACATGCAGCGAAAGAGAGACAATTATGAATAATGATAATGATCACGAGTCCAATGAGATCTCGCCGCTTACCTTCCCCATTTCTCGCCTGTGCCCCATTGACATGTGTAGTGTATATCGTTCATCAACCTATCCTGCTTGACCTTTAATGCCGCCACCTCAGCGGTCGACATATCGGACGTGGCTTTCCTCCATGTCCGACTTGTTGAAAACCACCGGTGTGTTCTGGCGATTTGGGGGACCGATACGGTCAGCCTGGCGGGTAACGATCTCGAGTAGGTCGACATCATCTTTGCACAACTCTTACTGTTTGAGAAATCAGATCATATCAATGGTTGAGTCTAACAATAGAGTATCCTTCACCGGCATCGGCACTGTGCCTCGTGCGTATCTATCGTCTGCATCCATGTTGGAGAACCGTATCACAAATGCTCGGCTCTGGATGCCTATTTAAGGAAGGTGCTGAAGTTGGAGATAGCGGGGCAGCTCCGCTCCTTGACTTGTCTGCGTCATTGCATATCTCCATGTACATGTACTCTCAAATTAGGTATTCTACTCTACTATCTGTACCTGCAATCTGATTCTCCCCAATCCTTTCAAAGAATTCCACAGCAGCAATGGCAGGTCTCAAGTGCCCAGAGTGCGGTGCGGGTGCCGACAAAACCCCAGATGGATCGTACGCTCACTGCGCATCCTGTAACACAATCTTCGAGCCCGACAAGCAGGGCAGCAGTGAGAAAGGGAGTGCTCACCCTGACTACGAGAGCAAGGACAAGAAGAAGGACGAATCGAACAAGGAGGATATTGAGAAGAAGAAGGAGGAGGGTGGAAGAGGCAGTGTCGAAGACAAGGCTACTTGAGGCGGTCGAGTGCAGCGTGGCTGTCGTAATGCAGCGGATGACATGAGGAAGCGAGTGTTGAGGGCAGATTTGCACACGAGGGAGGCCAGCGGATTCAAAGAGCTGAAAAGACCGGCAGCGGGCAGAGCACTTGAGTTGGCAGGCATCAACAGAGGTCTACAACGTCAAACATTCGACATTACTGGAAGCGACACTCCAGTCACCAATCCGAGAACACTGGCGAAAAACGCAGTCGCTCGCGCAAGATATTTGGCCTCACTCATACCGACGAACGGATGTTCGCCATCGTCTTCTCGTAGCACTCAACGTCATTCCGCAGATGTCGTGTCATACTCTTATTCAGGATTTTGTGATCACCACGACGTAACAAAGTAGCCGCCGTCCACGACCAGGGCCTTGAGGTTGAAAGGGTAATCATTCAGAGCAAATCACCTGATTGCCTAAACATCGAGCTGTAGAGCGACGATACTGCGCCTGCATCGATCATATGCATGCTATCTACTGCAGGAGCGATGTTTTTAATTTGCTCCAAGACTCAATCGTTGTTACTGCAATGTTCGACGGCTCAGGAATCATATTCCAACATTCCGCTTACGTGAATAACAATGGCCGAACGTATGAGACATGATCAATGGACCTTGGGATGTTCGAGTGTTTTGTGCGCCTATCACGTGTGGTCATGCGCCCTAGACCGGCAGATCTTCAGGCTTATCGTGACGAACACAGCGACCACGCAGCCGCGATACTTCTCGATTTACTGCAGGACGCGTACCCTATTCGCACGGAGTATCATAGTGATGAGCACCAATTCCTCAAAAATAATAGGAGGATGTCGTTGTTCTAGAGCAAAAGAAACTTGGACGAGACAGCACGTCATTTAGACGATGCCCGTTTGGGAAGTGGGACAGCATCATTACCTCAACCAAACTTTACCTCCGCTTCACATCAAGCCGTGCGTGCGGTTTACGTGGAGACCAAACGACGAGCTCCAGACTCTCCTTTAGCATCTTCTACAACACAATGGGTACCCATTGAACCAATTGATCAGATACTGATATGCTTTGATCACTGACAATTCGAATTGTTGCGTCGACGCGCCTCTATTTCATCGCTGTATTACTAGCAAAAAAGTCTGTGGACGTTTCAGGAGCCGCATCAAGCATCCGAGGACGCCTGACAATTCCTGGAGAAACACACTCTCTAACCAGCAACCATGCCAATCCTGGACATCACCAAGGACCTGTCGGCCCTCTTTACTCGACAGGTCAAAGCCACTCCGGATGCTCCAGCTCTGGAAGACGAGTCTGTTGCGTATACTTATGCCGAGCTTGACCGAAAGGTCGAGGAACTCTCGAATCACCTTCGCAGCATCGGAGTCAGCCGAGACGTCCTTGTCGGTGTACTTCTTCCTCGCAGCGCCGACTATGTTGTTGCCTGTCTCGCGGCCCTTCGTGCTGGAGGAGCTTTTCTCATTCTGGAACTTGCCTACCCTCCAGATCTACTGGCCGATGTGATTGAAGACGCTGAACCGGCAGTGCTTATCACTCACAGAAACGAGACCGGAAAGATCCGGTCTGGTATTCCTGTCATCAGTCTTGATGAGAAGCTACCAGAACTCAATGGCAATTCCAAGGAGCCAGCTCCGCTACCTGCAGACGACGACCTGGACCGTCTTTGTTTCGTAGCATATTCCTCTGGTACCACCGGTAAGCCAAAGGGAATCGCCAACCCTCACAGAGCCTCGGTACTGTCTTACGACTTGCGCTTCGGTCTGAGTGATCTCCAGCCTGGCGACAGATGTGCATGCAACGTCTTCTTCGTCTGGGAGATCCTTCGCCCACTTCTTCGTGGTGCGACTGTCATCTGTGTGTCAGATGAAGCCAGCTACGACCCTGTCGCACTCGTCGACTTTCTTTCCTCCAGGCATGTCACCGAGACATTGATGACACCAACCCTCCTGGCTACCATCCTCGCACGCCACCCTCGAATCGGATCTCGCCTTCCTGAATTGCGCACTTTGTGGTTCAACGGTGAAGTCGTGACAACAGATTTGGCTCGCCGAGCTTTCAAGGCTCTTCCAAAAGTGCGATTGCTCAACTGCTACAGTGCTTGTGAAACTCACGAGATTGCTTGCGGTGATATCGGCGAAATGCTCAAGGAGCTTCCCGAGGGTGCTCTTTACTGCCCTGTCGGCCCACCGCTTCTCCCTGAGTACTCGTACATTCTGAATGAAAATGGAGAAAAGGTCGAGCCTGGAAATAACGGAGAGCTCTTCTTTGGAAGCGATCTGTTGGCTCGCGGTTACATCAATTTGGCTGAAACCACCGCCAAAGCCTTTCTTCCGGATCCATTTGCCTCAAAGGAGGGAGCCCGCATGTACAGAACTGGTGATGGAGCACGCATGCTCCCATCAGGCTTGCTCGAGATTACTGGACGTATTGGTGCCATGATTAAGCTTCGTGGCTACTCCGTCGTCCCAGCTAAGGTCGAGAACGGAATCATCAATCATCTCGGCGTCAGCCACTGCGCTGTTATAGCTCACGGTGAAGGTCTCGACAAGCAGCTAGTCGCCTACATTGTCAGAGAGAAGGAGACTTCTACTGAACGCCCAGTGGTCGAGATTGACGAGTCAGGTCACAGCCCGTCAGCTCGCCAAAAGCTTAATGCTTTTTTGGCGCAGTACATGATCCCAGCGTTGTGGGTTGAGATGGACGAATTGCCAACTCATGAGGTTTCCGGCAAGATCGACCCAAAACGTCTGCCCGCTCCCCCGAGCTCACAGACAGGTCCGTCCATCGCTTCAAGTGCTCAGAAAGCTCAAGTCGACACAATCAAGATGGATGACATTGCCAAGATCTGGGCTACCACATTGGGTGTGCCCCAGACCAGCATCAAGCCCGAATACAGCTTCTTCGACCTTGGTGGTCACTCGTTGTCCCTTGCTGCTCTTGCTTCCAAGCTTTCGAGGAATTTCGGTATCCGTATCCCAGTCACCCGACTCGCGGACCCACCAACTCTTAGTGGACACTTGGAGACCGTTCGTCAAGTCAGGGATGGTCAGGTTTCTGCAGTGCAGGGTGACCTGCCCAACGTCTTGCGGGCCGATTGTGTCTTGGAGGAAGACATTCGCCCTACGAGCACTAGCATGATGCAGGTCAGCAAAGCTGATACAGTCCTGCTCACCGGAGCCACGGGGTTCTTGGGTGCATTCCTCCTAAATGATCTTCTGCAGAGCACGTCCGCCAAGATCATCTGTCTTGTTCGCTTTAACGAGCCGTCTGACGATGACTACCCTGCCGGTATCGCTAGACTGCGCAGTAACCTCCTTGATCTCGGATTGTGGCATGACTCGATCATGGAGCGTGTCGAGATGCTCCCTGGTAACTTGTCTCGCAAGCGCCTGGGCCTTTCGCCGGACCAGTTCGAAGAGCTCGGAGCTCGTGTGCAGGTCATCATCCATGCCGCTGCTACTGTCAACCTGGTTTACCCATACGCCACCATGCGTGCTTCGAATGTCGGTGGAACCAGAGAGATTTTGCGTCTGGCCTGTATCAATGGAGCGACAGTACAGTACATCTCCACTAACGGTGTGCTACCGCCATCAAAAGATATATCTGGATGGTCAGAACACACCATGCTCGACGTCAAGCACGTTCCAGATCAGCTGCTGGACGGATATGGTCAGACGAAATGGGTTGCTGAGCAGCTTGTGTATGAAGCGAGTCGTCGTGGACTACCGGTCAGAGTACATCGGTGTGGTACAATCAGCGGTCACAGTCTTACCGGTGCTGCTAACGCCTGGGATTTGCTTTCGGCATTGATCGTAGAATCGATCCACCTTGGACATGCTCCACAAGTCGAAGGTTGGCGCGCAGAGATGACACCTGTCGACTTTGTGAGTAAGGCAGTCATTCATCTGTCTAACGAAGTCCAAGCCAGACAACTCACCTTCCATCTTGGAGATCCAACTCCGGTTAATATCACGGATGTATTCGAGAACCTCAATTCGCTTGGATACCCAACCAAGCAGATCTCATTCGACGACTGGGTCGCCATGTGGAACGAAAAGAGAGGCAACGCCAAGGGCGGTGAAGGAAACTTTACCGTTGACATCCTCCGCAGTAGTATGCCCAGTGTTGACTTCCTGAGAGGTATCGTTGTCCTTAACAATGCTGCCACCAGACCATTCCGTGCAGTTGTTGAAAGACCAAAGGTCGATGCCGTCCTGCTCGAGACTTACACCAGACATTGGTACGCTCGTGGATGGTTGAACAGACCACCTAGGTCGCTCGAATCTTTGGGAGGCTCTGCGCAGATGCCACGCAGAGGTCCACTGAGTGGAAAGGTAGCAGTCGTCACTGGTGCTTCTTCAGGTATCGGTGCCGCTGTCGCCGCTGCTCTGGCAAAGGAGGGTTGCCACATCGCGCTAGGTGCACGTCGTCTTGACGCTTTGGAAGGAGTCAAGCGAAAGCTCGTCATCCGAGAGGGCAAGGTCATTATCCGATCTACCGATGTCACCAAGAGAGACCAGGTACAAGCTCTCTTCAAGGCCGCCAACAAAGAGCTCGGTCCAGTGGACATCCTCGTGTCCTGCGCTGGAGTCATGTACTTTACGATGATGGCGAACGTACAGACTGAAGATTGGGAGCGCACTGTTGATGTCAATTGCAAGGGAATTTTGAACTGCTTGTCATCAGTTGTGCCTGGTATGCTCGCCCGCAAGACCGGTCATGTCGTTGCAATCTCATCGGACGCTGGACGCAAGGTCTTCCCTGGACTGGGTGTCTACTCGGCAAGCAAGTTCTTCGTCGAAGCGACACTGCAGGCTTTGCGCCTTGAGACCGCGAATAGCGGTATGCGTGTTACGAGCATCCAGCCGGGCAACACTTCGACAGAATTGTTGGGTATGTCTACTGACGAGGAGGCACTGAAGCAGTATGGTGAGCCGACTGGCGCCAAGGTGCTGGACGCAGAGGATGTTGCAAACTCGATTGTTTACGCCTTGAAGCAGCCTGAGCACGTCGCTGTCAATGAGATCTTGGTTGAGCCAAGAGAGGAGCCAATCTAGACGGAATCGTAGGAATGACACTGGTCTTGGGCGTCGCATTAAAACGTGTCTTGATACATGAGTAAATATGATTACATAGCAATGTCCTGCATACCCCGCTCGTGTCATAGTAGATGATCGTGTCGAAGTATTGTTTGTATACCTTACTGCTGCCGGCACGTGAAGCTTGGCGCGTCCGAAAAGGGAAGGATAATGAGAAGCTCCGCGCGCGTCATCCCAGGCACGCGTCGCTTTCGTCCACACTGCATACATGTAGTTTCAAAGTTCAGAACCTTGTACACATCGCACATAATCTCAACAATTACAATGGCTTTACTTGTCGACAAACACCGGCCGCGCTCTCTTGATACTCTCACATACCATCATGACCTCTCTGATAGGTTACGGTCACTGGTACGTAGACAATCCCTCCTGGACCACAATCTCTAACACAACTCAGGCAGCAAGCGGCGATTTTCCTCACCTCTTGATCTATGGTCCCTCCGGCGCAGGCAAGAAAACACGTATCACAGCGACGCTCCGCGCACTCTATGGCCCCGGCGTGGAGAAAATCAAAATCGACGCCCGCGTCTTCCAAACGACCTCGAACCGCAAGCTCGAATTCAACATCGTCTCCTCAAACTACCATCTCGAGATCACGCCCAGCGATGTCGGAAACTACGACCGCGTAGTGATCCAAGACCTTTTGAAAGAAGTAGCACAGACACAACAAGTGGACCTGGCCGCGAAGCAGCGATTCAAGGTCGTGGTAATCAATGAAGCAGACCACCTCACTCGAGATGCACAAGCAGCGCTGCGTCGCACGATGGAGAAGTACAGTCCCAACTTGCGGCTGATACTGCTGGCGAATAGTACGAGTAATATCATTGCTCCCATTCGCAGCAGGACGCTGCTCGTACGCGTCGCGGCGCCCACAGAGGCAGAGATCTGTGACGTGCTGGCCAAGGTGGGTAAGAAGGAGGGATACCGAGGCTGTGAGGGCCTGGAGAGGAGGATTGCGAAGGAGAGTGCGAGGAACCTGAGACGGGCGTTGTTGATGTTCGAGGCGGTGCATGCGCAGAAGTGAGTCTTCGATAGGGAGGAAGACGACGACGAGGAAGTGCTAATGAAGGGGCAGTGAGACGGTGTCAGAAAAGACTCCCCTTCCGCCGCCGGACTGGGAGGCTCTCATTGAGCAGATCGCCAACGATATCATCGCAGAACACACGCCGGCCCGTATCCTGGCGACGAGAACGAAACTCTACGACTTACTCACGCACTGCATCCCTGCCACCACGATACTGAAAACGCTAGTCTTCAAGCTCATGCCGAAGATCGACGAGGCGCTGAAGACAGAGGTGGTCAAGTGGGCTGCGTTTTACGAACACAGGATCAGGCAGGGAACAAAGGTGATTTTCCACCTCGAGGCGTTCGTGGCCAAGTTTATGAGGATCTCGGAGGCGTTGCTCATGGGCATGGATTTTGATGAGGATATCTGAGGGAGTCCCAGGAATTGAGACGTCATGTACTATGCTAGCATGCATACATGCATTTATCGTGGCATTACATGATATGAAATGCATGACGAAATAACTCCAGCTTGTGCCATCTGTGCGTCTCGCGTCTCTCAGAGCTCCAGAACCCCACTCGGACCATCCGTGAACCTCCAGACGTGGTCCTCTGACCTTCAGACGTGTGCGTTGCGCAGCGTCTCTTACGCACCAACCTCACGATTCATATCCCTCTCACCACCCAGTCCCTGAGCCAGCCTATCATCGACACCCTGCTCATCACCACCCATCTCCGTCGCGCTGCCGTTGTCCTGGGCACCGCCGTATCCGACCTCCTGATTCGCATCACCGGTACTGCTGTTCGTCATACCGCCCATGCCTTGCTCGCTCATCGTCTGGCCGTAGCGGATCTTCTCCGCTGATTTCGCGCCAGCTTCGGCGTTGGCTTCTTTCTGCGCGGCGGGCGAGAAGTCGACTGAGGTTTCTGGGTCTGGATTTGTGTTAGTCTGTGTTTGCGGGTTGAGGGGGGAAAATTGGTTGGATGGCGAGAGGGACTTGATATTCGAGGATGATGATGAGATATGCCAGATTGGAAGAGAGCGAAATACGTACGGCCCATCTGTCCACCGCTCTTTTTGTGTGGTCTTGTGACTGTGTCGATGGCGTCTTCGTAGTTGTCGCCCTCCCCGCCCGGTACGGTGTCCATGAGTCCTGATGACATTGTGATTGGTGCTTTGCTTGTTCAAGTAATTGAGGTAGTCGCTATGTAGTATACGTTGTCCGTGCAGACTGGTGTCAAAAATGTGGAATGTGAAGAAATGTTTGAGGATGAATTGCTACAAAATGCCCGAGGATAAACTGTAGTACAAGAATAGCTTCGCGTGACACATGTCGTCTGCCCCGCGTACGTCATGTCTCCACTGATGTGAGAGATCAGCATGATGGCACGTCCTTATCAATTGAAGGGAACAGCCTGGGTTCAACCTGTTTCGCCATATACTTTACATCTTTGAACGACTAAACTTGTCCAAGATGTTCTCAAAATTGCCATGGTCCCACCACTCGGGGGAGGCGCACGAGGAGCAGGAGCAGGAAGAGTCACTCACCACCATTCTGTCGTCGCAGGAGGACAGAACCGAGCTCACATTACTCATCGCAAACTGCACCGAAACGATGAGAAAGACCATCGTCGACACTTTCGACGCCAACCAGACTGGTCACAAGGCGGACATTGTCAAGGATCTCAAAGGCCAGAACGAGTGGACTGACGCCGTCAAGGCGGATATCGCAGCTCAAGAAAAGGCTCAGAGGGAGCAAGCAGCACGCGAGAGAGAGCTTTCGGCACCCAAGATGCAGGAGACGAAGAACGCGGCCCTGAAGTTCTTTGACAATTGGCGGGAGAATGTCATCTCGCGGGTCGGAGAAGTGGTAAACTCGCAAGAGGCTGCCCGGCACCAAAAGGAGAGAGCGCATGCTCAGCATCATCACCTTCCGAACAAAAGAATATCTAGCACATCACAGGACTACGTGGATACCGACAAGGCAATGAGGGAAGCGTTTCCGCCCACCGAGACACCTCTGGCCAAGTTTGACGAGCCCAAGAGGGCATTGATACTACACTCGATTTTGTTGTTGATGCTCAGTCTCGAGCACTACTCGGCGCATTCTAGAGTTCTCTTACTGCACCTTACAAGCAGTCTACATCTGTCTGTCAAGTTCCTGGCCGAAGACGAAGGCAAAATTGCGAGAGGCCTGCTGGAAGCCGCCAACATGAAGGCAGACGAAGAGACTAAGAAGGCGGCCGAGGAGAACGCCTCTTCGAGGAAGTGGAAGGTCGGACTCGCTGCCGTTGGCGGTGCGACTCTACTAGCCGTCACTGGTGGTCTTGCTGCACCTTTACTGGCCGCTGGGGTCGGAAGTGTTATGGGAGGATTAGGTCTCGGCGCAACTGCTACGGCTGGATATCTTGGAACGATGGCAGGGAGTTCGGTCATCGTCGGTGGTCTATTTGGAGCGTACGGTGCAAGGATGAGTTCTCAGATGATGGACGCATACGCCAGAGAGGTCGAGGATTTCGCTTTCATCCCCGTCAGGACTCACCACAAGCCACGCAAGATCGAGAAGGAATACCGCCGTCTACGAGTCGCAATCGGTATCAGCGGGTGGCTCTCGAGCAAAGAAGACGTCGTCGAGCCATGGTTAGTTATCGGCAACGGTATGGAGACATTCGCTCTGCGTTACGAATTGGAAGCTCTGATGGCCCTCGGCAACGCCATGACAACTATGATCTCCAGCGCAGCATGGGGTTACGCAAAGAACGAGCTGATTAAACGAACCGTCTTCTCCGCACTGACCGCAGCACTCTGGCCCCTCGGTCTGCTCAAGATCTCCCGCATCGTCGACAACCCCTTCAGCGTGGCCAAAGGCCGCTCCGACAAAGCAGGCGAGCTCCTCGCCGACGCCCTGATCAACAAAGCCCAAGGCGAGCGCCCCGTAACACTAGTCGGCTACTCCCTCGGCGCGCGCGTCATCTACATCTGCCTCCGCAAACTCGCCGAGCGCAAAGCCTTCGGACTCGTCGAGTCGGTCGTGCTCCTCGGCGCACCGACCCCGTCCACAGCCGCCGACTGGCGCATGATCCGCTCCGTCGTCAGCGGGCGCGTCGTCAACGTCTACAGCACCAACGACTACATCCTAGGCTTCCTGTATCGCAGCAGCAGCGTGCAATACGGCGTCGCCGGCCTCATGCCCATCGAAGGCGTCGCCGGCGTGCAGAACGTCGACGTCACCGACCTCGTTGGCTCCGGCCACACAAGTTACCGCTGGTTGTCAGGCCTGATCCTGCGCAAGATCGGTTTCGAGGACATCGACGCCACGCAGCTGAAGAAACAAGAAGTCGCGCTCGCGGAGAACGAGAAGAAAGAGGAGGCGGAACGCTCACAGGACCAACAGACCCAAGACCAAAATGCCCAGACCCAACCACCAGGTCAAGCGCCACTGATCGATGCCTCGGATAAACCAACCGAGTCTGACTCCCTGGGTCCCGGCGGCGTGCCTTCAGACCAAGCAGTACAGGACCTGGAGAAGAAAGTCGACGCCAAGAACCAGGAGAGCATGATGTCGTGGATGACGGAGAAACTGCAGCTGGGCGGCGCGACCGCCACCACTGCCGCCGTCAGGGCCAAGACGTGGTACATGACCCGCGGCACGCCTGCCGCTGGTGCCACGAAGGCGGCGGGCCAGGTCGAGGGACAGGTCAAGGGAGGTGCCGATGTGCAGGTGCCCAAGTCGGCGCCGCAGCCTGGTGCTGAGGCTGATTTGGCCAAGAGTCAGGCGTTGGGCGCTGAGGAGCAGGCTCTGGGCGGGCCGCAGCTGTGAACTCAGCTGGTGCTGATGCCTGAGAGGGACGGCGCGGATAGTGGACCGATGATTAATAGCGCGGATTGGAGGGCAATGACTAGCAAGGCAAGGACGTTGTTATGATTTCACGAATAAATAGCACAGGCACATGATACGTTGTAATGACTGCGATTCCATCGTTCATCTCCATTACTCACTAAATACTCATACACTAGATTCCTCTCCCAGGCACTTGATCTAACCCCCTGACACACCAGCCCATCTACCTCTTCGCACCTTTCTTCTTCGCAGCAACAACCTTAAAAAGCCCACTTTCCACCTCCTTGGCCGGCTCCTTGGCCGCACCTCCACTCTTCTTGGCGACCTCGGACCAACCCCCGGCACTCTTGCCCGCGCCGTCAACAGCAGCCGGACTGGCAGACTTACCGACCAGACTACCGGCGTCGAAAACGCCCTTCTCGGCCAACTTCTTGCGGCGCAGGAACTCTTCCGCGAAGTGGCGGCTGTCGATCGTCGTCGTGACGCTGTGGATCGCTTCGCTGATGATCTCGACTTCGGACGGGAACAGCAGCAGGCTGGTCACAAAGTCGTCGGATGAGACGCCGGGCTTCACGTCGTGGCGCAGTTCCGATGACGCCCAGGACTTGAAGCCGTCCATGGCTGAGGCAGAGGAGGGTGCGCTGGACGTCGATGTGCGGATTGGCGCGGGTTTCTTGGCGGCTGCTGCGGCGGGTGTGACGGTCGAGCTGACGGTGCGTGTTGCGGTCGGTGCTGGTGCTGCGGCGGGTGTGTTGGCGGGGGTCTTGGCTTTGCCGCTTGCGGTGACGGTCGTCCAGGCGCCGCCGACGGCGGGCAATATAGGCGAGGGAGCGGCTGAGGCTACCTTACCGGCCAGCTCGGCGTAACGCTTGCCTGCGATTTGGGTCGCGGCGGTGCCGACTGCTGCTTGCTGTGCTGCGATGGCGGCGGCGTTCTGGCGCCTCTTGCGCGCTTCCTCTTCTTTTTGAATCTGTGCCATGCTCTTGGCAGCCGCGGAAGGCGTGGTAACTGGTGTTGCCTTGGCGCCCCATGCTGCTGATGGTGTCGCGACTGGCGAGGCCATATTTGCGCTCGCCCAAGTGGAGCTCGCTGGAAGACCAGGTGCTGGCTGCGTTGGCTGCTGTGCCAAGGTCAAGGCTTCCTTCTCGAGCTGGACACGGCGAGCTTCGGCAGCAATGGCTTCAGCCTTGGCAGCGTTCTTGGCCTCGAGTTCTTGAATCTCCTTGAGTGAGGGTCCTCTAGACGACTCGGTAGTCTGCGATGCCCACGGAGCAATGGAGGCACTTGGTGTCTCCAAAGATGGTGTCTGGGATCTTGAGCGTGACTCATGATGGAGAGCATCAGCAACGTTTGATCTATTGCGCTGAGCCGCAGGAGCTGGCAGAGGTGACTGGGATGGTGCTGGTGGGAATGGGTGAGGTAGAGAAGTGTCAATCTTGGCCCATCGGGATTGAACTGCCGGAGATTGTTGAGCAGACACAGCCTGCTCGACCTGCTCTTTAAGTGACTGTGGCTCTTGTTGATGAATGTGCTGAACTGCTTGAGCGACAGCCTTGCTCTGAGCCCTACGTGCATCGCGGGCGACATATTCGACTGCAGAACTCTGCTCCCCTTCTTGGTCCTGACTGCCTTGTAGTTCTTGGAATTCTCTCAGCCGCTCGTTCAGCATTGGGTGATCTGGCTCCTGCTGCTCCTGAGCATCGTATTGTGCCTGCTCCCTTTCGAGTTGAGCGCGATCGTCGAGCATACTGTTCACTTGCTGGGCATGATTGTTCGAGTCGTGCTGAACACGTTGACCAGGAGCACCGAACATCGCCTGCTTTTGGTCTTGCAGAGACAGACCGTCCATATCATCAATCTCACCAATGTTGCCGAGGTTACCAACACCACTCTTCATGCCCCCAAAGCCACCTCGACCTTGACCGAGTGAGTTGTCAAAGAAGCCTTGAAGGTTGGACTGGCCAGAACCTTGAGCTGGCGACGGCTGATATGTGCTTGGTGACGCGATGTTGCTGAGACTTGGGTGACTGTGGAGGCTCTGGGTGCTGGGTTGATGCTGGAGTTGATGAGGGTGCAAACCAAACTGGTTTTGGTATTGCATTCTCTGGGCCATCTGCTGATGCATCAAATGCTCCTTCTGGCGAGCCATCAAGTATTGCTCCTCTTGTTTTCTGCGCTCCAGGGCATTCTGCTGCTCCGCAGTCAGAGTTGTACCAAAGCTTGGAAAGCTGTTGGCAAAAGGGGGCTGGCCTCCACCTCCTCCAGCTGCTGCTCCTCCAGATGGTGGAAGCTGTCCACCTGCCGTCCAAGTCGATTGGGTCGAGGAACCATGAGGAATGCCGATTTGAGGAACCAGGAAAGGCTCGCGAGAGTTGCCAATTCGCCTAATAAGCTGAGCAAGAGGCTCGTACTCGAGATCCTCAAACTTCTTGACCAGCAACTCTGGCGAAAAGAAACCTGCCTTGTACCAGTCGTGCATCTCCAAGCCAGACCATGGCCCCTGAGTGTTACCCTGAGGGTCACGGTAGATCCAGCGCATCCTGTCAGGCATGACCATGGTCTTTTGCTGCGCAGTAGGCGGCTGGTTGGAAGCGGAGCTGCTCGGCTGTGCTTGAGATTGGGCAGATTCGCCAGCAGACTGCTGGTCAGAGTCGGCCTTGAAACCAGAAAAGTCCATGTCATCTTCACGAGGCATGACTGCGCTGTGCGGCGCACCAATAAATCCGTTCTTGGAATCTTCCATGGGTCGTATTTGCTCTTGCGTGCTCGAGGCGAATAATGAGCCGAGGCGACTTCCACGGCCAGCGCCAGGAGCGACATTTGCATTGGCACCGTAAAAGCTGCTTGGTCCGAGACCAGCCAAGCTAGGAGACTGCAAGTCTGCTGAAGATCCAAATGTATGATCGCCAAAGCCTCCCAGCCCGACCCTCTCGCGAACTGGAGTGCCAATGCTGCCCTGAGCGGCGCCCCAAGCAGAAGGACCACCGAGACCAGACAGGGCTCCGAGTCCGCTAAGTGCAGGGAACGCCCTCTGAGGTCCAACACTAGAAGTCTGGCTGCGGTCACTAGGCGGCGCGCCAGGAATCTGTCCAAAACCCGGAAGAGCGTGCTGGGCGACGCCTGTGGGGGCACCCTCGTTCATGAATCCGCCAAGACCGGGCAGATGAGCGGCATGGACGTCGGAATTATTAGTATCCATGTCGTCAATGTCGTTGTGGTCCTGTGCAGGGCTCTGGTATGGATTGGTGTTTGTAGGACTCATGGTGTCTCCAAGCTGACCTTTTTGAGGAGTTTGATGTTCGTGCATGATACCACGGAAGTTGGCTTCAGGAGTCATTCCAAATGCAGCGAAACCAAACCCGTCACGTGGTTGTGGACGACTGGGAGTTCCGAGACCTTGCAAGCCGCGGGCTCTTGGCGGGCTGATCTCCTCGCCTCCACCCAAAGCAGCACTGCCGGATACAGCTTCAGAATCGAGGTCACCCAGCGCAGAAGCATCAGAACGTCCACCGCGCCACGATGCTACTTCGCTGCTAGCAACATTGCCCATCGATTGCTTCTCCTTGAGCATCCGTCCAATATCATCCCCGTTGTCCTTTGACATGAGTCCCTTGAACCGACTTTCTGCTCGGCCTGCACCGAAGCCTGGTCGCTTGTCGCCCTGTGTGCCAGCAGCATTACCACTTCCAAAGTTGCCAAAGGTTCCCATAGGAGAAAAGCCTCCACTCTGCGCAGTAGAAGACCAAGGTGAAGCGGGACCAGTGACTCCAGCACTCAAAGGATTATTGGCACGGTTGAGGTTGCCAAAAGTCGATTTGCCAGTGTCTGATGGCTCTATTGCAGACTTGGGTTCCGTCACATCACCAGAGTCCTTGAAGTCGGTAGCCCGACGACGTAGAGATGCAGGCGGAGAAGCAGTCCTGCCTTCGTCGCGCGGCTTGGGAGACGCCAGGGCTGTATTCGTGGCTGGAAAGGGGTACGACTCGCTGGTTTCGCGGCGCCGAGCACCAGGTCTTGCCGCCGTAGGAGAGTAGAAGCCAGAGCCTGGAGTGTTGGGGTTCTGGGAGACTGAGGTCTTGCGCAGCGCCAAACCCTCCCTGGGAGTGGCGTTGGTGGCCGGCTTCAGAGCCGAGTTGACAGTGGAAGAGAAAAGCTAGAACCAAATCAGCGATTGGCCAAATCACGCAGATGTAGAGCATACCTCTTTCTCCTCTTCGGTCATGTCGGCCAGACTTAGTGGCAGCATGGATCCTTCACTATCCCAGCAGAACTCCGATCCAGGGGCTTGACCAGAATCCTCCCGCCTGGACCAGCTAGCCACTCCGTTCGCCTCTCCAACGTACAAGCTTGTCAAACTGTCCCTGTTGCCGCCCTCTTGCTCTTGCTGCTTGTAGATGTCTAGCAGTTGCTCTTTGGTGTATCGCAGATCCCCCGTGACTCCGTTGCGATGCGGTGGGACATAGCGAGCGGGCTGTGAATCTACACTTGCCTCTCTCTGGTGGTTGGTGTTGGAGTTAGAGAATGTAGTGGCGAGGGACGGTCTACGGAATGTCTGTGTGGCGCCATTCGTTCTCCTAGACCTGTTGCAGTGATATGTCAGCGATCAGCTAGGAAGCAACCAAGTCTTCCTCATGTAACGATACACAGAGAGAACATGTCGAGAGCAATATAGAGAAGTCAAGTGGTCGCATGACAACATGCTCCAGATCATGCGCAAGAAAACAGAGTTTCCGTACCATTCTGATGCCGCATCAGGACGTCCTTGTGGGCTCGAGTTGTTGCCAGAGGCGGCTGATGCGAAATTCAAGGGTGCCATGTCGCTGTGAATATTTGTGTGATTAAGTGGGTGGGTGGCCGGGAGAGTACAGGACGTCTCAGGGGTGGAAATCAATTGTTGTTGGAGGGTGTGTCGAAAATTGAGTGACTGTAGTTTTCCGAAGATATCGCTGTGCAGATTTCCGCTAATATAGACGAGATATGCGTTAAGAGTGCTATGTTCTGTACACGATTTGGGGAGGAATTCTGAGGAGCCAGCAAAAGAGAGAGTTCATTGTCGGCGAGGTCACGGCTCGGGCCGCGCGACAGCTCCGAATTCACGTGTGCAAGCGCGTCATTTCGTCGCGTCCGCGTACATGTGGGAGGGAATAAATGCCTACCTTAATTGTCGACACAAGCATAGGTAACGTGTTACTTTCGAAGGTCAAGAAAACTGAAGGATGCACTCTGGAAAACTATCTGAGTTCATGCAGGATGTTTCCGATGCCTCGTAGAAGCACAGCACGTATCGTACACTATCACGCGACCGCGTTGATATGGACGACAGGTGATTGACATGAATCTTCTATTCTTTTGATATGAGGAAGCTACAAACTCGTTCCATATTTTCGGACAAAAGCTATCGCCCAGCGAGATTCACCCTGAGGTCAGCAAAATAACCTTTGAAGTCATCCGCCATTCTGCCCTCATTGTCATTGATGATCGTTCCAATCAACGAATAATTGTTGAAGAGAAATCTCTCTCTTTTCTTCACCTCCGCTATACTCTTGCTGAGCTTGACGAGGAATCCTTGGAAGTCATCTCGTAATCTGCCTAGGCTCCTCTGGACCGGTTCGTCGTCTCCCGCCTCTGTGCTCAGCTGAAGCGTAGACTGGACGAAGTTGGCGAATCGTTGAGTGGTCGGATGCGGCGCAACAGATTGACCATCATTTGACGAGCTCGTGAGACTCAATGCTGATCCTGCTGGACGACCAGGCAAGGCTGCTGCGGCTTTTCGGAGGCTTTCGCAGTGCATGTCCATCACCATCTGAAATTTTGGCCATAACAGCATGCTTGTACCGTTGACGTAGCCTTCCATGGACGATACCTTCCGCCTCTGGAGCTCAAATGCGAAGTGCTGATTGAGACGAACGCACATCAATATCCCCAGCGCATCGGAGGTCGAATCCACAAGCTGTCTGGTAAGGCTTTGCCCCAACTCAAGGGTAGGTTGAAAGATCTCGTTGAATCTGCGGCTCACAACATGGAAGGAGGAGTTGGCGAAGAATGCTGTGAGGAACGAAAATTCCGCAGATGCATTGTCAATCAATGCCAGATTGAAGGTTCGGAATGCTGTTTCTAGAAAGTGCGCCGACTTGTCCTCTTCGATAACATATGTCGATAAAGCATGAGTGTTAGGTGATCGTACCAAACTAATGCGCTGACCAAGAGAGAAAGGATCGCGCGGTCCAGCTCCTGGTCGCAACGCTGGACCTCTCTTACTGGAATCATCTTGGCCTATGGTATCGCTCTTGTCCAGATGCTGCAAGTTAAGCTTGTCCAGAGATGCCTTGTACCTTGTGAAATTGCTGTGATAGTACCAGCGCATAGTGTTGACGTAAGCCTGACTGATCTCTTCTTCCAACTTTGGTTGGTGTTTGGCCAGAAATGCATATGCGTCCTTGTAACGCGCGAGAGCGCTGTGCTGTAGTAGCTGTGCATTGACGTTCGGACCCCTAAGTGCTTTGATCTGTGCAACGACATAATCCCGTATGCGCTCGACGGCCCGGTCTCTGAGGTTGTCGAACAGTGGTCGAAGGTCATCGATTGCTTTGACACCATTTGCAGTCTTTGCTTTCGATTCGAGTACTCTCGATCGTTTCTCCAGGTCATCGAGCGCTTTGACCCACGCGTCATCCATATTCCCTTCCTGGATCTTTCGAGCTGCCGCAGGCGACATACCAAGACCGTCAAGCTCGGGACCCAGAAGCTTCTCGACATTCTTGCGGTTCTGGAGCATCGAGTCTAGGTTTGTTGATCGTGTTTGTAGTGTCTCTATCTCCGCAGATACCAGGGCAAGATCGGCTTGAAAGCTAGTGAGGTTCTTCTCCACAGATATCAAGACCTGGTCGCAAGCCGCAATAGATCTGTGCAGCTCCTCGAATTTTTTCGTCTCAATTTCGCCTGTGTGTGTCAGATTGCGATATGAGCTTCCGCTTCCGACGCGTGCGACCTACTATCGGCAAAGGAGATCTCTCTCGTTCTTCCATCTCGAGGCGCAGGCTCGGAGTCAGCAAAAGCTTGTAAACTAAGTCCGCCGAAATCGATGTCTTCGACCAAGTCTTCTCCAGACAGCTGAAATCCTCCGTCCTGCGCGCTTGTCTCTCGTGAGGCTGTGGTCCTAAGAATCTCCTGTAATGCGTCCAGGGGATCGGAGCCACTTGTTTGCGGAGACACAAGCTGATCTCTCAAACTCGTTGCGTTGGGAACTCTAGCAGAGGCAGGTAAGCTGTCCGTAGAGCCATTGGTGAGGCCTGACCACGAGGTTATCCGCTGAGGGAGTCCTGGGCGTTTCAGTGGCAGCGCATTCTGGCCGAATTGTGATGATCTTCGAGGTGGGAGCGGAGCATTCGATCTATTCCATGGTACTGGTGATGCAGAGGGCGTGCTGTGCCCTGAAAAGCGGTCCAACCACATGCCACGACAACATGTGTGCTTTTAAGAGGATATGGGTTAGAGTCGATGAAGCTCAAGTCAGCACAGGGCTGACCAGCTCGAAGATTGTCAACAGTGGAGATCTATTCGGGCACGCATCGGGTTGTCGGGACCTGGAACCGCGGAAGCATGGAGAGTGCCAAGCTTCTCGAACCCCATCCACCTCATACAGCAGGCGCGGAAAGACCCGCAAGAACCCCACCAGGCTTCCTGATCGAGAGTCGCACACACCCTTCAACTCGCCATCCTCAAAAACTTCTCCCGCCAGTCAACTCTTCCAATTCAACTATCCTTCCACCCTCCGCAAATACTTCACCACCTCCAACCTTCACAATGGCCGACAACGACGCCCAGGTGAGTCTGCCCCACCTCCGGATCTGGAGCTGCGAATTTCGACAGCAAAAAATCTAGAGACTCCCCAACAGCGACAATCACTGACACTCCTTGCGCAGCATGAGCACACTTTCGAGAGCGCCGACGCCGGTGCCTCTATGACCTTCCCAATGCAGTGCTCTGCCTTGAGAAAGAACGGTCACGTTGTTATCAAGGGCCGCCCATGCAAGATTGTCGAGATGTCCACCTCCAAGACCGGCAAGCACGGTCACGCCAAGGTCCACATGGTCGCCATCGACATCTTCACCAGCAAGAAGATGGAAGATCTCTCTCCATCCACCCACAACATGGACGTTCCAAACGTCGCTCGTCGCGAGTACCAGCTTGTGGGTTACATCGACCGATTTGTCCAGGGATCTCGCTGACCTGACCCCTTAGCTCGATGTCACTGACGACGGTTTCCTTTCCCTCATGTCTGAGGACGGTACCACCAAGGATGATGTCAAGGTCCCAGATGGTGAAGTTGGTGACAAGATTAACAAGCTTTTCAACGAGGAGAACAAGGACACCAGTAAGTGTTGCATAAATCGCTATGATGGACATTGTCTGACGGGAAATACAGACGTCATTGTTCTTACCGCCATGGGTGAGGAGGCCGCCATTGATGCCAAGGAGGCTCCAAAGGGCGCATAAGCGCTTCCCGTTTTTTTCACCTACTTGCAGGGCGGATGGTTCACCCCAGTGGCGGCATCTTTCCTCGCACGGGACACTATGCGAAAGCGATGTTCTGGCTTCATGAATTCTAGCGCAACGGTTGGGAAAAGATGTGATTTGGGGAATGCATGTGTTACAGATGGCAAGATGTGATCTCGAAGAGGTCTACAGCTCTGATATCCATTTACAGACTGTTTTGTCTCGCAAAGATAGATAGCTGCCTTGTAACGACGAAATACTGATGCAACACAAACTTCTGTACCATGTGAAAGTCAATTCAATGTGAATGACATGTGCCTGTATGATAATATGGTCAGCAGTGGACAAAACGTGGGGACTGGCCAGTGTGAAAGGACTCATTACTACGCATACCTTAATGAAGCGCCGCCCTACATAAAACAATCAAACTCTCAAATATTTTGGTAGCTGTCTTGATATACTCCTCGTCTTCCGACAAAATTTTCTAACAAAGCTTCCTTACCATGAGTCAGACCACTACACCTTGTCTGTTACGAGGAGATGGACGTCTGTGAATATGGAAATTGCGGTTCACGGTCGTTTCAGGTAGCTGATGATGGATACACCTACTGCTCGGAAGGACATCGTCAAACTCAGGTAAGAAACGCGCGATCAGTCTACGAACGTATCTGACTGCGCTACAGAGCGGGCTCGTGACCGTCGACGAAGACGAACTACCAACTACTGGACGAAGAGTACTGCGCCAAAAAGATGACGATGCAGGACATATTGGTATGCGATCCGTCCCAGTAGCATCCGTGTTGCACTGACAGTTGGCTAGCCCTCAGCGGCAGAGACGCGATTGAGCATTACCTCGTTTGTCTTCAATTGATCATCTGGAAGCAGGCGCACTGGATGGTATCGCATCAGGGATTCCCACCAGAACTAGAGGTATTGTCATCGTATCATGGTTGCATTACTGGACTGACTGTTCGTGCTAGACGATTGTTCGCGATTTCTGGACGATTCGCCTTCAACATCTCCAGACTCGGCTGAACGATGACGACGAACAGGTCGAGCAGTTTTTCAGTTCCCAAACAGAGGTCGACACGTCAGGGGATGAATCGTCCTCTAAAGCTCGCAAGCGCTCAGACGGCCTGCCGTTCATAGTAACCGGACCGTGTCTGATATCCTTGGCGTGTATGCTTCTCCGAAGTCCCATCATTACCGCAGACATATACAGTTGGATCAGCGATGGACAGCTCATCTACTACCAGGCCTTCAAGTCCCTGGATGTTGTGATGCGGAACAGACTGCCTTCTCGTTATCACGATCTCCTTAATCCTCAACTCCTACTCACAATGGAGAGACTACAAACAGCACTGGCAGATACGATTGAGTATTACGGGATCTTTGCTGGGATGGAATGCCCGCCGAGCAACTATCGCCTTTGGTTGTATCGATTCGTGCGAGATCTACAATTCCCGTTGGAAGTGTACGCTGCCACACTGCGATTGGCTGGTCTTCTAGGCGTCAACTTTGATCATACGAATCACTCTACGGAACGGGAGCGGCTGAAAGCACTTAGACCTCCTGAGAACCGACTCATCGTTCTTGTGGTAATCTCAATCAAGCTGCTCTTTCCAGTGGACGGCCAGGACCGAACGCCCAGGAAGCCGACCGAACTGGCTGTGCTTGGTCTGGACTGGACTACATGGGTCCAAGCACGCAGAGACATGTCATCGGCCAAGACGAATACCACAGAAGAGCTTAGCTACAATCAAGCGCTACGTACCACGGACGTAGATGTAACGTCGATGTCTGATGACAAGCTGGATCAGTACATGGACTGGTACGAGAAAGCGTATGTCGAAGAACAGCCGTCAGAGAAGCGGAGAAACCGCAGTGAGGCTGGATTTCGGAAAGCAATGTATCGCATGTTTCCAATAAGCAGGCCAGAGACGATGGATCACATTGATGATGCGAGATCAACTCCAACGAAAAATTTCGCGTCAACGGCGGGACAAGATGATGCGATCAAGATAATACAGGCTCGGCTGAAGCCTTTGAGGGTGTTGAACGATCAAGCTGTAGAAGACACCTATGCAAAGGTGGTACGCCCCGGTGACAATTACGAGCACTATCGAGGATTTGACGAACTCACGGGTCCTGCAAAAGTACTTTACGAGGAGGCTGCAAACGTGGTTGGGATGTCGGTCGACGCTCTGGTGCAGGGTGTCTTTTCATACGAAAAGCGTGTTGAAAATTGGATGAAGAAAGGCCATGCAGTAGATTGAAGGACGTCGACGTTTCGACTCCCAGCATATAAATTGCTTTGTAATGATTCCATGATAATCATGATTCGCATCTTACATGTACTATCAAGCATGTGCATGAAGTGATGTTGTGGAGTGAAGTGCGATGTATGCCAAGCCGTGACGAACGTCGCCAACCTTACGTAATCTCGCACCGCTCCGAAATATCGACTTCAGCAAAGTCTGGCCAAGTCCCCCTTCGCACTGCAGGAAAAGACCATACGAGAACCGCCAACAGTAAGTAAAATCGCCGAACGTATTGACAGCGCATTCAACTGACTTGTGGCTTTTTTTTTTACAGTGCAGATGTAAGCATCCGGAAAACCGCAAACCTCACATGACCCGCCACTAATCTGTTCGCTTTACAGCTTCGTCAAGACCCTCACTGGCAAGACCATCACCCTCGAGGTTGAGTCCTCGGACACCATCGACAATGTCAAGTCCAAGATCCAGGACAAGGAGGGCATTCCACCAGACCAGCAGCGTTTGATCTTCGCCGGAAAGCAGCTCGAGGATGGCCGCACTCTGTCCGACTACAACATCCAAAAGGTGCGCAAATGATCCACAACCCCACGACATCAAAAAGAGGAGGCTTCGGTGCAAAAGAATGTTACTGGACTCTCAAGGACGATTTACTGATGGAAATATACAGGAGTCTACCCTCCATTTGGTCCTCCGTCTCCGTGGTGGTATCATTGAGCCATCGCTCAAGGCCCTCGCCTCCAAGTACAACTGCGACAAAATGATCTGCAGAAAGTGCTACGCCCGCCTTCCACCAAGAGCCACCAACTGCCGCAAGAAGAAGTGCGGTCACACCAACCAGTTGCGCCCAAAGAAGAAGCTGAAGTGAGCTATTCGCTGCGACGGGGTTTTGGGAAACGACCCGGGGAACGTATATGTGGTTGTGGTTACACCCCGTGGGAGAATAAAGGCGTTGTGGAGGAATGTCCTTTTTCACATTGACGAGATCGATCTTTAGTCAAGCACAATGACAAGCCTTTCTCCTCTGGACGACAAATTATCATGAGCAAATTCGATACTCCTTACGCCCAACCTGTCTCCGAATACTCTGGTGATCAAACGCATCCACTACTCTGAGGCATGTGTCCGATTAACATCTTGACACAACTTCTATCATCAACCCTGCGGCAGCTTCGAGTGATCGCGACTGATCTTGGTCGCTTGGATGCGAGTGGCTAGCCCCGGCGCAGAATCTCTCGTGCCTCGATGACCCTAGAACGTCTGGACCGAGTAAAAGCACAGTGCTTGTTGGTGTCCAGCGAGAAGCAGTCTCTCCAGCGCTCACCGTGTCATGCCATTCATGTCCCTGTATCGTGGTCCGCCTTCACCCTGTAGCACCCGACTTCCTCTTCCCTCTTCTCTCCTTGACCTTGCCGCTTGCCTCATCCCGTAGATCTGCAGAGCTCTTGTAGGCGTCTGCCATTGGAGACGGATCGAAGCGGACTGCCGACGGTTCGTTGCCAATCTTGAATCCGGAAGCAATGGCTTGAAAGTGGTGTCGCGTCTGCGTCAAGGACTTTTCCGAGCTTCAGCTCAACTGACCTACTTTTAAATGTGCACGAAGTCCCTACCTCATTGCGTGTCATCGAGTACCATACTAGTTGCTCATAACTCTCCAGGATGCGGGCGGCCCTCGTCCTTCGCTGTCGCGCCTCGAACGATTCTTGTGACAGTTGTCGCTTAACGGGCGGCGCTTGCTGGACAGATGACATGCTGGTTGAATATCGATTCAGCGATTCTTGGGTCCAAAGTACCACCTAATGAGAACAGATGTGTGAGCGTGTCGTTGATGTATTTATTCTACGTGAACCAACTGCGCAATTGACGACAACCAATCTGGCCCGCCGTCCAAAGCGTCATTACTCGGGACATGAGCTGTTTCGACAGCAGCACCAAACACAACTCACCGAGTCGACCATTGAGACATATTTCTCGTCTTCTACGACCAATCAATCGCTCCTAAAACTCGCAGAGACTCACGTGTGCGCGCGCCTAGCATTCCAAATAAGCGTTTCCTAGTACCAACCCGACTCGTCACTACCGGGCAGCTGGCCTGCTCGCCCTGCACGTTTATGCTTTCACGATAACGGAGGTCTCTCAAGGCATTGAGCCATTTCTACATTACAAACATGGCCCCACGAGGATACAACCCGTGCTCTTACCTCCCTCGGCGGCTTCAGATCGTCACAAGTCTTGCGCTCTTTCTCGTCTTCATAATAGTGTTTTTCGGATCTTCAGCGAGCGATGATGTTCCATACAAAGCAGAGATGTCTGGTCGGGTACAGCAAGCGGCGGACTACATACAACGGGACATGAGTGGCTTCAACCATCCGGCGTGGTGGAACCCCTTCTCTGGTCCTGCTCACGAACCGCCCCCGGAACAGGCCAACAGTACGAGTGGAGATGCTAGCTGGTTCAGCGATTGGAAGTGGCAGAATCCTTTCTCGTCTTCGATAACCATGGATGAGAACCGCGCGGTACTTCCACCCCTGAAGCCGAGAACGCCTGTGTACACTTATTACGACTCGGCTGCCACCAAGGATCATGACATTAAGGAGGCCGAACACGAGTTGTTGTTGACTTGGCGAAGAGCGTGGTGGGCGAAAGGTTTCAGGCCGGTGGTTCTAGGAAGTCCAGATGCTATCAACAATCCCTTGTACCGCAAGGCTCTTGACCTGGACTTGGAACCCAAACTGAAGAACGAAGTCATGCGCTGGTTGGCTTGGGGCAATATGGGGACTGGTATCCTTGCGAATTATTTGACATTTCCCATGGCAGACTATGACGACTCGATGATGAGTTCTTTACGACATGGCGAGTTTCCCAAATTGACAAGATACGAAGGCCTCGAGAATGGATTGTTTTCGGGGGAGAAGGAGGCCATCAACAAAGCCATCGAGGCCGCCTTGTCCGCGAAGCAGCCCATCAAAGCCTCGTCGATTGCGGACCTGGTACCGAAAGGCACCTTTTATGTTGATCCAGAGCATGAATCAATTGCGTACTACTCAACAGATGTCATTCTCAGAAAGTATAAGAATGTCGCCGAGAAGCTGCAATCGAAGAGTGCAGATATACGGGCAGAAGGCATGTCGCTGCTTCCTCAGCTCATCACATCACATCTACACACCACCTGGCAAAACACCTTCAGCTCCGGCATTGCTGTTCTGAAACCGATACCCGACCAGATGACGACCGTAGTCTTCACCGCCTCGGAACTCGCCCGCAACCTGTCGCAATGCCCGGCATCACCCTCCCCAGCCTCTTGTCCACCGAATTTGGAACGCTGCAAAGCCTGCGTAGCAAAATATCCGATGGTCATCAGCTACGCTCCCGTCTTCCGCAACATCTCGAATCAATTCACGATCGGCACGATTCCGCACCCATACACACTCAACTCGCTCCTCCATGCCGGCGAGCAGCTCTCGATAAAATTCGTCCGCCGCAACACAAAACGCGACCTCTGGATTGTCGACGCCTCAAAAGAACTTCTAGGCACAGGCCTCTCGTCCTACGCGCGCCTCCGCGCGATGAAAGACGCCGTCGCGTCTCCCTTCGGCCAATCCCACTCTCTATGGATGACGGCCGAGCGCGACTACGACACGGACTGGCACGAGGACCTCGCATGGGTATTCGGCTTCCCGGTCCCGCAAGAGGGCTACGACGATGGGAAATCCGAAACGCCGGTGCCCGGCCCGGAGCGCCGACCGCCGCCGCCCAAACCCGAGGGCAAGATCCCGGACAAGAAGGAGTTGAAGCGCGAGGAAGTGTCGATCCAGAAAGCGCGCGAACTCCTCAAGACGAGGACCACCAAAGCGCATGCGCAGCTGCGGTTCGCGGTCGAGGCGTGGAACCTGGCTGATACGGAGTTGTGGCGCTTCGTGAGGGCGTTCGCGGCGCGCCGCAGGGTGGAGAGGCAGAAGTGGGAGGAGGAGGAGAGGAGGTTTGCCGGCAGCGAGGCCAAGGGGAGCTGGGGACGCTGGCTCGATAAGGGAAATGACGATGATACCAGGATGTGAGGGATTGTGTTCATAGTACGCAGTTGTACAGAGATATGTTATGTCGTTATCGATACATCCTCTATTCGAATACGTCAATCTGCAGCTCAAATCCAGAATTCGCTTCACGAATTCTCATTTGATCTCTGTCCATGTCTACTTTGCTTAATAGGCACTCAATCTGGTCACAAATCCCGAGACCAAGCTCGTAGTAGCATGAGAGGTAATTCGTGGTACTTTGTATGTGTGACGTTCTGTAGAAGCTCAGGACTCGGCTTCGTGCCTCCTACATCCGATCACATGCCTGACTTCATTCTTCATTCTTCGTACGCCCACTTCATTTGTTTCCTGTTATGACATGAGGAAATCCAGCTGAAGTTCCGCCTTTCACTGCTCGATAAACAATGTCATGCGTGATCGACATCCAGCTTGAGCAATCATCGCTCGAGTCAACACCGACTCTACGATGCCTTCCAACATTCGCGCCTTTGTCCAATGGAAGGAGCCTACCGTCTTTGCCGGAGAAGACATTGAGTGCGTCATAACGTTCAGAAATGTAGCCAAGGTCAAATCAGAAAGAGATGGTGACAAGAAATTGGTACGACAGCGATCGAGGTATGATGTGCTACGGCCAGAAGGGGGACGACCGCGAGCAACAACACAGTCAACCGTATTCAGCAGGTCAGGCTTCAACAGAGCTCCATCTGTTACAAGTAACAGAACAATATCCAGAGGACACCAGCAGAACCTTTCGCTCAATGTCTTTGCGAACCCGGACAGTCCTCATGCCCGAACAAATAGCACAACATCCGTTGCTGTGAACAACGTAGGAAGACCGTCGCAAAACCATGGCCGATCGCTTTCAATCATGTCACTGGGTAACGACGGCCAGCATGCAAACTCCAACAGGGGACCACCAAGCGCAGGGTTGAATAGGAAACCAAGAGGCCATGGAAGATCTGCTAGTATGCAGCAATCAGCAAGACCATCGCAGCCGATTAGTCCTCCCTTGGCAACCGCGCCTTTTCGACAGCCTTCACCGCTTCAAGAAGCCAGTACGCCTCCACTGGAAGGATCTCAATTCACAGAATACATATATCCGCGGCACCAGCGTCGAAGATCTGGTATAAAGACTGCGCCCAATACCCCCGGCTTCTCTCCGCCTTTGCGTAGCGAATCTCAAACAGACTCTTTTGCGCCGGAGTTCAGGTTTCCACCGGAATCTTCGCCTACCAAAGACCCGAATACTCATAACCAAGTAAAGCCGACATTGACGAGAACGAACCTGCATTCGACAGCGAAGAACTTCCGAGCTACCTCGCCGAATCCCGCAGATGGCATGCTAAACGCGATGCATCTTATCAATCGAGTCATCTCCGAGAATAGCGTCGTAGAGTCTGGAAGAGAAAGCAGTGACTTCTATTCTGTGAGCAACCATTCAGATGAGACCGTCGCGTCCGAGCTGCCATCTCGACTTACGAGTCGCTTAATACCACGACCACCACTTTCACGCCAGTCATCTCTGAGTATACAGACAGACCGCTCTAAAGAGCCGGAGCATCTCATGATGGCATACGCTCAGACCCTCGGATCCTTCAGCTTGGACGGGTCGCTAGTGAATCAAGCACCTTTCGAAGAAGTCAAGCGGAAGGGCGTCGTAGGCGGACAAGGCGGTGGGGGTGTAGTCGGTGTCGGCTCGAAGCGTGAAAGCGGGCTCTTCGGCTCTCTTGGTTGGGGCAACATAGGAGAGTCTTTGACCGGACTGCTAGGCATGGATGAGCAGAGCAGCATGAAGGAAATGCGAAACTTTGCCAACATGAAGAACGTCCCTCTGTTGAGCACACCACAGTCGATCTTGTGTGTTGATCTCCGGTTAGCTCCTGGCGAAAGCCGAAGTTATTCCTACAAGTTCAAGATACCTACCGGCCTGCCTCCATCACACAAAGGCAGATCGATCAAAGTCCAGTACAACCTCAGAATAGGGGTCCAACGATCTGGCAAGCTAAACGAGCAACAAAACATGAAATTCATCGAGGTACCATTTCGCGTCCTTGGATCAGTCAGCAACGACGGCGAAATCCTAGGCCACAACCTAATGTCTCCCTACATAATGCTGCGCGACAACTCGAAAACATCGCTCCTTCCATCACAATCCGACATCACTTCGTTCCTCTCCTCAACGCCTGACCCCTCAACAGAACCCAGCGGCACCCTCAACGACTTCCTCACCTACACCGAACTCCTCCTGTCCCAAGACCCCTCCACCGCCCCCTTAGCATCCCCAACATCGCCATCGGCCCGGCGCTCCTCTACTGGCCCAACCACTTCCAAAGCCATGCGCGAACGCATCTCCCACGCAATCTTACGCTCCAACACCGCAGCGCCCGACACCACAGGCCCAACTCAGTCCTCGAATCGCTTCACAATAGCGCGTTCCGGAACACACATCGGCGTCCTCACACTTCTGCGCCCCGCCTACCGCCTCGGCGAGACGGTACTGGGATCCATAAACCTGACCCCGCCGCCCTCGACGCCGCAGCAGAAAGTCTTCATCCTCACCATCTCGCTCGAGTCATCTGAAAGAGTAGACACCTCGCTGGCGCTGCGCAGCGCGAACAGCATCGCGCGCGTGACAAAGAAAATCCACGCCAGTGCGACCGAGTGTGCGCTTTTCGCCCGAGAGATCGGGTTCGCGCTCGAGATCCCACTGGCCGCGACGCCGACTTTTGAAACGACGGGCGTGAGGGGCAACTGGCGCGTCAGGGTTGAGTTCGTCACTGCTGTCGGCGCTGTTGGGGACAAGGGCCTGGGTATTGGTACAGAAGGAGAAGAGGACGAGGGAGAAGGGCACGAGGAACGGACGAACGGCGCCGATTATTATGCTGATGGTATGCTGGAACAGGTCAGCGAGGATGAGAGAGGCGCGGTGCTGATCGCGCGCGAGAACCTCAAGGCGGAAAGTTTCGAGGTCGGTGTGCCTATTCGTGTTTACGGCGCTAGCGATGGCGTTGCTAGTGGTGTTGGTGAGGGAATGGAGATTTAGACTTCGCGTATATCCATCTACGACAGTCGGGCTATCGGGGACCAGAATCGATCAGGTGGGGTCAGAGTGTTGATAAAGCCCTTCCTCGCGGTGTTGTGGTGATCATTGTATATTATGAACTTGTGCGTGAGTGAACCGAAGCACTAACATATAGCCGTCGGATATAGGCTGGTAGCTGCTTAACGAAATTACGACGCGAATAAGAGACAATGCATATGTTTAAATATGATCGGGTAACTTATAACATGTCTACAGGATCCTCTCTGCAATACTCGTGTCGGCAGTCCAGCCATCACTTTCGGCATCAGCAGCTCGAACAAAAACGTCTGTAGCAGGCTGTTCGATCCATCGTTCACCTCTGACCTTGCCATCGAACTCCATCCTCTTCCACTTTGGCGCCTGGCCGTCCTCGGTCTTTCCGACACCGAGTTCCCTCCACTTCTTGGGCGGCCTGACACCTTCCTCGGCCATCTCTGTCCATTTCTTGATGCCTCGCTTCTCCCACCGCTTCCGTCGCTCGTCCATCTCTTCTTCATTTGGCTGCCATTTGCTTCGGAGGATGCGTCGGATGGCTTCTGGTGACATCTTGAAGTGTTCGGCAAGTCGGTCTGTTGTGTAGACGTCTGGCTGGTTAGCACGAAGAGCACGGATACCGGCGAGAGCATCTGGTGAAATGCGTTTCCGTGGAGTCCAGGCTTCGTCGCCGAATTTCTCTTTCAGGGCTGCCTTGTACAGTTGCCAAGGTTCCTTTTTGTGTGGTTTGACCGGGGCTGTCAGGGCTGCCTTTGTGGTTGTCTTCTGAGCATCCGTCTTTTTTGCCGACATAGTGGTGCCCTTCGTTTGCTTGTCCTCCGCTTTGGCCTTAGGTGGTTTCTTGGGCTTCGGCTGCTGGGCTTCTGCCAACATGCTCTTGACCTCCATCTCCTCTGGATCCTGGGCGCTGGGAGCTGCCGTCTTTGCTTCCATTCGTCTAGCTTTGCGTTCCTTTCGTCTATCTACTCGTGTTCGCTCCGGCAATATGACGTCCAGCTTTTGCATCACGGGTTCCGTGGATTTTGCCATGAACTCGGTTTGATGTATAGCCGGAACCGTGATGCTGTCCACCGACGCTTGATCGTGAACCAGGCTGTTCTCTAGCTGCATTCGTGCCGCATCCTCTTCTAACTTCTCGAGCATTTCAATTTTTGCTTGTTCCGACACAGTATCTGAATACTGATTTTTGACTACAATCTCGGGCTCGAGATCGTCCAAGTGCTCAAGGACATCCTGAGGCGGCGGTGGAGGTGGAGTCGTCCTAACAAGTGGTCGAACAGGCTCGAATGCCTTCTGGTCGACGTCGAACGGGACGTAAGCATCGTCCAGGGAATATTGACCGGCCGCGATGGTCTCCAGGTTCCGAGTTTGTGGTCGTCGTTGAATGTTTGCTGCTCGCGTGCTCAAAGGTCGTACATTCCTTCGAGGCTGCAACGACACTTGGCTCCGCCTAATGTCAAAGCCAGCCAAATCGTTGACAAAGGTCTCCAGCAGCCTCACCGAGCAAACACAGCGTGCCATGAATCACGTTGTTGATCGTCTCGTGTTTGTAAAAGGCAAACTGAAAAAAGTTACAGTGTGCTGCTGAGACTGCAATGGTGCAGTACAACTAGGCGGCTTCGGGAGTGCCAAGCCATGTGACCCTGCGGTGATTGACCGCCCGCGCATACTGCAAACCTTACTGCCGGATGCTGCGCATGAGCCCTGCCTGACCTCGTAGAAGTTCCAACAATGATCATCTCACCTCGTATTGACACATCGCTCCCTTCTCTCGTATAGATGCACCCCTTGTATCATCTGTCCGACCGCGTCTCGTGCCGATACCCTACTCAGCCACTGCCGCTCTCCACACGGTCGTACCGATATAGAACACCAATCTCAGCCGTCTGCGACTCTGTGTAATGGACTTGCCCTTCGATCATTATTCTCTCGTAATTTTAAACACAGGTCCTATGCACAGCAGGTCAGCCTCGTGCCATTGGGGTTCACCGCCGTCCGAGCGTGGTCAGGGTTCTCGAGGCGATGTAACACAACCGCATGGAAGACCTCTTTCGTCTGTCCATCTGTGCCACACAGCCAAGCACTTCTTCTCTTGAACTTACTGTCTTTGATCCCATGCACTCTAATTACGATGTCGATCCCCGACCAATTATAGCAGCGTATGAGCTTGGCTCGTAACTTCACCTCTTTGTTGCTGGATCACCTGACGCTCGATGGGGGCTACCTGCAGGGTGCCACCACTTGCGCAATATTGCTTCGTGTCGAGCTTCGTAGGAGGATGGCACGGTCTCATGACGAGTTGATTAGCCTTGAACAAAGATGTAGCTGAGGGGAAAACGAGACGACGAAAGGTATAAAGGTAGGTCCAATTCTTTTCACAAGTCAATCATCTCATCAACAGCAAATTCAATTCAATTCAATCAATCACATCAACAACCAACAATCCAACCACTCTTCGATCTTCACCTCAACATCAACTCCTCCCTCAAAATGCACTCCACCATCGCTGTCGCCAGCCTCATGGCCCTCATCTCCACCGCCGCCGCTGGCACCGTCAGCGTGGTCAACAACTGCGTCGAGCAAAAGTTCCTCACAATCACGCGCTCCAACCAGCAATCCACGACCCAAGCCATCGCCGGTCAAGGAGGCTCATACAAGGAGAACATCAGCGGCCAGGGCAACAGCTTCGGCATCACCAACAACGACCAGTACTACTCTGCCGACACTGCAAAGCTGATCTTCGGCTTCTCCGACGCCCCTCCAACTCTCTACTACACCGTCTCCAGCGTCAACGGTGACCCTCAGGCCGGCGAGACCTTCTCCCTCAACACTGCTTGTGGCTCTGTTTTTACCTACGATGGTCTGGTACACACTTGCGACGACAGTGGCGACTTTGTTCTCGCTCTTTGCTAGACGGCTTCGATTGGCTTTGCATCTTGATTCATCCTTGAGGAGTTCTCCATTACTACGGATGAACACGATCTTTGTTATGTATAATCCATAGCACCATTCAATCGAATGTGACCAAGCCGTCTCTTCGTTTTACAATTTGACAATATATACAAATATCTTACACTCACAAAGCATGCAGTCTAAAAAACCTTACTAACAAACCAGGCAGTGACCCTAAATGCAACATACGCACCCACACCGAGTGACAGAACCGTATACGCCAACGTCCTCGCATACTGTCCCTCGACCGTATACCCGCCCTCTTTCCTCTCATTCTCACTGCCCATCTCCGTCATGATACTGTACTCGGGCACATAGTGGAACTGAAACTGCGTCTCGGTGCCCTGCAAGCCATACTTGCTCTCCACAATAATGCCCCAAAAGATCCTCTTGACCATCTCGATTTTCTTCCTATCCCACGCCTCCACAGACCGGTTCACGTAGATCAAACTGCAGAAGAAAATACACTGCCCCGCCATGAGAGCCCAGTACCACGCGCTCGGCCGCGGCAAGCCCAGCGCATCACCCAACGCGTTCCCGTTCAGCCACCTCGCACTCGCGGTCAAGAAGTCAGCGCTCGCGTACGCCGGCGGCTGGTTCGCGAGGGACTTGATGACATTATTAGCGAGGATCTTGCTGATTTCGCTGGGGTGGATCTCGTGGAGATACAAACTCTCCATGACGGCGCGGGCCTTGCCAGGGGACGCAAAATACGGCGACACGGGGCAGCCGATGACGTGGCCCACGTAGCGCCACAGCGCGATGTAGTCCTCGCACTCCTGGCGCCGCGGGAAGACGCCCTGGCGCGGCAGCGACATGAACAGCAGCGTGGCGCTGAAGGTCGAGATCGTCGCCATGCTGTCGAGGTCGTTGATCGGCACCCCGTACGCCGCCACGTCGTAGTATCCCGGGCGGTCCTTCTCGAGCTTCAGGATCCGGTTGCGCACCGCGGCGTGCAGGAGGCGCACGCGGATCGTGCTCGCCCAGCCGTCGCCGAGCGGCTGCATCGAGGATAGCGATTTCGTCACCTGCAGGATGTGCTGCGTCGTCTCGAAGAGTCGCCGGTTGGCCACTTTGGTGCTGAAGCCGCCGGTGCGCGCGAGCGTCTCGACGACTTTGGCTGCGCCGAGGCCGCCGAGTAGGGATTGATAGGCGAGCCCGGTCAGGTTCGCGCCGCCGTACCGGTAGAAGACGTCTTGTCCGCGCGCGATCTGGTCCCAATCCACCCAGGAGGGTACTTCGGTCACTTCGTTCCAGAACTTGGTGAGCAGAGGGTCGTTCTCGTGATGCTCTTTGAGGATGGCGTAGAGATCTCGTGTCGGCGGTTTTGGTGCGGGTTTCTCAGACGGGTCGGCATCTGTCATCGGGTCTTGTTTTCGTTCGAACGGGTGTTGTGATGGGGGCTTGGTGGTTTGTGGGAACTGCTTTAGGTCCTTGGCGTTGACATTCTCATCTATTCGTACTGTGTCCGAGTCCCCTTGCTTGGCGATGCTTTCTGGTCCCTGATTGCGTGGGATCTCATGTGCTTTTGAAGGCGGTGGCGATATCTCGTTCAGTCTCTCCAGTACCTGTTCGCCGAGGACGTCGTAGGTATATCGTAGAGGACGACATTCCTCTTCTGTCATATGATCGTCTGTCCATTCGAAAACATATCCAAAATGACTGATACAATAGTCAGTATGAGAGTAGTGACTTCGACACGACCAGATCTGTGATATAGTGGTAGTGGGTCGACTTACTCGCGGGTGTTTGGCGTCCAGCGATGGAAAGGATTTGGCCACGACATGGTGAGGACTGGTGGTATTCTAGGATGTGTACGGTGTCGAGAGAATCAAGAGCCACAAGAGCCAGGGTCACCAGATATTCTGTCCCCCCGAACATCATCATCGCCTGCATTGCCGTTCGGATGGAACTACACAGATAGAGTTGTAGATTAACTTTTACCCGTGCTCGCATCAATTTCGTCATGGCATAAAAATCCGGGGTATTCACATGCTTCAGAACCGGCATTTACCCTCGGCCATGCCGATACTGAAGTCAATTCATGGAAGGACGCACTCTCGCGGTTGACAAAATAAGTGGCACATACAACAGTGATCCAGCTTTTTAAGGGCACTATGTATACCATCAGCCGATCATATTTTAGTATATAGCTATTGTATCTATCGAATGGTAAACCCCTCATATACAAAATTATATCTATATATAGTCTGTCTTAAATTCCTACATTGAACGGTTGATGTGTTACTAAGTACCATATCACCGAGTGCCACTTATATTGTCAACCGCGAGGCACTGAGTCGATATGGACATGAATAGCTTCAAGTCGTCAAGCGTACTCGGAAAATTGATAATATAGTCAGATAGCTATTGATATGGTATGATATATCCCCAATGCCTCGCCTGTACAGTAAATGGTATCTTTTGAACAAACCCAAGCGGTCATGAATCAATCAATCAATCAAATCCAAACATTGCGTGCGTGCAAAAGCTCTGCCGTCGTCTTGGTGAGTCTGCACCTATGACTTGTTAAAGAGGTTCTTCAAACGACTTCCTCCGCTTGGTACTGAGCCAGTCGGCTCGATCTGTTGGCTGCGGTGGAAAAGTGTCTGAGATCACATTAGTCAAGGTCAGAAACATAGGCTCTTGAGTATGACTTACATCGTCATCAAGAATGACGGTGGTGTGCAGAAACAAAGCCCGAGCGAAGTCGGTCATTGGAGCTTGCAACATAGCAACGCGGTAAGGGAGACCTTGAGCACGCTGAATGCCGACAAGAACATCACCCATGACTTCAAACTTGGCCCAGTTGATTCTGCCATCTGTCTCATTACCAATAAAGGTCTTGTTGCCGGTCTCTGCACCAGTGAGATCCCTGATCGGGAGTGGTAGATATGGAATACGTTCGGCGTTGCTGTTTTCCCAAGCCAATCTATAGCTGGTGTATGAGCGTGTCTGTGACATCAAGACCTGCAGTTTCATCAAGTCCTTGTTTGCTTCGGGAGAAACAAATGACTTTGTAGCCTCCATACGGTGGATTGCTGTGCTGTCAAGGGCGGCGAGAATAGCACCCAACGAGTTGTAGTTGTTTAGGTCGCGAAGACGACGGGCAATGTTGATGAACTTCTCCAACATTTGACCTCTGTGCTGTGGCTTGTCTCTGTACAGGATATAGTTGATTACCCATTGACGGAGGTAGTTGAAGTGGTCGACCATCCTCTGGACGTTTCCAAGTGACTTGCACCGCTTCTTTTGTGCAGGTGAGAGGGAAACGTATCTGACAAGGTCACGAGGCCGGATTGCGCTGAACATGACAAAATCCATACGGGTCAGCTCCTTGGCGATAGTCTCCTCTGGTATGTCCATAATCGAGCGCCACTCGATTTTCGTGAGCAAGAAGAGTGGCTTGGGTGATAAGCCTGTTGCTTCTTTCTGTGACACATCGACGCTGCGGATGCTGCCTTGCTTGATGGATACTACATCGGCATCTCGAAATTTTCCCCGTGTGGGCGAGAGGGGGCCAAACGAGAGATTTGGTGTACCGAGGTCTTCTGCGAATTGGAATTCTGGATCATCCAACAGAGCAGTCTCACGGTAAGACCAGACACTGTTTTGGCGAGAAGATTCAATATCTAGTTTGCGGTCCTTGTCGCAACAAGCCCACTCGGTGTCGTCATCCTCGACCACGTTTTCAAGACCTGCGCGCATCTCCTTGGCAGCAGTAGCAAAGATTGGTGTTCTGTCGATCTTGGCAATGAATGTGCGGATGCGGCGGAGAGTCCTCGGATGAGCAAAGTCTCCCGGGTAGAGCTGAATCCACTGCTCCATTATGGCGAGGAATCTGAGAGCCGAAGCGGCCCTAATCATTGATGCCTTCTCCTTGTAGTCGAGCGTCTCGAAGCGAACAACGATGGCTTCGAGGAGCTGACCTGGAGCTGCAAACTTGCGGTAAAGGGCCAAGAAGACTGCGGCAAAAGTGTCGTCTCCTTTTTGTGTGCCTAAGCCAAGAAGACGGTCGACCAAGTTGTCAAAAGTGTAGCCAAGCTCTTCGGCGGGTGTCTGTGGTGTTGGTAATGGGGTTTCGACTTCCACGGTCGAAGATGCATTGTCCTTGACTTCCTCCTCTTCCGAGTCGGATCCGCTCGATGAGTCGTCGTCGTCGTCTCCAGGAAATTCAGAGGGCACGGTGTCAGAGTCGTCGGCAACCGAGCCTTCGGACAGGAAAGATTGTGATGATTGCGCCTGCGTGCTGGCAATGATGGACTTGGCCATCTCGACGCCCGACGAAGTAGTCTGACCAGAGTCGTGTCGAATGCGATCGTCAGGGTCAGTGGATTTCTCCTCGACTTCTGGAAGTACTTTATTTTCGGAACGTTTTGCAACGACGCGGCGTTGAGGCACTGGTGGTAGTTGACGACGAGGACTGACTGGACCTTCTGACACGGAGCTGACGATGTTGGAGAGAACAGCAGCGATAGCTCTTCGGAATGGCTCCTGGTTAGCTTCCGAAGTTTGGAGGGTGGTAAGCTTTTGGAAAGCAGAGGAGGCGCGCTGCTCAATACCGCGGGGTTCTAGTTGACGTGTTGTAGAGTCGATGTCGCATTTGCAAGCGGCAAGGACCGAAGGGATTGTCATCTTGTTGATAGCATCTGCAAGGAGCCGTCAGTACATGCGCCTCGCAAGGGATCCGCAGGCAGCCACTTACTTAATACTTCGGGAATGTGCTTGTAGCTCGCCTTGTTTCCAACATCATATAATGTGATTGCGCCATGTATCTGCTTGCCTCCAAGTGTAGTCGGCCATGTCACCGAATCCTCCTCTTGATTGTAGACATCGCTGATGGACATTTCGATCATCTCGACGGCACACACGACGTTCATCACGCTTACAGTCCGTGTGGTGTCCTTGTCACCATCGGCCAGATCCAGCGTCTTGCGTATAAGGGTGGATTTACCAGCACTGCTGTTGCCAACTATGGCAATGTTGACTTGAAGAGCTGCATCGTCAAAGACGCCCTAATGTATGCGTCAGGACGGATTGGGTGGTTGTGGTCGGGCGTTTGCAGGTACTCACCTTGGGGCAATAGACCACTTGGACATGCTTCAAGCCGCCAGTGAGGGGTGGTGGCCGTCGGAGGTTGCGTAGTGGTACAGTGGAAAAGTCGCCCAAGCCGTTGGGATTTGGAGTCCTCGTCGACCGTGGAGCCATTCTCGATACTGATGCGATAGATCCGGTGGTACTAATAGCGCTCGCGTTAGAAGATGCACGCTCGCGGGTGTGCGTCGGCGGCATGGTCGAGTAGCGAATCGACATCTTGTGCTTCGACTCGGTGGTTTCCAGAAGGTGGTGCCCAATATCCAGGTGATCGTGCAAGTCGTGTAAAGGTTACCGCGTTCCTGATCCTGTGCTGGTGCCGAGTACCTGTATCTAGGATGAAATGGCAGAGATTGACAAACAGAGCATTCCTCAGACAAGGATGGCGGATGCGCGCATCGAAAGAGTAATATGCAGGCGAGACAGGCCGGTAGGGTCGGTGTCACTGACACAAGCTGTCAGTGTGACGGGCAATAGAGTGGGTGCAACACTCTTTGGGGACGCGGGACGTGATGCCGTTGGACACTAAAGGGCGCCACAGTCGCTGCAAGCCATACAGCTGTTCTCGCACAGGCTTGGAAATACCGAAACGGCGTGGACAACGGTTTGCAATGATTGAACAAGATCGGTGGTCTCACACTTCAGTGCTCGGTTCCTTCCTCTCGAAGCCGGGCAGTTGTAATAATGCACGTGGAAATGCAGTATCTGCCGTGATATGGATGCCGGGCGGTGGGTGCGCACAATCAGTGCACTGCTCTGATGAAGAAACCGCAGTACGTTTGAGGTGAGAAGTATAGGAAAGAGATGAAGCTGGAAGTGTCGCATGTGATTGATGTTCCAACTTGTCCATATGTTACAGAGCACTGACAGATTGTTGCATCGAGGCACTGCAGGTTTCCGCTCAGGGAACGTGTACACGGCGCCAATCAGGGTCTATGTGGGATATAGAGTTGGAAGTAGGCCCTTCCGTTCCTGCCCGCACTAACCTTAGCGAAGTCAAAGTCAGAAAGAAGGTGCGACTACCACAAACAGCGAGCGGGGTATTGAATTCATTCACGCAAGAACACGCGAAGTATGGGAGACTCTGAATCGGATAGAGACAAACCGCTGTGCTTAGAATTGGTGAAATGATTTTGAAGCCAGTGCTAGGACCAATGCTCGTCTATACCGAGTCAGAGCGTGGACGGGTCATGGCTTGATGGCTGATGGCCGGAAGGGCCCAAGATTCGGCTGACAGAAATGCCGTACTACACGAGTCGTGGCTGTATGCAGTCCCTCAGTCCTCTTCTATACGACATCCATCAGTACTACAAGCGTAGGTCACGTGAAAGGTAGTCAGCGCGCTTCGCTCTGTACAAGCAATATTGCATTTTTGAGTTGTTGTAAGCCGACTTGAATTGGTTTGCACCTATTCAGGCTTAAAGTTGTCGAAAGCATTTCTACGCGAGCTCAATGTTCCAACACCTCTCATCTTCGGGTCATCACGCTGGAACAATGATTGATCGACAGCAATAGTCGACAAAATGTGGACCGAGTAGGAAGCAAGCTTTACCTATTGCTTGTGCAGCTCGTTAACAGATCACAGTTCTGTGGTATGCATCCGTGTTTCTGCGGCAGATGGTGGATGAAAGCCGGATGCTGTTGGACGTTGGACTTTGACGACAACCTTCGATAATGCCAGCGGCCTGCTCCGACGACGTTGATTTTGTGTCAGACCGAGCAGTTCGCCATGAAAGATGTGAGCAAATGGCCAGATACGGATCGAGATCGTAAGCATAGCAGCGTTGCTGTCTCAGACCATTGCTTTTATATTTCGGCGCGTTCCATAACATCACATAGTCACGCCCGGAATGCCTTGAATCTTCGCTGGACCGATACATAGAATGTGGTTCACAGTGTAAAAATGGGAACCGCATTCCAGTCGCATCCTACGTCGTCATTTGGCTGCTGTACAGCGAACACAACGAGTCGGCCCATGGTTGTGATGCCTCCCATTAACCTACAAGAAGGTGCGCTGTCTAAGGTCTGCCTCGATTATGCCATGACGTCACTGTCAACACTGCGGCCGAGGTCTGTAGGGACGTGAAATGGATTGATTGATGAAGCCATTCGTCGTTCATCACACTCAATTGACAGTCCAGATCTTTCTGCGTACCACAGTTGCTTCCTACAGATCAGACAGAGTCCACAACAACGATAATGGCGCCCAGAGGTCTTGCAATCCTGCTCGGTGCAGGTCCAACGACGGTAGGTAAACCCGTTGTACCGTGATCCGGAACATCTTTCGCTCGTACTGTGTGTCTGCATTTGGCTGACAGATCCAAGGGAGCCGGCATCGCTAGAATGCTTGCCCACCCATCATATGGTAACATGGCTGTAGCCCTGATGGCTCGTCGTCAAGAAGTTCTTACCGACATTGCTTCGTCAATCAAGTCTCAGGTTGATGGAGCAGTTGTAGAGGCATTTCCAACCGACACATCTCCAGAGTCACTCCAAAAGGCTTTTGCCTCGGTCAAGTCGCATCAGTCTTTCAAAGGCCTGAAGCTGGACATGGCAATCTTCAGTATCAAGCATTCCTCCAAGAAGCCATTCATGAAGGAGACGTACGAAGAGTTCACAGAGAGCCTCGAGACCTATGTCGGAGGTGCTTTCACCTTCAGTCAAGAATCTCTTAAGCGATTCTTTGCAGACCACGGCGAGCACTCTCTTGCGGAAGGCTCACCTAAGAAGGGAACACTGATCTTCACCGGTACTCTAGGTGCTCTTCGTTGCAACGCCGAATTTGCAGCGTACGGAGCGGGTAGAGCAAGTGTGAGACAACTCGCTCAGACGTTGGCCAGAGAGATGAGTCAAAAAGGCGTTCAAGTGGTCCACACCATTGCCAACGGAGCAATCCGTGACGAAAACGGAGAAGAGCAGAAGACGGGCAAGAAGATGAGCGCCGAAGCCGTAGGCAAGACTTATCTGTATTTGCACTCTCAAGGTCCAGAATTGTGGACCCATGAGCTTGACATGAGACCGGCGCAGGAGAAGTTCTAAAGCGATTCGAGTACACGATCAGATTAAGATCTGGCCTCAAGCCTCATTGAATGAACGAACAAATATAGCACTAAGACATGTTATCAACCAAGACCAAGGATGTCAATCCAAGTCAGATTCGTATTCGATTGCAGATACGATACTTCACGCTCCGCCTGCACAAGTCACATCGGTTGTTGAGACACGGTCGAGTTCCTGCGTACGTACGAAGCCTATACAACTGTTACCGATCTGCGGATCTCCCATGTTATGGTTGTGGATGCTTGTGGGTTGGAGTTGCATATATCGACGGTGACCTCGGCTGCGAGAGGCTGAGCCATCGATCCCGTGAGGCTCTATCGTGATCTTTAGGCAATTTTCTTTTTACAAAGAGCAGATAACTGAACCCAACGAGTTGAATCATATCGACAACAAGCGTCTGCGTACCGTCCCTCAGGACGGACCAATATGTATGGAGTACATGTAGTTGCCAGGATGATGCACCTTCGCGTGGACATGCCGGATTAGGCAGCTGACCGAGTTCCGACATTCTTATCTCAACCACTCGATGCATCAAGGACCACATCTTATCAGTTGATGTGATACCTGCCATAAGGAAGGCTCAGGTCTTCGATCGTCGCAAAGTCGATGATATAGGTCTTCGTCTCACATTGCCACCCACAAAGATACCAAAAGTGGCGTGCGAATATGTCTCCAACATCGCAGCGCTTGATGAGCGTGCTTTCATCTGCGGTTGTACTTGTCTTCCTGACCGTCTACCTTTCATCCTCATGGACTCCACTGGAAGATAAGCCGAACGCAGAGGCTCCTCATGAAGCTCTATTCCATGCTCCTCATCCCAATCCATGGGCTGAGCTCACGACGCAGGAAGCAAATGATATACACACATTCATTTACAGCACCTATCCCGAATTGAACCTCACAAGCAAACCTCGTGCGGGCGAAGAAAACCACATCAACTTTATCGAGCTCCTGAGACCGAACAAGACTGATACTCTTCCCTTCCTCGTTGGCGACTCGGACCGGCCACAACGATATGCCAAGATCGCCATCACGCAGACTATCGACGACGAGACGTATGTATATTACAACATGCTCGGGCCGCTCCCACTGTCAGATCTCACCGAGATGGTTCCGCTCACATTCCCGTTTCCTTCTGGCCTGAACTACGTTAAGAACCCGGTCCCGAGCTATGGCGTCTTCCGGCAATGGGGCATGGCCCTCGGCGCCAACATCAGCGACATCACAACGGAGCTTCTCGGTGCTGCTATCAAGACCAAGGACTCACCCGATGGCCCGGACACATTGGGCGTCAACATGCGACCTACGTATATCAAGAACGGTACCGTCGAATTCTGGATCGGCTTCATGAGATTAGGTCCACACTCCAGTGCTTGGAGTATTCTGCCTCAAGGGCTGTACGCTAAGGTCCAGACGTCGAACAAACGCCGTGATGATTGGTCCGTATTCGATTGGTACTACAACGGCGTCTTCTATGCCAGTGCCGACGAGCTGAGGAAGGCCATGAAGGAACCTGGATTCGAGAAGGCTACCAAAAATCTGGACGGTAAGTGGACCGAGATTGAAGACTTTGATGCCACGCCGCCTGGAAGAGAGTTGCCACCTCCGGTAATGATTCAGCCGACTGGTGCGAGGTACAAGCTCGATAAGAAGGAAGGGTACGTCTCTTGGATGGGCTTCGAGTTTTATATTGCTTCGAGTCAGACAACAGGGCCAGCACTGTTCGACATCAAATTCAACGGCGACTCTGTCATGTATGAGCTCGGTCTGCAGGAAGCCATGGCCCACTACGCGGGTGACGACCCAATTCAAGGTGGACAAGAATTCCTGGATACTTTCTTCGGGATGGGCAAATTCGCCTTTGAGCTCGTTCCTGGCTACGACTGTCCAGCATATGCCGATTATCTCAATACTACCTACCACATCTCCGAACAGCCTTGGAACAACCCAAACAGCATCTGTGTCTTCGAATACACCGCGGATCACCTGCTGCAGAGACACACGTCACAATACCAGGTCTCCCTTTCCAGACAAACATATCTAGTCGTCAGGTCTGTCTCAACGGTCGGAAATTATGACTACACGATAGACTACACGTTCTATCTAGACGGAACGATTGAGGTCAAAGTCCGTGCCTCGGGCTTCATCTTCGCCGCCTTCTTCAATGCCGACAAGCATAACAGCAAAGATAAATATGGCTACCGCATTCACGACGCCGCCGCAACGTCTATGCACGATCACGTGATAAACTTCAAAGCCGACCTTGACATCGCGGGTACATCCAACTCCTTCGTGCGCGTGGGCGTCGAACCCACAACACGCTCATATCCATGGGAACAACCCGAAGTACCCGTTCGCAACTCAATGGTGCTTGTCAACGACCCACTGACTCATGAGTCTGCACTCGACTGGCCCAAGAACTCGGGTAAATTCTACACCGTCTACCACGCTGAGAAGACCAATGCCTGGGGCGAGCGTCGCGGCTACCGCATCACACCTGGCACGGGTATGGGTACGCCGCCGCACCTCACCATCCGCAACAGCACAACCATGGGCACCTCGGCCCGGTGGAGCGAGCATGATATCTGGGTGCTGCGGAACAAAGATAGCGAGCCTCGATCCGCGGATCCACTGAATTACCTCTCGCCGCACGACCCCATCGTGGATTTCGACAAACTTGCGAATGACGAGGAGTTCGAGGAAGACGGTGATGATTTGGTGATTTACTTTAACCTCGGTGCGCATCACGTACCGCACGCTGGCGACATACCGAATACGCTCATGCATACAAGCGCTAGTAGTGTTATGTTTGTCCCGCATAACTTTCACGATCGTGATCCTAGTCGTCGCACTGTGCAGGGTGTCCGACTGGGGCTAAAAGGCAAGAACGGTGCGGGGTGGTCTGTCGATGAGGAGAAAGTGGAAAGGCCGCAGACGGGTGATTTATTGAGGGGGCGCGATGAGGGCTCCGATACCATGCAGACGGAGCCTAGGTACTTTGGAGCGAGGTACGAGCAGGGCGTGATGCTGGGTAAGGAAGCGCTTGAGCCGGACCTCAAGGCGTATGACCGTGCGCGGAACCAGATGACTGATCTCAGCTTCAATGGTAGTGTGCTTGGTACATGGGCGATGGATGGGGCCTGAGTGTATGGGATGATGCGATTGTAGACTACCTAGGTAGAGCCGAGGACGCCTTGACGCGACGGACACCTTATTGAGTTGATCACTATAATACAGCACGTCTCGGTAATCTGTCACTTTCTAGTCCAGTTTCTGCTTGTAATATCCCAAAAACGTGCCATCTTTCTTACTCGGATGGACACCTCCCATTCACGACTTACCTTCTCACCTTCCCAGAGATGTGTACTCGACATGGCTTCGAGGAAGATCAGCTAACGAAAACCATCAGGATGACGGGCAACAGCAGCTTGCTTGTGCAATGATGAAACAAGTTGAGAATCCGATGCGCTGATAGAACAGCATCGGCCAAGAGCTTCGCGCCGCGACGACGTCGGAGCCCGTTGTTGCTAGCTGGAGATTCCTCGTGCCTGTCCGTCATTGTATACATCTCTTCACTAAAACATTTATTCCCCATTTGATCAGTCGTACAATCCATCGAATCTTCTCAATCGATTCGTACTACGTGGCTACCTTGTCTTTACGGAAAGGGCAGCTCAGATCGTCTTTCCCCTTTCTCCATTCCACACCTTCCCACTTATTAAACACTCCCTGCCTACAACGTTACTTTGGTGGATACGAGACATAATGACTTCTACGGGGATGAACAACCTGACCACTCTCATCAAACGGTTCGTCTTTCCCAGATCCTCTTCGCCCTCATTCATTGTATCTGCTACGCCGCAATGGCCGCCAATCCGAATCGTGCAAGTCGCATCAATCCCGACAATATGCTTACCACACTGATCCATAGGCTTGAAGCTGCCACTTCTCGCCTCGAAGACATCGCTACCTCTGCGGCCTCGTTTGATGCACCGCAAACCAATGGCCTCGCCGTTCCAAGCGGCGGCCTCACATCCAGCGCCAGCGCCCCGGAGCTGCCAGGCCTCAACAAGTCGGTACCCACAGCGCCAGCAACTCCATACACCCCTTTAGCACCAGAACAGGTGGCAGATCTCGATGAGGTGATGGAACAGGATGTCACAAAGTTCATCAATGCCAGCAAAGAGTTGGATCCTACGATATCCGAGCAAGCCTCGGCCATTGGACGCGCATTCCAAGCACAGCGACAATATGTCCTCATGTCGACAAAGGCGAAGAAGCCGGATATGTCATCACCAGCTTTCGCTACCTTGATTAGCAGTCTTCAGCACGAGTTGGGTGCAGTCAACGATATCAAGGACAGCAATAGAGGATCACAATACAAGGATCATCTGGCAATGGTCAGCGAAGGTACTGGAGCTCTTCAGTGGATTGTTATGGACGGCAAGCCGGCCGACTACGTGAATGAAGTCATCGGCGGCGTGCAGCTTTACGGCAACAGGATATTGAAGGCCTACAAGGAAAAGTAAGCATTGTCGATGGACGAGCCTCGAGGGGGTACGTGCTGACATGACCAGGGACCAAGCGCATGTCACATATGTTCAATCGTACGTTGCCATCTGGAAATCACTGCAGACCTACATAAAGAAGCACTACATGTCAGGACTTACGTGGAACAACTCTGGACTCGACCTTGCGGATGCGCTCAAGCAAGGAGACAGTTCGCCAGCGACGAACGGCGCTGCACCCCCTGCTCCTCCACCACCTGGCGGTGCGGGTGGACCACCACCTCCACCTCCGCCACCACCACTCCCAACATTCGACAACGCTGCGCCGGCCCCGGTTGCGAAGAGTGGAGGATCGAACGACATGGGTGCTGTCTTTGATGCACTCAACAAGGGCGAGGCCGTGACGGCTGGACTAAGAAAGGTTGACAAGAGCGAGATGACACACAAGAATCCTTCGTTGCGGACGGCAGCTGTAGTGCCAGACAGGAGCAGGAGCCCCAAACCAGAGACCAAGCCAAAGCCGGACGCTATGCGCACAAAGAGCGGGCCAACGCCCAAGAAGGAGGGCAAGAAGGAACTTGACGGCAACAAGTGGTATATTGTGAGTCCTACCGATGTTCGATGTAACCATCAGGAGTCGTCGATACTGACTTTGTACAGGAAAACTTCGAAGACCCCGCAGGTCCTATCGAGATTGAAGTGTCGATTTCTCAATCCATCTTGATCTCGCGCTGCAAGAACACCACCGTCATCCTCAAGGGCAAGGCGAACGCTGTAAGCATCGACAACTGCAGCCGTACCAATCTCGTCATCGATAGCTTGGTATCGTCCGTCGACGTGGTCAAATGTCCAAACTTTGCGCTCCAGGTCCTGGAACAGCTCCCAACCGTCATGCTTGATCAAGTCGATGGTGCCGCAATCTACTTGTCAAAAGACAGCATGCACACCGAGGTCTACACCAGCAAGTGCACGAGCATCAACATCAACCTTCCGCCAGTCAAGGAGGAGGACGACTACAAGGAGTGCCCGTTGCCTGAACAACTCCGTACTTTTATCAAGGACGGTCAACTTGTCAGCGAGATTGTTCAGCATGCTGGATAGAACCTGGCAGAGCCGCATTTCGAGGACGAGGATGAATTTTTCGAGGCATCTTCTAGATACTCCAACAAAGTGTAGCGTTACTGTACCATAGCTGCATTTAGCGATGTTTCATCGTCGAGAAACGATGCTCAAGTTTGACTTGCATACCTTACCGCCAATCCTTGTGCATGAGGGACTCCCTGGTCAGTGGTCAGCATGAACGAACAGTCTCAATTATGACGTAGGCGCCTGACACTCATCTACATGTACTACATGTATTGATTATTACGACAACAACATTCATTCTCTCGAAGTAAAAGAAAGACAAGATATCTCTGTTTCGATACCGGATGAGATCTATTGCCAAACTCTTGACACAAACTACAATCGCATCCGCCAAAATGCTCACACCACTCAAAGACCTCAAGGTGTCAAAGCACCTAATCCCCGCTCATGGACTCATACCAAACACATCTATTCAGAACAAACCACTGATGATCTATCACCGGGCCTTCGACCCAAACAACACCTCGCCCTCAGCAATTGAGTCACACTTCTCTTCCATCGGCGTCGTAGACCCTCAGTGGCGATACACAATGTACAGCACATCACACTTCCACAGCACGAGTCACGAAGTTCTAGGCGTCGCAGCCGGCGAAGCAAAATTGTGTTTCGGCCACGAAGACAACCCCAAACGAGTCGAGGAGGTGTTGAAGAAGGGTGATGTCATTGTCATGCCCGCCGGGGTCAGTCATCGTTTGCTGGAGGATATTAGTGGCGGTTTCAGCATGGTTGGCGCGTATCCGCGGGGTAGTAGTTGGGATATGTGTTATGGGAAGAAGGGCGAGGAGGATAAAGTAAGGAATATAGAGAAGATTGGTTGGTTTAAGAGAGATCCGGTTTATGGTGATCAAGGACCGGTATTGGATGTTTAATGGCGTAAGCGGAAGAAAAAGGCTTGAGCAACGAATGATACGCAGCTTTGTATTACTGTATCATAAGAACGACATTATGTCCTCTCTCGTGTCTCGGAGACAATCGTGTTTTCAATGAAGAGTAAAAGTCAAGGTCAGGTATTCTGATATTACCGTTTGGAGAAGACGGCACGTGCCTTGCGACTGACTGTTCGGCGGGCGTTCAGGGCTGACTGTTCCGTGCGTCACCTCCCGAGCATCGCATTGCAGCGCATCAAGTTGCCGCTGTTTGAATCCAACCACCAAGTCTGCGGCTCTCACGAACAACACGCCTTCACTTCACTCCGGGTCTGCCTTGAAGATCGCGTGCCTGCCGTTTCTTCACACCTACGATCTCACGACTCCGACTCCTTGAAGGCGTTCACTTTACTTCATCGAACCCCCCCGAAACTTGCTCGCTCTGCCGCCTAGAACGACTAACCTCACCTGCAAATCTCTGGCTTCTTCACCTCCGATCTCATCGCTCGCACTTTCCGACTGATCACGACATACGCATACGCCAGTGCCCAGCATGGCCAAGTCGAAGATGGAAGCTGCACACGGTGTCTTCAACGCCGACGCGATGCCTCCCAAGGACGACATCAACGGAACGTGAGTTACGATCTCCTATCTTACACCATCCTCGCAAACATATTGTGCATCGATACAAGATGGAAGAGGAAGAGTACAGTTATCCGTGGGGACATTGCATACAATGCATACAGGGGCATGGCATCAGCTACTGGCCGATCAGGGAGAGCGAGTGAGAGGCCTGGATCTCGTTATCATCGCTAGAATACTGCACCCATCACCAGTATCTGGAATGAGATACTGACCCAAGCCCTCGATCGTGAGGGAGCGAGGTCTCGTCACCGTCACAGACGTTCCACGCGATACTGGCGAAGTGCTTCGGCCGTGAGGGTCATATGTCGCGTCACCATTCCCAAAACACGATGTTTTAGTCCCGTATCTGGTTGCTAACGGTTTCCTTTAGTTGGCGTTTCCTCGAGGCCGGAGTGGACAAAATCATGAACAGCCTTCGAGATGGCATGAATTTGAAGGCTTACATGAGTCTGTACACCGCAATCCACAACTTTTGTACGGCGCAAAAGGCGGTGGGAAACAACAATCCCTTAAATTCTACCCACAGAGGAGGTATGTCGGAAGCATTATACGGGTTATCCCTTCCAGTCGTGGCTGACGGTACTTAGCACACCTCCTCGGCGAGGACCTTTACAAGCGCCTCAATGGTTACCTCCAAGAACATCTCCGAGGTGTCCATACAGAGATGGTCAAGCACGCTGATGAAGCCCTGCTTGCAGACTATATCAAGGAATGGAACCGATACACTACCGCCGGAACCTACAACCACCATCTCTTCCGTTACCTCAACAGGCATTGGGTGAAGCGTGAAGTGGATGAGGGTAAGAAGGACATATACGACATCTACACTTTGCACTTGGTGCGCTGGAAAGAGGACATGTTCGGCACCACGCAAAATGCAGTCATGAACGCCGTCTTGAGGCAGGTCGAGAAGCAGCGCAACGGTGAAACCATCGAGCAGGGTCAGATCAAGTCGGTCGTGGATTCGTTCGTATCGCTCGGTATCGATGACCAGGACAACACCAAGAAGAACCTGGATGTCTACCGTCAATTTTTCGAGAAGCCGTACTTGGAGGCCACCGAAAAGTACTACCTGCAGGAATCACTCCAATTTCTGGCCGAGAACTCCGTGGTCGAGTACATGAAAAGGGCCGAGCAGCGTCTCGAAGAAGAGAGAGATCGAGTGGGTCTATACTTGCTGAACGAAATCCTGGTACCTCTCATGAAGACTTGCGAGAAGTCTCTCATTGCCGACCACGCCAAAATTCTTAGGGATGAATTCCAGAACCTGCTCGACAACGACCGCGTGGATGACATGGCCAGGATGTACAAACTGCTGCACCGCATCCCAGAGGGTCTTGACCCATTGCGCGCACAATTCGAAACCCATGTTCTGAGAGCCGGAAATGCTGCAGTCGACAAGGTCGCTGCTTCCGAGGACATGGAACCCCAGATGTATGTCGACGCTTTGCTCGAAGTCCATGGTAAGTACTCGGATCTTGTGAACAGGGCCTTCTCGGGCGAGTCAGAATTCGTTCGTAGCCTGGACAATGCCTGCCGTAACTACGTCAACCGCAACTCCGTCTGCAGATCTGGCTCTTCGCGATCGTCAGAGCTGCTTTCCAAGCACGCTGATGCTGTGCTCAAGAAATCGACAAAGAGCACCGAAGAGGACGATATGGAGAAGCAACTTAACCATGTCATGACTGTGTTCAAGTACATCGAAGACAAGGACGTTTTCCACAAGTTCTACAGCAAGACTCTTGCCAAGCGTCTGGTATACGGCACCTCTGTTTCTGGCGACGCTGAGACTAGCATGATCAGCAAGCTCAAGGATGCGAGTGGTTTCGAATACACCAACAAGCTTCAGCGGATGTTTCAGGATATGCAGACCTCCAAGGACCTCAACGCCGCATTCGAAGACTGGCAGGCCACCAACCTCGACGAGGCCGACCGCAAGAATGTCGTCGACGCATACTACCAAGTGCTCGGTACTGGTTTCTGGCCTCTTCAACCTTCCACGACTCCTTTCGCACCCCCGCCAGAGATTGTGCGTACCTACGAGCGTTTCCAGAACTTTTACACCACCAAATACCAAGGTCGGAAGTTGACCTGGTTGTGGCATCTGTGCAAGGGAGAGATGCGCACAAACTACGTTAAGATGAACAAGGTACCATACACCCTCCAGGTCTCTACCTACCAGATGGCCATCCTTCTACTTTTCAACGAGAGTGATGAGGTCAAATACGATGACATTGCCGAGGCGACCAAGTGTAATAAGGAGACTTTGGATCCATCGCTTGCGGTCATGGTCAAGTCAAAGCTTCTCATCCCTTCGCCAGCCGGTGCAGGACAGGAGCTGGGCACTGTGTACAAGCTCAACCATGGCTTCAAGTACAAGAAGATCAAGGTCAACCTGAACATTGCAATCAAGGCCGAAGCGAAGCAAGATACAGAGGATACTCACAAGACTATCGAAGAGGACCGAAAGATGCTCATTCAGGTAGGCTACTGCAAACATGCGCCTTATTCGATTTCACTAACGTACTCTTAGTCTGCCATTGTCCGTATCATGAAGTCCCGCAAGCAGATGAAGCACAGCCAGCTTGTCTCGGAAGTCATTCAGCAGATCAAGAGCCGCTTTGTGCCAAAGGTGCCCGACATCAAGAAGTGCATCGATATCCTACTTGAGAAGGAGTACCTCGAGCGTTTGGAGGGTGATGACCTTGGTTACTTGGCTTGAGCACAGTGCTCCTTGACGGACATGGATGCATGGAGCAGGCGGTACGGCGTTTGGGCGATAAAGAAATGGGTGGTCATGCTATGCAGCCCCTTCAAAGGAAGGTAGGGAACGAAGTCATGATAGGTTCCTGCATGGCGCAGGCGTTTTTGAGACACATTCATGGCAAAGGCACGCCGGTATCATTGTAGATATTACAAATACGGTACATCAATAGGCAAATGGTATTTTTACTGATATCATTGCAAGAGAGGCTGTCTGCACATTACCATGTAGTAGCGGATCTGACCACGTTACATGTGTGTACACCTATGTTATAAGCTCTCCTTGACAGGATCTGTACTATTCCAAGGAAAGAAAGTAGTGCTTCCTGCGCAATTCTTCGGTACATGTACCTTAGGGCGCTGATCTCACGGTTCGGCCCGCCCAGCCGCTGCAGGTCAGTCGGTGACGGCTGCGCATGTGGGCGGACGACCAACTTCACGTAATTATACCCGATGTCTGTCTATCATTCTTTAATTCCGCGAACTGATTGACAACAACCTCACAAACCGACTAAAGACTTGAGACATTCTACAGTACTGTCCCAATGCAAGCTCGTCTTGAACCGGGCTTTGATTTACGTATTCTCCTCATGCCGGATCCTTGAACGACGGCTGCATCCCACCTTCGTCACCCCACCGCGCGGCGCCCCAGTGCAATACGCCGCGCAGTGACTTTTTATTACGATGGAAAGAGCCAGGAAGCGTAAGAAAGAATCTACGATTACGGCAAAAGAAAAGATGCTGAGAAATACCCTTAGGCGAATTGCGCGATATCAACTTGCGGGTATGGGCCGGTGAAAGAGGTATGCGACCAGCCAGATGAAGGTCACGAGCATATCATAACACCCTACATAGATGTCTTCGAAGTCTCCTCGTCACTGGACTCTTCTATGAAGAAGAACACGGCCTTCATCAAACGATTACGAACTGCCATCAACCCTGCCGGACAGAGCACCTTTATCCAGGAAGTCCGAACCCTTTCGCTTCACAAATACCTTTCCGAACTCATATCGGCATGCTTTGAAGGACTTAGCAAACTGAAAACACCTGGTGAAATTGCTGCTGGAGTAGAAATCGTTTCGGCGCTTCACCAGCGTTTTGGACCAGAGGAGTTCACGGGCTACATTGGCTGGTTTGTCGGTCGCGGGTTGAGTACGCCAGACAAGGCACAGTTGAAGAGCCTACCGCAAGAGGTCAGAGAGCGAGAAGAGAGAGACCGGGTATCAAGGCAGAGGACCTTGCTTCGAGTTGCGACAGAATTGTGGTTAGCTGGTGTGCTGAAGAGCTTGGAAGATGTCGTGAAGCCAGAAGAGGCGGGCAAGAAAGACACAGGCAAGGCTTCTGATGGCCTCAAGACCAAAACGAACGGTGTCAAGGTTGATCATGGAGATCCGGAGCCATTTCCGCTCGAGGTTCTGAAGGATATGCTTGGCCACGATCGTGAGCACGTCAACCTGCCTCTTGTGGTCGCTTTTGTCAAGACTTTCGCATGGGACATTCTCGGCTCAAAAGCGTCACAGGCAGAAGGACGAAAGACGGTCAATGAAGACGGCGCTACTGAGACTTCGAATGGACAAGCCGACTCTGGCGCAACGACAGATGACGAAACTGCGACCTCTCAAGATACACCACTTATCGACCCAGTTCTTCAGCAGCGCTTCAAGAATATCCTGACCCGCTACTTCGAAGATGTCAAGGCCCACGTCCTTCGCGATCACAAGCATGTTGCAAACCAGAGCAAGCGCAATGCGGAAGCCTACGTGAAGTCGGGAGAAGTCTTCGAGGATCGCCAATCCAACTACGAAAAGCAGGTCAAGTCGCATGAGAAGCTGGCTTCGAATGCGCAAATCCTCGCCACTGCTCTGGGTGCCGAGATGCCGGATCTGTCAGAAAAGGAGAACTCCAACGCTGCAACTGATGGCTTGATCGGTCTTGTCAAGACCGGAGAGTATCTTCGAGGTCAAAATGATGGAGCCGGCATCTGGGAAGACGAGGAAGAGCGACGCTTCTACGAAAACTTGATCGATCTCAGGGACCGAGTGCCTGGCATCCTCCTCGAAGACGGCAAGAAGAAAAAGACCGACGAGAACGAGCAAGTTGGCAAAAAGGTCGAAGAGAAGCCAATATCTACCGAGCCGGCGGAGGCACCGCCATCTTCCGAGATCAACAAGTCCGAGGATGCGGATGAGCAGTCCACTGTTATCGCAAACAAGACGATGGGCGCTCAGGTCGATGCGCTTCTTGCTAGGTTACCGGAGCTCACGTCAAAGGATCAGGTTGATCAGTTCGCGATTGACTTTTGCTTTCTCAACTCCAAAGCCTCTCGAAATCGCTTAGTGCGTGCCGTCCAGGAGATTCCAAAAGGACGTATCGACCTGCTGCCACTCTACTCTCGCCTCATTGCGATTTTTAGCAAGCCCCTACCCGACTTGCCGCAAGCAATAATCGCACACCTGGATGACGAGTTCCGTAGCCTGCAGCGTCGCAAGTCAAAGGATTTTCTTGGTCAAGTTCGTACGATGAACATTCGGTACATCGCCGAGCTCACCAAGTTCGGCGTGGTTCCTGAGCATGTCATTTTCCATTGTCTCAAGGTCTGCTTGGATGACTTTTCGCGCATGAACATTGAGATCATCTCCAGTCTCTTGGAGAATTGTGGCCGCTACCTCCTCAGAAACCCAGAGAGCTCTCCACGCATGGCTTCGTTTCTGGAGACACTCCAGCGTAAGAAGGCGGCTCAGCATCTTGGACAGCAGGAGCGTATGCTGATTGAGAATGCCGTCTACTATGTCAACCCTCCCGAGAGAGCTGCCATTCAGCAAAAAGAACGTACGCCGCTCGACTCTTACGTTCGCAAGCTTGTCTATCTCGATCTGTCTAAGAGATCGGTCGAGAAAGTCATCAAGCAGATTCGCAAGCTCCACTGGGAGGAGACCGATGTTCCAGAAATGCTCCGCAAGATCTTTTCGAAGCCTGGCAAGATCAAGTACAGCAATGTCTACCTTTTGGCGGTCATTCTCGGAGCACTTCATCGTTACCACCAGGACTTTACCATAAGTGTCATGGACGAACTTGTGGAGAAGATCGTGGCTGGCCTTGAGATTAACGATTTCAAGTACAATCAGAAGAGGATTGCCGAGGTCAAATACCTTGGCGAGCTCTACAATTACCGCATGGTTGATTCGACTCTGATTTTCGACACTCTGTATAAGCTGCTCAACTATGGTCATGCAGGAGGATTTGCTCGTCCTGACAGCAACTGTCCCATCGATCTTCCCGATGACTTCTTTCGCGTCAGGCTCGTCTGTAGTTTGTTGGAGACTTGCGGTATGTACTTCGACAAGGGTGCGCTGAAGAAGAAGCTTGATTTCTTCTTGACATTCCTCCAATACTACATTCAGTGTAAGGAGACGGCACCCATGGACGTCGATTTCATGATACAAGATACCTTTGCAATGCTGCGACCACAATGGAAGATTGCGTCTACCTTTGATGAGGCTAGCCAGCAGTTTACCGAAGCTTGCAAGCAGAATTATCAGAACATGGCCGTTTCCAAGGATGCGGAGGTCGAGGACGAGGATGAGGGTGGCGCTTCTGACGACGCTAGAGACCATGACCGTGATGGCGGTGAAGAAGACGGTGGATCGTCCGGCGACGAAGCTGCCGAGCCAGCAGAAACCGACACCCCAGAACATGCTTCGGATGACGAAGAAGAGCAAATTGTCGTGACTCGTCCAGAAGAACAGCGCGATCCAGAAGCGGATGCTGAATTTGACCGCGAGCTCGCGAAGCTAATGACCGAAGGTGTAGAGTCTCGTCGCTTTGCTACAAAGCAAGCCTTTGACGTTCCGCTACCAATGCGCAGAGCAGTCAAAGAGCCCTCGGCACCAGTATCAGCGCCCGAAGACCCGCAAGGCAGTCCTCCTGCTGCATCCTTGATGAACACAATGCGCTTCTCGCTCTTGAGCAGCGCGGCAACAAACAACAAGTAAGCAGCTGTCCTCCCCCACTTTGTATTGCAACGGTGTACTGACCCTTCTAGACCCGCTCGATCGACCTGCCCTCCGACTCGACCTTCGCAGTCGCAATGCGCAGCCAACAAGAAGCAGAGCGCGCCGAGCAGCAGCGCATCAAATCACTGGTACTGAACTACGACCTCAACAACAACAGCGCCAGCGACGACGCCAACGGCGCCCCGGACCACAACGGTATGCTACGCACCATTTTCCCTTCTGCGAATGATGATTTTCACTACGTACTGCGGCCTTCGCGCCACGGGCATGGACCACACACTCAACTCGTCGGCGCCGGTGTGCTGAATGATCCGTTGTCGTTTGACTATCGGGATCTGAAGAGGTTGAGTAGACGGCGTCCTGGACGTGTTGGAAGGTCGTCGTAGTGGCTGCTACTACATCCTGCTCTTGCTTGTTTGTGGGCGCGAAAAGAGGAGGGCCTATGACGTTACCATCACGACTTACGATTACGATATGCTTTGATTTGCTTTGCGCGATATAGATACCCCCACATGCGTTTGTTTTCATCCGTACCTGCTTTGCTGTTCTGGAGCTGCAGAATGCTGACCATGGGCTTGCAGGTCTGGATGCTCATCCGGCGTATACGCAGAGATATGACAAGAGTGGCAGTACGAGGGGACCGCAAAGGGCGAGGAAGCTGCAGTTGAGTGATGTCGATTGGTGAGTGGCATCTTGGTCCTGCTTTGTAGCTCGAGTGGACGATACGTTCGATGGAGCATCTGGCTGACGTGCGCAGGACCTGATGATCATATACTTGATCATGTTACTACACAACAGCACATGAGCAAGCAGCCTTGACTACATGGCCATCAACGAAGATGACGTTATGCCTGCTTTCGGAAGCGTGCAGGGCCTGTCTGACCAATCGGGCGCTTCGATCGCGCTTCATCGACAGATACAGCCCGCGTCGAGAAGCTTAACCACAAACACAAGCGCTACGACGATGCCTGAGGCAGATATCGGGGACCCGTGGTGTGGAAGTTAGAGACTGCGTACAGCGAAGTGAGAAGCAGCGCTGGAGGAAACACGGAAAGAGTTTTGGCTTTGCATTTTAGGTGAAATGCAGACACTCGTTCAAAGATATCACAAAGAATGCAACGCAGGTCATTAGGTCATTCCACTCGACTTTCCCCATCTCCCCACCTCTCCAATGTCACACCCCCGAAAAGCGATCCACTAACCATCCCATCAACATCCTCAGCGACGCACTCCAGCCCGCTAGACCCGTGTTGCGAGTTCAATTGGGCAGATGTGAGCATCCACGACTCAGTGACCCTTGGTTGCTGACTGAGCACCACCGGCATCGAGATCAGGTTTCGAAGTCGCTGATGTCGAGGCCTGGTTGACAGTCGTGTTGAGCTGGTCGGCCACGGCGGACTCGTAGTTGTTTGTCTTGCGGCGGTGCAGGGTGCCGTATGGTGAGGCTTCGCCTGTCGCCGCGGCGTCGGAGGACACCAAGGAGCGGGTTGCGGCTGTCGAGGGCCGGGTGTAGTTGTAGTTTGGCTGGGTTTGTGCGGATGTCATTTTGGCTTTGGGGTATGGAAGTTTGTGAGGTCGATTGGTTGGCTGAAGCTTCTTTATCAGCGGTCTTGGAATTTTACTGAGTAACTGCATATCAGTACCTAGTGTATAGAATCGACGTTGAGTTCGAGCTGGATTCTGTGGAGTCTGATATTGATAAGGTATGTGTCGATGGAATCTAGAAGTGAAGAAGAAGAAAGTCAAGGAGTTGCTTGCTTATGTGCAGCTCTTCTAGTTCAGGAAGCTGGTCACACGACTGAGCGAATAATCGCGATACTGACGGATGCGTGGTCTCGATCGCAGTTGCAGTTCGCTGTTGCGGGGCATTTGTGTATGGCGGGGCAACTGTCTGGGGAAAGAGCCCCCCGAAGATCGACAATCTATCGTTCAAAAATGGCTAGACCTCTCTGGCCCTGCAGGCGCAGCAACCTTGGCACCTCCGGCAAATTGCAGTTGCCCTGAATGGTTTCTGTGGGTTACAGAATAACGAAACGGACGCGGCTGTTTTGCCGATCTGTCACGGAATCACCGCAGCAGATCGCATCGCTCTTGACTTCAACTGTACATTGTCCAGTCACAAGTCTGTATCTGTCGCTGACCTGAGTACGGGTAAGGTAGTCTGCCTCTTCTTCCGGAATTATCGAATTGCGAAGATATATCACGATCTGTCGCACCAATAGACCTCTCGGAGATTAGGCTCGCCGGCTTCCGGTCTACGTTCCACGCCATTGAAAAACGGTCGTAGTAAACCACAGAATGTAAAGTCATCATATTGTCATGCAGGAGATGATTGGATTGGTTTTAATGCACATCGACAACCTCTACGGCTGCGTTACTCTAGATTGCATTATGCGCATGCAGCCGCTGCTGAGCTGACTACACCTCACGCGACCAGACAAATTTGCATGTGGGTTTATCGACTCTAAATTTGTGAAAGCAGGAGAACTCGTACGTACAAAAGGAAATCTGAGACATTATATCGAGGAATGTGAACCTTACGAGACCAATCATACGACTCCAAACGCTTGATGCGGACTCGTCACTTGCCATAAGGTAGGCGTCAGCAGCTTGACAGCACTTTCTAGTCACACCGTTTCCATACCGTTTGATGCCGCGTACTTCCCACATCAACAAAGCAACGCACTTACATCATTGAATCGATGGTCGTTTCCGAGCTTTGACAGGTTGAGTTATTTTCCACCGTTCAGCACGATTGCCTTCGATATCTTAGGATGGACTGAGGTACATCATAAACCGGATCCGCTGTCGACTCGTTTGACCACTACCTATCTTTTCCTTTGAACTCTCATCTCACTCTTGACGAAACGAACGATCATGTCTCGCACTATGGCCTCTCTTACCCTCGACACTTCGGTCGGGAACAAGCCTCAATCCCTCCACAGATACTTGGATAATCTTGGACCTATGTCGAGTCTTCCCACACCAACGATGGATCGCCCCGCCCAATCCTTCAGTATTCAAGCAGTCAATGTTGTAGACTCGATATATGATGACCGCAAGACACTCCGAGGTATGTGCAATCGATCTGTTCTACGATCGACAAGCAATTGACGCAGACCAGGAATCGCAAAGAAGTTTTCGCAGACGTGTACAAGAGCCAGCCAAGGAGAAAGACTTCTGGCCGCGGATGTCATGGAATATTTGGAAGCAGCACACCTACCACTCGAAAGCCTCACCTTGACCTACAATATCTTGGTCGAACTCAGCAAGCCTACAAGTACCCTCATCAGGAACGATTCCTGCAATGCTGGCGAATATCTCATCGACGAAGAGAGGATGTCATGCAGATCGGAGCTTCTCCTTTGGCATCGCTTCAGCTTGCAGCATCTTTCCACGACAGCCGAACCTCTTCATGGACCGACTTGAACGTCGACGCCATTCCCCAAGACCTCGACGTTGAGGAGCTCTGGAGAGCGTCGGCGGATTTGTTTGAAAGAGTCAGCAAGCGTTTGCCCTCATTGGCCTCCCAAGAAGCGCATATAACCACGCTGAAGACGCTTGAGGTTGGATACGACGCTCTTGCTTCTCCGTTCGAGGGAGGTTTCTTGAGAAAGAGGTCGATTCGAAAGGCGGCTGGCTACTTCGATGGCTACTGAAAGGCCACTGAAAGGCTACTGACTCGCATGTCGGGAGACTGGCATCTGCTGGACAACTTTGAAGGAAGAAGAGTTTCCTCGCGCGGGACATGGATATCTTTGGTCGATCTTAAATGTATCATTCAGCCGGACCGAGATCGTCCAGAGCAGGAATATGCGGGGCCGACTCGCAGATCTCATGTGCGGGGAAAGGCAGGAGCACCTTCAGGGTTTTGAACCTCACTTATGATTCACGATGATTTGTTTATGTACTCTATGACAATACGAATACCGATAATGTCTCTCTGACTTTTACGTTCCTACTACAATGCTCTCCAACTTGATGCTGCCCACCATCGGTAGGCAGCCTTGAGAAGATGTCCCTTTGCCGTATTGCTCTGGTCGTACCTGACTATCTCGGAGCTCTTCCCCGCAGCTACGCGCCTTCACCCAAACCATCGCCAACATGACTTGGAGGATGCGGGGTAATAGGTCGAGAAGGCTGAGACTAAGTAACCAAACACGATGCAGAGCGTTGCATGTGAAGCCGCGGGTACAAGCCCATTGCGTGTCACTCAACAGGTACCTTCTGTCAGGCTCCAGCCGTCTCTGAACCCCTCATTGCCCAAGTCAGGTAGGTACATGTAGCTCGGGACCTCGTCAACCGTGTAATCGTTTCGTTCCTTCCTTTACACCACCAAAAGCCCAGGTAGCTAGTCTAGTACAGTACCTTTGTTTTCCAGCGCTTGCTTCCTCACCACCCCTCACTCTACAAACATGGCGACCACCACTCGAGAGCGGAAGCCTTCCACCGGTGCTCCCATTGGAGACCTCATGGGTCCTGTCGGACCGCAAGGAATGACCAGACCCAAGCACAAGCGTACAGTCACCGGTCTCGGACCTGCAGAAATCAAAAGTATTGAGGCTTCAATCCCTGAACCTCAAAGAGATGCCTGGAAGAAACACTCAGCACAGGGTTTCAAGACAAAGGATGAGTTTGAGAATGAAGCCGTCAAGCACATCGAGACGACTCTTGCGAGATCTCTCTTCAACTGTGATGAAGCAGCCGCTTATGGAGGCACCGCCTTGGCTTTCCGTGACCGCTTGGTCATTGAGTGGAACAAGACTCAGCAAAGACAAGCTACCGCTGATCAGAAGAGAGTCTACTACTTGTCCCTCGAGTTCCTCATGGGCCGTGCTCTCGACAACGCCATGCTCAACGTCCGTCTCAAGGATGTAGCGAGTCGTAAGTCTATCGTCGTTTATATTATACGGCCACTCACTAATCTGCTCACAGAGGGTATTTCTGAACTCGGTTTCCGAATGGAGGACATCATCAGCCAGGAACGAGATGCTGCTCTGGGTAATGGAGGTCTCGGCCGCTTGGCAGCCTGTTTCCTCGACAGTCTAGCAACTTTGAACTATCCAGCCTGGGGTTACGGACTGAGATACAGATATGGTATCTTCAGGCAAGAGATCGTCAATGGATACCAGGTTGAGGTCCCTGATTACTGGCTGGATTTTAACCCATGGGAGTTCCCACGACACGACGTGACGGTTGATGTTCAGTTCTATGGCAGTGTCAGCAAGCACCAGGACGCATCGGGCAAGACCGTGTCGGTATGGGAGAATGGCGAAATTGTCACCGCCACCGCTTTTGACGTGCCTATTCCAGGGTACGGTACTCCAACAACCAACAATCTGCGTCTGTGGTCCAGCAAGGCTTCGAGCGGAGAGTTCGACTTTAGTAAATTTAACTCTGGCGAGTACGAAGCATCCGTCCAGGACCAGCAACGAGCCGAAACCATCTCAGCTGTCCTCTACCCCAACGACAATCTCGAACGTGGAAAGGAGCTTCGTCTCAAGCAGCAGTACTTCTGGTGTGCTGCATCATTGTTCGATATCGTCCGCCGCTTCAAGAAAACCAAAAAGGCTTGGGGCGAGTTTCCATCTCAAGTCGCTATTCAGCTCAATGACACACATCCAACCCTAGCCATTCCAGAACTCCAACGCATTCTCGTCGATCAAGAAGGTCTTGATTGGGATGAAGCATGGAGCATCGTGGTAGCAACCTTCGGCTACACCAACCACACCGTCATGGCTGAGGCGCTCGAGAAATGGTCCGTACCTCTGGTGCAACATCTCCTGCCTCGTCACTTGCAGATCATCTACGACATCAACATGAACTTTCTCCAGTTTGTCGAGCGTAACTTTCCGAAAGATCGTGACCTGCTCCGGTCTGTGTCTATCGTCGAAGAATCTCAGCCAAAGATGATTCGTATGGCCTTCTTGGCTGTTGTCGGTTCTCGTAAGTGGTCGTGTTATTGTTCGGGGTGACAAGTCGCTAACTATGAGTTCTCTAGACAAGGTCAACGGTGTCGCTGAACTCCACTCCGATCTGATCAAGACGACCATTTTCAAAGATTTTGTCAAGATCTATGGACCAGACAAATTCACGAATGTCACCAACGGAATTACTCCACGCCGTTGGTTACACCAGGCAAATCCTCGTCTCTCCGAGTTGATTGCTTCCAAGATTGGCGGAGATGACTACCTCAAAGATCTCACTCAGCTCAAGGAGATCGAAAGATACGTTGATGACAAGGCCTTCAGAAAGGAGTTTCATGAAATCAAATACGCCAATAAAGTCCGTCTGGCCCAATACATCAAGGAGCACAATGGAATATCCGTCAACCCAGCTTCTCTTTTCGACATCCAGGTCAAACGTATGCACGAGTACAAGCGCCAACAGCTGAACATCTTCGGAGTCATTCATCGCTACCTGACTTTGAAGTCAATGTCTGCCGAGGAGAAGAAAAAGGTTCAGCCAAGAGTGACCATCTTTGGTGGCAAGGCAGCGCCAGGATACTGGATGGCAAAGACCATCATCCACTTGATCAACCAAGTTGGTGCTCTGGTCAACGACGACAATGAGATTGGCGATCTTCTCAAGGTGGTCTTCCTCGAGGACTACAACGTCAGCAAAGCGGAGATCATCACTCCGGCAAGCGACATCAGCGAGCACATCTCTACAGCTGGTACTGAAGCTTCTGGTACATCTAATATGAAATTTGTCCTGAACGGTGGATTGATCATTGGTACCTGCGATGGTGCCAACGTAAGTCACATGCTCAACACTTATATGGCTATGACACTAACATCGTGTTAGATCGAGATTACCCGTGAAATCGGCGAACAGAACATCTTCCTCTTCGGCAATCTCGCAGAAGACGTCGAAGACCTCCGCCACGCCAACTTCTACTCCGAATTCAAGCTCGATTCCGACCTCGCTGCCGTGTTCGACGCAATTCGCAACGGCATGTTTGGCGATGCAGGCCAGTTCTCTGCCCTCGTTAACGGCATTGTCGACCACGGAGACTACTACCTCGTCTCGGATGACTTCCACAGCTACATTGAGACTCACAAGCTCATCGACGAAGCGTACAAGGACCAGGAGGAGTGGTTGACCAAGTGTATCACTGCCGTCAGTCGCATGGGATTCTTCACCAGTGATAGGTGTATCGACGAGTACGCTGAAACGATTTGGAATGTGGAGCCTCTTCCTCCAGCTTCGAACGGATCATGAGCATCAGTAGTGGATCTTTGTTTCGGAGGAAGAGATATGAATGATGATGCTTTCAACCCGGCGTAGATTACGAGATTACAGCTTTATGAATACAAGCTCTGTAACCGAAACTTGGGATGCTCGCGACAGCTTGTCTACTCACGTGAACCACGTCAACGATTCCGTATGTTTCTCCAAATATGAGACGTGGTCGAGAAACCTACGAGTGTAGCCTGTGCTGTGAACAAGGACTCGATCAAATGAAGCGACCAGAGTTCTGGAAAACAGTAGCACTCTTAGCAAAAGAACTGTCTGGTATACATCGGGTGCAACCGATTACCCGTAGACAGAACGACGCTTGAAAATCAGAAATCGTAACACATCACTGCCTCGCAGGCATCAAAGTCCAGGCCACGCCCGCAGCTCAAACCCGTCACGCCGCCCCCACCTCGGCCTCGGGCAAATCAACCAGCACAAGCCACACCGGATTAGCGGGCTTGTACAGCACATCCATAACGGCAGCATTAACCAACAACGACTCGGCGCCCCTCCGCAGCGGTCTTCGCGCAGTAGTCTCACTGACATCGACCTCGACGAAGCCGTTGCGCGTGGCCTCGAGCCCATCGTACCCGACGCGCTTGACGCCGTCGTCGCTGATCTCGTCGGCCCAGTGCCTCTTGAAGTCCTTGATCGTCACCGACGACGTCGCGGTGGCGTCGCACTTCGGTCCCGGCGGCCACGCGATCCGTTGCGCGCCGTGCGACTCGTGGATGTGCCCGAAGCAGTGCAGCAGCGGGCGGGAGCGCATCAGGGCGCGGAGGAGGTGTGGACACCCCGCGAGTGCGCCGGTCGTCGTGCGGTCTAGATTTGCGTAGGGCGGGCCGTGGGAGAGCAGGACGTCGATTGGGCGGTCGTTGGAGTCCGTGGTGTAGGACGGTACGGGGTTTGTGCAGGCGGATTTTGCGCCGATGAGGGCGGAGAGGCGTGGGTTGAAACGGTCGGTTTCGAGGGGGTAGGCGAAGGCCCAGTTGCAGAATTCGGGCTGGTAGGGGGTTGCGTACAGCTGGGGGCGTCAGTCTTGTTTTCGTGGATGATAGGGCTAGGTGAAAGAGGGAAATGGGTACCTTTAATGATGCTCCGTTCTTCAAGTTGATGGTGTGGATGCCTTCTTCGAGCATCGTGACGCCTTCTTTCTTCGCGCGTCCATCTTTGTCGAACCAGAAATCTGTGGCTTCTTTCCAGAGGTCTTTCCGTTCTTCGAGGCTCAGGGCTAGGTTGTGAGGGTTCTCTTTCATCCACTCCCTGTCTAGTGTCCGGTCGTGGTTTCCGGCTATAACGATCTTGACGGGGGCATCGATTTTCGCGAGCATGTCAAGAGTCTTGTGGTACTCGTCTATACCGCCGTGCATTGTCATGTCGCCTGGCCCGATCAGTACTTTGTTGTTCTTTCAATGGTATGCTATCCACTCGAAGATCCGAACGATGCCAGAAAATAGAAACCATCAACGATAAGAGAAGCGAAGGAGAAGACCAAGTACTGTACACCTTCCTCCCCCAAAGCACTGAGACACCGCCTTCTCCCTACCAGCATAAGAAAATCAACATACCACAATGCAGCACCACATCCGCACTCGGCAACGGCTCCTTGAACGCCCTCCACTCCTCCCCTCCCTCCTCCTCTGTCCTCGACACCAGCTCCGCGGAATGCGTATCACTCAACACCAACACCCTCGTCCTGACACAGTCCTTGACGCCGCCATTCATGCCCGACGTCGCCTCACACGAGGCCTCTATCGTCGGTGCGCGTCTGGGATTGGCCATTGAGGACCGTGTGCTTGAATGTGAGCGTGGAGAGAAAGTGGTGTTGCCATTTTGCGCGGAGGGAGACAAGGCTTGAGGGTCCCGCGAGGAGATGCGGCGGAGCAGGGTGCGGAGTTCGGAGGGCATGGTCGGTCGCTGCTGTTGAAGCTCCAACGCAACACAATCGGGTTCAGTGACGTCTTTAGCTTTGGTGAAATAGTAGTCGCGGTCTCGAAAAGCGATGAGAAGGAATACTAGGAAATTATAGGTTGAGAAGGAATCAGGTCATGTGTGTCTCTCATGCCATGGCCGGGTCACGTGCAGTATTGGCGCATGCAGTGCTGCAAAGAGGGTGTTGTGCGCCCTACGCGATTTCCCTCAGTCGCACAAGACAACGTAGATGAAGAACATTTTTCTCAGACGACTTTATATGCTGTGTTACAACGAACAGACAGAGGTCGGCTGCTGGCACAAGTCGCGTATCAATAACCTACGTACGAAATACCAAGGCTTGGTCTGAACTTACACATTCCTGGGCTGGTATCGATTAGACACTAACCTGTCGTCGGAAACTTTACCAAGAAGCTACGGTTAGTGTTGTTACACGGATCCTGGAGATACATCTCGAAAAGAAAATCCACAAGGGTATCAATATACTACTCTATACAAAATGTCCATCTATCTTTCCGCCTTGCTCAAACTCAGGAAACTCAGACGCTTCCTCAACGACGATCTCCTAGAACGAGGTCGTTTCTCCGTCTCGGTATCACTTTCACTTCCGACCTTTGCGTCTGTTGCAGCCATCGTCGCGGCTACGTCTTCGGTCTTGCTGACCGGTGCTGGATCGTTCCATACGCGCGACTCGACCCTCCACAGCCCACTCGGGTAGATGGCATACAGTTCTGGCTCGAACATTATCTCAAACTTGTCGCGCAAGTCGTGCTTGATGGCTAGGCGACTGTCAAAGTGTGTCTGCAGTGCAGACTCGATCGCTCTTGCATGCTCTTCGAGACCCACATAAAGGGCTTTTTGCAACAGTGATCTCTCGTCGTATTCGTCCTCGATGCTGTCATTGGCGGTCGACGTGCCAGTTATCGACGTCTGCTCCGATCGTGCTCCTTCGAGAAGTAGCTTGTGGTAAGTCGCCACACTGTCAACCGAGTCTGATTCAACCGAAGCACGGATCAACCGGACCAGTTTATCGTCATCCTTATTGTCAGTGTTAGAAGCAGACCGAGCAGCTTCGGCAATGTCCAAGGTCTTTCTGTGTGTACGGTCGATGGCAGCTTGGACTGGTGACAGAGTGACCGACTCTTCTCTCACAATCTCACTTCTGCCCACCAAAGTCGGCAATGGCTCACTTGTATGATAAATCGTCTTTTCGACAGTTTGATCCATCACAGATACGCCCGGCTTCTCTTGCCTGGTGGACGTCGCAAATGTGGTTGGCCGCGACGTAAGATGGAAGACGCGGAAGAAGGGCGAAATATTGCTCTGCTGATTGATGGGGTGGAGGTGATTTCTGTTGACATTGACTGAGCTGATTCTCAACACAGGTGCGTCTGTAGAATCTTTCGGAGCTGGAACACCGGGGTGTACGACCACAGCTGTCGGATACTGTTGTCGCATCTTGTTGGCGAACTTGGCCGTATCCTCGTCTGGCGCAGCTTCAAACACAAAGGATTTGCCAGAAACTGTCGATGGCAGTCCGCTTTCACTGAAATTGACCCGGAAGTATCTCGGTGTACGATAGCCTTTTCCAGTCGTGAGGACCTTGTACACTTCTGCCTGCTCCTCATGTGCCTTGATCAGATGGTTCGAGTCGAACAATGCTGCATAAGCTTTGTTGCGGTCTTCAAGAGCCGAAAGTACACGATCCCAACAATGCCCTTTCTTGAAAAGGTCGTTCATCCTCGAGAACAGGACTTCTTGTCGCTGCGCAACACTTTGCGAAGGCAGGTCTAGCTCCGGATACGCCTTTGCCGGCACTGCTTGCAGCGACGAGTCCGAGTCCAGAACGTCCACGTGAAGCTGTAGAGCCAGAGCAGCTGCTGAGAAATTACCAGCTTTGGCTTGAGTGGCAGAGATATCATGCACGTGTCGTACGTAACTGTCTTCGTTGTTGGCCGCTTTGAGATATTCGAGCAAGCGCATCCGTTGCTCAAGATCGCTAGCAGCTCCTTCCCCACGCATGGCGTGAACGTGAGATAAAAGATCGACGAGCTGTCTGGTCTTCTGTAGCATGTCCATGACAGCTTTATACAAGTCCGAAGCTCGGGTGTCCTTGAGTTTCACAAATTGCGCTTGAAGACTGTGCAACAGCATTGCGGCTTGAGACGGCTCAAAGCGGTGGTCCCGGAACGCAGCATCGAAAGAGTCGGCAAAAGCGGATTGTACAATGTCGAGGTTAGCTGACAACTCCCATTCTGCTATGATCATCGATCGCAATATTTCAAGCGCTACTCCTCGGAGACCAGAGTGCAGAGCCAGACCAGCACTGATGATCGAGGGAATAAGCTTTGTGGTGAACTGGACTTGGAAGCCGCCAATCCGGTCAATACCATAGAGTTCGCGGGCATCTTCGTCGTTCTCCCAGCCAAGCGCATTCCAAGCACGTTGAAGCAGAACAGCTGCGACTTCGCGGATGTCTCCGCCAATGGTCCAAATGGCTCGCCGTTTTTGATCACTATAGTCCTCCATGATCACAGCAGTGCTGGTGACTAGAGCAAAAACGGCATCGAACCATTGCTCCCAGACAGCCTCGTCGAATCCCATCACGTCTTCTGCGTCTTCCAGTTGAGCAGAATCGGGGAGCGCTCCCAATAGATTACCCAACAGCCAGTTGAGAATGCGTGTCTGACATTGTGCAAACGAAACTGCAAAACTTAACCATGACTCTGGAAATGCTTCACCCATTTGAATCGACCGGAGGACAGTTAGCAAGCGACTCGCGTCTGTCTCGCCAATCTCCACGTCCCCGTTAGTGTAATGATCACTAGTATCGTTCCCAAGAAGTCCCTCCTGGAAGAAGCCACCAATGACAGCTGTTAGCTCGAGCAAGATCTCATTTGGTACTCGATCAGCATCGACGGTAACACTTTGAAACGGGTGACTCGTCTGGAACAGAGGTGAGAAAGTGAGTTGTTTGCGCACCTTGCGCTTAGCTTTGGTTGCGGCGCTGGGAGGGCTGTTCTTGATGGCATCGTACGCACCGCATAGCTGCATAACATAGTATTGAGCTTGCATGTGAGCCATGTACGGTTGCTGGTGTCTGATGACGGTGCAGCAGAGGCGCAGAGTAGTGATCATCTTCTCGTTCACGGCGTTGTCTTCTGGCCAGTAAGGTCGTAACCAACTTGCAGTCTTGGTGATGATCTTGGCTTGCATCTCCTCTTCTTGAAACATATCCAAGCATGAGATCCTATGGATCATGACCAACCTCTGAAGTCGCAATTGGGACTTGCCAAATGAGCAGGCATCTACAATAGCGATTGCTAGACCAAGCGTTTGGGTAGGAGACAGGACTGTCGCAATCTCAGGCAACCACGACGCAAAACACTGTGCCACGATTACCTGTGTTGGCAAGGCCAAGGAATTGCTGTTGGTCAGGAGAACCATGACATCTTCGAAGAACTCTCTTAATTCTCGATGGAGAACGCGGAATTCGTCCTCTTCATCATCTTCAACAGAGAGACGGGAAAAGGAGAACTTGAGGACGTAATCCGTGACTTTGAGTGCCGCCCTCAGATTCCTGCCGTTTCTTGCATCGAACGGATTTGACAGGAGCGATCGAAGAGCTCTGATGAGATAGAGACGAGAGGAATACGTGCATTGCCGTTCCGCTACGTAGTCGTCTACCAGCTTCGAGAGATGCGGGTAGCGGCGATCCGTGGTCAAGCGAAAGACCTGAGTTAGAGCTTTCAGAGTTGCTTCTGCGAGCTCATCTCCTGAAGGATCTTGACCAGATTCTTGGAACTCGGGGCACCTTTCGTGTATGGCGTCCAGTGCTGTAAGGATTGGAACGAAAAACTTGACGATTTCCTCATCAGGGACGTGCTGAAAGCGATCCAGCAGTGACATGTAGTCATCGGAATCCACTCTTTCAAGATGAAGTAGCTCAAGGATGTCGCTGTTCTGCGTCGCGGTGGTACTGCTAAGATACGTCTCGACGCTGATGGACGCCATGGCCGGATTATTGACCCTTGACAGGGCTTTCAGTGTAGCGGGAAGCGAAAGATATGCGCCTCGTCCGTCGATGAGATTTGCCGTAAACTCGTTGTAATCCCAAAGAGCGAGTGACTGTTGGCCATCTTCTGGAAATCCAAACTTTTCATTCCACAACGGAACCCAAGCCAGCGCGAATGGAAAATAAGGACCATCAGCAAGACTCATGATGATATGTGCTTTCGAAACTTCGTCAGAGGGCACAGACAATCTTATTGTCTGGTTCCACGATTCACCTCTGTCAACGGCAGGTGTCCTAAATGCGGTATGCGGAGCTCGATTTGAGGTGGGGTAGATGCAGTCTTCGATGCGTCGGCCATCTGATGTTCTCACTTCGAGGGTCACCTGAAGGTTGCGCAAGTCTGTCTCAGTCTTTATGGGAAGACTACCGACGTTTGGATCGAAGCTTCGAGCATTTGCTGGCAGAACAGGCTGTTTTAGCGTGACATAGATGTCGCTTCTCGGTACTCTGGAGTCTCCGTTCAGACCAAGAGCAGGTGTGCACTGAATCTGGCGTAACAATGCTGGCTTCTCCCTGATGAGGGTGCTGACGTTGTCATGGGCAAAAGACTGAAGCTTCAGTGTAAGTCGTCCAATGGCCTCGGCCTTGGTAAAGCGTCCGGTCGGACTGTGACAGAGGAGTCTGAGGACGTCATCCCAACCATCGCCCTTGGTCTGTTCTTGCGGTCCGTCATCGAAAGGTGCTGCAGGGGTCCAAAAGATCATCGACACCTCGGCAGCATCTTGTTTGGTAAGCAGGGAGCTGACAGGTACGGCTGCCCATCCAGCAGCGCGTCTGAGCTTCTTGTCGCCAGTGGAAGGTCTGGCTTGCGAATCGTTCTGGTTCATGTTCGGGCTTTGCGACGGGTTGTTGCGTTGCAGCTTTGTGCGCATGGATGCACTGGTTGGTGGCCTCGAGTTATCAGCGGCGTCAGAACCTCGTCTCGAACGCATGTTCCCAAGAAGACTCTTCCGACGCGTGTTGCCTTCTGTATATCCTGCCTGTTCGTCGACCCTGCCAGTGGCCGCGGCCGTCTGTGGAGGTTGAGCAATTGTGTTAGTGGCCCGTCTGAAAGGCTCGTCACGGAACAGTCTACAGATCAGGTAGAGTCTGGTGTCTGATTCGTCTTCTCCGCCCACATCGGCCTTGCTGAGATTCGTGAACAGAGTTCGCGAGACATCCTCGGTCAACTTGACGATCTGCATGGCGTCGTCAACGAAGAGCTCGACTGCAAAAGCCTCGGAAACAGGCCGTGGTCGACCGCTGCCTGAAACGGCACATAGATACATGTGGAGCATTGCAGGTTCGCCCAGGTGTTGCGGCAGATCTCTGATATCGATCAACAAATGGTTCAGATGTGTGTCTTTGGCGATCGAGGGTATTGGCTTGTTGCGCAGACTCATGACAGATTGCAAGGTCAACATGTCCGCCAGACTATCTTTCGCAGTCAACATTCGACCGTTCTCTGCGATACTCCGGACTATGACATGATTGTCAACCATCTTATTGCCCTTGATCAGATCCCATACGACTTGTTCACGCAGTGTTGCGAGCTCTTTTTGTGTAAGGACATTGTGCGCGAGCTGTTTCCGGGCGTCATTGAGGCGGTCCACAAGAATGGACAAGTCCTCAAGGCCTTTGTAGTCGTGCTGCAGCACGAAAGAATGTAGCTTGGTAGAATGCCATTCGCGTATACAGGATGAAATGTCGCCAATAAGGGGTTCCTTGATGTTGTCTTTACTGGTCTCTCCAACTCTTAATGCAGGCAAGGGAGCTTGCTCCTTCACGGCGGTAGGGCTTCGGGACTCGGGGTCGAGTGGGACAAGCGCACCATCTTGCAAGGTACGTCTTTTTGACTGACTCTCCCCGTCCTCCTCATGCGACAGCACGCCATTGGTCAGCTTCTCGCCATTTGCTCCAGCTCGTGCTTGGTCGTTGTCGGTTTGCGCGACGCCTTCACGTATTTGAACGCAACCTCGGGGAAAGATGCCAGCGTAGGCTCGAGGGCGAAGAGGCTGCGAATTGTTGTCGTTCAGGGCAGAGAGAACAGATGGTTGCGAGAGAAGCCAGCCTCTGCACCATTGCGCACTCTTGAGACCATTGACTTCGGTAATGTAGACTTCGTCTCCGATTTGAAGAGCCAAGTCGTCTGCTTCTGTCGGGTCGAAGTGGTGCACGCATACAGCATGTACAATGCTTCCCAAAGGCCTCCAGGGCATCTTGGCTTCCAATTCTACAGCATTGACTGCAGGAGTTGTGTGTCGCAGTCGTCAATCGCAGATGTCTGGTGGATGTGGATTGGTCGGGATTCGTCGTCACAGCTTCTCGGTTGGCGGCTCGACGTTCCGCGTACTTCAACGGCTTTACCAATTGCTTGGATAGAGTAGAGGGCTTATGTTGATTCACTGATGCGATGGAACGAGCGACTGTCGGTAAATTATGGGAAAGCACAAAAGGATGCGACGTAATTGAGAGTGGTCAAGACCAATGGATGAGATGGCTGAAACCAGCCGACAAGTTTAAATCGGGTCGCGGAGACCGTGGACCCAGGGCAAGAACCCATTTTGGGATTTTGGCTATGCTTGGCGGTCGATCACCCAAGATAGGTAAGTACGGAGTAATCACATGGATTTTCGTAAAACTCTCTGTTTAATGAGTGGAAGGTGCGACACGGCCGTACCTGAGTGGTGCCTGAAATGCAGGTGCACTTCCAAGGTACATGTACATGTACCTTAAGAGCGCTGCCTGTTTAGCCCGCCTGGGTCCCGCATGTCTTCATCAGTCAGTTTCTCTTCCGCGACAGCGGCAGCGACAGCGACATCGCCAGCGATATGCTTAGTCATCAGGATGGCGACACGGAAGATCACAACTAGTTATAGTATACCGTCATGAGCTAGATTGAGTTCGTTGCACGACAAGTTCGCGAATGTTTACTCTGTTCGACACAAGCTGCGAAAGTGAAGCGGCGGATAAAAGGTCTGTTCGATCGAGTAGTTCCACGAGACCGCTTCTTGGGTTTCTGTACTACTGATCGACGTAGCTCGGTACCTGCTGTCAAGGTACCGGTCGTGAGTAACAAGATTTCGAGTGGACATTGGTATTGAACCCAGGCCAGGTACACTATACGCCGTTCCGTTTGTCACATCTTGGGTTTTTTGCTCCCGATCGCATGTTTCATATCTTGCAGTCATCTAAGAATTGACGATAGAATTGTCGAAGCAAAAGTCCAAAAACGTGCAATGGTTCAGGATATCGTAGTATCATTAATCGAAATGACTAGGTCGAAAGGATCGTTCACATGTCCCATACTGTCCTCCTTTATACTCCAGGGTATCTTCCTCTATTCCCAATCCAACGCCATGGTTCCTCAACATGGAGCATAGTGTCTCATGGCTGATGCGCAGCTCCTGGTACCACTTCACTGCTCTTCTTTCTGAGCCCTTCGAAGCGTTGATGCAGGTCGATATGGCCTAGACTCTGCGTCACGTCGTCGATGCTATCTTCTTGTATGATCTCCCAATTCATATCGCCTCGCAACCTTTTCACCACGTCTAGTGTCGCTTGCAATTCGGATTCCAGATTGTTAAGTGGTGGGCTGTTTGCATCGCTCTCCGCTGACTCGAGTGTTTTCCTGTGAATCTGCAGGAGTCTGCAAAGTTGGTCTGTCGTAATGTGCTTCTCGGCTGCGCCGTGCGTCTTTCGAAGGGGTGATCCGACATGATTGCGATCAAGCGTACCGTCCAAGGACTGCACAGCAGAGTGTCTCGTGGATGGCGATCGTGGCGCAAGACTCTGCCGCTGCGTTGAGCGCGATGGTGACGGGCTCCTCCTCGATCGATCAAACGGGTCTACAGGCTCTGCACTGGGAGAGCGGGCCTCTAACCTCGGTGCTTGGGAGACGTTGAGCCTGGATGGTTTCTTTCGCAGGAATCCCGTATGCGGTGACTTGACAGCTGCCGGTGTTGTGGGTTCTGCGTCTTCATGAGTCGGAGACTGCGCTCTCTGGAGACGAATGATTTCCGCTGAAGATATGACCTTGCGCAGTGGTGGACGTACAATAGGTGAAGCTGGATTTATAGCCCCAATAGTGCTAATTCCAAATTCTGGCACAGGCGTCTGCTGGCGCACGGGAGCTGTCGTGTCCCATAGAAATATGGTCCCATCAGCTGCTGCAGTCACCAACTTCGAGGTTGGTGTGGTTTCCGATCCGTTTGCGCTTGAGCTGATCAGAGCGATATCAGTCACGCCCTCAGTGTGTCCGGTGTCACGCGCCAGAAGCGTGCCGTCTTCCGAGTATAAACGTATCGACTTGTCTGTACTAGACACTCCAGCAATGACCGGAGGTCCAGTGGCCGACGGCAGATGGACAAGGCTGGACAAGATCACGGGATCACCGCCCTCATAGTCCGAAGACTTGAATGCGTGAGTGGTCTTGCCATTGGAAAAGTTAATTAGCTGGACGTGTCTGTCCGACGTAGAAACAAGAAGAGTATTCTCGTACGTCGATAAGCGCATCGAAGTAGGCGTGCTTTTTATTGTGATCGTTTTGCTAATAGCAAAGACCACTGCCCCACTCCCATCTTCAAGTGCTTGTCGGACGACGATTGTCCTGTCCGCAGAGCATGATATGATCTGCTTTGACTGGCCAAATATGACGCCTGTCACGGCCCCAGCATGCTCGTCGAGGGTCTGTAAGAGCTCAACCTGATTCTGGTGCCATCTGAAGACCTGCAGAGATCTATCTCGGCTCGCCGAAACTATGAAACAGCATGTCGCATCCTGGTAGATAGTGATGTCGTTAATATCTGATGCGTGCGCCCGTATGCTGGTGACCTCGTGTCCCGTCCCAATATCAAAGACCCGCAAAACACCATAGCGATCTCCCGTTGCAATCAGAGAAGCAGAAAAGGGTACCGATACAGTCTTCAGCTCATTCGTGATATCATACATGTCGTTTACTTGGTCGAGCTGAGCGGCCATTGACCAAGCCAATTGACCACCTTTCGTCCAGCCCATGATAATGCCACCAGCGGACCATGTGAGGAAGCTCATATCCCGGCCTTGCAGAGCAGGAGCAGATCTAACCCCCAACACAGGGTCTGCATGCGCGGCGAGCGTTTTCAGTGTCGATAGTGACGTAGTTCCGTCGATTTCGTGAGATCTTGCACGGAGTTGGATGCGACGCTGTCTGTCGACCGTGACAAGTACATTTGGCAAAAGGCCAAGAGCAGTGCCATGATTAGCTACCGTTGGTCTACCTTGCTTCGGGCTCGAAGCAGCCGACTCAGGTGCCGGTGTGGCTGCGCGATCGATCTCGGAAGCTGAAACCACACGATATTTGCCGTCAGATAGTGCAACAAACACGTCTCGAGACCCGCTCGATGTGGCTGCAGTAATTCCTGCTTCGAGCTTGGAAGCTAGACGTAGCGTCTGTTGTCTCTCTGTGTCGTCCAACAAGCAGACATGTCCTGCTTCCGTGCAGACCACGGCAGCAGTGTCGGAGATCGGTGATACAGATATGAATGTCTCGTCTAGAAGCGCGTTGAGGAGAGTGTTTCGGCCAGCCAGTGGTTTGTGTGAAGGTCCCGATAATATGTTGGTCTGGTCTCCAGGAGTGCTCGAGACTGGACTCGGATCATCCGGTCTCCAGACTTTGATGAACCGAAGTCCTACAGTTATCAAATTCCTACCAATCCATGCGATCTGTTTCACGGTGGTGGTGCATTTGTTGCTTGCAAGCAGTGTCGTAGCACCAGTTCGTTCGTCGACCTCCCAAATGTACACAAAGCCGTCGTTGATCGTGCCGAGAGTTGCAAGAAGCTTCGAATCGGGACTGAATGCTATCGCAAGTACACCAAAGCCATGCTCCGAGATGATGGCTGCCGGGGAGTCCATAGATGGCTTGTCGGTCACCGGAAATACCAAAACCCTCGGTCGATATCCAGTCTCACCTACAGCGAGCCACTTGCCATTCTTGCTTATCGAGACTGCCGTGGCTGCTTTGACACGATCTTTTGCATGGCCGCTCTTCCCGCTAGGCGAGTCTGTAGTGTCCTGTGGTCCTGTTGCAAAGGGAGAGTCTTCACGACTGCTGCGGTTCGTGATACGCTTCCTGGGATCCGCGGCGGCCGACGACGTTTGTAGGTTTGTGTTCGAAGATGGTGGTCTATTGGCGGTATATTGAGAGGCATGCGCTCGGAAGAAGCGCTGGCTCACATTGAGGTCCGCATCTACAGTCGCAAGTACACCAGCAGCTCCCGCAGTGTACGCAAAGCTGCTCGTTCCGGGGTGGACGTCGAAGCAGTTGGCAGATCCGCAGGTAGTCCCAATGACCTGTTGTAGACTCAGTCCCAGCTCTTGACGTGTAGTCTTGGTCGGGGACCGCGGGTTCGGGCTTTTAGCGAACGGAGATCTGGTTGGGGTCTCGCGTTGACGAGCGAAAGAGTTCATGCTGGTATTTCCTTCTGTCTCTTTTCAAGCACAAAGGATCCAGAAAAACTCCATGGTAAGGACAAGATCATTTCTAGTGTGTTACCGACAAGACATGGACGCGTCTCGAAGGGGAAAGTTGAGGAATGATGCAATTCGGACGGACCAACTTTCACCTCAGGTACGAGGAGAATGGAAAGCAGAGCATCTCCGTATTGTACAGGATTCAATCGAGGACGTGTTTGCCATTAGTATCAAGCAGACATTGAATCTGAGAATATATTTTAATGTTTGTTTATCTGACAGGGTGGACATCCCGAGCACGCCGAGGTGTCCACCATGGAGGGGCTTCGCCAAGACTGAGTGACGGTGATCTCATCGCTGTCGGCGTTCATGTTGCTCTGTATTCCAGTAGGTAAAAGGCGCCCTCTATCTTTCCACATCTTCAACTTCCACGACATACGAAGAACCATCATTGACTGTCCACTCGGGCTCCAGATGTAATGACGAGTCTTTTGCAAATCTCCAAGTCAAGGGTTACTGAGTAGTTCATGCTCATCCATAGAGCATCTCAATGTGATGCTCAGAGTTTGTGCTCCGCTTCGAAGGAAGCAGCAGGTTTCTTCCCCTGAGCCCTGACGGCCTGGGGGTGAGGGGGTGCCGGACGAGCATCGTGTATGGACCTAAGGCGCCACTCACTACGGCGCACACCAATGTCCCATAGCTTTCTCCATGTGGTGTAAAAGTCCCCGAGCTTACTGGATGGGCCTGTCTGAGAGCTGACGAAATCAGGGCGCGGCTCACTACGGGACACACCATCCTCCTCCCCCGATTTCCTCCATGGGCCTGTCTGAGAGAGCTCGTCTGCCAAGATGGTCGCATCGTGAATAGCATTGTTGTACCCTTGGCCTCCGATGATGGGTTCTGCGTGTATAGAATCTCCAATGAAGAGCACCCCCTTCTCCGCCAGGCTTTTCAAAGAATATTGTTCAGGAACATGAACGGTTCTCATTAACCAAGAAAGCTTTCTATCAGTCTTCATCTCTCTAATGTCAAAGACCCTTGACCAAAGTGCAGGGTACCCATGCTTCGTCTCATGAAGCAGACGCACCTCGTCGAAGAAGCTTTCGTGGATTACATTCGCTTCTCCAGTCGACCTGTCGGGCTTGCACAATGGGTCCATCTTGCCCCTCGTCCGTGACGGACGAGAATAGACCCATTCGATGTCTACAGCGGCAGCGTCGTCCTTTACATTGGCAATCGAAATCCTGGTGACAACGTCTTTGACAATGTCTTTTGTATTTTCCTTGATACCAGCGACGAATCTATGCTGCGCCTCGACCTTGAAATCCATGTATGCAGACCTTCGCTTGTACCAGACATTTGACTCCAGCAGTAGTTCTTTCGGGACGCGTCTTTTACCATAGATGGCAACGATCCGAGCGACTTGTGGCTTGTGAAAGGGCAGTAGACACTGCCTTATGGTGGAGTGGACCCCATCTGCTGCAATGACAATATCGTGTTGCGCTGAACGGTTCGGTACGTCGTCATCTGACTCCTCGGTTGAGATTTCAATGATCGGTTTACCACTGGATATGTCGATTGAGCGTATATTCGAACCATATTGAATGTTCAGTCCAGATACGAGAAGAGACTCGATTTTCCCTCTGTTCGCACGAAAGCAACCAAGGTATAGGTCGTCGTCACTGCGAATGGTATCCTTTTCCTCATTGGCGGTAAGTTGGTGTGGCCAGCGTGTTTCCACCCGACCTGTTCCACCGATGGCACCGTCAACTGCTACATGTGAGATGAACTCCGCACGGTCGACCCCAGTGATCGTCGAAAGAGTATCCAGCTGTTCCGAGAGCAACGTGACGCCGTAGTTGTACTGTTTCAAGGAAGGAAAACGCTCGTATATTACATAGGGTATTGCATGTTTGGCCAATGTTCGACCAAGAACGAGCCCACCGATCCCAGCTCCAATAATGGCGATAGGAGGCTGTGTCATACTAATTTACTGGCATACAGGGCGACTGTCACCTTGAGGTCGTACGTGTTGATCTGATCGTCACATATGTATGCGTTCTAAGATCGAGTCGTGAAGGTTGTGAGGCTTGGTCGTTGCGTAAAATAGCGGAGGATTATGTAAGCATGCTTATACCGGCCGACCACATCTCCTTCAACTCACTCTTGGTCCCTTTCCACCGCGCAGGATAGGATAGTGATTGAGAGCAATCCGCGAGGTATTGTGGCTACCGTCAAATCGTGATGCACCACGTCTGCAAAGATGTTCTCCCGTACAGACGTCGCATTACAGGTAAGGTTTCCATGTCAGAGTCTGATCTGTATCTCGAACGCCATCAAGGTGGTTCAACTACCACATAAACAACCTCACATGAGTCTATAATCGTAGTCATGAGGGTGTTGTTTGTTACATAAAGACCGAGGTAGGTCGTCGGCATTTCCAGATACCAAATACACCCGTCTACATCCACAGCCACAGCCGACCCAGTAACACATCAGGACCATGGCTGTCCCCCAGCACTCTATGGGCACATCTGCCGGCCCATCCGGCTCGAACTCTGCCTCCAACTCTGTCAGCGCATCTGGACCCTCTCCTACCCTCCCACTCCCCCACCTAACTGTTCCACTTTGGCGGCTGCGAGTAGTCCGATCCTACTACTTCGAAGACGCCGAGATCGATGCCCTGGAACACCGCTTCATTAGGAGCCAATTCAGAGCTCTGCTACAACGGATCCAATCTCCAAGCCAAAGGACCCCCCCAACCCCGATCCTCACACCAGGCTCGTCCATTGAGCGAATCTGGTACCGACACAAAGGGCCACTCGCATGGCTAGTCGTCGAAGACACCGCCGGCAACATGGTACGGTGGCGTGACTACGACCGTAGACACCCACTCTACCGCCAAGCTGTCAGCGTCTTTGAGATGCTCTTCGCTCGGCAGAGAGCCGAACCCTTGCCCCAGCGCATAGCCCACGACGATGTCTTAGGAAATGCGGGGAACATATATTCCTGGAACGCTTGGCTAGAAGTGGTGCGACGCTACATGGAGACGACGTGGGAGCCAGTAGTCCACTGTGTCTACTTTCAGCAGTCTATGGATTTCTTCACTCCTGAAGAGTGGGAATTCACACGTGCACGACTAGCAGAGTTTACACTCCCTTCGGCAGTCGATATGGCGTCAACATACAGCCTAAGCTCGACAGGGGTACGGAGCTTTCATTACTGAATCTAGATACCAGAATTCACGTGGCTCAATGAAGGGCCCGAGTCGCACCCTATGCGTCTCAGGAGTTGTTCCATTTCCTCTGTATAACTTCTAAAATGAAAATGGTAGTGCGTTTCCTTTCAGCTTGTCCCACAACTGCTCAAACGCACCAGCGACATTCGCGTCCAACTTCTCACCTTCCAAGAACTGCACCGTTTGCTCCAGCTGCGCGAGCCGACTGAAACCGAGGATGACTCCATCGCCGTCTTGTAACCCACTGTGCCACCTGAACCACCGAATCGTCGCTTCCAACAGACTAATCCCACTCTCCTCACACCTCTGCGCAAGCATCTTGACACCCTCCACCTTTGCCTCATCCAGATACATGCCACCGAAAACGCCCATAACTTCGAATCTGCTTCCCTTCTCGGGCTTGAGAACCTCATCCACACCCTTCGCAAAGATGCCACCAGCAAGCGGACTATACGCATAGAACACCATGCCGTACTCCCTCAGCAGCGGGAAGAGTTTCTGCTCAACAGCACGGTGCAGCGGGTTGTAAGCCCCCTGATACACCTTCGGCAGCGGATAGTCTCTACTGCGGCAATACTCGACCATGCCCTTCAACTCCTCGACACTAATATTACTAACACCCCAATGCTCGAACTTGCCCTGATTATGCAGGGTCGCGATCGCATCGACCTTCTCGGCCAGCGACGTGGCGGAATCCGGGCCGTGGAGGTAGTAGATATGGCATTTCTCCTCCTGCAGCGAGGACAAGCTGGCCGTGCAGTTCGACAGGATCTTGTCGTGCGACAGGCTGTTGGGTGAGAACGCGGGCGCTTTCGTGTCGATGCGGAAGTTGTTGGTCACTTCCTTGGGGATGCTGCCGAGCAGCGTCTCGGCGCCGCCCGAGAGATATGCGCGTGCGGTGTCGAGATCGCGGATTCCATGTGAGGAGGCGAGGTTCAGGAGAGGTGTCAGTTGCTCTGGTGTTGAGAGTTGCGAGGAGCCGCCGGAGGGCGAGGAGCCCATGAGGCCTAGCACGAAATGGGGTGGCATCTTGCTGGTCGGAAAGATTGCAGAACACGCGAGGACATGCAAGATTGGTGTTCTATGCTGAGCCGGAGATGTTTTCGGAGGAGGGGGGTGTAGAGTGGAGGCGTCTAAGCAGAACTTGGACGGAGGGACCGGGGTAATGGTTGAAAGAGGCAAGATTGCGACAAGATAAAGCTTGGAGGGAACGTCTTATATGTCTATCTCATACAGGTATCTGGAAGGAAGTCATCCTACTATGGCGTGGCTACCAAGCTAGCCTCATGCAGCGGTTCGGTGTCCGAACGTTGAAGTTTGGACTGCAATGCAGGAAGTGACATGCGGTCAATGCGGGGATGCGACTGCGCCGCACGTGGTGATTGAGCTGTCATGCAGCTCCCACGCATACCTTATGGTACGTCCTCGGTACGTGTTGTCTTGACCTCAGCTTGCAGATGGAGAAGACGTCGTTAGTAAAGTCTTCAAGTATGAAGCCGGTTGACTGATCTGGCTTATTGACCCTCTCCAACAGTTCGGTCCATTATGGCACGAGCGGTGCATCTTACACACAAGGAACATATAAAAGTTCATATAGATTGGTATCGATACGCAGGTAGTTCTTTGTCTATATGTACAGAACCGTGCTCGTCCACAACTGTTAAAGAACCAATTGCCATCACGACTCAAAGAACAGGAATTCCCCGGCTAGGGCACTAAACAAACCAGGTCCCTTTGACCTTCTTCGACCTCGCACCTCATGGTGCTTTTGCCTCTCTGGTGCAGTGTATCAGTCCCCAGAGCAATAAGATTAGCTCATTCGACGAGAGACACTGAAATGCACCGAGGCTCTGAATAACACAACTTGTCCCCGAACGCCATGCCAAGTCCCAATAGGTCTCCTGTGCAGCAAGACTCCCACCATTCCTGGTAATGCTGCAAGAAAAGTATATGCCGTATGTGTACGAATGCTGCGTTGGTTGCAAAGATATCCTCCTCGTGTCATATTTTCCAAAAGGTAATGCATCGAAGGGTGATAATTTTGCGTAGAAGTGTTTCATCATGATCTATCCCATTTCATTTCATCGAATCCAAACTGTGTCACACAAAGGTCATTGTCTCATCAGCTGCCCATCGCCTGCTGAAGTGCCTGGCGGACGGTCTTGGAGCCACTTGGCTCGGCAGTGCTCTTGCACGAATCGACAAGCGCATTCTTTGGCCATTCGTAACCAGTCTCGGACCTGATAATCTCGTTAGCACAACTTCCACTTGTGTATGACGAACAATGACTTACCATAGTGTGAAATTTGGGTTCTGGTATGCCTTTGGATGAGAGGCAATGAAATCAGTGGTAGGGTAGCCAACAGGGTCGCAGGTCAATTCTCCATCGGAGTCCTGGTAGATACGGATGTAATCAAAACGCATGGTGGCTGGCATCAAAGTAGCGAGACCACTGAAGTTCAAGTTGGCGAAACCAGGAGACATACCGAAGTTGGCAACGATGGACATTGGCTCTTCTGGCATCACTCTTTGTCCGATGTTGCCATTCGGTCCGATGGCGTTACCCTGAACGGTCCAGGTGGGGTCGTCTCCTACATTCCAGCTGACATACCCATTGGCGCCTGGAGTGTAGTCAAATGAGTAGGTTTGGTAAGCGTTTCCGTTGTACCAGTCGTTGTTCAAGTTGGTGACGGTCGAAATGGCTTGCTGGTAGATACCACCCTGGTAGGCGTTCATCATAGAGACGGAAGGATCGTAGATTTCGATCCAGTCGGTGTTTGGTCTCCAAAGAGTGTCAAATGGCGCGACCTGGAAAGACTGGGAAGCCGAACCAATACCGTCTTGGGAATTTTCGGGAATGAGGAAGTTGACTGAAGCCTCGATAGCATCGATCTCCGGAGCACTTCTTGACTTGCCAGGGCTGGGGTGCTCTTCACCGTCGCAGGTGCAGGCAGGGTAACGCATGCCTGGAAGTGCTTGAAGACCGTCAGGGTCACTCTGGTTGGCCGTGATGCCCAAATCGCAAACATCGTGGTAACTGTATGGCCACGTTCCGTCAGTTGTCGCAGCGTAGCCAGGACGACCAAGATTGCCCATGGCCCAGAAACCAGGCCAAAATCCGATTGTCTGACCGTTACCAGGAAGAGAGATGGAAGCCTCCAGTATACCGCCCTTGAAGCAGAGCTGGTTCCAAGACTGAAGCATGCCGGATCTGTAGTTCAGGTTGTGGTTCTGGAAAGCATCGAAACGGATATTGAGAGTACCGTCTGCAGTCGTGATGGCATCGGGGTCGTACCACTCCAAATCTCTTGTTACACCATACCAGAGATCGACACCGACGAAGTATGGGTCGTCATCAGGGTAGAAGGTTCTTCCGGGTGTTTCAAACTCGTCAGAGAAGGCGAGTGTCAAGGTCTTGCCATCGTACGACTGCTTGGTCATTGCAGACTTTGGAGTTGCCGGGTCAATGTTGCTCACGCGAAGGTTTTTAAGCAATGGAACTTTGTCCTTGATACAGTTGGGGTCGAGCGAACAACTATTCGATCCCTGGGGAGTGACGAGTTTCGATGCAAAGTTACTATAACCGTCAGTTTCTAATTCCGGTTCGGCGAAGATGCCGGTTGAGAAAGTAGACTTACAGAATAGGGTATCCGATGAAAAGCATGGCAACACCGAGTGTTATCAGTGTCAGACCGCCAACGTTGACGATACCACGTTTCGAGAACAGGTCGGCGCAGGTCATTCTAGGATCCTTGTCGGCTGGATCTGGATTGTGGAGGTAGTCGTCCTTCTCGACGTCTTCTGGGAAGAGAAGGAGTCCCGCCGAAGGAAGAATGTTGTATTTTTCCGAGACGGTTTGAGTGTTGACGCCATCATCGTCACTTCCAGCTCTTGATGGAGCCCTCGAGTCGTCGAATGGTGAAGCGAACGGACCCAAGCGGCTATCCCTGCTACCTGCAGATTCTGAACTCCAACTCGTGCGACGTGAATCAGCGTAACCAGCGCTTGGTGACCTTGACACGTCTTCATCTCTGAAGCGGCGGACTCTTGAACGGGTAGGAGGAAGAAGACGTTCGGCGGATTCTGCGATTTGATTGCTGTACAGGCTGTTGGACGAACCCTGGCGAACGATGGGTGAGGCACCACGTCGACCGGCGGTCAGGGACCGAGCGGAAGGTTGTCTGTTCATCTGGTCTGATGAGCCTGAGCTCGAAGTGGTCTCGAGAAGGTCACCTGCTCCTGAGTTGAGCCGAATGTGTGGTGGCATTTGCGGCCGGCCCTCAGAAGAGCCAGGCGGCGAAGACATCGTGAAAGATAGAAAGGCTAGACGAACCGAGGCGCGAGAAGAGTATTAAAGATGGTCGAAGCTGCTGTGGTAGTTGACGGTATAGATTATGGAATGCGAGCGCACAATACGCGAGTCGTGGTGGCTATTGGTGTTGTGACGATGGACTGAAGCTGGAGGCAAGAACCGGTCTTGGCCTCAAATCAGGAGTGAAACGTTGTGTTGCGTGGCTAAGGTAATTAGAGAGGTGATGGTGTCGTGGTTCGAAGACACGCAATTGTCATCGAAGAATGAGTGACTGGTGGGATGAGGTTGATTTGTGATGACCAGAGTCAAGTGTTGTTTTGGTGGCCAGGCGGACTTCGGGTTGTGAGGAGGAAATGCAGAGAGTACCAAGACTAAACTGAATGGGATGTGAAAGGGCAGAAGTGGAAAGGGAGAGACAAGGTTGCAGGGCACTTGGTGCAGTAGCGCGAAAGCGGTAGGTAGCGGTGGTCCACCGAACAGACTGCAGAGGTCAGTGTGACTTTGTTGCAGATGTCGAAAGGGACACGGTCTGTGCCGGACGATGGGGCGAGCGGGCACTCGGCAGGTCAGGGAATACTTTGGCGATGAAATTCCGTGAGGAGCACGCAGTCAATGGCAGCAATCGGGGGTTAGGTTTGTACGGAGTGGTGCTTGGGGGCGAGAGAACGATGTCGAACACGCGGCGCAGCAATGATTGAAAGTGGGTTGAGGGAGACTGGAGGCTCCAATTCTCTCATCGATCCGGCAGCACGGACGATTTCCTGGCTTGGCATATCACAATATTCCGAGTGACAAGAAAGAGCATGGTACATGTAACCTGGCAGACAATTGACGACACGAACAGTACTAACATGGTGTGCCCTTCTTGTACGATCAGCAAATAATGTATGCGCGAGATAGATGGAATGGTCGTTCCTCATGTGCAGGACTGTATCACTGTGGCTGACGAGACGCATCAGAGGCTGTACGGTGCTCCCTTCTCCTGACTGTCGGTATTCAACCGTTAGCGACACTCGACTCTCACACAGCGGTTTCTACTTCATATCGCGACTCCACGCGCAGCAACTACCGCGAAAAGGTTTCCCTACCTGAATACAAATGCATTACTCGTGCTGCAACACGAATTGATGACGATCTTGGTGCGCGTTCACGAATGTGGTAATATTTTTTACAGGTGGCTTTGAAGCTTACGACAGACAGTGGCGCTACGCTACGATCAAACATCCGCTGCGGCCACTCGTAATTTCGAAAGACCATGTTTATTCAATCATCTCTATTCAACGACCTGAAATTTGACCGAAGACTGGGGCACTCTCGTATGAAAGGTCTCTCCGCAGTTTCTTGTCTTTCCATTGGTATGGTTATTCATCACCGAAACATCGACAATTTCTTCCCTGAATCAGTCTTACCAGACTGGAGGGTAAACAGCGCGGCAGCACAGCACCGAGCAACCCTGAGTGGTCAAGCGCCACCGCAGACGCGAAGCTGCATAATCCCTGCAGCTCGATCTCATTCTCGACCGCGATTTGTGCTTTCTATACAGGACCCACAAACGGCTCCTTGTGTCTGACGGCAGATATGCAAAACATGCCACAAGTGTCACGTCAACAACAAAAGTCTCCTTGACAACAATGCATGCATCTTGACTTATCTTCGGATTCCAATTGCTGGATTCCGAGCGACAGCAACATCTATTTTTGAGCACACGTATAGGTGAGACTGTCTTGCCCGTCGATCTCTATTGGCTAGGGTATCGCAGCGATACGGGCGCTTCTTGGAACGTTGGCCGGAACAACCCAAACCATGAGACACAGCCGCCCTACGTCATGCGACCTGCTCTTGGTTTCACCTCAGGAACGAGGGGAAAGTAAGGTATTGTGATACATGACCTGCGGCAGCGCGTGACGATGAACATCCCGCGGATCTTGCTCGATATCATTATCTCTCTCATCCCTCTTATGACGAGTCATCGGATTGTCCTCACATAGGAAGGGTGCTATTGCGATTCGCGTCCTCTCGTATTGAAGCGCGATGTCGAGAATGGAGCACTTGTGTGCCCGGGCATACATCATCTCGTGAATCTGGGTCGCCAAACAGTTGTTCTTCGGGCTGATACCATCCGCGTACAACAACAACAACAACTTCGCTCCTCTATATATTGCAGTCATCTTCCGGTCATGTGATTGCAGAGCTGAGATGGCCGTCGTCGCTCAACCCGAGATGGTTTTATTACACGGCCGTTCGACCCTCCCTACCTTCTATAACGGCTGCAGCGATTCTGACTGCGTGCTCTACTATTGTATCTTCCTGGTAAATTCATTCCAGAGCACCTGCAAGCAAAGGTTCCAGAAGCAGTCATTTCCTTGCACTGCGGTACTGCTTGAGCTGAACAACAGTTTCTCATTACACCATGACATACCTGTTGACCTAATACAGTTTTTCAGCTCAAGCAGTTCTGTCAAAGACGCCCAAATGGTTGGTAGGCTACGAACATATAAGTAGGCAAAGCGATCTCATTCATTCCATACTCACCATATCTTTCGTATCTTTCGTCCCTGTTCATCCCTGCGTATCCAATTTTGATTGAAGATGAAGGCTTGCACTGTAGCTACTGTTCTGGCATTATGCCTTTCGACCTTCGCATCACCCCTCGAGGAGAAGGCATTTAGTAAGTGGATTATCTGCCGCTCTTCCTCAGCAACGAGGCTTTGATCACTAACTCTGTTTTCTCTGGTAGGATGTCATGCAAAGACAGTCACACATACGCTAGTGGTTACACACACTCACACTAAGCTCAAGATCAAGACTCTACCTGCCTTGACCGTTACTACCACGGCATTGAGGAGCAACGCACCACACATTGTGACACATACATTATCGGCATCAACCATCACTACCACAGTAATGGAGGACAATGCACCACAGACTGTAACATTACCCGCATCAACCATCACTACCACAGTAATGGAGGACAATGCAGCAAAGACTGTTACGAGCATGAGCATCAGCATCAGCACAATCTCTGTCTGTCCATCTCAAGGTCTCGGCAACATGTATAACAGCACGGTCCTGCCTTCCCTGACAGCGTCTTCCTCGAGCACTCCTTCGAAGATCAGCAGCACCAGCAGAACCAGCAGAACCAGCACCACTAGCAGAACTAGCACCGACAGCACCAATATCACAAAGGCATCACCTACAGCGCCCGCTACATGCCCAGGATATCCGTTGCCATATCCTCCGCTCACGAAGAATTACCTCAATTGCGGCAACAGCACTGCCCGAAACCCATCGTACTATTATCTTCAAATATCCGGTACTGGCACGAACATCGACGGCAGTCTGTTGATAAGCTTTGTGTACGGCGACGGCGTCAGCCAGTTCGACCCGTATAACACCACTTTTAGCTACGATACCAGCTGTAATAACGGGAGCGAATTCGACGATAACGGTCCTATGGCATTTACCTGGGACCGAACTCACAACCGACTCATTGACGGCTGGGGCGAGCCCTTGTCCAACTTTCCGCAATCGACACAAACCTACTGGTCCCAAGGTGGAAGTTACGGCAACCAACTTTCTTGCTATGTCACCGGCTCCAGCCTGCAAGTCAACTGCAACACTACAGATTCGACCTCGGGGGTCGTCTATAACCAGTTGACAGTGGATGGGGGAAATGCGTTGATTATTGGAGAGAAAGGCTCGTCTCAGCGAGCCGCGACGTTCAATCTGGTGGCCCCTTGCGCATAATAGACCTCGCATCTTACGGTACGCTGCATGTCTAGGTCCATGAATTGGTTGCATTTCGATAACACATCAATGATATTATAAAGTTATCAAATACACACTGCTAGTTGCCCTGAACGTCCTATACTCATCATTACACCTTATTGTGCTCCTCGGCCTTCTCGAGAGCCCCAGGCTCGTCGATATCCACTCCAGCTGATTCGGCCTCAATTTGACGTATTGGGCCTGTGAACCACTTCCTGGCCCATAGGTACCAACTTCCAAATGTCCATAGAGCCACAATACCTACCGCTACAGGCGTGTAGTTGAGGGTCTGACTATCGACTGGATTGAGCTCGGGTAAGCAGAAAATGATTGTGATGAACAGAATCCAAAGCACTGCAACAAGTGCGACCGGCCTCGATGCTACTCCAAGATCGAACGGACCTTTCTTGAAGTTCTTGGGCCAGATCAAGCCTATCAAAATAGGCAGCCCGTATGAAATGTACAGTCCAATGGTAGCAATCGAGGTCGCTGCCGAGAACGCGACAGAAGAGCCAAGAGATGGCAGCGCGAGACAGAAGGCTAGGAAAGCTGCTAACCAGATTGTCCTGACAGGGGCCTGAAACCTATCGTCCACGTGGTGGAAGAAAGCCGGTAGTCCTTTATCTCTGGAGAACGCAAACATCATCCGACTGTTACTAGTCAGAGAGAAAAGTCCAGCGTGCCAGACGCATATAATGACCAGGGTGAAGAGCACTATAGCTCCGTCGTCTCCAAAGATATCAATCAAGATTTGCAACACTGGCTGTCCAACATTGCTGTTGATGGTCGCTTGGAAATCTTGTATCGAAAACAACAGGCAAAGGATCAGAAACCAGCCGAATATGGCTGATGCAAAGATGGAGATCAGGACTCCTAGCGGTGAACTCCAGGACGCTTTCTTTGTCTCCTCTGAAAGATGTGCCGATGCGTCGAAGCCGGTGATGCTATATCGAGTCAGTACCGCTGTCACTGACGGTGCATGTTCCAACTCACGTATATTGAGCTTGCAGTATTCCGATACACGCAACATAAGCCGGGGATGCCCGAACACTCCATCCAGGATCCCCAGTACCGTCATAAAAGGTAGCAAAGACGAACTTTGCGGATTGATGGGTGGGCGCTTTCGCAACAACTGCTATGGCAAAGGCTGCAACACCCAAGCTCATCAGGATGATCGCGCTATTGTTCAAATATTTCAAAGTCTTCACTCCGAATGTATTGACCAAGCCGTGAGAGATCATTAGAGCCGCGTAGATACCGATCGTTCTGCCTGGAGTAGCCTCGTACCCGCCCTTGACCGTTGCAAGAGTCGAGATGAGTTGGGCGCAGCCAAAAGAGATACCCGTCGTGACAGCTACTTGACCGAGAAAGTTGAACCATCCAGTGACCCACGCGAAGAAGGCTGCTTTCTTCAGATCAGGTGCCAGCATCGCTGCCCAAAAGTAAGGTCCACCGCTGGTAGGATGTGCGCTCGTAACTTCTGCCATTCCGAGACCGACGAAGAAGGTGAAGAAGCAGACCACGACCCATCCGATTGACATGACCCCAGGTCCGCCAGTTGTAAGACCATACTCGAAAAGTGTCGTAATACCAGTGATTACACTCTATCCGGAGTCAGTTCTCTGTCTTTGATCGTAACCAGCTGCTTCAAAAGTACAAGAGTCCTCAAATAGTACGCCGCCAACTACTGCCGAAAGCTATATTTCGAACACGGAACAATACGTACGATGATCGAGAATGATACACCAAAGTTGTGCAACAGGCCCCAGCTGCGGTTCAATTCTTGCTTGTAACCCTGCTCCGCAAGCGTGCCTTCATCCTCATCGGCGGGCGCGACAAGAAACTTCGGTGTCCTGAGTCTCATATTGTGTGGTGGGTGACAGACTCCCCCTATATCTTCGATCAATTACCAACGATGCACATATCAGGCCACTTGGATGAACGAGAGCGAAATAGCGAACGACACGCGACGTCGATCATCAGTCAGCGGAAATGGTCTAATATAAAGAACAGCCCAGGTCACGATACTTATCGCATAATGATTCCGGGGCCACACCAAGATTATGTTAGCGGGGACTCAATTCAGCTATCCACACACTGGCAAACTTTCGACACACACGATTGGGTGGTGATAACATTTGAGCGAAGTGGGCGGCGGGCTGCTGATAGCTTGCAGTTGGAGAGATAGAGCGGAGGATAAGAAGTACGCTGGAAGGAGTTGCATCGAGACCATCTTCCCCGCAATCGTCGGCGAGACGTTCGGCGTGGGGAAATGGCTCGGCGTTTGCTCAGACGTCATGGGGTCTTGAACTGGAAACGACTGGACTTCAATTCAAGAAACAAACACAGGGACCTCACATACAACAAAGCCATATCTGCATGCCAGCAAACATTTTGCGATTGCGAATCATCTCGAGGTCAAATTATACGCTCGCCCACCTATACAGATCAACTTCTCGTCCTCTGGTCTCACAGAGACTCTTCACAACCACAACCAGAATGTCTACAGACGATGACTATGCGTCCTTCCTGGACAAAGCGAACCAGGACACCGGCAGCTCGAAGCCTGCTCAGAAAGACACCAATTTTGCATCTACTAAAGCAGTTGACACCGACGTCCCTGCACCACTGAAGAAGCTAGACGACGCGTTCTACACGTCTGACACAGATGAGCCATTCGAGCCTGTTGCACTGGGTCACACTGGCAAGGAGATCGACAAACGTGAGTTCTCTACTTACAATACCTACAGTCGACCGCTGGAGGAATATGTGAGGTATAGTCATTACTGACAGCATAAGGCATTTTCTCCAAACTGATCAACCATGATGGTGATGTCGAGGTATCGGATCTCAAGACGTGGAACAGCAGCGGCCAGTACGATGATGTGGTGAAAGCGGTGCAAGAATGCGGAGATGGCAACCATGTCATCAAAGTCTTCAGGGTTGACCACGGTGGGTCGAGATGCGAATATTACATTGTGATTTTGAACAAGGATGAAAATGTCGTTGGTGTCAAGGCGAAGGCTGTGGAGTCCTAGAAACCTAACGGTCGAACTTCTGACAGTCAGGAAGGGAGAGACGCACAACAAAAACGAGGAAGTGATACCCAAGATGAATGACAAAAGAAGGCAGTAGACAAATTACAAATGTTCTCCAGCACCCTTCCAGGCCCAAAGTAAAACGGGATGTCAAGCCGAACCCCTGCGGTGGAAAGAGATCACTGTCTTCCCTCATGCGATACCGGAATGTTCCTCGCAAGCTGGCTTCACTTCACCTTCGCCAAGGATAGACTTCCTCTTTGCGCTGACAACGACCACCGACAGCTTTTCGGATCCATCCTTGCAGCATGAGCACCGACGGCGACATGACGTGCTCTGTCACGACCGTGACATGGTAGGTCTTTTGAAATCCTTCTGGGCCAATAGACAGTATCTAATTCTGAAAATAGGGCGACACCGGTCAAGATGTCTCAACTCGCGGCCCATCTCGAAGCATACAAGGAGATGAAGCCAGTGCTTCAGACCTTTCGCCTCTGTCACCGTTTCGGAAAGGGTACATTGACCAAGCTTCCAGCCGAACTGATGATCATGATAGAGAAAGAGATAATGCGCGGGCCACGCGCTGCCTCATACGACCACTGGGAGACCATGAACACATGCTTTGAGGATCGTTGCGATCCGATGTCGCACTTTGTCGGGACTGATCTCGAAGAACTCGTGGCTCAAGTCATGCAGGAACTCCAAACGTCTCATCCTAACGTTGACTTGACTTGCTTGGAGGAGGATCTGGACGGTTCGTACTACACTTCGGAGGAGGGTCTCGCATGCGAATGTGATGGCCACAAAGAGTACAGGAAAGTTCTTGCTCGCATCGCCAAATTCGAAGTTGCCGATATCCCTAGTCACCACGATATCCGCTATGGTGGCTGGCAAGACAAGGTGAGGGAGAGCTTCTTCGAGGGCGAGCTATCAAAAGTAAGCAGCATACAATCATACCACACGGCTTGGGAAGCTGAAGCCTCACTCTGCTTCTTGCAACCCGCCCATCGGTTGGTAGATGACGGTTCAGCACCTCAGCACAATGCAATAAAAGCTGGAGATCTATTTGGCCCCCTTGTTACGTGCGTGTCAGTTACTGACCACGTTGTACGAGGGAAGCTGGAGGCGTCCTAGCCAAACCAATCCGTACGGATCAATGCTGACAGTTCTAGATTCTGCGAAACGATTTCGGCCTAGAGGCATTCTACAAACATCACGAGGAAGAAGCCGATCCATGGAGCAAGGCGATCACTGTCTGCTACCTCACGCTCCCATCGATGCCTGCCAAACACGCACATGAACCCGAACATCTTGGCTCCAGTGGTCTCCATAGCCTTCACTCTGCTATCCTCGAAGTCGAAAGCCTCATGCACTCCGAAAAGCACATGGAACGCTTCCGCAATGCCATGGACGCTCTTGCGCTCGACGTCTTCTTCCACCACTCCCAGCTGCAACCAGGACAAGACATCGTCGGTTTTTCTCCGTACGCGTTCCGCAACATCTATACTTTCGAAGGCAACAAAACGCGCGAAGGCAACAAAACGCGCGAAAAGCGCTACGGTGCTGAGGCGGCTGAAAGCAGACTCAAGGGTACATCATTCTGATAAAGTCTGTTGTATCGTCCGAGCTAACCATTCTAGAACTCCAACGAATGACGTGGCCACAGCTACTCTTGCTCATCAAGTATGGCTGGGATGGCTTCGAGGCCTGATGGTCAGTCTGGAAGCAATCAAGCGAAGGAAGCAAGACATCAGGGTCTATCGGTCTGGACTGCTCTACAGTTTGCATACATGGAGCGATCCTTTGCAAGTACTGACGAAGTCGTCGATACGCTTGAACATATAGTCTTCAGCAATTCATAATGCCTCGGGCCAACTATCTAACCACACAGTGACTTGACGCTTACTCTCTCATTGATACTGATACCACGCGGCCGTGAATTCTTGAATGGAACGAATGCAGAGGAAAGATTGCATATCATTTCTGCCTTCTCTATATCATACAATGCATGCAACATACTCATATCAAAGCTGCATGTGCTGGTATCTGTACACTCCCATTTCGTTCTTTCGCCCTTTCGCCAGTCGCCCTCTTATCCTCAGCCTCTTTGCGGCGTCGGTATCGGCGACAAATGCCCGTCCTTGTCGTACTTTGCTTCTACACCACAGTCAGCATTCGCTCCTCGCTCCTGATCTAGCGCGCGGAAAACTTACTGAAAAACGTGTAGTTCAGCGTAATAGTCTCGATGCCCTTCATGGTTGAGTCACGCAAGAATTCCGGATCGATGTAGAAAAACACCGGCATATCGACCGTCTCGCCACGATTCAGTCGCTGCTCCTCGAAGGAGAAACACTGGATTTTGCTGAAATACGGCGCCACCTGCGCGGGCGTGACGCTGTACGTCGCGACCCCGATGATGTCCTCCGTCTTGCTGTTGTTCGTCGCCGTGTAGAACGCCAGCGCCGTCTCGCCCGGCAGCACTCGCACTTCGCGCTGTTGCGGTGTGAACTTCCACGGCAGTACGTCCGATGTCGAGCCGGCGAAGGTGATGCGTAGGCGCGGCGTGTTCGTCTGTGGTGTCCGTCGTGCGATTATGTCGGCCTCGTCATCGCTGCCCAGGTCGTGGATGTTGATGGGTTGTCCGCCCCAGCCTGTCTGCTGGCATATTGTCTTGTACAGCGGTACGGAGCCGTAGGAGAGGGCGACGGTACCGAGGATTACGCTGAGGGAGTAGTAGAGGAGGTTCTGGTTGCGAACTTTGTATGAATCACGTAGGTCGTTGAGAGTCGGAGTTGTGCCGTTTTGGGAGGAGGTTCGCAGGGTCCGGATCTGAGATGGTATCTTTCCTGCTCTTTGCGCTGGGCGCAATCTCTGCGCACAACCATTGCAAATCCATGGCTGACTGTCGCTTGCGAAAGCACTGAAGCTCGTGCGTAATCGTGTAATTGTCTTCATTTTTTGTGGTAGAGTGATGATGTCTGCACTTCGGAGGTGAAGTCGAGCGCCGCAACTCGCTGAGTCAGCTCGGCCAGAAGCCGACTTCAAGAAATATATTGTCGAGGATTGTCAACTATAGTCTTACAGATCTGTAGCGGTATTTCCTCGAGGTCATTCGAGACTCTCTTGCAGTAGCCTGGTGACTGCGCTGATTCCTGAAGTCAGACCATGACTTGAGAATGGCGACCATTTGCGGCGTATGCCAGGCCGAACCATCCAAATATCGCTGCCCGTCATGCGATCTCCGATAGTACTTGTTCCTGCTCGTCCTCTGTTGACTCGTTGCTGACACAATCCAGCTGTTCTATCGGATGTTACAAGACACATAAAGTCGAACACGCAACGGACCCTCCAAAAGAAGCCAATGTACCAGCAATCCCGTCAACCGAGCAGATCGCGACTCCGAGGGCAGCGACAAAACGAGCCCTGGTCGGATCGAAGAAGGTCGATTTCACCGACCTGGAGAACGACGAACAACTGCGCGAACTCCTCAACAAACATGAAGGTCTTCGGATTCAGTTACAAAGCGTCTACGGCTACACCCTTGAACCACCGCCAGATGAGCGCCGCTTTCAGAGGAGTTTCAGGGGAGGAAGAGGTGGCAGAGGTGGTAGAGACTTCATGCCGTCAAAGCAGCACAATTCGTGGACACAAGCGAAGGGCGACAAGGAGGCTCAAGGTCATCTGAAGAGGCTAAGGGAGGCAGATGAGGATGGAGGAATCGCGGAATTCGTCAGGCTTATCAAGATGCGATTTTCGAAGGATGCTATGGCTGTTGATCAACCGCCATTATCAGGAAGTTTCGCTCTTGGTGTGTGATGGGCTGTAAGACCAGGACGTCCGGCCTTCAATCGATTCCGCCGTTAAGCCTCTCATTATTTTCTCTTATCGGCCATCTACATGTACGTCGTCCAAACATCCGATAGAAACTCTTCCACTTTGTTATCGGCTCGGTTGTGAAAACATGACTTTCATCACTACATGTAAGCTACCGACCGAAGTTACCGACATGGTAGGACACGGAGTGCGATTCTACAATGATGCTAGCTGCATTCAGGCTTATACCGTGAAAGTTGCTCGTCCTGAGCTGCTTAGCTTTATATCTCCCTCACCATGAGATGATTTCCTCGGACTTGCGAGACTATAAATACAAGAAACATTCCGTTCTCGACCTAGGATCTTCATTTCTAGTCATCCAGGCAAGCAGGAATTGTTCAGAATGAATCCTTCGATCACCAGAATGCCGGAGTCTACAGAGCCAGAGACTGTTTGGTGAGTTCACCAAGTATCGACAGAGTGGGACAGATCTAACAGGAACAGTGGTATACCTGTCAACACCCAAAAACTCATCGTCAATCTAGAAAACTATCGGCAGACCAAAGAGAAGAACGTGGTCTGGACGCTTCGCCTATGCAACCGACTTGGCCGAGATGCTCCCGTTGCCAAATTGCCGACTGAGCTCATTGATATGATCGAGAACGAACTCCCCAAGGAAGCCCGCAAGATCTCCTATGATGGATTCGAGAAAGATCTTGCTTGTTCCGAAGACAGATGTGATCCGCGAACCGAAGTCAACGATGCACAGGAGATTTTGGAGCTCAGCGCCCATAGGCGATTTTTCTGTGACAACTGCTTTGTTTCGCCGGAAGCCTTCCCTCCAGACCCCGAATACTGCAGCTGCGTGCTCCATCGACATCTTACTCATGAAGAACTCGTTGCTCAAGCGTTATTTAATCATCGCAAATATATGCATGCGCCTCTATGCAACAGAATGGATTACTGGTTCGAAGATGTCTTCAGATACGACTTTGGAAAGGTTAGACTAGTGCATGCGTAATAGGGGTTTCGCTAACATACTCCGCAGCTCTTATTCGAGGACTTTCGTCTTGCAGCCAGAATGATACGCTGCCCCTTGACAAAAGCTTCCGCAAAGGCGCTGGCGGAACACACTCAGGCGAAGTACCACGCTCCGCATGAGTGGACTACGATCTGTTACCTGACCAGACCTTGGCTTATACCAATGTCGGATCGAGAGCTAACAAAACGGGCCGCAAAGGCCATGGAGATTCTTGGGCTGGAACCTTTCTTTGACCCTGGGCTCGGGCGCTATGCCTAACTATGATCTCCCGTCGGGATGGGACGTCATGGAAGGACTGTGTTGTCCCAGCCATGAAGGGTTTGAATCATTTTTAAGAGAATCAGGAGATTGGTCAATCCATGTTGAAAGTTTTGACGAGGTAAACACGATAAAACGCCAGAAGACAACAATACTAGCTTGGCACACCACTACCATCCGCGTCTTCTATTCATGGTCCGAGAAGGAATGAAGAGGTAAATTCTAAATCGATAAACCGCTCAAGTTGAAGGAATCTCATGGCCCTGTTGACCGGCTGAGGCCCATGCGTAGGGTTTGCTCTTTTGCTTGGGACCAGATAAGCGATGGCTGCCCTCTCCGGAGGGGCATTGTATTTCTCGTTCGTGGACTCCATCAGGCGGATGGACTGATCGTAGCTGAGTGCGCCGTGACGTACCCAGACCTCAATGCCGAAGTCCTGGCGCAAGACCTGAATGACTGTCAGTATGGTTTCTGCAGCAACTTTTCCACACCACCCTACCTCATCTGCATGACCATCATAGAAGTATCTAAACGCTTGCTGCCACCATGTAATGCTTATTTCGTTGTGGTCGTTTCGGTGAACCTCATGACTTCGTGCCAAGATCTCTTCCATAGTGATCTCCCGATGTAGAGCACATTTACAGTATCTTAGGTCGAAAGCGCTTGGCCGGCAATGTACACAGCAGTGCTGCCCGTTCTTCGTCATGCGGAAGTATATGCCCCGAGGTTCAGCGGTGCAAATGTTCGTGCTTGGGTTGCGCGATATGAGCCATCGTAATTCCTCTTCACATAGTCGTGCCTCCTCTTCGTCAACAAAAGTCGGCGGTTTGCATCGATCCTCGTAACACAAGACTTCAGCCTTAGTGCTCCAGTTATCGGCAGCTATATCGAACAATTCAGCTAGGACCTCTCGCTCTATCAAAACGATCAGCTCAGATGGTAGCTTCTTGACGAGAAGGCGGCTGCTTGACTGATTGAATGAACGGAAGCCCTGGATAGCTTCCTTGAAATGCTCGTATGCGTCAAGACGGCCCATGAGAGTTGTCAGGCTGACGGGTATGCCGTTCGGAGGTTTTGTATGTGCCATCTGCGTGAGGAGCGAAATTGTGCTTATCTGATCGAAGGAGCATCAAGGTCCATTGTCGGGACACAGGTTGTAAAATACGTATTGGAGAAATAGCGATTACTACCTCAGAAGCTCTTGTAAGTGCTGGAAGAATACCTCATTATGCGAAGGTAAAATTAAAGAATGCGGTCTGCTGGCGTGAGGCCTACGGGGACCCCGCTAGAGGTTCCTGCCTCCAAGGTTACTGCATCCAAGGTTACTGCCTCCGAGGTTACTGCCTCCAAGGTTACTGCCTCAGGAGTCTCAATGAAACACTCCACACGGCCGCTGGAAAATCTGGGGCAAGGACTTCGGTCTTCAGGTATTCGGTCTCAAAATCTCCCTCAAGCATTGCCTAGTTGAGGCGTGGCCGACCAGAATGTTTCCAGAGAAGAAAGAGAAGAATATTGTACACGGTCCGCCCAGGTGGACCACAATCTGTCATACCGCTCCGCTGGAGTCCGATGATTCAGGCCTCAAGAACAGGCGCCTGATCGGGGCAAAGAAGACGTGTTCCGCTGCCTCAGTACTCAACGAGACTGTCCATACGTAACGATATCCTCTCAATTCGAGTCTCTACCAGTAACTTCTCGCCACATTGCATTGGCAAAGCCTGCCGTTTCCGGCGAGAGTTACATTCGTGATCATGCAGCCATTGCCATTGAGCAGCGCTGTTCAAGTTGTTCGACACCAAAGGAGGGTGTGCCAGAATGGAGGCGCCGCATGAGAACACGGCGTGCAGTCGGCTGCGGATCGAACTCCGCACAAAGCGCGAACAGTCGGCTTCCTACATGCCTGCAGTCTTGCTTTCAAGTTCTTAATATGTGATAGCCGTCAGCACAGAAGAAATTAAGAAAATACCAGTCGTCGTCGGGTCTCTCCCTTTTCAAATTTACCGGTAACGACCTTCCGTATTGGGCTTAACGAGGTACTGGATGTCGCGCATCTCACGTCAAAATATCTCAATCACGTGAGATGGACATCAAGTTGAGGTACATGCCATCCTCATTTCGACTTCACTTCGATGAAATCCGCATTTCTGAGAACAAATTCGGATGGAGAGAACCGCAATAATCTACTCTAGTAGTGGTATCATTTCATAACAATGTACAGCGTCGACGACCCAACAACCTCACTTCGACACTCCTTCGATGTATATGCCCGTGAGAACAGGGCCCGCGTATTTACGGATGCCGTGGGCAAACCACCAGATCGAAGCCAGAAGCAATACTCCGACCAGAATGACGCTGTTGTAGTTCATCAATGAAGGGTCACCAATGACAGGCATACCGTATGCTGTGAGTGACGTTAGCACAAGTCAGAAGCATCAACACCAGTCGGTCGGACTTACGGAAGCAGTAAAAGATGTCGAAGAAGATGATGGCAACGCACGTGATGCCGTTGATCGCATATCCCCATTTACCCATCCAGAAAGGTCCAGGCGGAACATTCTTCCTGCCCGTCAACATGTGTGGCAAGATGGCAAGAAGATAACTCAGACTGGTCAAGACAATGAAGGATCCGACCAAGTCGTTGAACGCCGTCTTCGAGCCGAGAGCGATGGCACCAAACGCCGAGCAGAGTACAGCGCAGAAGATTGTCGCCTCCACCGGGCAGGACAGAGTCTCGTTAACACGACCGAAAGTGCCGGCGAATGGGATAGCATTGTCGCGACCGAGTGCCCACCAGATGCGACCGACGGTAAGAAATGTTCCGACAACACAGATCATGATCGAAAGGAAGACGATGAACAGCAGACCGAAGGTGCCGGCTTTGTTTCCGGTCGCTTGAGAGTATACTGCCGCGAGCGGAAATGAGCCTGGCCAGGCGAGAACAGCATCGAGGTCGGTGATGGCGTACAAGATGGCGATGGCATAGAGGAACGCAGCTGGAAGCTGTTAGCACATGCGCGCCTGTGTCCGAACTCTGTAGACTTACTGATCGTTCCCAAGATGATTTGCGCAGCAATAGCTTTTGGCAGGTCTTTGCGTGGATTTGGCAGCTCCTCGGCCATGTGCGAAACTGCATCACAGGTCCCGATGGTAAAGGCACCGTTCAACACTCCGGTAAGAAACGCGACACCACCACTCCATCCGGTCTGATTGTCCCATGCTCTCCACACAAAGTCCGATGTGGCATGCTGAGCAGGCATTGCTGCAACAACAATGATTGTGACCAGGCCTCCAACGACAATGAGCATCAGCCCAACCTGTTGCATTACCGGGATCAAACGGTTGGCGAAGATGCAGGTGCCGGCACCAAACCATGTTATGAGGAGAAACGCGACATAGGTGTGCCATGCCTCCGGGACGAACTCTGGATGCCAGAGGGCGTAGAACTGTACGCAGATGTTTGCTGGGATACTGACGATCGAAGCCAAGTCGAAAATCCAGCCGAAAAAGTTGAGCCAGCCCGTAAAGAACCCAACAGTACGTCCCCACTTTGCACCAGGCGTTATAGAAGCCCAGTGGTAGACACCTCCTGCTGATGGAATGGCCGAAGCAAGCTCAGCAATGCTTGCAGCGACGAAGCCGTAGTATATACAGGCCACGAGAAGCTCGTAAAGCACACCAGGAGGACCACCGTTTACTGGACTGGGTTAGACATAAACTCCGGTCCATCGTCAATCTATCCTGGACGACTTACGGATCGAGATGGTCAGCGAGCCTCCAAGAGCGACCCAAGCGTTGTCGATGGTAAGTGCAAGACCGCAAATGCTCAAAAGACCATAGTGTCTGTTCAATTGATCGCGATGTCCGGAAGCATTCACCACTTGTCCTTCTTTTGTCACAATCGTTGTCTTTCCGTCGGCAGCGTAAGATGCACTCCGTGGGACAACAGCCTCGTCGTCCAGACTTTGACGCTTCTTCTCCCGATCGTACATGGTCGACGACATTTTGGAATGCACAAAATTGAGAAAAAATCAAGACGAGCAGTATGCAGCAGTCACAGCAGAACAGCTAACGAATCATTCATATACATCAGACATCACTGTTCTGCGCGACCACCAACTAGGCCAGGGCAATTTGAATTCGAGAACAAAAGCCAATTGGATCCACCCACAATCGCAGCGATATGCACGATTAGAACCGCCACGCGGGAATGATAGGTAGAACAGCCAATCAAGACCATCTATGCGAGGTTGAGCCAGGCTCGAGCTGAGTAGGATCCCTTATCGCCGACTCGACAGATTCCTTATCAGGTTACTGTCATCTGAAAATTAATCCTTGTACACAGGTACCTTTGGAATCTCACAAGATCGGGACAACGAGGAGCGTCATGATTCCAACAGCCGAGGACATGTACCAACAACGAGGCCGCACATACTCTACCAAATAATCTTTGACAGTATGGTCGAGTTGTCAGTGTCAAGTCTAGCCTGCAGTCCACGAAGATTGGTGGACGCCTATATTTGTCTTGGCGCGCTAGTGAAGTACAGACCCTGAAGAACCTCCACAACCCTCGGCCGCCTATCTTTCTCTATTCGCGTTTTTACTCATCTACTATTGTTGTTGAACCGTTACGATTGTCAAAGCGTGCCAGCAATTGCCGGTCACGCTGCCCGTGTGTTCGACAGCAGCAAAAGCCATGACCTCTGTTCACGTCAAGTACACTCGGTCCACCACCAAAGGAACCATCTCCGGAATATATTCGCGGCATGCACCATAATGCGAAACACTCAACCGGGCCTGCAGGTTGGGCCCGGCCTCTATCTCTGGGGTACATCACCACCAGTCGCAGATCACGCAAGAACGTAAGCGTTAGTCAAGATGGTGAATAACCTTGATAGCTGATCTGAAAGTACTTCTTTGTACCTCGATTGTGATCGATCATTACCCACGACCATGACACACGCGCTAAACTCTCTCGGCTGCTTGACTTTTGTGTGCTATCTTCGAGTTGGTATCACTAACTCGATTACCTGACGGCCTTGTATCCGATCCGACATATGATGCGACCAATCGATTGCAAGATGCTCGCATATCGGCGGTGTAATACAAGAAGTCGACAGCATGCAGGTAAAAAATCCATTGGCTATTGGTCGTCCAAATGCTCCCACCGGTAATAGCAGTGGAGGTCTTTTCCACCTACCAGATTTTATTGTCTTCTCTTCTTTTCATATTCACTATTGCTATCAACCAGACTCTGAAGTCCTCTGCAGCCTGTCCAGCTCATTCTCGAACCACCCATCATGGAGAGCAGACAAGACAGCGTGCCCAGCGCACAATCATGGGTCCCTGGTTTCCTTCGATCATCGCAGGACAAAAAGACCACTGGACCCGATGGACGAGCCGACGAGCGGACATCTTTGCTTCCTAAGCCGACTGATGAATCACCTCAAGAAGGTGATGTCTACGAACTTGAGGATGGAGATCGCAGCCAGTTCCAGCTTATCCTAGCCGAGTTCTGGATCTTACTCAAAGGATCCATTCCGGTGATTCTTGCATATACCCTCCAGAACTCTCTGCAAACAATCTCGGTGCTGGTCGTCGGCAGACTTTCGCCAGAAGCGTTGGCGACGGCAGCCTTCTCTTACATGTTTGCAATGGCCTCGGCGTGGTTGATCGCTCTTGGAGGAACCACTGCTATTGACACATTAGCAAGTGCCAGTTTCACAGGAAGCAAGAACAAACACGATCTGGGTATCATTCTGCAGAGGAGCTTCATCGTCTTGGGTCTTCTGTACGTTCCGGTCGCGATTCTGTGGCTCTTTTCTGAGCCGGTCTTCCTTGCTCTGGGACAGGAAGATTACATCGCAAGAGATTCGAGCAGATTTCTGAGCGTCTTGATACCTGGTGGATTGGGCTACATCTACTTTGAGTGCATGAAAAAGTACCTGCAAGCACAAGGTAAGCACGAAACTGTTCTCCGGTCTAAGAGCTACACTGACAATCTACCAGAAATTATGCGACCTGGCACTTACGTCCTTCTCATCACCTCACCTTTGAATGCAGGACTGAACTATCTCTTCGTTTACACCTTTAAGATGGGTCTTCTCGGCGCACCTCTCGCGACCGGCATCAGCTACTGGCTTTCGTTCATCCTTCTTCTCCTCTACGTCCGCTTCGTAGCAGGCTCGGAGTGCTGGGGAGGCTGGTCAAGACGCTGCCTCGACAACAGTTGGATGTTTACCAAGCTCGCCATTCTCGGTGTCATTCACGTCGGCACCGAATGGTGGGCGTTTGAGATCGTGGCTCTTGCAGCTGGCAGACTCGGCACGATTCCACTCGCGGCGCAGAGTGTCATCATGACTAGCGATCAAGTCATGAACACGATCCCATTCGGTGTCGGTGTCGCTACCAGCGCAAGAGTAGGAAACATGCTCGGTGCTCGCAACGCAAAAGGCGCCGCTCGCTCTGCCAATACTGCTGCGATCTTGTCTATGGTTCTCGGCACCCTCGTGCTGGCCATACTCATGGCTGTCAGGAACTCATTTGCCAAGATCTTCAACGACGATGTCGAAGTTGTCAAGCTCACCGCTCAGGTCCTGCCGTATGTCGCTCTTTTCCAGATCGCTGATGGTCTGAACGGATCTTGCGGTGGTGCGTTGCGTGGAATGGGAAGACAGCACATCGGCGCTGCGGTCAACATTGTCAGCTACTACTGCGGCGCCCTGCCGCTAGGCATCTGGTTGGCTTTCAATGGCTGGGGTCTATCCGGTCTTTGGGTCGGTCAGTGCATAGCATTGTACTTGGTTGGAATCGCAGAATGGATTATTGTCGCTTGGAGTAACTGGAACAAGCAGGTTCAGAACGCATTCGATCGGATGGACACTGGCGAGCGTGTCGAGGTCGCGGAGGCTGTTGGAGTCCTGGAGGGTGAGTAGTATGGATATGCAGAGGATAGCAATAGGTATACCGGTTATAAGACCAGTATTCGCATTACGATACAGAAATTACAATCAGATCTCCTAAGCACCTTACCACTTGGTCAGCCGCGGATCCGTGATAAATTATCTTCTGCCTCGTTCGGCCTATTGTCAAGAACGTGCTTGCCCACGCCCAGACCGACAGATAGAGTTCAAGCCGGCTAGGAATCCCAAAGTCAGATTCCGACGTCACCCCGCGGTGGGGACTTCAGTACCTGCAGGATTCGGTTCCTTATCAGAGACACCAACCATCGACAGTCATCGGCCGCCCAACACTCATCCGGGCCTGTCTGATTCACCATCCTGACACACCGCCGACGGCCATGATCAATCTCATCGCCCTGACAGTAGATGACCCTGCACGAGCCGATACGCGGGGGATGCTGCATGTACCCCCACCTGCCCAAAAGGGCCAAACACTGGTTCGCCGGTCTCCAGCCTCAGCTCTCGAATCCTCTGAAACCATCTCGACTGATAGGCTGCCCGACGGCCTCACCTTGCATCGCCCACATAGATTGCCATGCCGGCGCCATGTGTCAGAGCTGCATATCGCCGTCATTACACATCAAATCAATAGATCGACTGGGGAAAGCTCTCTACACTCAATCACCGGCCCAACTAGTTGTAGCTCACTGACAAGCAGCTGTTAGGTAAACAGACGCGGGCAACTTTTTTCTGGCCCCGCGGTAGTGGGTAGGTGTACGAAACGATCATTCCATCATCGCTTTCTGGTTTCCTTTTCAGCTGCTCATCCCTCCTCTTCTTTCTCTTTTTGTTCGTCCCATCTACCACAATCAATTCACACAAGATGTTCAGACTCGTTACTGCGGTTGCTGCGTTGGCGGCTACCGTCTCTGCTCACGGAGACCACGAACATGACCAGGCGCCAATTGCTGGCCCTCACCAGGGTCTTTGGTACAACTCTCTGCCAGGTGATGGTGGAAAGCAGGCCGATTCCATCTTCTCTGGTATCTCCACCTTTGGTCGTCTAGACTACCACCCTTGCCTCGCCAGCGACGCCGTCAAGTACGACATTGCCTTCATTGGTAAGCACATCATTCCATGAGCCTCTACTGCAGATATTAACACCCATTAGGTGCCCCATTCGACACTGGCACTTCCTACCGCCCAGGTGCCCGCTTCGGTCCAAACGGTATCAGACAAGGTTCTCGCCGTCTCAACCTCTAGTATGTAAAAGATCACAAGCTGATGCTTGCGCGAAACAAAGGCTCACGCAAGGTCCGATTTAGCGGAGGATACAATGTCCCTCTCGCTGCCAACCCATTCAACAGCTGGGCCAAGGTCATTGACTGTGGTGACATTCCAGTTACCTCGTAAGTCTACCGCTTTACCACTCCGCCCTCCCACCTGACATACCCAGCTACGACAACGCCTTCGCCATCAAGCAGATCGAAGAAGGCCACAACAGCATCCTCATGCGCGAGCCAGCCACCAACGCCCTGACTCCTGGCCCTTCGACCAAGGGCAAGACCCTCCCCCGTGTCATCACCCTCGGCGGTGACCACACCATCACACTCCCTCTCCTCCGCAGCATGAACAAAGCCTACGGCCCAATCACCGTAATCCACTTCGACTCCCACCTCGACACCTGGCGACCAAAGGTCTTCGGCGGCGCACCCTCCGAGCAAGCCAGCATCAACCACGGAACCTACTTCTACCACGCCGCACAAGAGGGTCTGATGCGCAACGACACCAACATCCACGCCGGAATCCGCACTACCCTGTCCGGCCTCTCCGACTACGAGAACGACGGCTACTGCGGCTTCGAGATTGTCGAGGCCCGTGAGATCGACAAGATCGGCACCGCCGGTATCATCAAGAAAATCCACGAGCGCGTCGGACACAAGAACCCTGTCTACCTCTCTATCGACATCGATACCCTTGACCCTGCGTTTGCGCCTGCGACCGGTACCCCGGAGACTGGTGGTTGGTCTACTAGGGAACTCAGGACTATCATTCGTGGTCTTGAGGGTATTAACCTTGTTGCTGCGGATATTGTCGAGGTTGCTCCGGCTTATGACACCAATGCTGAGTTGACTACCATGGCGGCTGCGGATACGCTTTACGAGGTCATGACGCTTATGGTCAAGAACGGTCCATTGTCGGGTATGGGCAACGGTTTGGTTGAGGGTAGGAAGGAGATCTAAGAGGTTGATGTTGTTGATACAGTTGTTGAGCGGGGCGTTGGGTGGTGGTTGATGGACCAGTGCTTCCAGAAACGCGTTGAATGATAGGATGGGTTGGTACGGTGCATAGCATTGGAAAGACAGCCACGGAGCAGTCAGCACAGATAGCGGCAACTATGTATGAGAGAACTCATGAAAACGCTTGCATTGGTATCGCCGATAGTGGAACGTCTGCTTCTGACCACCGTGAGTTTGAACCATCCTCTTTCGTGCACCCGTAAGGGAAGGAAACAGTGTGAGAGATACTAGTTAGGAGAGAGCATAGTAATGCGTGGTAGGTGTTAATAGAGATATGTGTAGAAACGTATGATATGTCAGCGAGAATAAGAATAGTGAAGACAGTCAACAAGAGAAATGCAGAAGGCGGCATAGCGGACGACAATGAAGTCTGTGGTATCATGGCATGCTTCATGCAGAGCTGGCGATAGGGAGGAAAGTGAACAGTACTGATAACCTGGACGAACAGCGAGGGCGGATGGCGGCGAGGCTGATGTTGGTGTCGGCAAACGCAGCAGGACCACTACCGCCAAGTCATGAACACTTTCTACCGCTGGGGTTCGCTTTGACTTCGCGATATGAAGTAGAGGAAGATGACATAGCAGAACATAATCCTGATATCGGCGCAGCAACCTTTGCTTGCGAGGTAGGATGTAGGGCCACTTCTCCAAGCGAAAACGAGCGCATGAGACACTATTTGGCCTGTCGAATAGACGAGCTCCGATATAGCGACGGTCCCAGGTCAGCCTTAGCGCATTGTGTCTACAACATTGAAGGTCGAGGCCCACGAGAGCTAATCTGTTGTGATCACGCGCGCTTCAAGGACATAAAACAGATGTTAGGCCATTATAAGGCAGTACATAGGCTTCCATTATATGATAGGCAAAGTACGTTAAAATGTGTTTAATGTCGGTTACGGTTCGAGAGCAAGTTGTTGTTTCTAGAGCATATGCGGACGGCAAGCTCAGCGCAGTTCATGCTGGTCCGATTAACATAGGACCGACGACTGTCAAAATTCCATTACTACAAGCGAAGTCCGCGAATATCTCAACGATCGTTGTACCATACTGGGACTCAAGTATTACCTCAAACGAGGGCCAACAACATTACAACGCAGAAAACTATAAAGCTTGGGCAAAGCAGCTCGCGAGAGACAACGGCATTATAGCTAAAGTACAGGTAATAATGGCAAGCAATTGCCAGAGCTCGCTGGTACCCACATTCCCAAATGAAGACGAGGAGATGACGTGGAGGCCACGAGTGTCAGACAGGGAGCTGGAACGTGCGTACGTTACGGCAGAGAAGTTCACATGACATGGAAGATTGCATACAGGAGGCTGCAGCTCACGGCACACCTATCATTCCTGTTGTGGAGGACACGTTTGTAGTGTATAGTGCTTAGTTCATAGGGTTGTGCAGGCAAATGCCGCCATTCTGGTTGGTCATGCGATATCCTTTGATACATTTTAACAGAAAGTCCACGGAGGAAGAGGCAGGGGAAGAAGATGCCAACAGCGATGAGGATGGTAGCGAGCGCGAGGAGGAATATGAAGCGGAGATTGATGAGGATGCAAATGAGAGAATTGATGCTTCGAAATCTCATAGGCCAAATCGTGAGCGACCTGGCATACTAGACAAGAGGCGTCGTACTTTTGGGCCTGTTAGATCGTTATAGAGCGGTTAAGATGGAGCCACTTACCGTAGACGACGATGTAGCGGTTGGCGACGGCATGTTTGCTTCAGAGCGACGTTGCTTTCATATGCTCAAAGAGTTGTGGTAGACACGAAGTCGTGAAGCGGACCCGTCAAAGCAGGCTCGTTTCAGGCAGCCACGGTCCACATGTGCTTCGGTGAAACTTGCACTTCTCTCTCTGCGCTCAGCTCTGGAGTGGTAGTAAGCGTAAGTGAAGGTAAAGTATTCAGGATTGGTAGTGAACGGAAGTGAAGGTATAGTAATCAGGTGGTGGTTTCGTGTCCACTTACACCTCATCATGGCTTGTAATTCAATGATAGAAAGCTTCCGGAAACACTGCTCTTGCGTCGGCCATAGACGTCTTAATCCCATCCTTGGGGCATTCTGTCCATATTCGGTATTGACCTGACGACCAAGATCACCACGGCATTTCAGTTTCTTCTGCTTTGTAGTGCAAAACAGCTTCATGTGGTCTTGCAACAAGGACAAGTACGTGTCCTTCTGGGATATCTCAATGTCCTCTTGGGCTTCGGGGAGCTTACAGAGGCCGCGAAAGCAGACAGATCATGCTTATATTGACTGTGATAGTCATCTGGCTCTAGCTGTAGAGTTTGCATGGCTCTAGCGAAACGCCGCCTATGATCATTGATCAGGAAGAGAAGCTGAAATGATGAGCGGAAAGCGTATAGCATACCGGACTATTCCAGGGATGTCGTCCTCGCTATCCTCAGACTTGCTACCCACCTTACGTTTCAGATCAGTGGAGTTCGACAAAAGGACGAGGTATGCGACAGTTTGCCTAAAAAAGTCGCCTGTGGTCTGCTTTGACCA
>Ga0058702_10000040_pt1 | contig 162770 bp, 139 predicted proteins | sample AgamicOrSfe_FD_83781 | JGI IMG/M metagenome (GOLD analysis project Ga0058702, IMG submission 83781) | Agave microbial communities from Guanajuato, Mexico - Or.Sf.e | ecosystem: Host-associated > Plants > Phyllosphere > Phylloplane/Leaf | place: Guanajuato, Mexico | collected 2012-05-30
CTGTCGAGCCAACTCCTCACCAATCGCCTTTTCCTCCAGGATGGACAATCGTCATTCACTCAGAGCACGATGAAGACGAGGCCCAGAGCGACGGGTCCATGGGGAATACTGATCAAGAGCTGGGGTTGTCACGGAAGCGAAGCGTCCACAGGTTCAGAACACCCACTCTGCGCAATGATCACATCTTTATTTCGTCCATCTCAAACCCGGCCAACACCGATTTCAAAACCACCGGCTCCCCAGCGAGACAGATGGCCATGATGCTGTGGACAACCTTTTGGTGGTACTTTCATCAACCTGAGCCCGACTCACGTCTGGTAAATGCTGCAAGTAAGAGCACAGCCGAGGCAGGTAGGCCAAAGGGAGACTGGAGGGTGTACATCAATCGCGAGGGCATCTTCAAAGGAAAGCATCTCATTCAGAAGTTGGAGCGCATGGGCCTCATCTGTAACGAAGACTCGAGTGTCGGTATCAACCAGGATGAAGCTACCTCGGACAGCTGGTCACGTATGTTTGTGTCGAAGCAGCACTTTTGGCAATTGGACCCACGACTGTATCTGTTTGCCTATTCACCAGCTTTTGGTTCATCGTTCGCACCTACTCCTGCAAGTACTTCTAGACCTGGAACGCCAAAGCAATTGACCCACAATACTTCAGAAGGTGTGAATTCGCGGCCCAGCACACCTAACACTGGAACACATCACGGTCAAATTGGCACCACGGACCCTTTCAATTCCTCGTCGAATCTTCCAACATACTACCCACCACCGCCGACCCAGTATGTCTTCACAGAAAACATCCGTCATCCACTGCGACCGAAGCCACCGCGCCAGGGCGAGACTTTCTATACCCGTTTTATACCGAGCTTAGGAGAATACCTCTCGTTCAGAGTCGCCTCGCTATCTTCAAGACCGGTGCCTCACGACGGACCTATCTACAATTCGGGAAACTCTGCTCACCGAAATGAGTCGATCGGTCAGACCATGGCTGGGGATGTCGCGTCGCTGGGAATGTCGGATGTAGAGCTGCTCCACAAGTGGATGAACGATCCAAGGGTGGCCTACTCATGGGGTGAGGACGGACCCATGGAGCATCAGCAAAGATTTCTCGAGACAGGTCTGAAGAACAAGCATTCAATGCCAGTCATTGGCTGCTTCGACGGCAAGCCATTCGCCTACTTTGAGATATACTGGGTCAAAGAAGACAGACTAGGTTTCTATCTAGGTGGAAATGTCGGCGATTACGACCGTGGTGTGCATCTCTTGGTCGGCGAGCAGGAGTTTCGAGGTGGCCATCGTGTTCAGGTCTGGCTCAGTGCTCTGTGTCATTACTGCTGGTTAGCGGACTCGCGGACCGAGACTGTCATGCTTGAGCCGCGTGTAGACAACGAGAAGTGCGCCCTCCTACGTTCGTGTTTCTGCGAGTTTACTGACTGAAATTAGGCTCAAAAGATACTGCGAGTCCGTGGGCTTTTTCAAGGAGAGGGAGATCAGCTTTCCGCACAAGCAAAGCAACCTCATGAAGATCAACCGTGATGCATGGGATTCACCAGCACTGTAGTCGACAGGTTGATGACGTGCGAAAGATCATGATTATGATCCTGCATGTCGCTTCAATGTGCTCATCGAGTGGAGCCACGCGTGCAAGCCGTTGCGTGGACGCGTCGACGCGTTTGGGCGTTGAGTCGCAGCAGCACAGCCCGTCGATGGTTCCCTCGAACCCACGCCCTTGTGAAAGAGAAAGCTGTCGAAGTGCTTATATTGACGCAGACTGTTCGTGGTTATGCAAAGAGCTGGATTATTGGTACTGCCATCGTATCCTCGTCTCCTTGGAAGATGGGAAATCCGGCTTGAAGTGATCAAGCGCGGCGGGAGAGTTTCCGGCAGCGGAGTATCGATTAGACGGACGCTAATGCGCCTGCGGAGTAGCTTCACGAGCCAATCACAACAACGCCTGTCACCTCCTTCGCTCCACTTTCCTGCCACCTGAAAGTGAATTGGACTGACGAATGACTGCGGATTGCCCTTTCGCTATCGGATCGCGTCACAATATAACGACCTTGGATTCCGAAGTTCGACCTGCATTCTGCGACAAAACGGCATCAATCCTTTCCTTCATCCATAGCTTGCTTGTGACGGAAATTCGAGCCAATTCCGCAGCAGGCAGCAATCAGCCCGCCGACCGACGCATGTGCAACCCGCATGCGCAAACTCTCCGATCACGTTCACCTTGCAGAACCTGATAGCACTTTCTGCATTCAAGTATCTTCTACCTCCGAACCTCACCTTCACCAACCCTGCATCGCGCATATTTTAGATCCTTATCAACGGAAAATTCACCGATTACCCGCACCTCTAACCGCCCAGAGCTGTAACCGCGCGGGACGATATCAAAGCATGAGCACGAACCCAAACTACAACGTTTGGGATACACAACCATCATTGACCGCTTCGATGGAGGATTTCGAATCGCATGGCTTGTCACGTCAACTGTCGAGGAATCAGTCGCGCTCTCACCTCCAATTTCGCAGCCCAGCAGCCTCGGAATACAGCGATGTTACGGATATGCACGGTCGAGATTCATGGTCGCCGCCCGCCTGGCGCAAAGCCGGCAGCGGTTGGTTCAAGCATCACCAAGGCCTGGCTTCACCCATGAGGAGTCGCGAAGGAACTCCAGAAAAGGACGATGATGTTGTACGACGTGGCAATTACGAAGATCTTACCACTGCCGCCGAAATACCACTACCTGGAAGTCCGATCAAAGGGCGTAGTGTCAGCAGAAGTACTAGTCCAGCAAAGACGCTCGCGACACCAGAAGCAGAGATGAAGCCAGCGCCGACGCGAAGGAGCAGACGGCAAGAAACTCCAGAGACAAGGTCTGAGTCACCGAATAACTGTAGGTCATACGTCTTGCCTCAAGTCACAATCTCATTCACTAATGCCTTCAGACATTCGTTTCTCAGTACGAGCCGATGTACAACACCGAACGCAACCGATAGAAGAAGCAGTCTTGTACTTCCGACGCGGATATAAAAGAGTCACCCAATCACGATTCAACCTAGTTGTTTCTCTCCTTGTCAGCTTCTTGTCCATCGCATTCTTCAGAGTCCTAATCCAGGACCCCGTCACAGGCCCTACACCGGATCTCGTCAAAGTGGCTGGACTTGCCAAATCCTTCGAGCCTTTGATGTACTACAGCGAAAATGGTCATGGCCAGGTAGTCCGTTTGGGTGAAACAGGCGTGGCAGTCTGGGATCTAGGCGAAAGTGTTCGCTACACAAACATGACATCTGGACCGATCATCGTCCAGGAGCTGGACGAGCTGTCGGAATCGCTGAAGACACTCGCTCTTGAGCTCACCAGATTCTTCGCAAGCATTGACGGAGACATTGACAGCATCTTGATCGTCATGGAATGGGCACAACGCGAGCTGACAAAGGTCAACACCATCCAACAGACACAACTTTCGCTGGCCTTTTCTAACCTCCACCTTATATTGAGCAAGGTTGGTGTTCTGGAGAACCCTTGGACGGGCGCACAAACCCAGGTCGGTCGACTGGTGCAGGATCTCTTCGGACAGACCACGCCTCAGATGACAAGGTCCACCCTCCAGCGGACGTTCATGGACTTTCTCAGTGTCATGGAAGAAAGCATCGACAATGAACTTAGCGCCTCCATGAGTCTTTTCGCCCATTTCGAGGCCATCGACCGACAATTCTTGAACCTCCAGCGAACTGTCATGCGCGAAACAGACGCCCAAGAGCGAGAAGAAAGCGAAGTGCTCGCATCACTCTGGTCTCGTCTTGTCGGTGCAAACGCATCTCGGCTTAGGAAGTTCGAGAAGAACAAGTCGCTCCTCGCGTCTCTTCGTGAGCGGACAGTACAGAACAAGCACGTCCTAGTAGATCACAATGGTCGACTACTACAGCTTCGCAGCAATCTAGAAATCCTGAGGAAAAAGCTCGTCAGTCCACTTGTACGGAGCAACGACTCCAGTACCCTCACCGTCGACGAGCAGATCAAGGGTCTTGAGGGTACATATCTGAGTCTCAGGGCAACTCGCGAGGCTCAAAAGGCGAGACTGTACGAGCTCATCCACGAGGGCAGTGCCGGTACGCGGCGGGTGACTATCACAAGGGGTGATGGCTATGGCATAGAAGACAGGTGATTGTTTGGATTGGCACGTGTGGCGGTGTCAAACCATGTGACCTAAGCACCTGAACAAGCTCTTGGCTACACCGGGTCTTGATGGACTTTCCTCCTTTCCTCCTTCGACATACACAGCACGGCAGGTCAATACACACCTAGGAATAGAGCATTGGTACAAGCGGACATGGTGATGGATCATGATATGATGCACTTGGTGGAGTTATCACTGGTGCGAGGTTCAGGCTTCTTGTACTTGATATAGGGTCAACAATACATGCGACACAGTTTGACGTTCTTTCGATCTCTACCACTCAAGATATTCCTTGCCAACCTCGACTTAATGGTCTCTTCTCTTCCTGAGGCCTTGGTGACATTCGCCAAGGCCACCACAGATTGAATTCATGAAGATCTGGGGCGCCAAGCGTGGCTGTGCGAGCTCAAAGCCAATGACGCAGTGCTGTACCTGACAGAAATCCAACATCGCATGGCTGTTTCCAAGCTTGAGACGGAGGAGCCATACGAAGCTGTTTCAACCTTGTGCATCCTCTCCTACCATTGTTCAATTGAGCAAAGCCACACTCTGCTGTACGTCCAGCGCTAGATACAGGCGCATAAAACAAATCGCTCACCAAGACCTTGGCTGTTAAAGAACAGCGTTTCCGCAGACGGTAGTATCGGCCGCTCCTTCACCTGTCAGACTGTGTCGATTCGAAGACTATTTAGCGACGACCGCTTTTTGTTCAAGAATCTTCCACCATGCCTAGTGAGTACCGACAATTGATCTGTATGGTGTAGCATTCATTAACACTGTTACCTACAGAATCTTCCCACTACAAGTCCCAGTTCAACAAGCTTGGGCGACCAAGACCAAGCACGCAAGCAGGTATGCGCGATGCTGCAGACGCCGACGACAATACCGACGAGCGCACCCCTATTCTTGAGTCTGCCCGCTCACGATTGGGCAACCTCGCCAGCTCGACTGGTGCTTCCGGCGGCGGAAAGCCATTATACCAGGATGAAAGAGCTTGGGTGAGATACCCAATGGCAGTTTTGCACACGACATGGCAGGTCCTCGCTAGCAACTACGTCAACGTGCTCTTGGTGTTTGTCCCTGTCGGTATCGTCCTGGGTGCGCTGGACATCGACCCTACCGCCATCTTCATCGTCAACTTCTTGGCCATCGTCCCTCTGGCCGCGCTTCTCAGTTTCGCGACGGAAGAGCTCAGTGTAAAGCTGGGTCAAACTATCGGAGGTCTCTTGAACGCGACCTTTGGAAATGCTGTCGAGTTGATTGTCTCTATTGTTGCGCTTCAAAAGGGTGAGATCCGTATCGTACAGTCCAGCATGCTCGGTAGCATTCTCTCCAACATCTTGCTCGTCCTCGGATGCTGCTTCATCTCAGGCGGATACAACCGCCTAGAACAGACGTTCAATTCTACTGTGGCTTCGACCATGTCGTCTCTCATGGCTGTCGCTTCCGCCTCTCTGATCATTCCGGCCACTCTTTATGCCGTCCTTGCGAGATCCGAAGCCAGCTCGGACGAGAACATCCTCATTCTTTCTCATGGCACCTCGATCATTCTTCTGATCTTGTACTGCCTATACTTGTTCTTCCAGCTCAAGACCCACGCCAGCTTCTTCGACGAGGAGTCTCAAGACGGAGAGGAGCCAAAAGAGCCAGAGGTCTTGACTCCCATCCCTGCAGCGATTGCTCTTATCATCATCACCATCTGTGTCGCAGTCTGCGCCGAGTACCTGGTCGGCAGCATCGACGCAATCGTCCAATCCGCCCACATCAGCAAGACCTTTGTCGGACTGATCCTGCTCCCAATCGTTGGAAATGCAGCCGAGCACGTTACGGCCTGTGTTGTCGCCTACAAGAACAAGATGGATCTTGCCATCGGTGTCGCCATTGGCTCATCCATGCAGATCGCCCTCTTTGTCACTCCATTCCTGGTCATTCTCGGCTGGATCATTGGTCAACCAATGACTCTTCACTTCCAGCTCTTCGAAACTGTCGTCTTCTTCCTCTCTGTCTTGGTTGTTAACTACTTGATCCAGGACGGAAAAAGCAACTACCTCGAGGGTGCCATGTGTCTGGGAACTTATATCATCATTGCCTTGGCGTTTTACGTCTACCCTGATGATGCCGGAGACCCGACCGTTCAGCCACCTTTCTGATTCCCAGTCTCAACAGTTCTTTGTACCTATGTTCGGATTTTCCAGTTGTCGATTGGCATTCTCCATACATCTAGGAGCTTTACAACAGGCACTTACGTCGGTTCACTTTCATGTATATTAGCTTATCAATCGAAACTTTCAGATCGAACTTGTTATTATCTAGTTTAAAATAAGACTAAAATAAATGTTCGTCCGGCGCATCTTGTTTGGCAGGCTGAACCATCACGTGCTCATGTTTGGCCTAGCTTCCCGGGTCTGTTGGAGAAGACCACCAAAGCGCAACGTCATTGGCTATACCCCAAGAGCTTCATCGGTCGACCACACCCGTCCATCTCTCCTCCTCCACTGCACGACTGCACGGTAGCAGTCCACCGCGAACATGCCATCCTACCACGAAACCTCTGCCAAAAACGACAACATCAAGCGCGGACATGCAACACAGCCCAACAACCTAGGCACAGGCCTATTCATCGGCCTGCGCTTCGCCGACATCCCCCTTCAATACATGATCCTCAGCCGCAACCTAGGCTCGTCACTGATCGCAAAGACCGGCGCGCGCGCCCTGCCCCACGGCCCCGCGCTCATCACCAACACGCTCCTCGACCGCCTGCAACTGTCGCCCTACCGCCTGATCCTGCTCTCCATGGCAGCCGGCAGCGCCCTCAAGCAGAACTACTGGATCGCAGCCATCAGCAACGAGGAGATGCCCGCCGGCAGCGCGGTCATGGTGTCGGCCTTCAACACCATCTTCAACGGTCTCAACTCGCTGTTCTTCATCACGGACGTCACGTCCGCGTCCGCCAACGGCGAGCACTTCCCGCAAACGCCGCTGCTGGTCGGCGCGGCCCTGTACGTGACTGGTCTCCTCGCGGAAACTGTCTCTGAGCAGCAGCGCAAGAGCTTCAAGAGTAAGAGCCAGAATAAGGGCAAGGTGTATCAGGGCGGTTTGTTTGGGCTGGCGAGACATATCAACTATGCTGGTTATATCATGTGGAGGACGGGCTATGCGCTCGCTGCTGGTGGGTGGAGTTGGGCTGCGTTTCAGGCGGTGTTCTTCGCGTATGACTTCACGCAGAGGGGCATCCCAGTGTTGCAGCATTATTGCGAGGAGAGGTATGGTGAGCAGTATGAGGAGTATAAGCGCAGTACGCCTTATAAGCTCCTGCCCTATATCTACTAGCTTGATATTACGCCAATGTCGTTTATTTACTTCTCTTGTAGATCTTCTTCAAGAACGCTTCAAATACCTCCTTTTTCAATCCCTCGCTCTCGTCCACTTGATCGATCATCTGTCTGATCTCACCCACTATCCGCTCCTCGTACTCTTGATACACCTTCTCCAATTCTAACTCATTGAACAGCTCTTTCACCTTGGCCTCCTTGACCTTGTCTTTCCTGCCGTAATTCTCCTCCAACACAGCTCTCTGCTCCTTGTTCGCCTTCTTTAGCGCCTGGTTGACCAACCAACTGCACTTGTTGTCCTGAATATCCGTTCCGATCTTACCCAGCGTCTCCGGATCGGCAAAGTTGTCGAGGTAGTCGTCCTGCACCTGGAAGTACTCGCCCATGGCGATGAGGATCTTCTCCGACTGCTTGAGGTTCTTCTCGGTCGCGAGGTCGGCGTAGTACAGCGCCAGCGCAACGGGGATGTAGAACGAGTAGAACGCCGTCTTGTAGATGACGATGAAAGTGTACTTCTCCAGCGAGAAGTTGTCGAGGTCGACGTGGTCCTCGGGCGCCGTCAGCAGGTCGCATTGCTGGCCCATCTCCGTCTGGAAGGTGACTTCGTGGAACAGCTCCATGAGATCGACGTAGTGCTTCGATTGGCGGAAGTATTTTTTCAACAGGATGTAGATGGATGTCTCGAGCATAAAGGCGTCGTTGATTGCGATCATGCCTACCTTCGGCATCAGGTACCAGCACGGCGCACCGCGCCTGGTCTTGCTGCTGTCCATGATGTCGTCGGAGACGAGGAAGAAGGCTTGCAGCAGCTCGATCATCCAGCCCAGTGTTGCTGACTTGAAGAACTCTTCTTTCGAGAGCTCGCGGCCAAGGAGGAGGGATGTCGTGTCCACTACTGACATGCCGCGGTTGTATTTACCGCCCATTGAGTTGTGCTCGAGGGACTTTCGTGGTCAGTGACTGTCTGGTTACAAGGATGAAAAAGGATGGATTTTTTCATACCTGCTTGTACCATTTCAGTGCTTGCTCTGGGAGGTTGGACTGCTTGCAGTTCGCGACCAAGTCGTCGACCAATTGAGGAAAGACATCCTCGAACTCCTTGCGAGTGACTGGCATTGCGTGCAATTGACGATGCAGTGTGACGAGGCGCTTCTTGTTGTTGACAGATACTACGTCGTGAGAGATTAGAAACTAGTGCTTTATTATCGCAAGGGTAGAGCAAAGGTCGAGACAAGTGTTGTCGGTATGGTAAATAATCATCGGCCCACTTTCCTAAGCTTGGAATCGGAGCGGACCCTGGATGTGGTTGAATGCAGGTCCCTCGATTTGACGCCAATTCCCGCCGCGAGGCACGCGACGCGTCGCATCTGATATTCTAGGCAGTTACATCAACCATCTTGACACTGGGTCGGATGCCATCTTCTTGAACTTTGGAGCAAGGTGACTCCCTGACTGTCCACGAGTCGATCTATCTGAGCCGGTCAAGTCGCGACAAGTCATGTGGAGCTCGAGGTCATCACAAGATGTGGATTGTGTGAAATGGACGTGTCTTCAGTACCATTGCACGACTTGATGCTGTCCAGGAGCCAGAGCCATCGATGAGAATATGTCCGGTAAGAAGGTCAAGTTCTTCACAGGAGCACCTAAGTCTTCAAATCTCAACTGGCAAGAGGATCAGCTCCTGAAGTCTTTCACCTCAGTTTTTCAAGTCTATCTTGGTCTCAGCACCGAACCTGCTCCCACTCACATACCCTCCTCGCTTTCTGCACCGGTGGCCAATTGGCGCATACTCCCAGGCGGAGCATACCCTTTCTACGCAACTCCGGTCGTTGAAGAAGTGCCCTGTGAAGAATATCATTCACCCTTCCGAGACAACCACCACGACTTCTTGAGCCATTCCTTTGCGGTGCTGAACGACCTGAAGTCATCGCAGATTGAGCCGAATGATGACACCGTCGATGGAGAGGAGGTCACCTTTCTTACGACGAACTCTTTCATGACAGAAAGCCCCATCTCCGAGTCTGGATTCTCTTCTTTCGACAGCACCGCGATTAGGACGCAAGGGAAACAGCTGATGACTGTCAGTGGTCCAATCGCCAGCATCAAGTCCCTACCAAGAGCCGCTCAACTCATCGCACTACGTCCGCAAACAATTACTCGAAATCTGATCGTCGGTGTCATCGCCATAGCTCCAGCAAAGACTGTCACTGTCCGTCGTGGTAACTACGAGATGGATGTCGTCGAAATGACAGTAGGCGACGAGACGAAAGCCGGCTTCACTATCTCGACTTGGCTATCACCAGAGACATCCAACCAATCAGGCGTCATTCGAGACATGAGACGCGCCTTGCAGCGACTGAAGACAGGCGACGTGGTCGCAATCGAGCGTTTGGCACTGAGCGTCTTCCGCGACCAAGTTTTTGGGCAATCGCTGAATTGGAGGACCACCAAGAACGTCACGAGGTTCAGCGTCGTGGACAGGGACGCGATCGAGCAAGCTCGCGCGGCAAGCGCAAGTCAAGCAGTAGCCTCCAGTATAGTCGACAAAGTGCAACAAGTCAGAGACTGGGTGGACTCGTTCATTGGGCCGAGCAAGAAGAGGCGGCTCGAAGACGACGACATGAGGGAAGGAAGGAAAGTTGTGAGAGTCACGGAGCTCGAAGAAGAATATTTACCACCTGATACCCAGTGATGAATTCATCAACGTAATCGCTGAGATCCGTTATGGATCTATTGTCCTGATATCTAGCCACACGGGTGACAAAATAAGTTTCACACCATAATAGGCAAAGGTCAACTTGACTATACATTCAATGCCTAAAAAATGCAAAGGTATTAATAAATCGATGATAAGATGACTAGTAATTAAATTAGATAGATACAACAGCTATACGCCAAAGAAAATAAACAGCTGATAGTATACACGGTGTCCTGGAAAGGCCCAATCTGGTGTTGTATGCGACACTTTTTTTGTCAACCGCGGGCTAGCCAATCTTGTTAGACAATATCTTTCGTAACCTGCTGCATTTGAGTCGAGCTCCGGGAGAGTCCCGACTCAGCAGTGCGCTTCCTTGACAAATCATCCTTGCTGAAACTTCTTGCGAAAGAGAAGAAGCCCTGTCTCAGGTTGAGTCCGTTCTTGCCACCGCTTTCAGTCTGGTTCGGACGTCCATCGTCCTCGCCATCATTGAACCAGTGCATCTCTCTCTTGACGAGTTTCCAGGTCTCCATACCGATGACAAAGACAACCGTGAAGCCGACAGCGACGCCCCATTCCCAACTAATACCGCTGTGCTTGAAGACATCCGTGTTGAGGACAGGGATGTAGACGGCGGGGAACACGCTGAAGAAGGCAATAACGACGGCCCAGAACAAGAACTTGTTGTCGTAGAGATCGCTAAACAGCGTGAACTTTGCCTCGGCCATGGGATTCAGTCTGAAGAGACTGCGTCTCAAGTTCTTGATCTCCCACGCCGCGAACAAAATGCTCCAAGTCAGTGCCACGAACACGGTCGCGCGCGCCCTGAAGACATTCTCGCACGTGTCGCTATACGCCCGGTTGCAGTCGAAGCCCAGGTAGCCGCCGGTCTCGTTCGATGAGGGGACATAGATGACCAGCGCGAAGGAACCGAGACAGAGGACGCCCATGAGGATACCGTAGACCATCATATCGACGACCACCTGCCAGGTGAAGACGCCCTTCTTGCCATCCCGTGGCGGGCGCAGCATCACGTTCCAGGTGGTCTTCTCCCTGCCGAGCCCAAAGGCCGGGAAACTAGACGTGATCATGTTGATCCAGAGGATCTGCAGCGGCGACAGCGGGAACACCGACTGGCCCGAGCGGTCCTGGAAGCCGAGACCACAGATCAGAACGACGACTTCCGCAACGTTGGAGAGAAGCAGGTGCAGCACGAATTTCTGGATGTTGTCGAACATGCGCCGTCCCTCCTCGATGGCCGCCACAATCGACGCAAAGTTGTCGTCCGTCAGCACGATGTCAGCCGCTCCCTTGGCCACGTCGCTGCCCGCGAGGCCCATCGCTATACCCACGTCTGCGGCGCGCAGCGAGGGCGCGTCGTTGACTCCGTCGCCCGTCATGGCGCAGAAGCGGCCGCGACGGTGCAACGCGCGAATCATGCGCGTCTTAGTGTCAGGCGCGCAGCGGGCGAGCACGAGCGGGAGCTCGGAAAGGGCGTCGATTTCGTCCTCGGATAGAGCGTCGAAGGCGCTAGCGGCCATGACGAGCGATTTGGCGGTCTCCGCGGGTAGAGTGGCGAGGTTGCGGGGGATAATGCCGACTTCCTTTGCAATGGCCGATGCGGTACTCGGGTGGTCACCTGTCAGCATGTGGACTCTGATGCCGGCCTCGGTGCATTCCCTGATTGCGTCCTTGGTCTCGAGACGAGGTGGGTCGTAGAGCCCGGCCAGGCCGAGCAGGGTCAAGTCTTGCTCGATCTCCTCGCGTGGGATGAGAGAGTGTTCGCTGATCTCGCTGTTCCAGGTTCGGCGGGCAATCGCCAGGACTCGGAGGCCTTGGTCCGCGAGCTGGGACATTTGTTCTTCGATGTTGGCCTTGATCGAGTCGTCCATGGATACGTTGTTGTCGCCAAAGCCGATCGACGTGCACAGGTCGAGGATACGCTCGACAGCGCCCTTTGTGAAGACGATGGTCTCTTGCTGGTGTTGGAAGATTGCTGACATGCGCTTGACGCTGCTGTCGAAAGGATATTCGGTGACTTGCTTCCAGCCTGCCTGTTCAAGCGTGGGTTTGCCGTAGTTGAAGCGGTGAGAGAATATTTGCAAGGCAACTTCGGTCGGATCACCTGTTGTCTGCCACTTCTTGTCGTTATCGTTGTATCGGACAGTTGCGAGGTTGCAAAGCGCTGCCGACTGCAGGAAAGCGTCAAACTCCGGTCCGACGTTGCTCATGTCAATCTCATCGCCATCACCGCCGGTGTGTTTCTCCGGATCCTCTTCACTCTTCTTGTCAGGAACATTAAATTTCAGAGCAGCGGTGCTTCGTGCGTTGTCGCGGATCTCTCCACGAGCGGACTCAGTTTCCTTGGCCTCTTTCTTCGATTTCGCAGGCGCAAGGTGAACGTTGCCCTGGGTCGGATCGTTAGCATCTTCGGAGCCAGTGACTGTGTAGATGCCAACGCCAGGCACCCAAGCTTTGCGCGTGATCATCAGACCCTGAGTCAAGGTTCCAGTCTTGTCGGAGCAGATATTGGTAATGCCACCGAGTGCTTCGAGCGCAGATAGCTGGCGGGTGACGACTTTCTTCTTTCTCATCTGCGTCATGCCGACGACAAAGGTAATTGTGAGGACTGCAATTAAGGATTCGGGGATGATAGCGATACCTGTAATCTATCAGTACGATTTAGTTGTTGGGGACATTGGATGATTTACCTGTGGAGATAGCGTAAATGACAACTTCGTTGGTGACGTTGAAATTGTTAACACCAAAGACGATGATGGCCAGGATGATGGCGCACAAAAACAACAGATATGCAAGCTTATTGAGCTTCCTCTGGAGTGGTGTGCCGGTAGTGAGTCCGAGAAATGCACCAACTGCGTCCCAGACTCTGAGTCCAAATCCCTTGACGGGCTGGAATCTGGATTCGTCGCGAGACATGGATCGGTTGGCTTTGCGATCTTTGCCGGTCATCGACTGAGCAATCTTTCCAATCTCGGTGTTCATGCCTGTGAAAACGACGATGCCTCGACCTCTGCCTTTGGTGACTGTGGAAGATGAATAGGCCATGTTGACACGGTCACCGATGGCAGTCGTCGTCTCTTCCAGTTCAGACACGTCGACCTTGCCTTCTTTGGCCACAGGTATCGCCTCGCCGGTGAGGATCTTCTCGTCGCATTCGAGATTCATGGTCTCGAACAGTCGAAGGTCGGCTGGAATGGTGTCACCGGTCTTGACCATGACGACATCACCTGGCACGACCTGGGCGGATGGAATAGTGTCAGACTCGCCATCTCGAAGCAGTGTCGCTGATGGTGAGGAGAGTGCTCGGAGAGAATCCATCTTCTTCTCTGCCGAGAATTCCTGGAAGAAACCAATGGTAATGTTAAGAATTATGACAGCTGTGATGACGCCGGCTTCAACCCAGTCCATGACTCCGTAAGAGACAGCCATGGCTAGGAGCAGTACCTGGTGCCCATTAGCTTGCGAAGAAGGGGACGTAGATACAGATGCTTACCAAGATCATGGCGTTGCTCACTTGCTTGAGCAGAACGGTGGTCCATTTGACGCCACCATCACTTTGGAGTTTGTTCTCACCATGGCTCTTCAGGAGCTCGGCTGCAGCTGCCTTAGTCAAGCCGGTCTCGGTGCTGGTATTGAGCTGTCTAACGACTTCTTCAACAGACAACTTGAAAGGGTGAGAGGTGAATTGCGTCCGAGGTACCTGGCTGTCGCCATCCTTCTGTGTCATTGCTTGTGGTAGGATAGGGAGTTGTAGAGGTCAAGGCTTATAGAGAGGGTACGAAATAAGATTTGGTGTGTTGAAAGTGTTATACAGCGAATGTGTTCAATAGGGAAGTGGATAATGATCGAGGTTCGCTTGTGTAAATAGCCTTCCATCATGGGACCTACCCAAAGTACTTATACTCGCACCGTTTCTCAATATTTACCTCAGGACGAGCACGTTATCGCATGGCCAAGGAGGTGTTGTGTGATACTGCCCTTGGCGCACGACGGTCCATGCCACATGCTTGTCGAAGGTCGAAAGGTAACCCTACACGTTCTCGATTAGTGTCAGACAAGTGTTGCCTTCTGAGGTGACTTCAGCCAATAAAAGTCATGTAGAATGCGAAGCCGGGTTCGAAGTCCTGTAAAGTAAGGAGAGGAGGAAGTGGGTCTGTTCACCAAGACAAAGTGACGTGATGCGGCTTAAAATTCGAGGAATTGCGGGGAAGTGCGGTCTTGGCTTTCCGCTGCCTAATTTGGCCGTCCGCTCCGCCCCTTGGCCACCCTCCTCCCTCTCAAGAATGCAGTGCGACAACTTGTTCGCCCCCGGAATCTACTTCAGCATACGCGTACAGACCCTTGGCAACGACAGATAAGGATTCACAACGACCGTTGCGGCCTTGGGCAAGATATACACGGAATGTTTTTGGTGCCGTTATCCGATGTTCAGTACTGGATGCCGAGATGCGTCCAGGCAGTCTAAATGCACGATGAAATCGGCTGTGACGGAAAGAGTCTGTCATGAAGGTACGAGCAGTACACGCTACTGACATGAGATCCATCACGGAGTCGGGCCCAATCACACAATGATGTGGTGATCATTTCGAGGAATAGGGATGTAAGGTACTTTATGCTTGACAAAAGTATGTACCATCGGTAGCCATGCCCCCGGCTGTTCTAGCCACCAACGCCTCGCTGAAAGTGCAAGAACAACTGAAGAAATTCATGAAGCAAACACTCGCACGTGTAGGTCCACGCTACCAGTCGCAATGACGCATCGAATACCAGAGGTCAAGTCTTCTTCTTTAGCCTTTGCTGTTCCATTTGTAGTCGCAGCGTTCCCGTCACCGTTGACTTTCGGCGTATCCTTGATTGTGTTTGGCGCCCACCTCATACATGATACGAAATGACCATGAGCGTCTTCCACGGTCTTGACTAATTTGCACTCTTGACTGAGGTCCCAGCATCTGATGGTCTTATCGTCACTGCATGACAAGAGGTACTTTCCTCCAGGATGAAAGACTAATGCTCGAATCCAGTTGTCGTGCCCGACCAAGGTTTTGATTAATGTGCCGCGGCAGTCCCATATTTTTATAAGCTTATCTCTACCCCCTGTCGCGCAGAATTCAGCACTTGATGATGACGATGGAGGCTTCTTCAGTCCAGCCAAGGAAGCCAGATTCGAATATGCCGCAGGTGGTGCAAATGTGCAGCATTCGATAACGTGCTCATGGCTGACAAAGGTCACTTTTTGGTCGCCGGACGCAGTATCCCACAGTCGAGCGGTTTGGTCATTACTGACCGAGAGCAGCCATCTTCCGTCGAAGCTGGATGCAACGTCTCTGACCCAATCAGCATGACCGCGGATTGTTTTGACGCAGTAGCCGGTAGTGACATCCCATATCCTGATGGTCTTGTCTCTGCTTGCGCTTGCGAGGAGATTTCCTGACGTTGGGGCTCCAGCAGCTCCTGATGGTATAAAGCGGACAGCAGATACACTGTGGTCGTGTCCAGGTAGAGTTCGTATGTTCTTGTACTCGTCGCTTGGGTCCCATAATTTGATGGTGAGATCGGAACTACAGCTCGCCAGTAATGTACCACCCCGGGGTCCGCCAAAATCGACGTCGAGTACGCCCTTTGTGTGGCCTTTGAGTGTGCGTTCGAGTTCTCCCAACTCCCAATCCCAGACCTTGATTGTGCTGTCTTCCGAACCCGACGCGAGAGATGAGAAGACTGGATGAAATGCGATACATGTAACAGGCTGTCTGTGCGACTGCAGGTTATGTCTTGCCGGCGATCGTGGTAGCCAGGTCGTAGGATCTTGGTTTCTCCTCGAAAGTGATGTGGGTGTCGCATTGTCCAATTCTGACTGCAGATTGGCAGCCTTTGATTCTAGGTCCATGATCTCAGGCGTGTGAGTTTTCGTATCAATGTATCCGACGGCTTGCGCTTTCTCACCTTCTTTTGTAACCGAACAATGCTCGTCCATTTCTTCTCCAGTAGACCCTCATACTTTTTTCGTGTCGCATCGTCAAAGCTATCTCCGATCTGTAATTCGTCTCTCAAGGCAGCCGCACTTTTAGGTAGGTTCGCTGCGTTCAGATATGCGATCAAAGATTTGTGCCTTTTGCGATCAGTCAATCGCGTTATGTACGAGAGAGGTAAAATGACCTACAGCTCTTCGGCTTGCCGCGAAGTGAGTAGGCTTGTCATAGCACCACAGTCTTCACCACATCACTCGGGTAGATTGATTCGAGCCAATGCGCAGCGAATGGTTTCTCTGGCTGTACTGGTCTTGGTGGCTTCCTGTAGTATATGACACTGTATCGTGCTCGAGGTTGAAATGCGGTCCGGAAGTGATACACAGACTCCGATAGAGGGTGTTGCGCAGTTGTGACGAATGAAAAGCGTGCTTAGGGAAATGCCAAATGCTAAGGTAGGAAGCGCAAAGTAGGTTAGTCGAGTATCAGCCACAGATATCTTGTCAAGGGCTCGGTTGATTCACTTCGTGTTAAGGTAGGTTGTAATTAAATTGGCTGGTTGGCTGCTCCGCAAGTGCATGCACGTCACTTCGCGAATCGCGCCTGTTTTCCGTGTCGTGTTTCGCTGTGGGGTTTCGTTTGTTGACTTTGGGACTTTTGGACCGACTCGACTTTACAGACCAACAATCTGACAACGACACCTATTCGACTTTCTTGAACTCACACCACCGAACACTCACAAAACATCAGCGGTATCTATAACGACTCTGGTTACAAACAGAAACTCGCCCGTACACAAACCCGGCACTTTGCCCACCAGCCAGGAACGACTTTGGGTCTCATTAAGCGCTGTTGACAACACACCCAGTATTTCCAATCTATCTAAAGAACTCACTTTGAAATGGCGGAGGAAGAAGACTTGAGCTCGTTGCCGCTGACCGACCGCTGGGTTCACAAGAATTGGAAAGTAAGAAAGGAGGCATATGAAGCGGCGACAAAGGAGTTCAAGTCCGCTCAAGAGACGGACTCCATAGTGAGAGACTTCGTTTCGGACTCGTCATTATGGAAAGGAGCGGCGGCAGACTCGAACGTGGCAGCTCAGCAGGAAGGTCTTGCAGCCTTGTGCGCATTCTTGGAGATCGCAGGTACACCCGGATGCACGAGGTAAGGATGCTGTGGTTATACCATGAAACATGGACCATATTGATCATGTTAGGACACGCAATCACACCATCACGCCCATTGTGGAGAAAGGTTTGACTGGTAGACCGGCGGCGAAGGCGTCGGCCTTGGAAGCACTCCTACTATACGTCGAACTCGACAAGCCAGACCCTGTAATTGAAGAACTCCTCCCTTTACTCGCAGCGAAACAACCCAAAACGATCGTCGCAACTCTCTCTGCCCTCACTTCCATCTACCACGCCTATGGATGCAAGACAGTCGAGCCAAAGCCTGTACTCAAGCTCCTCCCAAAAGTCTATGGACATGCGGATAAGAACGTCAGAGCAGAGGCACAGAACTTGACTGTGGAGATGTACAGGTGGTTGAGGGAAGCGATGAAGCCTTTGTTCTGGAACGAACTGAAGCCAGTTCAACAAACAGATCTGGAAAAGCTCTTCGAAAAGGTCAAGGATGAGCCAGCGCCGAAGCAGGAAAGACTGTTGAGATCACAACAAGCTGCGGTAGAAGCTAGGGCGGAAGCCGGAGGTGATGAGGAAGAAGAAGCAGGTGCAGATGAAGAAGAAGCAGAAATCGACCTGGAACCGGAGGTCATCGCGGTCGATGTTTTCCCAAAAATTCCGAAAGATTTGGACGAGCGAATTTCTTCTACAAAATGGAAGGACAGGAAGGATGTCCTCGACGAAATCTTCGCGGCCTGCAATTTCCCAGCAATCGAGGAAGGTCCTTTCGACAACATCATCCGAGCATGCGCAAAGAGCATGAAAGACGCCAACATTGCGGTCGTGACTATTGCCGCGAATTGTGTAGAGGCTATCGCCAAAGGTCTTCGAAACAAGTTTGCAAAATACAGAAACATCATTCTCTCACCAATGCTGGAGAGATTCAAGGAGAAGAAGCAATCGGTCACGGACGCTTTGGCAGCAGCATGTGATGCACTTTTCCTGGCGACTGGTCTGGGCGACCTGCTCGAGGAGACTCTGGAATTTCTGAAGCACAAGAACCCTCAAGTCAAGTTGGAGTCGACCAAGTTCATAACAAGATGCTTGAAGACGACAAAGGAGGCACCGCAGATACCAGAGGTCAAGCTGCTCGCTGATGCAGCAAAGGCATTGTTGAGTGAGTCGCAAGCCGGACCAAGAGATGCAGGAGCAGAGGTGTTGGGTGTTTTGTGGAAGATCATGGGTGACAGAAACATGCTTGTTCATCTGGAAGGTCTCGACGATATCCGCAAGAACAAGATCAAGGAGTTTTGCGACAATGCCGAAGTCAAGGCAAAGTGGAAGCCAAAAGCAGCACCACCACCAGCTCCGGCAAAGGCTGCGGGCCCAGCAGCGAAGAAGCCATTGGGAAAACGACCTGCAGGTGCGACTGTCAAGAAGGCTCCGGCTCCGGCTAGGGCACCGTCACCCGGTTTTGACGAGGCGCCACCAGCGCTGCAACCGAGACCTACATCAAGACCTGGCGCAAAACCAGCGGCAAAGACTGGACTTTCATCCTCTGTTGCAGGACTGAAGAAGCCAGGTCTTGCGCGTCCAGGATCAGTGGCTTCACCCAAACGCGCTGCTGTTGTATCGCCTGTAGAGGAAACACCTTCGGTACCGGCACCTCGCGGTCTAGCTGCACCGGGTAGAGGACTGGCGGGTAGACCACTTACGAAGCCCTCGACCCCGGAATACGCCGAGCCAGCAACTCCTTTCCAAGCGGCCACATCAAGTCTTTCACACGCAGAGAGATCTGAACTGTCTGATTTCCGTGCAGAGGTAGAACTCTTACGACAACAGAACTCGGATCTCCGTGCGGACAAGCTGCGATTGCAGTCGACGATACACGAGCTACAGAATCAGAACGCGCAACTTATCGAGGACCACACCCGAGATGTCCTGTCCATCAAGGCCAAGGAGACTCAGTTGGTGCGTGCTCGATCAGACGCTGATGAAGCGGAAGAGCGTTTAGCGACACTTCAGCGAGACGCGGACCGGATGAAGAGAGAGGTCACGCGATTGCAGCGTGTAGAGCGCGAGGGGGCGGCATACTCTGAACCACAATCATCATACGGAGGCTACAGCGACAGGCCGAATGGACTCAATGGTCGCACCGACAGCAACGGCTCGAGTAACGCTCGTCCAGCGTATAGTTCGCAGAGAAGCTTTGCACTGCCACATCGCGAGGCACCGTCAGCTTCCAGCTACGGCGCCGATACAGAGGGTAAGGAGAATATACCTTCCGGCGAGCACAAGCTAAACTCCGGTTTAGGTGAGATGCTGCCACCTTCCAAGCCGACGAGTCCGCCGAACGACGACAGTGAGGGACGGGCCAGTCCGGCGTTGGTGCCACGACCGACGAGTGGACTAGGTGCTGGATTCGGTAATAGTGGTATCAGTAGTGCTAGCTCCAGACAGTCGAGCATGAACAGAAGCCAGAATGAGAACATGGAAAGCTGGAAGCGGGCGGCAGAGGTTACGCAGAATCTCAAGGCGAGGATCGAACTGATGAAGGTGAGTGTTGCGTCGAGCGATGTGTACCTGATCTGAATTTGTATTGACATAAGACAGCAAAAGGCAAACTACCACAAGGCCGGCGCATGAGCGATGGTCTTGTATGGTGAGGATATTACTGGTGTTTCGGAATGTACAGGACTATGCAGGAGGAGTTATGGTCTTTGTCGCTCGAGATGAGGCATACTGAGGAATGGACTGGTCTGGTGGCTTCAGCTGGGCTGCGCATTTTCTTCCCTGATACCACCGAATTGCAAAACTTTTGAATTTCATTATGCGTTGGACTATGCAGTCTATCCATATCACCTAAATGGATAGGCCTATTTCCGGTGTCATTTCTCGTAGGCAGAACCCGATCAAGCCTTCTTTGCCTGTGCACTCGCCATGACCTCCTCCATCCAAGGATACACAGAACCGTTCGCGGGCGGGTATCCCATATGCAACAATCCAGTGAAGAACCTCGCCTCCTTGGGTCTTCCATGCTCGAACAGCAGCATACTATCCTCAATAGGCATCAATCCATCATGGGTACCATTAATCAACAACAATCTACAGCTCTGCTTCTCCACAATACCGGTCTCGACCAGACTCCACTCCTTCTGCGCCTTGTCCATGAACTCATCGGCATTTGCGTAACCATACTTCTCCGTCAGCGCCGGCAGAGCGTTCCAGGGGTACTCGTGGTTCTGCGCCTTCTCGAGCCACTCGCGGCTGAAGAAATGGTGGCTGCCGGCGCCCTGCGCCACGGAGCCCAGCAGCTGCGACGCGTGCGTGTGCGCGATGCGGATCGCGTTGTAGCCGCCGGCGCTGAGGCCCCAGGCGATGATGCGCCCGGCGTCGATGCGAGGCTCGCTCGTGGCCCACGACAGGATGCTGCTGAACAGGCGGTCGGCTGAGGCTGGGTCCCGTCGGTCCGCGGGGCAGTCCGCTGTGCCTGGGATGTCGAGGATTATGCTCGCCCAGCCGCGCTCCAGGAACTCGTCGCTGCGGGTCGTGTTGTCCGGGCGGTGGCCGTCGAGGCCGGTGATGAGGAGGACCGCGGGAGCGGGAGCGGAATTGCTGGCTGACTTGGGGTAGCGCACGTACAGAGGGATCTCCGGGCCGTCGGCGCTGGTGCCGGAGCTGTGCTTGATGCTGATGTCTTGGATTGGACACTCCCAGGTGGCGGCCGCTTTCATGTAGGCTTTCTTCTGGGCGTCATAGATCTCGCGCTTGAGGTCGCTGTTGATGTACGGGAAGCGGGCGATGCGGTAGACGGTGCAGGCGCGGAGGTAGATGGCGGATGCTTTCTGTGGGTCCGAGGATACCAGCTTGTCGGCTTCTGACACCAGCTTCTCGCCAGTGGGGATGAATTCGCGGGTGTACTCGTCGGTGTAGCCGCTGTGAATGCCCTTTTTGATCAGGGATTGGAAGATGGGCTCAAAGTCTTCGAATGCACCGTCGTGGAACGGGTAAAGCGACTTTGTGCATGGGAACTTCCATTTCTTGTTCCAGAGAGCCTCGATGGACTCGAGATGAGGATGGACGGTGTCGAACTTGTCGCCGAGGACCCATTTGTGTTCGGTAGGAGCGGACATGGTGAAGATGGGAATTGATGAGTAAGAAATAGGATGATGGTTCTTACCTTTTGATCAACGAAAGGGAAAGTCGGTATAACCTTCGAGGGCAGCTACCCGGTATATATAGGACTGACTCGACAACGGAAGAGTACCTAATAATGCATTGTAGATGCCTCCACCTAAATGATACACCATCTCGGCCCCTCGTCCATGCCGAGAATGACTGCCTAATAGTACAGTCAGCTTGCAGACGGATTTCTCGACGATGAATGGTATTCTGCTGCTCGTCGATCATGTAAAAGCACGACGAGGGTATCAGAAAATTACTGTGACTCTCCCACGCGTACATCTGTTACTGCAATTGAATGCGAGTTTCTGGAACAAGGCGAATACTGTAGATGGTGAACATGGTGGAGCAGAGAGCTTGAGATGATCGGCAGTTTCCAAAGTTATTCTCCGACAGATGACGGCCAAAATCCCCGAGGGTTTGCAGTGCTCCACCCTTTCCGCGCCTTCTTGCCTGGAGGATTATGGAGGCATGCCATGATATCCGTTTAGATCCGAGGCCGAGTTAAATGGATAACCACAAGGGTGAAGACGTCCTCATAAGGGAGAGATACATGTATTGTCCTGTCATCTGTATAAATATGAACAACTTCGAACGAGGTGAAGACCGCCTAGTCACTTGTTGCATCCCCGTACTCTGGGCAGGGGCACCAATGACATATGATCGATCATAGTCCATAATGTTGGTTGACCTATCTTGTTCAGAGCTAGCAATGGCCCGTGGATCTTTCTTACCGTCTTCGGTGTCCATACCAAGGGAAACCACAACATCGATCGAGACTGTGATACTCGCGAATCACGAGACTGCCAAGCTGAGTGCAGCAGCGCACAAGGTGAAGTGACATGGCAACCTTGGACCCCGCCGAGCAATCATCCTTATACTGAGAGAGTCTCTCGCGCTTCATCTTCCTCCGCCTTGACCTGTCGATATAGCTTCCATTATTTGCGACCACTTCGTTCATTGTCCGTCGACGGATTATGTACTATCGTTCTACAACATGTCTTTAGGGTTTCAACATGCGCTCGCTGAAGACGCGCGAGAGCTCAGAGAAGAGGCCGAAGCAGAGAGGAGGAAGCAGACCATTCGCTCGCGGCGCTTTTCCAAAGACGAAGGTCCAACCGCTTTTCTCGACATCAACACTCGTCTGAATGGCGCATCCGGTCGTCGCAACTCTGTCATAGGTGCAAATAGCGTTGCAGCAGAGCCAGCCTCACCAACGAAGCCTGGCGCAAGCACAGAGAGAGATGGCGACGTCTTTACTGACTCTCAACCTCAAACGCAACAAGAACGACCAGCGACTCTTGCTTCACTTGAACAGACACGCGACACTCAACGAACGATATCAACTTCGGAGCAAGATACCCCAAATACCCCGCCCATAATAAAATCACCCGTGGCCGAACGAGCCATGGCTTCAGTATACGGCAAATCAAAAGTACGCCTACCTGGAGACTTAGGTCCTAGCGACCCTCGCAACCCTCGCAAATCTCTACCGGGTGACTTGGGACCAAACGATCCTCGTCGACCCCGCTCGACTGCCAGCAAGAGTCAGAGTCCCGCCGGCCGTCTGCTGGAAGGACAAGTGGATGCGAAAGCTAGAAGGAAAAGACCGCGTAGAGCTTCTGACGGCGCATTACTCAGGCCCGAGGGATCTGATCGCCTGCGAAAAGATGTAGATGAGGAGGGCGAAGAGAATAGTAGCGACGATGAATACGGAGCGGACAACGGAGGCGGTAGAGGAAGAGGCAGGTCGGCTGTGCGGTCAGACAGTGACGATGATGACGACGATGTCAACGGACGAGGGCGATCGCCTATACCAGGAGGGGCACCGCACTCGCCGAAGGTTCTCGTCACTCCACCGCCGTCGGGTAACGAGAGTCGACGTGGTTCTGGTGTTCATCCTCATTCGGCATACGATCATCCACTCCGATCGGGACGTAGTACACCGCGTAACTCGGACGATGAGGAGCATCTATCAGACGTACGACGTGCTCAGAAGCTGGTTCTTACCGTGTCACCGGTTCACAGCACACCGTCAGCCCATCGAGTCATCCGCCAGATCATCCGTGGAGACTACACATACTTCCAGCACGAAGCAGAAGAAGGAAGACGACGCCAACGTGTCTATCTCGTCGCTACCGATCTGTCACCCGAAGCAGAGTACGCACTGGAATGGACTATCGGTACCGTTCTGCGTGACGGCGACACTCTTCTCGCAGTCTACGCTGTTGACGAAGAAAGCAGCGGCATCGGCGAAGGTGTCGAAATCGGTCATGGTGCAGAAGTCATCAAGGATACCGCCAGTATCGTCGGATCACTGCCGGCCGAGAGACTCGCGCAAAGTCCAGGGCCAAGCACCTTGGGGAAAAACAGCAAGATACCACGAGAACCCAGCACCGTTAGACTAACCCAAGAGCACGAAGGAATGACTAAAGCAGAGCGCGAAAGATTCCGCGCCGCCAACGATATCACAGACCGCTGCATCAAGCTGTTGCGTAAGACGAGGTTGCAGATCAGAGTGGTCGTCGAGGTTTTCCACTGCAAGAGTCCGAAGCACATGATTACTGAAGTGGTGCGTTGAATCCCCCCAATACTCGTAGTACACTTATACTGACAACACAGATCGACTTCCTCTCGCCGACAATGACCGTCCTCGGCTCACGCGGACGCTCAGCACTAAAGGGCGTCCTCCTCGGCTCATTCAGCAACTACCTCGTGACCAAATCTAGCGTTCCCGTCATGGTCGCTCGACGACGGTAAGATTCCCCATTCTCATCCATAACGGCAATCGTTGCTGACAATCACAGACTCAAGAAACACACCAAGCAACAACTCCACAAAGACGGTCTACCAATCGCGGGCACAGGCGACGGACGCATGGTTCTGGGCAGAATGAGCAATGTACTGCAAGCACCTGGCGGACCTAGGAGAGCCACTAATAGACTCGCTGGCGCCAAGATCGATTAGCCATTGCGCATACTTACGCCGCTACAACGGCGCGTGCTGAGCACGATAAACGATATACGTACGATCATTGGGTGTTTTGATGTTGATGATAACGATGAATGAGCAGCATTGATGGCGTTTGGGCCTTTCTTTTCAAGGCATTGAAGCATGCTAGTATTCATACAGCCACAACTTATTCCCCACTTCATCCTTTCCACACCTCTCTCATTCCATCCTTCTGCATCTATTTATCAGCAGCATCAAGCGGCCTCTGTCCCTTCTTCTCAACCTGCTCCCTCTTCTCATGCGCCGGTGCATTCGGGTCCTGCTTGAACGCCTGCTGCGTGCTGGTATCGTCCTCCTGCTGCCCGGTTCCAGAGCCAGTGGGGTTGCTGACCGGCGTCTGCACGCTCGCTGTGTCCGGCGACGATGTGCTGTCCGTCGCCCGGCTCTGCTTCACCTCTTGCTGCTCTTGTGACGCGGACCCCGGTGCTGCTACGTTCGAGGCTGTGCCTGGTGATGCTTGGCCCTGTGTTGACTTCATGTCTTTGGCGTAGCTGCGGACTGAGGGTGTTAGCTACCTAGGCTGGAACAGAATGGGAAGGAGGGAGAGACGTACGGGCTACTGGCCTGAAGGCCCGAGGGGCGGAGCGGAGGACTGGGGCGCGGATGGTGAACATTTTGGTGATTTGATATTGATTGATGGGTTTGTGGTTTGTGATGTACTACGAGTGTGGTGTATTGCTCAAGCTATGAGAGACAAATCGAGGTACCACCTACTGTTTGGTGCACCCTGGTCCATGACGTCTCAATGATGTTCACTAGGTATGGTACAGTACATCATGTTACCCCAGATTCTTACCCCGAATTCGACCTCATGCATTGTAGAGCAAGTTCCATATGATCACGGGCCTCGGTGGATGACTTGATGGAGAGGTAGATACATGGTGAGCAGAGCGATCTGCGCAACAGTGTCTGTTGCAAACGATACGAGTTGATGATATGTACGAGAACATGGTCCTCTACGACTGAAATGCACGTAAACATAAGAAAGTTTGCGCATCTTAATACTAAAGGGCCGTCCGTGATCGAAGGTGGTGATACAAAACAGCCTCTCGCCGCAAGTCTTTAATAAGAAACGTACAAGAAGGCAAAAAGAACATCACTACAAAAGCGACTATCTGACATTCGCCAGAACCGCAAAAGGATGGGCTCAACCCGGGATCGAACCAGGGACCTCTCGCATATCTGATATTCAACAGCGAACTGTGAATCCCAAAGCGAGAATCATACCACTAGACCATTAAGCCGCGGATGAACAGCTGCTTGTTGCTGCTGTTCGATGATGTCAGCATAATTTAGATTGTATATAATTGTACTACTCAACGTTCTAGCTCAGACGCAGTGCAGGAGGGCGTCTTCCGCTCAAGGGCCTGAGCATCCACCAAACCACTTCATCGAACCACTGCAGCCATATCAGCGGGACGTACTTGTAGAAACAAGCTCTATGATGATTCGACTCACAAAGGAAGAAGAAGTATGGCGCTTTCGAACACGTCCAACGTCTGCTGCAGTTAGCTTCACGTGTTTTCTCTGGAGAGAACATGCAGAGCGATACGCAGTTGAACGCACCTCCATCAGCTTGTAGAAAGAGTAAGGTAGTGTGAGTGAAGGTAGCCACTGGCTTGCGCACGAGGAGATGAAAGCACATATCTACGGGCTACCAAACGAGCATCTTCTGTCCAACGCGACTTCTGCATGTCACTTCCGCCTCAGGACAAGGGAGAACTGGGCATATAGGCCACCCTTTGGGCTGAGTTGCGACTCTCACCTAGGTAACTAGCAGTTTTCAAACTCGGTTGCGTTCCTTCCTTGGGAATGTTTCATTCGGACTCTACTACTTTTATTCGGAAGGCAACCTATTTCCAAACATCGGTCGGTATCGCACCTTCCTTATAGTACGTCGCGTTCACATGCAACCTCAGCAGAACACGTTGTCGTGTTATCTGCTCATCACCTACTGCCATCGTCAGCCATCCGACTTTTCTATCTACTGGCTGCACAAGTTTTGTTGACAAATACCACGCCACGCGCGATATCACGATGTCTTCTACCTTTGGTCCAAGTCATCCAGCTACACTGCTCGAGAAACTCAGGCCCCTCCTCCATCATGAGGATCTAGACGTGCTTGAAAAGCCATGGCAACAGGTTCGCTTCTTCCTCACGCTCATCGATCCTGGTGATCCTTCATACATCGTGAATAGAAAAGCCCGTCGCACAAAGGCAAAGGCCATACTCAAACTCTGGTACGCCGGAACAAAACCTGACCAACTCAACAACATCACCCCCGACACTGATGTACCAGAGTTGGACGACACGCCCATCGTCAAGAGTACCAACGCAGGCAAGACGGGTCCGGATCTGAGTGTACAGACTGAACTGGACAACGACGCCCGATATGATCAGGACGCCAGCGCTGTCGTGCTTAATTCCCCCTTGTTCTCGAGTCACATGGGTACGAGTCCCCTAGGATACAGATTCCCAGACCGAGACTCAAAGTGTCAAGTCAGCGACCATGAAGTCAACCACAGCACCGATGAGGTAGATTATCAGACAGCTGATCGATTTGACGAAGAGCTCCATCAGGGCATGGGTTATCATTTCGAAGAAGAGCCTGATCGGAGGATGGAGAACAACCTGGACGAAGAGATGGAAGAGACCAATACCACAGCAGTGGGCTTGGCTGAAAGCAGTATACCGCCAACAATTTCAATTCGGCATATACCCAAGGATCTTCTGAAGGAGGCAGTGATGAGGTTCTCCTCGCTCTCGATGAACGATCTTTCGGTTTTCGATCACCAGATGACGATTCCTTGTGGGCCCAGCGCCGTACCACTTGCTTTGGCCGACTTATTCGATCTCGGTAAACATGGCAGGTTCACGACATCAATGATGGATGCATACTTGGAAGCTCTGTCGATCATCTATCCAGATGTCAAGTGTCTGGGCCACCATGACGCCTTTGAGGTACTCGTCGGCGACCTCTCCTGTGACGAGGAGCTCAGTTATGTTATCCAGAGCTCTCGCTTGCAACACCTCGTACGGGATACTCCGGCCCAGCGCATCCTCATGGCTCTTGAATGCAACAACGGTTGGGGGCTAGTCCACATAGATCGTTCAATCTCCCCGACCTTCATACGATCCATCCTTCCAAAACTTGGTACAAAAACCACCACTTCTGACCCAATAATAGATCGTGTTCGCGGGACGTTCCAAAAACTGCGAACTGATCAATCACTCGATGCTCTCGATGTCATTCCTGGGCTCCAAAAACGAAAGCCCGAGGAGGACGGGCTGCTATTCTTGATGCCTATCGCTCAATGTCTTGCTTCACAAACACCGATTCAACAGGTCAGCGGCACCCTGGACTTCGCGGTCATCCGCTCCCGTTTGATAGACAACATTTTCAACTTGTGCCAACCCAGCTCTACATGGGTCCTCCGACCACTTCACGACCTGCCAGAGCTCCAGCCGACTCTCGCTCTTGGCGTACCTCGCGATCAGCAGGCTCAGAACACCGCCAATCAAATGCCATGCACCGGACTCAACATTGGATCCAATGTCGAAGATGGTGCCGCTGGTGATGTTAATATGCACATCACTGATGATAGTATACCAGGCGATGATTTGACAAGGGCATCCAAGCCTGCAATTCCCCCACGCCAACCTGATTGTGGCCGAGACATAAAGCTCTGTCGAAGTGTGCAAAACACTGGTCGCGCTTGCGTCGATAGTAGGTATCGGAAAACGTCAACAGCACATACTAAGCAGAAATACAGCTGCTGTCCTCCGACGATGCACAGCAGGTGCTTACGCAAGCACATCAAACGTGCCCATGCAGCGAAACTTGATCCTCTGTCTCAACAGCTCTGTTGCCACATGGGCGGTCCTGCAACACCGGGCAATCATTGATGGAAGCTGAAAGTATGGTCATGCAAGTTTCTTTATTGTAGCGGGGACTTAAGTTTGTGACTGACAGAGATTTGAAATATACTTTGTGCATCAATCATGAATTAAAATAATCTAAACATTTCTAAGTCCCTGAACAACAAAATCTAATAAGGATGCGCAGTAGTCATCTCCTTACGACCCTCTTGGTTGTTCGCCATGGGCTTCGGCTTCTTCGAGAACAGATGTCCAAAAGTCGTGCCAATGCTCTTCACGCCACTCGAAACGCTCCACTGCTGGACGCGGAAGCCGTAGTAAAGAACGACGGCTGCAAAGACATTGAAGAAGATGTACGCCCAGAAGATTCCAAAGTTGCGCCAGCGCTGGCTGTAGTAGATATTCGCGCCGGCCAGGAACTGATCACCGACGCTGAGCTGGCAGTAAGCGCAGTTGGCCGTCGCGGCCGGGTTCTGCAGGTATCCAGGCGCGGTGCGCAGGAAGGCCGCCAGGTACTGCTGACAGGTCTCGCCGGCGGGCGGGCTGAAAATCGAGAGCTCGGTCTGCGAGCAGACGATGGGTCGGTCGTGGACCTGCGGCGCCACCATGGCTGCGACCCAGTAGGTGAAAGGCGAGACGCGGTACATGAAGATCCAGAAGCCGGGGAGGGCCTCGGGGGACTGCATGACACCTTGAAGGTCAGCGAGAGGGAGAAGATGAGCGTCACGATTGTCGAGGCGGTTTGTGCGTCGGGCATGGCCGCGATGCACATGATGGCAAAGGTGCCGGCGTAGATGAAAAACTGGATGCAGAGGAGCAGGACCAGGACTTGGTTCTCCGATGACTGGATACCTGTCACGGCGTAGTAGTAACAGGCGAAAACGAGCACGCCCATGATGATGTTGTACGGGATCTCGACGACGATGTTGGCGATCATGAACGCCTTCCACGAGTACGCTTTGCTGGGCTTCTCGCGGACTTCGTAGAGCTCGCGCTGGGTGACGAAGAGTGGCATGATTTGCTGTACGAGCGTCGAGAAGATGGTGCAGACCATGAAGACGGAGAAAATAATGTCCTGCAGTCCTTGGGTAGAGCTGTCGGCTTGGAAGAAGGAGAAACCGATGAACAGACCGGCGCAGATACCGAGCATCCATTTGGCCAGGACGTAGGATGGTGTTCTCCAGTACTGCTGGAAGGTGCGGCGTGTGACCCAGTAAAGTTGAGAGCGGAACGGCATGGCGAATTCGGTGTGTCCACTGTCGTCGGCCTCGCCCTCGACTCCTTCCTTTTCCTTGTGAATCTCCTCAATCTCGCGGAGGACAGTTTGCGCCTCTTCACTCTCGTTCCAGAGTGTTGGCCACTCCTTGTCTTCGTTGCCCTTGGTATGGTTCACGATTTCCAGCATGTATTCTGCCGGATTCTCCTCGTCGTCGCAGTGTCTTCCACCGTTGCCCTCGAAATAGTCCAACATGGTACGAGAGTTCTTTCCAATGGGTCCAAAGTATACAGTATGTCCACCCTTTGCGAGGAACAAAAGACGGTCGAATGTCTGGAAGAGGATGGCGCTAGGTTGATGGATGGTACAGAGGACAGCTTGACCGTTGTCGGCCAGCTTGCGAAGGAAGGCGCAGATAGCCCAGGCGGACTGCGAGTCGAGACCACTGTTAAGTTGTTAGTGAGGATCCTGAAGATAGTATAGATCGACCACTTACCTTGTAGGCTCGTCCAAAAAGAGCAAGAGCTTGGGCTTTGCGGCCAGTTCGACACCGATAGTAAGTAACTTTCGCTGCTCGACGTTGAGGCCTTCTCCAGGCACACCTACAACAGCCTCGGCAAAGTCCTCCATGTTGAGCATCTTGATGACATCCTCAACATAGTCAAATTTCTCCTGCTGAGAGGTGGACTTTGGCTGACGGAGCAGAGCGCTGAATCGTAGGGATTCACGGACGGTAGCAGTCTCGAGATGCAAATCTTGCTGTTGGACGTAACCAGTCTTGCGCTGGAAACTGGCATCCAAGGAGTTACCGTTGACCAACATATCGCCAGTGATGATACCGGTAGTCTTGCGTTGGGCGAGGACATCGAGAAGAGTAGTCTTTCCGGCACCAGAAGTACCCATAAGGGCTGTCAACGTTCCTGGCTTTACGTATCCTGCCACATTATCCAACAATCGTCGAGTCTCGGTCTTGATCTTGACATCGTAGCAGACGTCCTTCCATGTGAAGATATCGTGCTGAGGAGGGATGACGTTGACGGTTTCTTCGCTCTCCGCTCCTTCCTTGGATGGGACGCCAGAAGCCGAGCTTTCTTCGTCACTGCCCTGTTGCATACTGGCAGGGGCGTGACCACGGCGGAAGACCAAAAACTCTGCTGTACTGCCAGAAGCCGAGTTCAATTCAGTCGCGACAACGTAAAGAAACAAGAATCCGAACATGAACGCGAGCAGAATGCCGAAATTTCTCCAAACGTGAGAATAATAATAGTCGTACTGGGCAGCGATGTAAGCGTCACCGCTGACGGTACGCTCACCAGCCACGGCACCAGCGACGGAGCAGATGAACTGATCTCCGACCAGAACTGGATAAGCTGGAGTAAAGCCCGAGCAGGTAAATCGTCGACCGTGGAACTGATTGGCGACCAAAATCTCAAATCCGTAATAAACCGGGTTGATGAATCGAATCCAGGAGAACCAGGGCTTCATGTAGGGAACTGGAACGACGAAGCCGGTATATACGACCAGAGCGAGAATCAAGACACCAGCCAAACTCATAGCTTGTGAAATTGTTTTCGTGAGAGCTCCCATGGACCGAAAGATGGCGCTCATGGTAAGCGTACTAATGAAGACAATCAGGAAGTAGATGAAGAATTGAGACGGTTCGCGACGCAAGTTAGCCAGGAAGTAGAGAATCAGGTTGAAGACTACAGCGATGATGAACTTGATGGGAATGTCGCTGATGAACCCGGCAAGAGCTTCGGTAAAGGGATGATAGTAGGCGTAGGCAGCCTGCTTCTCGACAATAGGACGCTGTGCATAAAGACCGTTGATTTCGTTGATGGCGGAGAGGGCGTTCAGGAGGATGGCGAAGAAGAGCGTCGCACCAAAGGATTGGAAACCTTGCGTGGCGTCTGGTGTACCGTAGAAGACTGAACCGATAATCAGGGCCATGACGATCTGACCAAAGATGTTGGCAATAGTCGAAGACTTGTCGTTCCAGATGCGTTGGTACGATCTCTTCAAATTGAGGGTAATCTGCTGAGGAATACTGAGAATATATGGGGATTTGCCACGAGCATGCTTGGTTTGAGCGAGGTGCTTCTGGTCGCGGAATTCGGTGACAAGTTCTTGGTTATGAGAGGTATGTTCCTCGTGTTCCTTCTTCAGGTCTGTTCTGAGTTGAGAGTAGATTTCAGACTTAAGCCAGTACTGTTCGAACTCCTCGGCCGTACGTGGGACGGACTTTTCCATTCCCTCGCGCGCTTGTCGCTCTGACGGGTTGGTGACCGAGGTGAGGAAATCTCCGGTGGTCTGTCTCGCTGGGCAGAACCATCCCATATCTTCGAAATACTTCTTTGCCCAACTTGTAGGACCAAAGTAGATCTGCTTGCCCTCGTAGAGGACGATGGCTTTGTCGAAAATGTCGTAGATTGCCTGACTTGCTTGGTAGATGGCGACAGCATGAGCTGAGCCAGTCAGATCGGCATTCAACCGGACGGCTTCGACAAACTTCAAGGCAGAAGCAGAGTCGAGACCTCTGGTGGAGTTGTCCCAGGCGGCCAATGGAGCAGCCGAGAGAGCCATCTCGGCAATACTGACTCTCTTCCTCTCACCACCAGACACACCACGGACGAAATCGTTTCCGACCTTGGTATTGTTGGTGTGGCTCAAACCGAAGATGGCCATGACGACCTGTGACATGTGTTTGGCGAGCTGAGTACGCTTCACGCCAGGGAAGCCGCGGCTAGGAAGACGCGCATAAGCGGCAAACTCAAGAGTCTCAGCGACAGTCAAATGAGGAAAGTGCTTGTCGACTTCCTGGTTGTAAGCGATTTCACCCTTGAACTCCTTCATCATCTGCTTCTGGGGAATTCCGTTGTAGTGAATGTTCGATTGAGAATTCAGGTTGAGGCCGGTGAGCTCGCCACAAAGGGTCTTCAAGAACGTACTGCAACCAGATCCGGGTCTACCAAGCACAATCATGAGCTCACCACTCTTCAGCGAACCGTTGAAGTTCTTGATAATTTGCTTGTGCTCCTTGTTGCTGTGAAAGAGTTCTCCCAGACGAAGTGGTGCCGTGGCCATGGTTCCCAGTGTCGATTGTAGTTGCAGAGCGGCGCCAGAACCAGACACCGTGAGATCCTGGAAATGGATTCCAGCCTTTTTCTGTCTGATGCCTTCCTCGTCAAATGTGTTCAATGTACGACGAAGCCATTTGTTCATGTCGAATTCTGGTTTCGTTGGGTCTGTCGAAGGACCCTCCCATCCAGAGCTTGCTGTTCTTGCCAAACTCATGAGCTCATGGTTATCCGAGATGGAATTCCTGGTTTGGGTCCTCGACATTGGGCGTCCAGTGGATGTGCGGATAGGAGCATATTGTGTCATTGTGTCACTAGATGAACCCCAATTGAGGTCTTCGGCTTCTTCTTTGGCAGGAGGTGTAGCGCCACAGTGGTCGGAACCGAAGCTGGAGGTGGCCATATTGGCCTGTACCCTCTCGTCCATGACTTGATGATTAGTATCGAAGGTTGATTTGAGAATTGAGAAACGAAAACAGAGGGAAACATTGTCTACTTATTCATTGTATGTTATGCAAAATACCGACCTTCCGAGCGACCGACTGGGGCAGGGTGCAATGGATGGGGTCTCCAGTCCAGTGATGACGGCAGATCCGAGATTCTGAGCATAACTCATATTGTTCCTTCGAACGGCTATGCTACTGTATGCTTAATTAGGGACGTAAGTAGGCGATTAGGGTTCGCCGCCGGTAGAAGAAATCAACGTACCGCAAGATTCATAAGCCGCATCGGATAGTCTCGGCTGGAAGCATCATGTTATTCCAGAACTCGTCCTTCATAATTTGGCACGTATCCGATTATTCAGGCAAATCCCGAGTGCTTCTCGACCAATACGAAAGTGGACCAAATAAATGGATCTGGTGTCCCGAGAACTGCCCTTCAGCAGATTGCGAGCCGTCTTCGTCTACAAGATGCATTGAACGGTCGTCAACAGAACGGCACACCTTCAGCCCGCGATGCGCATAGGACGGAAAAGGTCTTGAATGTCAACACATCAGGAATGCATGACGCACCTGCTCCTAGCCTCTGTCCAGAAGGGCACAAGTCCAGCATGACTCAAGTAAGTTCAGACAGAGGAGAAAGATACAGTAGAGGACGCCTTGGAGCCTCATGGCTGACAGCTAAACAGCGATCAGGAACGAGATCAGGGTTCGCTGGATGGCATATCCCAGCGTTTTGGCAGCGTTTATCGGGGCAAAGATTGAGATTTGTGCGATTGTTGTGGCTGTCCTGAAAGCGTAAACAAGCCCTTCTTGCATAAAGAAGCATAAAGCAGAGTGAGATTACCAATTATCAGGCGGCAAACGTCATTTCACGTCGTTCGACGTTGAATGAAGGTATTTGCGTATGTACCGGAGACCGGATGGCGTCGGGTGTGGCTTATGCTATGCACACTATGCATCCACCTGCGTGCGCCCAGAATTGTGGTTGTAGTGCTGCTAGTCATGAATGATATTATTCATCAAGCATGGAAGCAAGTCTTACCGATACGCACGAGAGTTCTCCCGACTCCGAGTCGGTCATAAAATCACCGACTCGGGTCGAGCTTCTTGGGAATCATTTTGAATCCTGCCAGAATATCCACATAAAAGTCTATATTCTAATGCATCGCTATGCATCGTGCACTTATGCAAACGAGATCTTCCATCCCTGACCGCCACTAATCGCGACGCCAGGGTCCCTCACAACAGCCCAATCAGCTGTCTTGCCTTTACCCTCGACGAATCGCAAACCGACTTTTCGCGCTTCTCCACTGCTCTTTGCGCCTTGCTCATCAATCTCGACTTCGTCCTTGCCCTTCCAGCTCTTGGGGGCATTGACGACGATGACTTTTTCCACTCTGACGTCCTGCATCGACTTCCAGTAGTCCTTGCTCTTCTTGCCTTGAGCGGTGATGTCTTCCGACGTCAGGCTAGAGGTGCTCGAGCTGAACTTGAACTTCCGGTGGATGAACGCGCCTTGTTCATAGTCGAAGCTCTCACCGTCGTCGAGGTAGAGCGCGCCTTCTGCGTCGCCGGTGTTTCCGAGGACAACGACAAGAGTGAATGGATCACGCTTCATGAGTCCCGAGCTACGACGTGGGCGATCTCTCCGTGGGAAGATGTAGCCACCACGCATTAAGAGTGGCAACTTCTCAAGGGGTGCTTCAACCTTTGTGCTTCCAGGTCCTTGGTGTAGAGTGTAGTCAAAGTAGTCAAAGTACTTTTCGTCATCTGGTAGGTAGATGTTCGTGCTGGTCTCTCCTTCCCTAACAATAGGCTTGACGAGCAAGCCAGTACCGCCAAGGTACATCTGATCATCCACGGCAAAACCCTTCTCATCGCTTGGATGAACAAACCACATTGGCTGAACAATTGGAGAGCCATTGACGTGCGAAGTGTGAAAAGCAGTGTACCAAGCTGGCAGAAGAGCATAACGTAACCGCAAGGCCTGCGTGACGATCTCGCGCTCGTAGTCCGGAAGTAGATATGGCTCACGACGACGAGTGTCGATGTGTGCATGAGCACGGAAGTATGGGTAAAAGGCACCAGCTTGGTACCATCTGACGAGAAGGTCGCGCTCTGGGTTACCAAAGAAACCACCGACATCTGCACCTGCGAACGGGAAGCCAGAAACACCAAGGTTCAGCACCATCGGGATGGACTCCTTAAGGTGATCCCAGTTGGCCTGGTTGTCTCCAGTCCACAATGCGCCCAGACGTTGAGAGCCAGCATAGAACGAGCGGGTCAGGATGAAAGGTCTGACACCGCCAGCCTTTGCCTCGTCACTGTTACGCGCCATGAGACCGTGGTACGTGGCATTGACCACCGTCATACCATAGATGTTGTGCACATCTCGATGCTCCCAACCGCCAGCATGCATGTTGTCCTTTGGCATGGTAGTCTCGGGTCCGTTGAAGACTGATGGCTCGTTCATGTCGTTCCACAGCCACATGTTGTGCATCGAGCTTGGGAACTTGGAGTACTGGAAGAGATCACCCCACCACTTGCGGGCAGCCGGGCCGAAGCTGTCCACCCAGTGAGAACTACCTGGCCAGCACCAACCCTCGTAGATGTTATCATCCTTGTTGTGCACGGCAAGGTCCTTGGACTTCATCTCATCCACTACAGGATAGCCACCTTCGTTCTTGATGTGAGGGTCGATAATTGCGACAAGCTTGCGACCGTGTTCGTCCAGTTGCTGCTGCATGCCAATCGGATCGGGGAATGTCAGGGGGTCCCAGGTGAAGTACTTCTTGCCGTCTGTGTACTCGATGTCAAGCCAGATCACGTCGTAAGGGATCTTAGACTTGTCAAACTTGCGGTCGACGTCCTTGACATCCTCATCGGTGACGTAGTTCCAACGACATTGGTGGTGTCCAATAGCGAAGTCATTTGGAAGCTGGGTTGTACCAGTAAGCTCGGTGTAAGATCGTAGCACGTCTTGTGGCGTGGGTCCAAGGAAGACAAAGACATCCAGCAGGCCAGACTCGGAGATCCAATGAGTTTCAGTGTTCGTGTGGGAGCCAATACCCAAGCTGAGCGGGTTTGCAGAGGATGATTTTTTGGTGATATCGACCCAGGTCTCTGCAGCATTGAGCCAGAATACACCGACGGTAGAGTCCTTCTTGTGAGCCTGCATAAACGGAATGGATCCGTAGAGTGTCATTGGGCTGTTCATCTCGTACTCGAAAACATCCGAGTTGTACATGCGGTACGGCTCGGTAAATTCACCGTCACCTCCACGAGTCTGGCGAAGAGACAGAGGACCCGAGTGTTCTGCGATACCATAGACGTGGGAATAGCCCGGGAAGGAGATATCCAAGGCGACGCTCTCTGGACCGCGAGGCTTAGAGTCGGTGTTTCCACCGAAAGTCTCCTCCCACCAGGTGCTGTTATCCTCAGCGATCTCAGGATCCGCCTTGTCAACAACTGCATACGCTGTGTCCTCCTTTTTCTCTTCCACAGGTTTGTCAACCTTTGGTCGCCAATGTTCATAGTTGAGAAGCCCGCGGTCATTGAGCTTGATCTGTGTCTCTCCATCGCGCTTGAACTCGATGGCGAAAGGAGAATGGGTGATGATGGCCTCGAACCTGCTTGCAGGTCCGTATACAACCTTTGTCTTGCCGTCTTCGACCTCTTTGCTCGTCGCTGCACCCTCGCTGATTTTGGTACCTCCCACGATCGCCCAAGACTCGGCCTCATTGTAGCGCTCCTTGCGCGCCTTTGAGTCATGACGAAGGGTAATGTCACCCTTTTGGCGCTTCTCTTCGTCAACGGTCACGCGAGCAGTGCCTGATTCGAGGAAGGTGACAACGATGGGAAGGTTGACTTTCTCTCCAGATTTGTTGATGGTCTTGAGCAGAGTAGCGGTCAATTGGCCATTGGTGAACTTGACCGATCCAGCATCGACTTGGTACGGCACGGTCCAGGAGGATTGAGCGAGAGCGCCGTCGGCATACGCTCTGTTGCGGCGGCAGAAACCAGACTGATCACATGTTTTGAAGTTCTCGTGCTTGACGGATGCTGTGTACTATTAGCCATTGGTCTCTCCGGAACTACAAGCGTTGTCTTCGTTTTCGGCCATATAAATCGAGAACATACCTGCAGGGAGAATGAAGCAGCATAAAGTCGCCAGTAGCACCAGCAGGACAGCCCAATGGCTCTTGCTCCGTGACAACATGGCCATGATATCACTCCACAGTCTATTGAAAGACTGCACAGCTTACAATGGCAAAAGGTGAATGGGAAACAATGTTTCAATAAAGCTCTCCTCAATGTCCAGGTGTCCCCAGATTCTCCCCATGTGAAGCTCGACGACGGGAGCCAATTCCATGATTATGGACAGTCGGCCAAATATTCAATCATACCCCTGATCGGCGGGAGCTCAAAGTGGCAGGACCGACCGCCGATTTGAAAAGTTGAGGACACCCCTCCACTGTTTGTCTGATCCAGACTCTCTCTCATCTCCAACTTCATCTTACCATCTTCACCCAAACACAAGCAACAAAGATGTCTGCCACCGAACAAACGTCCGTCTACTCCAGTCCAGCAATCGTTCAGAGCTTGAAGAGAAGGAACAAACACTGACATTGTGCTACAGCTTCATCGCTATCAAGCCAGATGGTGTCCAGGTACGAACAACCTGCAAACGAAGAGCATCTTCTCTATATCAATTGCTAACACCTCATAGCGCGGACTCATCGGCCCAATCATCTCCCGCTTCGAGAACCGTGGGTACGTAACTATCTCCCCTCACTGCCCTAACAATAAACCCCTGCTCCACCACTTCAACACCACAAGTCCAGCACTCCAGAACACCAATTCCTACATCAACAGCAGTCCAGCCCTAACACACCACAGCTTCAAGCTCGTCGCCATCAAGCTCGTCTCCCCAAGCAAGGAGCACCTCGAGAAGCACTACGCCGACCTGTCTGAGAAGGGATTCTTCAAGGGTTTGATCACCTACATGGGATCCGGCCCGATCTGCGCCATGGTCTGGGAGGGCCGCGAGGCCTGCAAGATCGGTCGCCAGATTCTCGGTGCCACCAACCCAAAGGACTCTGCCCCAGGCACCATCCGTGGTGACTACGCCATTGTAAGACCTCCAAAAAAGCCCCTGCCCTGTGCAGAGAGATATCTCTATTCCACGAGGAGGTGGGAGGGATTTGGGAAGAAGATCAAGTGCTAATATGATTCGTCACAGGATGTCGGTCGCAACGTCTGCCACGGCTCTGACGGTGTCGACAGCGCCAAGCACGAGATTGGTCTCTGGTTCAAGCCAGAGGAGCTCAACACCTGGAAGCTCGCCCAGAACGACTGGATCTACGAGAAGCCATAGATTGTGTAAATCTATGAGCTGTGTGTCGGTCGAATGAGGGAGTAAAAGGCAGGAGACTAGAGCAATCGATATAGTCACGCATAGAGACAAAATCTGACAAAAGTTCTGGTCATCAAAAAAGCAATAATCGTTTGTGTTTGCAATGTCGTGATTCATGACTGGGATCGATACTCAGACCTCAAACAGTGCCAAACTTGACCCCCCTGCCCTTCTCCAATCCTTCCTTCTTCACATACGCATACCTATATCTCTGCCCCTCATCCTCCTGTCCAGGAGCAACACCACACTCCTCCCTGCCCCACAACTTAAGCAACGTCTTCGCCATGACCTCCCTCTCGCCCTCTAATTCCTCGACCCTGCTTTTTAGCCTCGCCTCAACACCCCTCCACTTCTCCTCCCTCTTAGCCATGCGTTGCGTGATCTGCGTGTCGAACGCAGCGTTCACGGCCCGGACGTCCGCGAGCTCAGCCACCAGCCCGTCAAGCCGCTGATGCAGATCCAGCCGCTTGTGCTCTGAGTCGTGCAGTTCGGCCCGGGTCGCCGACAGGCTGGCGCGCAGTGCTGCTGTCTCTTCTTTCAGTGCTGCGAGTTCTTCGCCCGTGGCCTTGTCCACGGCGACTGGGCTAGCTTTCGATGGCGCGGGAGTGGGTACCGCTGCCGTTGCCGTGTTCAGATGAGATGATTTTAGCATATCCCGCTGCGCGCGCAATTCGCTTACCAACTCCTCTTGCTCGGTGAAGCGCGATTCCGCCGCGTCGAGGGCTTGGTGCGCGCCTTCGAGTTGGGCGCGTAGATCGGCGGTCTCGGTCGTGTATGACGAGGTTGCCGATGAGGTCTCGCGGCCGTGTTTGTGCAGCGTCTCGTCGTCGGAGGCGTCGAGGCGAGTGAATGTTGCTTGGAGATCGAGTTCTTCACGAAGGTTTGAGAGGTCGTTTTCTGCTTTGGCGAGGGCGTCAGCTTTGGCTGTGAGTTGCGCTTGTAGATTTGCCGTTTCAGTTGAAGGAGCAGTGGTTTCAGTGGACTGTTTACGCTCGTTCTCGAGGGCGCGGCCGAGGTTGGAGGTCTCAATCTCGTATTGCTGCTTGAGATTGTCCATCTCTTGCCGTAGATTTTGCAAGCGACTTTCTGATGCGTCCCGCGTCGCATTCGAGGAATCCAGGTCTCTTAGCAATTGACTGTTGTTGTCGTCAGACTTTGTCAATTGACCTTTTAAGTCCGCTATCGTCCTGTTTAGATCCGATTCCGTCTGCTCCAAGGTCTCGATCTGCGATTGTAGATCCTGTAATTCCTCGTCTTCACTGTCTTGCAAGTGATTGATGTGTTCCTGGAGAACTGCTACTCTGTCAAGAGCGTCCTTCTGAGATTTACGTGCTTTTTCTGCCTCTTCACGTTCGTGTCTGATCTCCGCTTGTAACTGACTCGCCTTCTCCGCCGCTTCGTGTGTTTCCGATTGTGCTTTGAACTTGACCGCGTTCAATTCTGTATCAACCACCGAATGGGCATCATGTGCCTCCTGTAGCTGATTTTGCAGAGCCTCGGCTTTTCGCGATGTTTCCTCTTGGAGTTTGCGCAGCTCTTCAAATTGTGCACGTAGGGTGGATAAATTCTGCTCCTCGGTATGGATGATGGGAGCGATATGAGAGGCTGGAATGGGTGATATGCGACCAGCGTTTAACTGGGCCAGAGATGTGGCTGGCTGAGCGGTGGCAGCAGGTTGCGCTTGCCTTGTGGTAGCCACTGAGACGACGCGCGCGGGAGAAAGCTCACTGTGGTAGTCTTCGACTGTTGGTTGCAGCAAGCCATTCTTTTTGAGAGGTAGAGGCGATGCAGACGCTTCATAGGGATCCCACATGGATCGTCCCTCGTCAGGTCGTGATGTTTCTGCGCGATCGTGGACTACAGTTGCAGCGGAGCTCTCTAGTGTTGGTGTATCTTCCTGAACGTTTGCGCCAGCCTCTTGTACGTCGTCCTCGTTTGACTCCTTCTCTTGGGCAGAATCATGTTTCCGAGCGCGATCTGCTCTCTCTGCATTGTCGTCGCCAGACTCTTTCGAGGATACCATATTTCGTACACTACCTAGTGCGCTTCGATTGATGGTCCCAAATCGACTGACTGGCTTAACGTCCCTCTGTGGTGTTCCTCTCATCCACTTTTCCATATTGATCGTAAAGTCGCTCGGTCCGTCAATGTCTTCACTTCGAACGTGATCGATGTGCTTGGTTGGTAAAGGTGACGAGAACTCGCCAGAGTCATCCAGACTGAGCGCATTGAGATCGAGCTCATATTCTGACTGCGGTCCGTCTGCGTCGCCGGCGAAGGGCATTGGCGACGAGGACTCCATCGTGCGTTTCAGATGCAAGATGTAGTGTTAGTGATGTGGTGATTTACATATTACATATATTCATAAATGCAAATAGTGATGGACTCCCCCGCATTGTTTATATTTCCATTGTTGACGCGATGCACGGTGCGGAATCATCCCGCTCCACATGTTGTTGGACGTGAACATGACTGACCAATCACAACGGACGCGATCGAATTTGTCATAATGCAAACATTGATGGTATCGATGTTGTTGTTACAAGTTATACTAGCTAGTCATGGTGGGTATCGAATCGTTACTAGCCAATGGGGGGATATCAGAGTTGTGGTGATACACAATGGAGGACTGGATTGCCGAGACTCGGCTCACGCTGCCCTCCAGCCAGGAGGATTTCGAATAGGTTGAGCAGGTCCCTCGTCATCATCCGCCGGTCTCTTGTTGCCCACCGCCTTCTTGAACATCGCATGTGTATGTTCCCACACGATGCGGTTGAAGCCGTTCTGGCGATGCTCGCTCAGTAAATTGACATCTCCAGTGCTCTGGCCATCCCAGTCCAGTAGATAGGCACCGCTTCCCCGCTCGCCATTACTACCAATAGTGACACCCAATTTGTCGTCGCTGGGAGGCACTCCTACACCCCCATTGCGTGGTGGGTAGATGGTGCTTGTGGTCTGGAACAAGTGGCGCTCACCACTCTCTTGTACTTGAATAATCCAAGGTGACGACACGGCGTAGAGCACTTTGATCGCCAGTCGGACAGGTCCAGTCAAATTTTGCGCGATTCCAGTCTTGACTGTGCCAGGATATGAATGGAAGAAAGCCGTATCAGGATAGCGTCTTGCGAACTCTTCCATGATAAAGTCTGTCATCATTACACAATGCGCGAGACAAGCGTGCAGTGTGAAGTTGTCCTTCAGCTGGAGATCATCGATGCGAACCTTACCTTCAGAGCCAGCAGCGAGCACGGAATTTACACGAGACAACTCGCCGGCTTTCGCCGCTGCTGTCAGCTGAGGCATGAGGTTGAATATGAATCTTGCTCGAGCGTAGTAGTTGACGGACATTTTGCGATCAATGCCTTCCGAGGTCTCTGCCAGACTTTTCAGCGGATGTGTATGTGCCAGGTTGTTTCATAACTCACCATTTCTTCCTCTGAGGGCCATGAATCCGGCGGTGAGAAAAAGAATGTTGATCTTCCCTTCTCGTCTCTGGAGCTCTGCGCAGACTGCATCTACAGTCTTTAACAGACTGACATCTGCTTTGATGAAGTGACACTTTCCGCCATCGCTAGTCTCCTCGGCTTCTCTGGCTATAGCGTTGGCTCTCTCATCGTTCCTGACGCGCCATAAGTATCATTGTCATTTTCAATATAGGAAAAATCGACTGACCTGCCAACTATGTAGACCGTCGGCCTGAATGTGCGCTTGAAGAGCTCTCGAAGTGTGCTCTCTCCGATTCCGCCTGTGCCACCGACTGTTGTGCAATAGCGAGTCAGTCTTTGTGCTCTTGAAGATCGCGTAGTGAGTTGCCATGATTGGAAGCATGATGCGTAACTTACCGAATACCGCAACCAGGTCTTTCAGAATACGACAACCCCGATTCGACGCACGGATCGTCTCTATGCTTATTGAGTCTCGACTCGGGCTAAAGAGTAACGAAGTAATCTTGATTGTTGTTCAGCTGGAAACAGCCAGCTGACACCGAGTGATATGGTGAGACTCTATTGAATGGCGTGATGTATGCAACTGAAGCTTCAGGGTGCGGATTGATCAAAATGTCTCGACAACGTGGTACCGAAATGACGTGAGTCGAGCGTATGGCGCGGTAATAATTGTGCTACCGAGGTAATCGGATGGCGAGAGGCTGAAGAGGATGCTGTAGTTATGACTGCTGTTTATTTCGAATGGACCAGATGATGTATTGTTTGGTGGCATCTCTTGAGGAGCTAGAAGGGAACGTGGATCTCTGTGCTCTGCGATGGATTCGTCGACTGGACCGTCCTTGTGTCGAGGCTCAAAGCAGCCTAGAGTCTTGGCGCTAACGCGTATAGTCGAGCAGGGAAATCGAGGAAACGAGTTGCGAAGGATACCTATTGTTATAACAATGAAGCTCAGGTACTGTACGGTAGTGGTCGATCCATGTGAGGTTGCATCAGGTTGCATGGACCTCGAGATCGCCAGTGGTTTGCGTGGATCCCTCGTCCGGCGCGCACTCCGAAATCGTCATAGGAATGTGTGGGCAACCACTGCGAGGTACCCGGACTCCGCTCCGATCCCCCGAACAGCTTCTGCGTCCATTCTGTTCAAGCCGCTAATTTGATTCATATATATGCATAAACACTATATATGTTGCAGCCCTGCTGCGCTCCGATGATATGTTGTGCATGCATACAAGAGTAGGCCTGCCGATGTGCAAGCGACGATTGAATGCAGGTACACATGCAGTTGTATAAACGCTATACAACGGACATCTTACTGAGCCTCAGAACCCTTCTTCCCGTATCTCTCCAAAATTCTGTAAGCGACCCCCTCACCACTCCAATAAGCCCCAGTCGTCGTCCCGAGCGCCACAAATGGCGCCGTATGCTCGCCCGCAAACCAGATCCCCTTTTCCGGCATCCCGTGTCTGATAGCTTCGATGTCCTTATCACCCTCCTCCAGCCCGATCTGAAAGTTGCTGTAGCTGCCGTATCCAGCAAACTCGTCGTTAGCCCAAGCTGTAGCGAGGACGGCAGAGGGCTTGCAGGATGGGTCATCGGCAGAGTAGTTGGGTAGAAGAGAGTAGTACGGCTTAAAAAAGGCGAGCAGAAGGGCGTCGTGTTCGGAAGCGGGGTGTGATGTCAGCAGTGAGGCGATGTGTTGGCTGCAGGGACCGTAGATGTAGAAGAGAATAGTCGGATGAGCCGTTGAGCCTGGTAAGGCGGCCATGTTCATGCCTTGTTGGTCCCAGTGTGATGGGTTGGTATCTGGGGAGTAGGCAGGCGAGAGCCAGTGTGTGAAGCCTGGATAGTTTGATGAGGCGTCGTTGGATGACGGTTGATGAAGAGGAGCAGTGGTTGCTGTCACGTTCGGCGTGCTGCCTTTGCTATCGAGGCCTTGAGTGGACTGAGATGTGGACAAGGTCGATAATTTGGAGCCACTCTCCCAGAAGGCCGAGGGGAAGGTGATGTACACTTTGTCGAGGCAGCCGTAGCCGATGCTATCGATTGCTTTCTCCAATCGTGGTTCGAGTGACGGTTTGAAGGCAGACTTGTTCCGCTTTAACCAGCCAAGTGGGGTTGTAACCACGACTTCGTCAAACTCTTCTGGCTTTCCATCTGTTGTTGTGATACTGGGTCTGCTGTCGGGACCTTGTCTGCTGGTAATACCATTGACTTTGTGACTGAGAAGTACTCGCCCCTTTCCACGGGCGACCTTGGCGACCTCATCGAGAATCTTGTGGTATGTCTCAGCCACGAAGGGGTTCTCACCCTCGATGCATTCTTCGAGCCAGTAAAACCGGAGACTCTGACGAGTGACTGGGCTCCCAACGTATGCACCCCACATACTCGCAACATTGAGTAGCGCTTTCCTCTTCTTGTCTGCCTGCTCTGTTGGTAGATCTTGGAACATCTTTGCCACTCGTTCTTGAAAGAAGTCATACAGTGAGGTCTCCACAGGTATTGAGTCTTTGTTTTCGTTACTGTACTTGAAAGCCTCGGCGATGAGTCCGTCGTCCCAAAGGATCTGTCCATACTCCATGGCTTCTTCCAGAGGCAATGACGAGCCATCGGTATCGATGATGTGTTGGCTCTCTTCCCAAGCATGAAGCTGTGTACCAGTCTTCTGCGCTATCTTTGAGATCGGGTTGCCTTCCGTTCCATGTATCCAGTTTGGACCACTATAACCAAGTCAGTGTTCTGATGCAGCCGATAAGTCAAGCTCGACATACAGATCGACAAGATGTCCCAAGTGGTTGCTCTGCGCTACCTAGAAGCAAACTTAGCACCGCTACAGAGATGCTCCCTCGTGACGAACTTACTCGTCCTCCCACACGGTCACGAGCCTCGAATATGGTGACCTTATGTCCATGTTGAAGCAGAACATCGGCACACCTCAAGCCGGCGAACCCAGCACCGATGATGCCAACATTGAGCGACTTGGTTTTGGCCATGGTCGATCGTAGCATACCAAATTCCGGTTTCCACTCTGATGTTTCCCTATCAGATTTGCTCAGTTCAGATCCAGGCATTTTGCGAGGCATGTCGGAGGTCGTTCGGCCACGTACGGCTAGTCTGTCGATAGCCAGGTGCAATCAGTGGGAAAGCAACCTCTGGAGGAGCCGCACTCTGGGATGGAACAAAGGTGTATTTCCCAGGTTCAAGAGAATGGTCGAGGAATTCGCAGTGAGTGAAGATGGGGATGGTACAATCACAATCTGGTGTAGGATAGGGAAACGATGTGGACTAACGGTTATGAGTCGGCCTGCTGACGACGTGCGGTGCGCGAAGTACGAATAGAACGAGTGCGAACTTTTACTCAGGACTATGGCAGTAGTAGATTGATTGTATGGAAAAGATGTACTTATAATCGCAGAGTGGCGGAGGGAGCAGCAGGCGTTACGACACTTAGCCGCGAACAGGAGGCGAGTCACAACATGATTGAAGTCGCATCGACCACTCTAAAAAACGTCCTTCAAGACTTGGATTCGTACAATAACGATAGCTAAGCGTGAAACATTTGTGGTATTCAAACATTGTGGTCATTATGCTCATATCCTGGTAACACTATCGCCAATTACCTTGACTTAACGACAACAACCCTTGGACACAATCCAACTCCTCTTCTTCCGACACACTGTTGCTCTTACTTTCTCGCTTCCTTCCAGTATGATGAGCAGAGGAGTCAATGTCATCGTCCCGCCATGACTGATTTCTCGGTGTCTTTAGGGACCCTCGCAGGGCTGAGACGGCAGCTTGACTTTCGTCTATGTCATCGTCGGACTCGATGGTGCGTACCGATCGCTCAGATGCAGGAACGATACGTTCTGGAGACCAGTTCTCCTTGTCAGAGTCTGGTCCGCTCATCCTGATTCCAAGACCGGAAGCAGCCTTTTTGAATTTTCTCGGTGAGCCGGCCGATGGCTTGCCCCCAAAACTTGTCCTTGCAATTGGCTTGTTTTGGACCGATTGAGATCTCTGCAATAAGGGAGTCCTTGACACCTTCGACCTCTTCGCCGACGTACTCTCGCGGAATGGGGAGTCACGCTTGCCGATGAGTGATCCAAGAATATTTCTACCGCTATTCGATCGGATCAAACCGATAGCATCTGCAGCAGAACCACTCGCCTCCTGGTCGGCCTTTTCCTCAAGTTGACTCCGTGCATCTCTGTCACACCAAAATTCCCAGGCCCTCGAATCTCTGGACCGTCCGCTTGGTTTCCTGCGGAGAGTGTTTGGACGCTCGCCCTCTGCTGTGGTAAGTGACAGGTCATCTTGGTACGCGGCCGGCACAGACGACGATGGTGTATCGGAGGGTCGAACCCGAGGTGGAGAGGGTGACGAGTCTGCGTCTGTTACAATCCTGGCAACACCATCCGAGGTCATGGATAACCTCACTACCGACGACGATTTTCTGAGTTCTCGGCGCGCTGGTGGTACAACTGTAGTCGAGTTCTGTGATGATGCAACATTCTCAAAGTCGACTTCATCTTGACTGGGCCTTGGAGCTGTGCTACGACGGTCGGCGAGATAACTTGGTCGCCCGGTATTGCTGTCCTGGGAAGAAGGAATGACCTGAGACGGCGGCGCGTCTTCCGCTCGTTCTGCCGCTTTCGGTCCTGCTACAAGCACAGTAGATTGTTGTGTTACTACTTCTGGGCCGGCCGTAGGCAGGTGTAACGTCGGATCGGTGACCTGCTTTTGCTGTTCTTCAAGAACACTATTTTCTTGGCTTGGTGATGCTGATGGAGGAAATTCTTCGGGCTGAGATCGTGAGGCCTGGAATTGAGCGACTTCGTGAGGTAGTAGTGGCCGTGATTTCCTTCTAGAGCTTTGTCGGCGGTTCTGGAACCAGATCTGTGCACGCGTCGTCAGACAATGGCCACGCGTAAGCTTGGTTGGTGAGCGGTCTTACCTGGACTTCTTTCTCGCCCAGAGCAACGCGTCGGACTATATCCATGCGGGCTGCCTTGTCTGGTTTTGGGTTCTTTGCATACTCTTGCTCCAGGATGGCCTGGTCTTCTGGACTAACGACGAGTCAGTTTGGTGAAGCAGAGTCGACCAATTGATCGGCCTACCTAGTCCTGCGGCGTTTCTGACGAGCCAGAGGCTTGTTGTCGACATCGGGCGGAAGATTGTTGGTCAGGGTGTTTGCTGAATGAACGAGGAAGGCATAGCTTGTCTTGGTGGGTTCTGGCTGTGGTATATCAAGGCTCTCTTGAGAGCTCGAGGCGGAACTCATCTTGCTCTCCAATTGAGCGTCGCGAGTGTCGGCCATGGTAATGAGAGTGGCCGTTGTATGAAGAGAAGAGAATGTGCCAGTCCAGGTGGTAATGGAAGAATCAATTGTGCACCGAGAGGTGTTCGGAATGAGGAGCAGATAGATATCTACTACTGTACGCGTCCGATGCAGATGCAGACGCGACGCCGCCTGTGCTGAGGTCACTTTTTATCCAAGCGTCACCCCAAGATCCGCGTGCGCTTCAACCAAGTCACGGATGACACGAACGACCGTTTTGTTGAAGCATACGCTGCATTCCAGCAGGTTGACGTATTTGGTATTGAATGAGCACAAGTCCAAGTTGAGTAGATGGACAAAAATGAATGAAGAGTAGTCACGGCAGCGTGTCGAATAATAATATCTGCAATGGTGCGACAAAGTCAGAATCGGGCTCCTTCTGCTCCGAGTCGCGGTCGACCCGAACGGACGCGCATGAGTCGCCTGGTCTCGTGACCTTCTTACCCCAGCTTTAGCGAAATGTTCTATGCTCTGCACTTTGTTGGCAGTCAAACATATCGCGATTGCAATCACTTATTCGGCCCGATATTTTTGATGCTTACAATGCAGTGGTCGTCTCGCCGTCGAGGGTCAGCATCGCGATCTCGCAGAGACTGCGGGCCATTGATGCACTCCTTCGTGCTTCCTGATCGAAGTGATGAGCAGACCGCACTATTCTCCATCGACCGTCGTATCGGTACGTATGGGTTTGATGGCTAATCTCCAACCAAGTATTCGAGCTCAGTGCTGGCCAGCTACGAATGCCATCTCCTTCACGCGGTCGTCTTGAGCTATCCAGACGAAATGCCATGTCAAACGGTCAGCTCGGCATGAACCGAGAATAACGTGCTCTCCAAATCGGTTAAAGTTTCGCGGTGGAGATCGTGTGCTCGTACATGAATGATTCTAGCATCATTTCGACGTCATATCACCACATTCACGGTCTGTCATGGAAATTGTTCGATGCGATCAGTGATGTGGGCAGATGTGTGCATGTCAATATTGAATCTTCGCTTGAGAATTTATCTTCTTTCCTTTCACAATCACATCAATTATCACTCTGCACCAATTTAACACTCCGAAGATATCGACCAGAAGGTTCGCTACTGTCTGCAGAGATATTCAGCTTGAACACAGTACTAACAGCAAGTGAACAGAAAATCAAACAGCAATCATGTCTGAGAACCAATCTAAGAAGGAAATCATCGAGGAGCGCAAGGCCAACCTCCCCCTCCCAGAGGACCCACCAGTCAAGTCTGACTTCAACTCCGCCGATGGAAGCGCCCTCAACGTCGGTTCGGGTGGTACTTCAGGCAACTTCTCCGCCGGCAACGACGGTCTCCGCGAGCCAGCTACTGGCGACAGCTCAGTGAGAACCGACGGTGCCACATACGGCGTCAACACTCAGACACAAGGCGTGGGTCGCGAGGGCCAGGACTCGCTGGGTGGTCTCCCAAACGATGCCGTCGCCAGAGGATCCAAGGACAAGTCCAACACTGCCGACACCACCGGCAAGGACTACGGTTACCCACAGAAGAGCGACCCAAGCAGCGGTCTCTAAATCAAACTCTCATCAAGTTAATCGCCCTCCCGGTCATCGACTAGTCGTGAACTCATGACCAATGCCGTGCACAAGCACGTGCCCTGCCGTAAGGCAGTAGATAGTCTATACCAGAGCTTATAAAGTGCTCATGACGAATGAAACAAAAGAACATTCAATACTGTAATTGTTTTCCTTTCGATTGCTCGTGCGACTGGAAACCCTCATCTACCAATTGCTGTAATTTTTGAAGCTCGCGCCGGATTTCGCGGTGTCATACACCCGCATGCTTCCATACTGATCCGCTACACTGTGACGGAATCTTAGCAATGAGATGCGACATCACTCGCCCAACACTGTTCAGGTTTGTCGAGCCGCCGGAATTGTCGATCATCGGTGATACAGTACGTCTCTGTGGTTCCAGGCACACCCGTCAGCCTGCCCCTCATCACAAGCCGTAATGTCGTGGTGGGTGAGGGGCAATGAGCTGATGTCATGCGGTGTAATCTCACAATATGAACACATCAGGTACAATAACAATATTTTGAGAATCATTTCTAGACTTCAATTGAACTGCTACTTTTGCAAATCAAACGTTTTATCCAGTTGTATCAACCAGTAACAGCATCTCACATTCAAACACAATCATAACATCAACATGTCTGCATCACACGGTCAAAAGGTGAGATCCACATAGCTACCGTGATATCTCATATCACGCGACACCCGGCGTTCTTTCACTAACACGTCCAGGTCACCACTGACCCAGCGAGCAACAACCAAGTTAGAGAAGGTGCAGGCACCATCACGTCGGACTCTCTAGCCGGCGAGTCCATTGCCAGCGGCGGTGCCTTTGCAAGCAAGAACCCAGGCGTCGGCAGCACAGCCCAGTCCTCTGGCTCGACGACCACGAACAATACCGACACATCGAGCGCTACCACATTGCAGCCAGCACCGGATGCCGAGGCCCGCGATGCTAGCCAAGGATGGTCTGAGACCTCGCAGTTGAACGCCGGCCGCGAGTTGGGTAGCGGAGCAGGTCCAACATACTCAGGTGCCAACACCGGTTCCAGCGCCAGCACCGGCGGCGGTCAGTCATACAGCGGCGCTGCTGGCGGCTCCTCTGGCGGCTCTACCGGCGGCTCGTCTGGCGGTTCTGCACCAAACTATGTCAACAACCCTGCCTCTAGCATGGGTGACGACTTCAAGCCAAAGGGTCAGAACATTAGCGAGGGAGGTTTCGACAGCAGCGCTCCTAATGCTAGCTTCAACTCTGACATTGGCGGAAAGAACGACCCTGGCCGTGCTGCTCTTCAGGGCATGCAGCGTGCTGATGCACAGGCTGGCGGTGACGCCTCCGGTTCTGGTCAAAGACAGTCTGGTGTCACCAACGATGGCCAGTACGACATCTTGAAGGACGCTGAGGCATAGAAGTATCATGACGACTACGATGTGCATACCCAATGCCACTTGTACTGAGGTACATAGTGGCGCTTTCAGACCAGATATCAGAATAACGAATGTAAAACAATATCAAGAGAAAGTCCAGTAATTTCGTTATCGTTCATTGTGCGTAGTGCGTCACCGTACATTACGTGCGATCATCCGCCGGTGCACATCAAGCCAATCCATGACCGTCTTGCTTTTGATATCAGGCAGCAGCTCATTCACGACCGTCTTAATCGATGCTTCGACTAGAAATTGAGACGAGCGGAAACTGGAAGATTTGTAATTCGATTTCTGTTCATGCAGACATTTATCGGGCCTAGGTAAATCTCTTCTCGAGCTGCGATCGTGTTAGTACCACAACAGCCCTTACTGTTCGATAGCATGTATCTTACCTTCCATCCGTTGCTGAACTCGAAACCTGCCGGCGCGACAGGGTTGTCTGTTTGTCCTCTCAACCATCCTGTGAGGCGCATATCTCTTTCCATCACTATCAAATCGTTAGTTCATGTCCACTCTCTTCTGCCGTCTCGTGTCTCGTGTCTCGTGTCCCCCGAATCTTCCACCTCTTCGCATAGGTCCTTCTGACACTCTATCGATTCGCATTCTCGTATTTCAGCCATCCACCAAGGTCATTGATATGTTCTCCTCACCCTCACCGATCGCCTTTGCCCGTATGTTCCTCTTTTCCGCAAATATGAATTGAAAGCTGAGACACATACTTTGTCTGTCCCATGCATCGATCGAGTGTCTGGCGCGCTTGCCGCCGTTTTGCATGTTCCTGAGCTTAGAGATCGCAGCACCAGAGAAGCCGAACATCTGCCCCTCGCGTTAGTATCCGCAGTCCTCGATCGATGAGCCGGAGGTCGTGGAAGGACGTACGCCAAGCATGATTGCATAAGGAATCAAAGCCTCGAATGGGACACCCATGTTGGCGGCTGTGAATAGAGTAGATGCGCTGTGGTTTCGAGATGTCCTTGATCGGATACGCCGCTCAATGCTGCAGCACGATTGTCGCTGTCTCTTGTGGTCAGCAGATGTCGTTGATGAAGCTGGACCTGTCGGTTGATTCTCGGCAGCTGCGACCGCGATGCCGAACCCGAGCTCGTGACTGGGGACTCCGCTTTCATGTGGTTGATTGCCGTGCCCATAACAATTCATTGTCGTCGTAACACGTGTCGATACTATCATTTCACGTGTCGCGGACACTACAACTTCTGGTTCTGACGCGTTGAAGCCCTCAAAATCGAAGAGTTGGGAGATATCAGCCTCCGACTACGTCGCTGCTTCTAGGCTTCAACCACCAGCTTCACCAGCCTGCGGTTCCACACTCATCGAACTTATAGACGCCTCTTCACATACGCTTTTCCGCCGTGCAATCATACCAATCATAAAGACCGAATACATACTGCCGATCGACGAACGAGCTCTTCGAGGAGCGGCTAAGCGCAAACAAAGGAGCGGTGTTACACGAGGCATAAAGTTAGCCACAGTGCGCGCAGACCGCGAATCCTTCTCGTCAATGCAGAGATAACATTTCTCATTTCCTGGCTGCTGGAAAATACATTGAAGATCGACAAGGCCCGTGAAGGGCAGCGGTGAGACCGCGGGCTCCAGCTGGATATGCGCGCTAGTCGCAGAAATCAGAAGGAGGTGGAAGTTGCAGAAGAAGATGTCGAGATGCAGGAGACGGATTCCGAGGATGAAGATGCAGAAGCTGTCGGTGAAGATGGTTCGGAAGAGGATGCTGAAGGGGAAGAGGTAGACGACGAAGACGACGGCCCACAACGGCGAGGCAAGACTGGAGAAGAAGACGATGAAGATGAAGATGACGACGATGACAGCGAAGTCGTCGGTGCTGTCAAAAGGCGATCCACAAGAAGTCGTAGAAAAAACAACACCGAGGACGACGACGACCAATCCGCTGCTGGATCAAATGGCGAAGACGACTCAGACAGTTCGGACTCAAGCGCTGAGAATGAATGGGATGCTGAGGACGACGAAGCCGAGGAAGAAGAAGTAGAAGCTGATAATGGTGGTTCTAACAGATGCGTGTATGCAATCACCACAACCGCGCTTTGTTGGCGCAGAGCTGACAGTCGTATAGGTTCTGCGGCCAAGACGAAGAACATGATCCTGGTGAAGACTTTGAAGAGCCACTGAGTTGCGCGGTATGTGGCGACAGTGGTGAGTATTATTGCATGATGACAGACATATGTTACCGAAATAAACTTTCGACGATCCGGGGCTGATTTGCGTTCCTGCAGCTCACAGACAGTGCGCTAGAGATGCCGAGTCACTACAACCCAACGATGGTATGAATTGATTCGAGATCCCCTGTACTTTGCGAAAGACCAAGCGCTTACGTTGTTTGCAGAACCCAGCCGTTGGCGGTGCACAGACTGTGTATCGAATGGCTTGCTACCAGACGAAGATGAAGATGCGGAAGACTCTACGACTACGCGCAGATCGTCTGCCCCTAAGATGGCGCGCGATTTGTTACCGGCGGCAAGGACAGGCATCAAGCCTGGATCTCACTCGGTATTCAACATCCTCATCCTGGACGACGATCCGATGGACGGTTCACGATCCTTGCGTAAACGCAAGTCCGAATCAAGTGAAGGAGAATTGCTCGCAGAGGAACAGCACAAACGAAGGAGGGCGTCAACCGTATCGTTCAAGGCAGAAGATGTTGTTCGAGTCGCCAGGAGAAGTGCGCAACCTGAGGGCGACATTCTGGAGAATGGCGAAGCTGATGTCAACGGAGACGACGCCTCCAGCCGTACGATACGGGCGCGGAGAACGCAGAGACCAGCTGGAATATTTGCGCGCGTCATCGAACAGTCTGATGAACCCAAAAGTCTGATTGTCGCAATTCCAATCAGTACTGCGGCATTGGACATGGTGGAAAAGAACGCACAGAAAAAGCAAAGGAGGCGAGAACGAGATCGAGAACGAAGGGCGCGGCAGAGTCATGGTCATAGCCTTGTGCCCGAAGATATGGCACCGCCTCCTCTACCTCACTATCCTGCGATCGCCACAACCATGTACGCCAATCCGTTCTTTCCATTTCCGGAGCATCAGCTCGATGAGTTGAAAGGTAAGCCGTACGGTGGCATCCTCACTGATGCGGAAGCCGACACGTCAAAGACATATCCGCAGCAAGCAGATCGCGAAATTTTCGAAGCGGCACGTAGAAAGGCCGAGGAAGACTGGCGCAAAAAGACTGAGGTACAAGTCAGTGAGACGCCGGGGAAGGTCAAATCCTCCGGACCACCGAGCAAGATCAAATGCATCAATTTTGGCAATCGCGAGATCGATACATGGCATGCTGCACCATATCCGGAAGAGTACAGTAGAAACAGGGTACTTTACATCTGCGAATTCTGTCTTAAGTACATGAGCTCCGACTTTGTCGCATGGCGGCACAAGGTATGTAACATGACCCGGGTTGTCGGTTTCATCTCTGACGATTTACAGCTCAAATGTCCTGCGAGACATCCCCCAGGCGATGAAATATACCGAAGCTCCATCAGCGACCCAGAGACGAAGAAACAGTCTACGCTTTCCTTCTTCGAGGTCGATGGCCGCCGCAATCCTCTTTACTGTCAGAATCTCTGTCTTCTCGCGAAGCTCTTCCTCGGTTCCAAGACGCTCTACTACGACGTTGAGCCTTTTCTCTTCTACGTCATGACCGAGAACGACGAGTTTGGATGTCATTTCGTGGGCTACTTTTCAAAGGAAAAGCGCGGTCTTGGTCCGTCACCTTCTAAACAACCACATACATCTTTCGACGATCAGTCGCCAAAAGATCTCGATGAGAAGCCGACCAGCTTGGCGGATAGTCTCAGCAACCCTGGCAACAATGTTTCCTGTATTCTGGTCCTGCCTATTCACATGCGTCGTGGCTTCGGAAGGGTTCTGATCGAATTTTCTTATCTTCTTACCAAGGTCGAAGGACGCACTGGATCTCCTGAGAAGCCTCTCTCTGACATGGGTCTAGTGTCTTATCGGTCGTACTGGCGGCAGGTCCTCTGCAAGTTGCTGCTGAGGTACAAGGATTCGACGCCAGACGCCCCCGTTCCGCCGCCTTCAGTCATAGGAATCGCACAGGAGACGGGTATGACACCTGACGACATTGTTTCCACCCTCGAAGGGCTCAGGTCACTCGTGCGGGACCCTGTCACTCGCAGCTATGCACTACGGCTTGATCACGAGTATATGCAAGAATACGTCGACAAGCAAGAGAAGAAAGCCAACATCATCATCGACCCAGACAAGCTCGTATGGACACCATACGTAATGGGGCGACCGAGCAACTACTTCCGCATGGGCGAAGAGACGACGCATCCTATCCAGACCAAAGCACCTCGCGAAGAAGCCGACGAAGAGCCTCTAGCGCCAACAGAGACGGCACCAGCAAAGAAAGAGCTCACAAATGGCACCCCAACACCAATGCCCTCGCTGAATCTCGATCAAGAACCCATGAACTCGACAAATTCCATGCTACCGGCCCTCCCACAAGCCGCACTGGACGCTTCACCTCCGAAATTCGCCAAACCGCCAATCCCAGCCACACCCAACGGCATAAACCACGCTCGCCGCTACAGCGCACTCTCCACGCCCTCAACAGTCAGCACAAGCACGTCCAACATCCCACCGTCACGTTTCGAGGTCTACCCGCCGATCCCGGGTATGCAGGCGAAACGCAAGCCCGGACGGCCGTTCGGGAGCCGCAACCTCCGACGTAATACGTACACCCCTGGGAGAAGATCGAGCGGGACGCCGAGAGGTGGACGACGCGGCGGCGGCGAGAGGAAAACGCCTGGCCAATCAAGGTTGAGTGAGTTGCCCGATGGGGCGGAGGGGCAGGTCAACGGGAGTGGGAGCACGGAGTTCGCTGTCGTGGGCGCTGATAAGATTAAAGAGGACGCTAATGATGAGGAAAATGGCGACGAGGAGGGAGAAGAGGATGCTGAGGTTGTGGAGGAGATTGATGATGATGATGCTGACGTAGATGTCGATGTCGATGCCGATGCCGATGCAGCGATAGCAGAAGAGGAAGACGAAGATGAGGAGATGCAGGATGCAGAAGAGGTCGTGGGAAATACCTCGATCGAAGAAGCCGCGGCTAACGAGCCAGAGCCCGAGGACGACGACGACGAGGACGAAGACGCCGAGGGCGAAGAAGTCGACGATTAAATCCCTACAGAGGACATGTCTTCGGCGAATGGATCATGCATAGCGAGGTCAGCGTATCGTATCGGTGTGAATGAAATGCCATATTGTTACTCAGACCAGCTGTATCATTCATAGAGCCTAATATAACTAAACTAAAACATTAATATGCCGAAAAGTCTATAATTCTACAAGAAACAGACAAAATCCAACTCAATGCTTAGCCCAAGTAAGCCTGCTGCGTCTTGTTGACAAAGGTATCAAAAGCAACACCGGCCTTGCTCTTCTTCTTGCCATTAGGGCTCATGAGCACACCAGGCGCATCCATAAAGTACGAGTAGCGCGCGATCCACGGCTGCTGATCCATCCAGCTCATAGTCGTCTTCAAGAACTCGACCAATTCCTGCTCGGTGTAGGGATTGTCGTCCGTGAGGCCGTACTCGGTGACCCAGACGGGGCGGCCGCCGGCGACTTCCTTGACGCTGGTCATGAACTCCTCGAAATAGGTCGCGCCCGCGTACTTGTTCGAGTACCAGTGCACGTTGATGAAGTCGACGTGGCACTTGGGGCAGTCTTTCAGGAACTTCTGCAGGTACGTCAGGCCGTAGGGGGCGCCGGCGTTGGTCACGGCGGGCGCGCCGAGGAGTGCTTTGCCCTTGAACGGATTCATGTGTTTCTTGTACGCTTTTACCACGGCGTCGACGGTCATGCAGGCGGACCCCGAGTAGCAGGCGTCGGGCTCGTTGAAGGAGAATAAGGCGGTGCTGCCGCGCTTGATGGCGGCGTCGGCGGCGGCGGCCCAGGGACCGGTCGAGGCGGGGGCGTTGTTGTACAGCAGTGGGATGTAGTCGAGTTTTTCGTTGAAGTCTGCGCCCGGTGCGTTGTACCAGTTGTAGGCCCAGGTCACTTGGGAGTCCGTCTTGGGCTTCGGGCCGAAGGGGTGCGTTAGATTGGCGAGGTTGTAGCAGAGGCCGCGCTTGCCGGCTTTGTAGTTGGAGCTGGCGGCTGCGACGTCTGGTTTGGGGGCTTCTGGCTCTGCGCTGGTGCTGGCGCTGGGCGGTGCTGCGGCTGCTACGGCGAGGATTTGCGCTTGAGGTGAGGTCGCGTTGCTGCCCGTCACGTACGGTGCTATCGTGGAAACGGTAGCGGATGAGGTGTCGACCATCTGGGCACTAGTGCTGGCATCGTCGCGCTTGACGAGACGACGAGCATCTGCTACATTCGCGACTGCCTGAGTAGTCTCGGGTTGATTGTAGACCAAAATATTAGGGATGTCTGTCTTTGTCAGGCGCTGCGTTATCGTCAATATCAAATATCACTTACGTCGTCCAGCTACCTGTGGTACTGGCAACGCTGCAAGCAGCAAGGGAACGAAAGTGAGAGCGTTGTGCATCCTGTGGATAGAAAGACTCGAAGTGTTCTTCGAGTATGGCAGATTGAATAACAGTGATCCGTTTGAACGGAAACAAGGACAACCTTATAGAAGAACAAAGAGAAACGAATGAATGCGTCTGTATCGACGCCGAACGACTAACAATCGACTGTGGTCTAAGAATAACTTACATACCGGTCAAAGAATAACAACCTATTTGAATGTTTTCGGCTCGCCAAGAAAAACCCGGGTAAGTAGGCATGCCGACGGACAAAGTAGGACGAAGTAGGCATACCGACACACAAAGTAGGCATGCCGCAGACGTTGTCGACTGGTATGACCGTTGAGCGTGGTTCATCGATAATAGCCATGTCTCACTTAACGGACGTCAATCACTTACTGTATGCGTGCAATGCTACAGCATCCAGACAAGGCCTTGTAGATCTTCGTATGTCTCACACCAAGTTCTGGGCCGATGTTATACAGATCGTACGTGTATAAGGCTGCATCTGGTATGCGATCAGGAACAAGCGGTGGCGTTTCACAGCGGTCGTTCTCTCGCGGAGCAACGACCGCGGCCCAGTGCAAGTCATGATGTGATGTTATCGATATGATGTCGCATAGTCTGCACCCTGTAACGGTCAGGTAGATTGTGAGGAAGGGGGTGTAGGCAGAGAATGAATGTATACGAGCGGAGGAGATGAGGTGGAAGGAACCGTTGACCCTGCCAAGCCACATCGAACGGAAACCTTCCGGGGAGCGAGCGTCGCTTGAGCACTTGGACCAGGAGTTTTTGCTCTGCACGCGCTCATTAGAGGCATCACGAACCACGTGCATACAATCATCCTTTGCCAGTATATGTTTCATACAGAGAGTGGAGCATCAAGGAACACATCAGTCTGCCGGATATTGTACTTTCACGTTCATGGAAACTACAAATTCTGTTATTGTTTTCATCGCAATGATATATTCAACAACGTTATCCTCGACGAGATTATAGAGCCTTTCCAATCTCCCCTGAGTCAGGAATGCATGGCATCGGCACCGCATACCCGCTCAATGTTTCACCCATACCGCTTTCCACGTCTCCAGACACGAAGATACCCAGTCCTGGACCACAGAACTCTTCACCGTAAAGGTTGTGACTGCGCGAACTCGACCGAGTGACTGGTACATGCCGCGGGATGGCCACCGAGCTGGTTCTCCTCTGGGGTGTTATAGCAAAAGTTGCTTGTTCATAAGGAACAGGATCTGACTCGACAACCTCTGGTGTCAAGGTACGTATGGAAGATCGTAAAGACGGCAAGCATTGCGATGCTCGACGTTCTGCATCCACCGCTTCTTCATCATTGTCTTCTCGCGATCCCGTCCGTTTGCGTATGAGGCGTGCGTGGTGGAAAGATATGCTGTCTCGGGCTACCTTTGGACTTGGTTTAGCGGCAATGCGCGCGTGATGATAGGAGATGCTGCAACGAGGGGTCAATGGAGACGCAGCTGCTCGATCGGCTGCGAGACGTGCATGGTGATGAGCGATGCTGTCGCAGGACTCGTGTGCATTGACTGTGGGGCTCGCGTAAAAATGCGCGGGAGAGGTCGTGAAAGAAGGCGCATTACTGGTCGTTAAAGAGGTCGCGTGAGAAGGGATACGATGGAGGTCGTCGTGAACTACCGCTGGCGTTGGCAGTGGGATGTCTGGTGGTGGCGTTGGGCACAGTGGCTTGCTTATCGTGGGCAGTAGCGGATGCGAGTTCAATGGCGTCAGCTGATTCAAAGGTGTGTCGTCTGCTATCGAGCTCGGTGCCAGCGGAGGCTCGCCGGATGGACCAGAACGGGCATGAGATATGCTGTGGCGAAACGAGCCGAACAGAGTATCCGACCACGACTTGGATCGCGCGCGAGTCTTGATTTCCGATTGATCACGAGATAGTGACTGTGGCTGCGAAGAAGCTTTCTTGTGATGCTTGTACGCAAAGTCGCGAGCAATGGAGTTTTCAGACGTCGGTGAGACCGGACAGAATGCCTCCTCATCAGTGGTCGGAGGAGCTGCCGACAAGACCGTCTGATAATTTGTCGTGATTAGAGGCGGTAGCTGCCCCTGGTTATCCACAGAGTCCAGTCGACCCCGACTACTAAATTTGCTCTTGCGACTCGCGGTACCAGAATCGTTTCTTGTCGAAGCAACGAGAGTGCTACCCGAGCCAGTATAGCGTTTGCGACTTCCATTACGGGCGTCGCTTTCGTCTTTGTCATCGAAGCCTTCAGGTCCGGTGCTCGCACTCAGGCGGTTTTTGACCTTGACAGCGAGCGGCTTCAGCGCAACCAGACCGGCGCAAACCAACCCAACGTTCATCTCGACAGCGGACCAAACGATGGCATCGATGGCGCTGCTTGTCCACGCTTTTTCTTGAGCCCCGAGATGGACGACGATCAGTCTCGAAAGACCAATAACGCAAACCGAGAAGCCGAGTGCGAAGACGCCGACCAAGCCGGCCTTCTCGCGGCGACTGATGTTTTGTAGCCCCAAGACCATGGGGATAGGCATGGCCCAAATGGCGAAATCGAGCGCGACATCGAGCGCGGCAACACTCAGCCAGTATATCTCTGGATTGTCGCAGTGACCCGGTGTGTCGTGTGACCATATCTTTTGAATTGGCTTGCAGATAAAGAGTCCACCGAAGAGCCCCCAGCAGATGGTAGGCACCAATGCGAGAAGAAGGAAAATGGTGAGTCGTCTTAGGTTTAACACGAGTTGACCGGGTGCAGGGCTCGGAAAGAGTCGAAGGTATTGTATCAACAAAGCGGTTTTGGTTAGGCAGGTGGTCAATACCCAAAGTGTGTTGGTCGTAAGGACCAGTCTGGTGATGAGCGGCATCATGGAGTGCATCATGTGAGGAGGTGGAGCCTGAGGTATGATGACATGCTCTGGCAACGATATCAGTGATTGTTTCTGTCGTTTGGCGCAGAGTACTCTATGGTATTGTCTTACCTGCGATGATAACACTGGTATTGGCCCATGAAAGCAGCAGACAGAATGCCATCAGGTAATCTTCTCGACATAGCTTGTGAATAATGAGGCGTCTCGTGTACAGTCGAAGAAAGATGGCGAATGTAGCAAGGAACGTGACCGCCAGTGTCGGGCCAAGTATGCTCCATCCGACCTTGGGAGGTGTTATGATCTTGGTTGCGGTGGTAGCCTTCTCGTGTGGAGAGAGGATTGTTGAAGGGTTTGACGAGGCCATCGTTGGTGAGAAGTGGCTTCCTGGAAGGACTTGAGCTCTCACGACTGCCACATCCAATGTAGGTAGGAAAGCTGTTTGACGATTATAACGGTCACGGCAATGTATGTGAAGAGTTGGACAATGAATAGTGAAGTGTTTCGATACGTGATGTCTGTCTTGTCTAGGTAGGGAAGCACTGGAAGCTCTGCAAGGTCTGCAAGCTCTGTTGTTACCTGGCCGTGCATGGAGAAAAGTGCTGGGGCTAGCATGTTTTCCTTTTGTCTCGTAGCATTTTGCTTCTCGGCTGCGTGGTAGCCTGAGTGATTGCTCGTCCAGGCTGCTTCTGTCTGCGGTATGAGGTCGATGTCAGGAGGCGGACAAAGTCAATGTTGCAGATTGAGCAAATAATCACAAAGCTTATGCAAGCTGCATTGTTTTTGGTCACAATGTCTGGCGCAGTGCTGTGATTTGCTTTGTGTTTTCAAAGGCATCTGACTTCTCTGGTGAGACAGACAGTCTTTATGTGTGGAGGCGGTGCTTTCGACGTTTTCGTCCTGGGCTTCACCGCAATTCACATCCAACAAGAGTCGGGGTCGTGACGTGATATTGAGAAGCAGACATGATGCGATGGCAAGATTTCGGAGCCAGTCGCTCGATCATACCTTTCAATTCTCGTATCGAGCCGTGATATAGAACCACACATGCTCTCATGTGAGGCTCTGCTGCGACGAGATAGCTAGATAAGCATGATCTTGACTGGTAGTACGTCGTGGCAGTATGGCAGCAAGTGACGTGAAGTCCATGGGCTAGTCGGCGACCATGTCCGTTCCAGTGGACGAGTCGTATCCATCCATGATGGGTCGTCCGCAGTGTTCGTATGGAACTGTTTGATACGAATGGCTGCCTGGTCGATAGCGTATCGATGTGTGAGACGAGTGGATAATTTAGAGTTGTGGTTGTGTCAGGTTCGGCGGCTGTTGTTGCTGTTGTGGTTAATTATTGCCGCGGGCGGTGTGGTGAGAGTGGGTCAAGGTCGATTGCTGAAACAAGCCCATCTTGGTAGCCATGTACGCCTGGACCGCAGGGTCCTGCATCTGCATTGGAGGATTACTGCTCTTGCGACCAGTGTGGTTGTTGTTGTTGTGATTGTTCGACACTCCGTTCATCCAAGACTCTATTGCAGATGGATTGAAGTTCGAAGTGTTCTTCTGCGAGTGCTGTGACGATCCATTCTTTGACATGGCGGCTGATAATGAGGTTGATGATGTCAAGGTTGGTGAGGACGCCACTTGACGGGACGATGAAGATGATGCACTCTTTCGGGCAGTGGGCTGAGAAGGCATACTTGATAAACGGAGTATGGGTGAGGGTCCAAAGAGACAGAAGTCTTCAGAGTAGAAGGGAGACTGGTATAATAATCAAGAAAATGACTGGTAATATTGATGACTGTATGGTAAATCAAATTCCAGAAAGGCGTAACGTAACCGAACCAGCGTCAATCAAATTCGGAACGAAGAGTAAAGTCTAAACAGTGACAATAGCAGATGGGAGGCGTGGTTGTTTGACTTGACGATGTACCAAAAACCGGGATATCTGGAAAGTAGTAAACGGGGAACCACTGCTGAATATATGTCTCGGATTGCAACCTGCTGGATCTCTATATTCGAGCCGGGCTCATGATAACTTCATCAGGCTCACCCTGAATCGTGTGTCTGGGGCTGCCTGACGGTACAGTACCGCGACGATACTCAACGTGCGAGCCGAGCATCTGCGATGTTATTCCCTGGTGGTGCCAAATCACCGCGAAATGGCTCAAACACAAATCCACATAGACTACCAAACTTCAAACAACTGTTGCGGGATCCCACCTTTACGGAACATAAGGTACAACAGATACGTGCCTGCGGATATGGATGACTACGGGGCCGAGCACAGAAAAGGATAGCTTGCGGTTCGGATTGCTTTGGGTGGACCGTTTCAACAGGAATTGGCACCCTCCTCCCTCATCCTACTGAACAGCAGAATGCAACATAGAGGTCGGCTGCAGTAATGATTTGAGATGTTATTGTTATTGTGGATTTTACTCTCATCATTGGATTATCTCCCTTGACAAGGCTCGTAGGATCGGACATGAGGTGAGATTATGACATAGTTGATACCGATGCTATGGAACCGATTGAGTGTCCAGTATATATGGACTGCAGGAGCCGTACATAAGACAGGTGCACAACTACTGCCACACGATATACCCGGGTTGGCGGTTATAGTTCTGCCATCGCTTACGATCGGATATAATCGCGAGCTCAGGCGGATCAATAGAGGGAACCCGTACCTAATCCTAGTCGGGTGAACGATACCGTACCTGCCTAATTGCAAATACATACCGTGCCGAATACCAGGTTACCTCACCTTATGAATACAACACAAAACAACGTCTCAAACGCTGTTGCATCGCGCTGCACCAGACTTGAATCATGGCTTGTTTCGCTTATGATGAGGCACTGCAGGCCGCGACAACGTGAATAATTTGGTTGTTCAGTGTTCGCAGTCTGAGAAGTAGAAGTACAGTATGTAGGCTGATACAACGCAATAAAAATCACTTGCAGTAGTGGGGATGATATGACGGGGCGAAAGAGGGTCTTGACAAATTCCCTGCATGGCCACGCGCTCGGCTCACCGACTCCGTCGATCAAGCAGCGCGACATCTACTCCATATTCCGCGTAGAAAGCCTCCAATCCAAGGCAATCCATACGAGAATGATGACGAGCAGTATCAATCTATCAGAGACGCCCCGCGTCATTGTCGTATAGTGCTCTCAAGGATCTGATTGCACAGCATGTATAGCCGAAAACGAGTGAGCTCGTCTATACACTTTTCGGATGAGCTCGTGGTCACTGCGATATGGCGTTTGCGAACCAGTGATCGGAGATATTGCGGATATCATGCATGACTATGGAATGGTCGCTTCTTGTACGTTCTCAAGCGCTTGGCTCCTCGAATCGAACTGTGCATACGCACCTTGATATTCCGGTTTATCGCGCTGATTGGACTCGCGTATTCGCGTCGGAAAAATATCGTTGGAGCTCAGAAGATCAGCGCCCATAAAAGCGCTCATAAAACATCACCAAGCAGTAGGCGCAGAACAAAATGCAGGCACGACTGCCGTCCGCATACGAAGCTAGATGCTCCTTCCTCATCCTTATGGCAGCTATGTAAACGCTCACACCACAAAACAACCGAAAGTGAGTGACAAATGCCGTGCATGTTCGTGCATTAGCCTGCGAAATGTGAACAACCAGAAGACGCAGGAACAAATCCTATTGGGTTCGGAAGCCGTGTCTGCCACAAGCAAGGCAAGCCGAGCCTTGCGCTCTCTGAAGATACAGTAGATGGGCCGGGTTTGGCGCGGATCTGCGCTGCTCCGCGTTTCCAGCTCCGAAATCTCAAACCAGAAGAAGAAGGCGCATACCACGATTTGTCATGGACGAAATGCGAACCCGTCACCGTTTGCGAGATCTCACCGTCCCCGCTGCCTTGTTCCAAATAAACTATTGTACTTACCCAAGGTAAGCTCTCTTTCGTTGATTTGATACTCCAACAAATGATTCTGACATGTGGTACTTGATCAGTTTGTTGTGGTTCGAAGGATGCAGCGCGTCAGACACAGAAGTCCAAACAGAGTTGCGCACATTCACGTGGGATCGCGGCTCGCTGCAGCCGACGATCCAAATGGAGAAGGGACGCGAACAGACACCCTTGGCCCGCATACCTTATCCAATCACCACCAGCCGTCGCAGCCAATAGGCCAGCATGATGACTTTCTTATATTTGTAATTTGCACTCCACAAGTCATGTACTTTTTGCGTGCTTTTCTCCACTGCTTCGAAAGCCACGTTATGATCGTCATGTATTGCAGATCTCGAAACGCGCTGATGCGGTTTCAGCAACGGCGTGACTTGCAGGCGGCCGTGAGCATTGAGCGCTTTCATCAATGTTGACAGCTTTGTAGCAGCACTTTTTACCGCTCGCTTGTCATACAACGACGACACGCGTCAGGTATCTATGCTTGCACCATGGACCGTTGTGGTTGACGAATCCGGCACGATACTGCAGATTGCCAACCGTCGACGCCAGCATCGTCCTTGGAAAGACGGCCCGTTTGCTCAGCAGTTCGGCGGCTGCTCCGCGATATACCGCATCGAGTCATCCTGCAACGCTGTCTCAGGGCATGCCGAAGCCCTCGGAATTTCTCCGTGGTCACAACAGGACGATGCACCCGACCGAAAGCAATATCAGTAACACAAATACCTTGACACGTTGACAGGCCACGCAGACGCCTGGTGCCAACACCATCAGCTGACATGAGTGTTCGTGACTGGAAGGATGAAATAATCCACATTATAGACTACGAATCCAGCCTACTGCAGACCAACATCACTCATTCATGCAGAAGAGGGATCAACTCCTGCTCGCTAGACCGTAACTCCGCCAAGATATCGCCAATGTATAGTCAATCCCGTATATCAAAACGCCCATGCACGCAGTCCTCCAACACCAAGCCCGGCCCATATGTATCCGTTGACAACGTAATCACGAATCGAAGATGGGTCCGTAAGCCGGTATTCCACGCGCTTCGAGCCCAAAAACAACTTTCTTGGTCACGGCCGGATTTGAAATAACAACCGCAGCCTCGCAATCCGACTCCTTAAGCAGGCTGTACGCCAAGCCCAACAGATTGCCCCTGCCAGTACTCTTAGTATCGACGATGACAGCGTTGGGGTCAGCACGGTAGACAGCCCTGATGATGTCGTCGCCATACGTCGCTTGCGGGCGCTGCGCTGACCACACGACGCGCAGGGGGTAGTCAGGGTACGCTTGCAGCAGCGACAGGCACGGCCCTATGCCGGAACCTGTCGCCACGATCAGTACCTTGCGGAAAAGCAATGCCACCCTTGCTACACCGAGTGTCGGTGCCCCTTTGACGAAGATGCGCGAGGGCGGGTTGCTAATTATCTTGTCTGTCCAGTCGCCGGCGTTGGACACGAGGACGCTGAAACCGGGGTTGTTGCCGGGGTTCGGAATCGTTGCAAAGGCATGAGTTTCTTTGAGGGGTGCATCGGTGATGCGGATGCCATGGCAGGTCGACAGGGTTGTGTAATCGAAGTGCAAGCGTGCGGCATGAGGTGATAAGACTTCGACGCGCATCGAGCGTGATCGTAGGCGGAGCCAGGGGTAGATGAGGCACAGCGTGATAATGGCGAGGAACCAGAAGGTAGGTGTCTGAACTAGGACGATCCCAAACTTCTGCTGGGCTTCTGCCACTGTTGAGGATACCAGAAACATTGTCTGTACCCACAGACACGCGATTGCTGCCCATCCGCCATATCGGTGAGTCGACTCGAAATGGTTGTGTAGGCGCATACGCATGGTGGAATGAGCAAAGACGAGGATCAGTACCAGCAAAGCCAATGTCAGTGCCGTCGTTGTTGCAAGAGCCGTCTTATCGGATTGGCCTGCTGTGAATTCGCTGATGACAAGGACAGCAAAGATCAGATACCACACCGAGCCAGCGATACCACACCCGGAGTGCACACCGCCATATGAGTATATCTTGGCTGCGTATCGTCGAACGATCAACGGGAACCATATCGGTACACTGCAAGCGGCGCGAAAGAGGATATTGACGACATGCTCGTTGCGAATGAGGATAGCGACGCAGAAGTTGGCAGCAGCCGCAGTCGCCGCATTACCGTAAGTCGCTACGCTGTTGTCATGCTTGAGTTGGACAAGGAAGACGATGACTGCGACCAGGTTGACCAGTGTGATGAGGCTGAACAGTTTGCGATACATGGAGAATAGACCCCATCTCAGCTTGCGATACATGTCGGAACCAGACATCTCTGGCAGTGGGAACACCTCTTCATGTCGCTGGAGCTCCTCGGCAGTCGCGATACCTGGGAAATTTGCGGTCGCAGAGGTCGAGACTGAACCCTTCTCGATGTCGGTAATGTGGGCGTTGGCCTTCTTCTCATCCAGGATCGTTACCGCGCATCGCCATCCAGATGTGATCGGGATATCTTTGGCGATCACGGTCGAAGTTGAGGTCGACAAAGTGTCGAAAGAGCATGATGATTGCAGTCCAGCTCGGTCGGGTTGTTCTTCATGGTCCGCCATACCTGCAAGCTTTCGGATTCGTGCTTCTATACTGCCAAGACCGATGGTGGACTCGGAATAACAAAAGGGCCTTAGTTGATAATAGTGGATTGTCCTAATGCAGGATGCTGTATAAGAGTATTGTTAAGTTCTTGTTCTAATGCAAGATGCTGTATAAGATGTGGTTCTAACTGAAGTTGATCGACAACTTACTCGAATCGATGGACAATTCGCCAAGTTACGATATCGATGGTCGTGATATAATGCTGCAGATCCGAACAGAAACGGCGATGAGCGTTGTCGGATTTGGGCGCTTGCCTTCGTACATTAATGCAGGACCGAGCAAGCCCGGTCTAGAGGCGCGAATCTGGAAAATGATCATTGCAGAGGGTCATGGGAGGCAAGCCCGATCTGTGATGTGCCTGCTAGCAGAGGAAACCATGTTGTATACAGCGTCAACCGTGAAATGCATTTCACCTAGGTGACTATCGCTGCTTCCTCGTACAACTACCTGCCGCGCGCCGTGCATGCGTTGTTCATACCAACACCCAATATCCTCGACGAAGCGCTGGGGCTAAGGCAGTCGACAACAAGCAAATATATATTTCTCACTGTGTTTGCGTCTCATGCTCTCGGTTAGCCGTGCGTCTCGTTACGTTCTGCGGTATAGTATCATTGCTACAAAGCAACGTCGGCAGCCCCGGGAATGAGAATGAGGTCGAGAAAGTAGTTGGGGCTCTAATACATATCTCAATTGTTGTGAATGGTCGATTGCCCGGTATGTGCTGTTACATTGTCCGCGCTGCTGCATCTTGCATTGAGAAGAGTCTCTATCATGATCATGAGGCCTTCCTGATGGGCCCGATCCATGTGAGGTCGCCCCGACTGCCAAGACGCGGGAGGCGGCCCGGCGACCACACCATCGGAAACGGCAGAACCGTCCAACGCCGACCAGCCATCTACTTTTGTACCATCAGCCGCACACCACTTCGCCTCTGTATCGCCAAATCTGGCCGGTCGAGGCTTCCCAATTGGTTGCATCATCGATGGATATGGACAAGGCTGCAGATCTCCACGTCGAGATCCAATCGCTCGGGCGGCAGTTGGACGATGAACCGAGATCTCCAAACGCCTTGAGTGAGACAGCTGCGTAACCTCAAGTAGGGCCAGGCAGGTATGTGTATGCCTTCCTTCTGACAGTGTGATAAGGCCGGCTCTAACGATGATAATGTCAATCATTATATGTTGCCCGGAAATAGCATCAGAGTTGCTCCTGCTACTTCTTGTTGGTTATCATCTCGTATCTGTTTGTCTTGTTCACAGCATCATAGTATCTTAACCTAATATCACGAACCCAACTCATTTTCAATCTACTGAAGATACTGACCACCTTCATCAACATCAAAAGCTATCTCAGTGCTCGTCAGAGTACGGAGCTCGCCGACAAGCCCATGTTCATGACCCCTCTGGTGCCCGCCGAGGAGTCGACGTCGCTAGCCCCTATCATGGCCTGCGCAACAGACCTCGTTAGCTATACCTTACGGCACAACCCCGAGGATGAGGACAAACCAGTCTTGATTGATGCATTGGACGACAGCAACCATCTGTCGAGAAAGCAAGTTCGTAACCTTGTCGACCTACTGGTCCGCGGCCTTGTCCAACGAGGTGTCAAACCGGGAGACACCGTCTGTCTGCTCATGTACAATCACATCTGGTTCCCGGTTCTGTTCCTTGCTATCCTTGGTGCTGGCGCCAAGTTCACCGCAGCCAACCCCGCCTACACCAGCCAGGAGCTTTCACATCATCTGAAGGCCTCTGAAACCGCATGGATCATAACTGAGCCTTCACTTCTGTTCCAATCCCATAACGCCACGCGACATGATACACTCAGTTCAGTATCACTGACGTGCGATCGCATATTTCTTTGTCTGGACGGCCCGAATACAGCCCCATGTCAATGCCAACATACCACTGTGCAACAACTCATGGCCTTGGTGGACACGCAAGTGCCTCCAGCACCATGTGCGGCCACAATACCGGTAGCCCGTCAATATACGCACGTGAAGCAATTCAGAGACAGCATGACTCACACAAAATCGTGGTATTCTCGATCACATACCATTGCCACGCTAAACTCTACCTCGGGCACGACTGGCATGCCAAAGATGGCAGCGCGATCGCATCACAGCTTGATCACAGAGGCTGAATCAATTGAAGACTCGGCTCGCAAGCCATACGACGTCCGCCGGCTACTTACCATTCCATTCTTCCACGCGTTCGGGGCCCCTCTTGCTCTGATCAACGCCCTCCGCTTCGGACATACGACCTACGTAATGCGCAAGTTCGACCAAGCACAATACTTGGGTGCTATACAGCGCCTCAACATTACCGAGACCGCAATGCCGCCACCGCTGATCATGAGGTTCCAAGAAATGCCAGAGACCGAACGGGCAATGCTCAAAAGCATTCGTCAAGTATGGTGTGGAGGAGCACCAATATCAGCTGAAGTTCAAAACAAAGCGCTTGAAATGTTCGCGCCAGGGGCACGCATCGTCCAGGTCTGGGGCATGACTGAGACAGGCTGGTTGACCACCTTCAGATACCCAGAGTCCGACACCACTGGCTCCGTCGGGAGATTCATCGCTACATTTCAGGTCAAAGTCGTTGATGAACATGGACAAGAGCTCACGCAGCCCGACCAAGTCGGAGAAATTCTGGTCAAGGGTGCGTCGAACATGATTGGATACTACAACAACCCAGAGGCTACTGCGCAGATCTTCGACCACGATAGGTGGCTCAAAACGGGCGACTTGGGTCGCGTTGCACAAGACGGGAAAGTCTATATCATCGACCGGCTCAAAGAGCTTATAAAGGTCAGGGGCTGGCAAGTTGCCCCAGCTGAGATCGAAGGTCGCCTCCTCGAGCACCCCTCCATCGTTGACGCCGCGGTCATCGGAGTGCCAGCCCCCGAGAAAGGCACCGAGATTCCTCGGGCATATGTTATTGTGCGTGAAGGTCACTCCGTCAAGCGTTCACAGCTGATGGATCATTTAAGGCAGTCGCTTGCTAAGTATAAGGTCAACGACTGTGAGATATTTAGATGCTACAACATTCCGAAGTCTCCTAGTGGGAAAATCCTTCGGAAGACGATACGTAAGGAGTACGCATCGTGTGAGGAACATTTCAGAACCGTGTTGCCATACTCGCCGGACTCATCACCTGCGTTCAGCTTTACTGAGAGACACCCCCTGCGGCGTCATGAGTGCTCCATCAATAGCTAGTCATGCAATGGAGATATTCATTTCCTCATGAACCACGAGCCCTGTCTATGAGATTAGATGCGTTGACCATGGTGAATTTGAGTAACATCCTGCTACACCGTCGCCAATTTCGAAGACTTGAGTAGACCCTATGATAGATGTGACCATTCCAAATCATAAAGCTGTCGAGGATGTAGCGAAGTGGAGTTCTGATGTAACTCAGTGTGAACCGTTAGAACAGCGCGTAATCCTCGGCACGACAACAGTAACTTGCGTACCGTGGACTTTATGCATATGAACTTCATGTCTCCGGTCGCCGCGAAAAGTCACATTTACACATATCATCCACATCATGTTGCTACCACGGTTACGGTTACCCGCTACGAGCGGTCAGAATTGCCTCGCTAGTCTCGAGACTGCTCTCCTAGGCCTCAGATTGTCGAGCCGCCCGACACCTTCGCACTCGGCCATCACACAAGTCCGACATGCATCGCATAAAGCACAAGGTGTAGCCAACGGCGCAAGAGACGGAGCAGGAAAGCGACTCGGAGCAAAGAAGTCAGGAGGTACGACGAATTCCACTCCAGCACCTCAAAAATTCTCCTCGAGACGGACATCCTAGAACTGCACAACTAACTCGGACCAGAACAATATGTAATTCCCGGCAACATCATCTTCCGCCAGCGCGGCACACACTGGTTCCCCGGCGACAACTGCGGCATGGGTCGCGACCACACAATCTACGCCACACAAGCCGGCTACGTGAAATTCTACCGCGACCCGCTCAAGCACCCCAAGCGCCAATTCATCGGTGTCGTCTTCGAGCGCAACCAGACACTACCACAACCACTGAACGCCGTGCGCAGGCGACGACTGGGCATGTTGGCGTACAAGATGAGCGATACACAGATCGAGACGCAGGGCGAACTCATGACGAGACAGGAGCCGGGTCTAGATGGGGCCGCGGGACCGCCGAGTACTGTTCGTGATGCGTCTAGGGAGGAACGCGGAAAGGTTGTTGTCAAGAGCCAGGGAGAGGAGAAGCAGCAGTTGCAGCTTAGACCGGGATACCAGTACCGTATGGCAAATTGGGAGATTGGAAGGGCGGCTGAGAGGGCGAATATCAAGGTCGACCCGTTCAAGCCTGGTGATCGGTTCAAGGCTTGGAGAAAGAGGAATGCGAGGAAGGCGGCGAATGCTGAGAGGAGGTCTCTCAGGAGGACGAAGAGCAAGAAGTAGATGGGTTGTGGTATATGCATTGTACAGGATATTCGGGCTATGACCGTAGAGACGAGAAAGCATCTGGGTTATATAAGTAGTGGACTCGACTCATTTACTCCACGACGAGGCTCCGCTTGCGTGGCAGTAGACTAGCCATGACGGCTTTGTCAAATGATATTACATGTTATACAAGGGTATCAAGCTCTATCTTCTCAATCCAAGCGGCGCCAATATCCTGTCCCTCACCACCTGAGCTGCTACAACACCACCTCTTTGCAACGACAAAGCCCCAATAATCGAGTAAAGTGTGTGTGCAAGAACTGTATCGATACCCGAGCCCTGCAGATTGTCCGCCTACCACAAGTCAGCAAAGTTTTCCCGTACCAACCAGGTTGAACACATACCTTCTTCGGCGTCCACCTCATGACAGTTGCGAGACCATAGCCCTGCGCCAACTGCGCAATCCGGCTCTTGTCTAGAATCCTCTGCTTTGCGAATGGCGTCAAGTTCTCCAGGCCCTTCAGTGCGGGATGCGCACTCCCCTGCAGTCCAGTCGTCGGCGATTGCATCATTGCCAGCGAGCATTGTAAGTCTACGATCCTCTTGCCTGCGAAGTATCAGCACTGGCCCGAACACATTATTCACTGACTATTGTGTCCCCTGTGATTGCAGACAGACAGCCGGACAATAGGTCGCGTGACATACCCAAATAACTCAGGCGATCGTTGTTTCCCCGTCGACCATGATCGAAACTCTTGTGTGTAACCGCCAGCCATTTGATCTCCTCTGGCAGCATTGAAGCAGCACTGTTCCCGATCATACGGGTGAGTGCTGTATCTAGTTTTTCTGGATCCGAGTTCACTTTGAATACGCCTGCTTGGTGCGACGGCCGCACTCGTACTGGCATGGCCATTCCTTTGGGTGTTTGCTGCCATCGTGGGTATACGCCTTCGGTTGTGGTGGTTTGGTAGGACCTATCGGAGGTTGTGGTAAAGGCGCGGCGAGAGGCGGAGGCGACGTGAAGGCATCGTGGGCAGTGAATAGCAGTAGCAGCCCGCTCTGCTATTCTTGTTAATGATGTAGTGTTCATGGTGGTGGCACTGAAATTACAGCTACAACAAAGTATTAATTGCACGGTGTTGCACGCTTCTCCAATCGAGGCATTGAAGATTCTGTGCACGGGCCCAGGTTGCCTATCCGCGAAATCTACAATTTTGACGTCGAAAGCTCGGATTACATAAGCGCACAGCACAAACGCCTTGAACAACTCTCGATCGTCTTCACTGTCGACCACAGCACACCAGTCGCCAACACCGCCAAAATGCCTTTCGTAAGTTGACCCAACTTCTACTATGGCTCGGTATCAAATGCCAGCCATGTGCACAGTTCAAACCGCCGCACCACGACGTCCGCTGTGATATCGAGGGTCTTTGCAAGATGCTTCGGGCAGGAGAAATTCTGAAGCGCAAATTGCTGACTCGAGGATTCAATAGACCAAGCTGGTCAAGAACTCTGCCTACTTCTCGTGAGTGCTATCAGCCCACCGCTTGCCATTCGCATGTCCCACTGACATCTCCCAGCCGATTCCAGGTCAAGTACAAGCGCAGAAGATCCGGAAAGACCGACTACTACGCCCGCAAGAGGCTCATCACCCAGGCCAAGAACAAGTACAATGCACCAAAGTACCGCCTGGTGATCCGCTTCACCAACCGCGACATCATCGCTCAGATCGTCACCTCTGAGATCACCGGCGACAAGGTCTTCATGGCTGCCTACGGTCACGAGCTCAAGCGTTACGGTATCACCCACGGTACCACCAACTGGGCCGCCGCCTACTCCGTCGGTCTTCTCGTCGCCCGCCGCGCTCTCAAGAAGCTCAACCTCGACGAGGCTTTCACCGGTGTCGAGGAGCCAGATGGTGAGTACACCATGACCGAGGAGGCTGAGGTCGACGGCGAGAGCCGCCGCCCATTCAAGTGCTACCTCGACGTTGGTCTCACCCGCACTTCGACCGGTGCCCGTGTCTTCGGTGCCATGAAGGGTGCCTCCGACGGTGGTCTCTACATCCCACACAGCGAGAAGCGTTTCCCAGGTTACGACATCGAGTCCAAGGAGCTCGACGCCGAGACTCTCCGCCGCTACATTTTCGCCGGCCACGTTTCCGAGTACATGGAGACCCTCGCCGATGACGACGAGGAGCGCTTCAAGTCGCAATTCCAGGGTTTCGTCGACGACGAGATCGAGGCCGATGGTCTTGAGGAGCTTTACGCCGATGCACACAAGCAGATCCGTGAGGACCCATTCAAGAAGGACGACGATGCTGATGAGAAGAAGAGCAGGGAGGAGTGGAAGGCCGAGGGTCTCAAGTACAAGAAGACCAAGGACTCCAAGGCCGAGAAGCAGAAGCGCGTCCAGGACAAGATCGCTGCCATCAAGGCTGCTGCCGACGAGTAGAGTTTTCTCTCCTTGTAGGTTTTCTCTCCGTTGAGGTCGTCGGATTAGACGGTCCATGTCGACGTCAGTGGATGTACGGTAGACGTGGACGACAGGCGTTGGGTGTCTGCATTGGCGATGAATCGAGGTTCACAAAAAGCGTCGTCCAGTCGTCATGGTTATGAATCAAAATACCCTTCACACCAACATGTTGTGTCGTCTTATGCGTTTGATCTGTGAACATGTTGCTGAACAACTGCAGTCGGCCTCTCGCGTTCGGCCAGTCGCACTCGATGTACGTCTACCAGATATTTACACGATCGAGTCCACTCATCGGAACATTGACTTTTGTTCTGCTTCGCCGTCGCCCACGCATCCAGCATTCCAGCGAGCGGCAATGCTGGTCGTGAAGGATCACCACGAGACGGACTAGTAATCGACTGTAATGTCCATATATCGGCCACAAAAATGGCCACCTATCAGCCACAAACCTGAATGCTTCACACACCAATCGTCCTATATAGTCCTTTCTCTTGCTCAAGACAGGAGGGTGCAGGCCAGAGTGCAAATCTCACTTCACATTTGCCAACCTCAAGATTGAAATGCCCGCCTCCACCTCCTCCCGTATCACATTGCCTTTGACGGCTTCCCTTCTCCCAAGTGACTCACTGAAAGCGACATGGGACACCCCATACCTGATCGTCATATCTCACCAGCTAAAAATTGTAGCTTCCAGCTTCGTGACGATGTCAATTGGACGCGTTCTGGTTGCTCGGTCCAAGCACTGGGGCGCCAGTGAAAAAGGATGATCAGTCCACGTGAATGACATCGACCAGAGTTGTAGTTCCCTACCTGTAACTACTCTGTCGCTTTTGGCGCTGTAGACTCTCTTCGTGATTTACTGCGATGGAATAGTGGCTATACCTGGAGCCAAAAAGAAACACCGACAAGCGATAAAACTGTAAAACGTACAGCACCCGGGATTCGCTGCTGGTCACCCACGCAACTACTAATCGAGCGTTTGCTTGCTTGACGTGTGGAGAGCGGACGGGATCCAGTGTTCTCAAGCAACTATGGCCGTACGTGAAATTGAGCAAAGTTTAGCTAATATATATCGTTTACCATTTGGTTGACTCATGATGCGACATGATGTGGACGCTGCGATACCCCTCTGTCGTTGTCCGAGGTTATGTAAACCGATAATCGATATGACCGGCGACGATCAATTTCAGACTGGTTGACCTTGTCGTTAGTTGCACAAGATTCTAAGCGGGAGATAATCGCCTGTAAGAGAGTGGTCTTGGTATGTGAGAGTCATGGCTTGGAAAAGAGATGTTATCATAGAGCGAGTTCAAGCGGCAAGAAGTACATGTATAGTTGAAGTGTATGTTCTGATTTTCTTCGATTATCTGTGATACGCACACGGTGATTCTTTGGCTGCATCACGACATCAAATACACCTTTCATCTCAGTCACCGTTCGCCCGGCGACGATGTACACGACCTCGTTCATCTGCGTCAATCAACACTAAGAGAAAACACCATCCATGCCGTCATGCCCAGTCATAAGTGGTAGTAATACAGCCCAAACGCCTCGCCAGTAAGCTCAAATAAACAAAAGCCGCTTTCCAATGCCAAAGTATCGAATATCGAACGCAGCGATCATAGCTCCATGTCGTCGATGTCACGCATCAGACACGCCATCTGCGCCCGTTTCGCTGCCTCGGCGAGCAGGCTGAAGTCTTGCAAAAACGGCGCCGTCGTCGGTTGAGTGGTTTGCATACCCCTCTGAGCCTGGAAGTCGAACGACTGCTGACGTTGGCGCATGTATGCTTCTTCTTGTTGGTTTTGTTGCTGCTGTTGCTGTTGCTGTTGTCGTTGTTGTTGCGCTTGCATGTATGACTCAAAGTATTGTGATTGGCTGCAGAGGTGATTGCGACGGTGACGGTAGAGGAGCAGACGACCAGGTTGAGGTTGAGAAGTCGGGTGAGCCTTGGTGTGATGGAAGTGTGGAGGACTGAGAGGAGGTGGAGGCGATTGAGGAGATGGAGCTGACGCTGCTCGAGCTGTGAAAGGTCGAGGTCGTTTGGTTTGGTGTTTGGATTGTGCGTGGGTATTGTGGGCGGAGGTTGTAGTGGGAATTGTTTCGTTGTCTGATTGGGGCGCTCATTGTGAGTGGTGTTGGTGGGTGGAGTAGTGGTGAGTGTGTGATAGTCGAAGTGAAGAGCCTGTTCGAAAAGAATGCCAGTTTTCAGTGAAGCGAGGGATGTGAGTGATGGCGTAGGTATGTTATTACGGGCGTATGGTGTGACGAAGTCGCGGCTGTTGCACAAGGGACTTGCTACCGGTCGATGGCAAGGAGGATGTGATTGTGTTTGACCTGTTCTAACCTTAAAACAATTCGAGAACCAGCGGGCGTGGGTGATGCGAAAGATATGTAGTCTGGGGATCTTGTGGAGAAGATAGGTAAGACCCGAGTGACGCCTCTGGAAGGGAGAAGATCGGCAAGAGTGTGGTGGATCGATCGATTAGGCGGCTTTGGGGCACGGGTACAAAGGGCGAAGTACCTCGGATGACGAGTGGTGACAGCAAAGGGACGCTGCGAATCGTGATGCGGTTGTTGCGGTTACAGATGAAGTGGCTGTGGAAGAGTTCGGCGGGAGCGATGGTTGGTCGAGACAGCGGTAAAAGTCTGGTGTTGGAAGTCAGGAAGGAAATACAAAGGGACTTTGGGATGACGAAGGCGGGAGAAGCAGGATGATATGTATTCCTACATTGCATGGGGAGACGGACTGCTTTTCTTGTGCTATCACCGTCCTACGCCCGCCAAGTTCAAGGCCAACGGTTCCATGCGCAGAATGGAAGAGAAAGACGGCCCGAGGCTGGGGGGCACTGGACGCTGCAGAAAGTGGACAGAAGGTGGACACCACCGGGGTGCGTTGTGGGATGCTAGCGCCTTTCCACCCTCCGGAGCCACACTCTGTCACTCCTTGGCCAGCACACTGTTTCCAACTGCTTCAATTATCTTTTTCTAGTGCCGGTGGGACCTCGCTGTGGTAATAACCTTTTTCGAGCAAATGCCGACCGGCCACGTCGAGTAAGCCGTGGAAGCGATTCACCATGTTGTTGCCCCTCGAGCAGTGCAAGCTCTGCACATCAAGCGTTTGCATTCCTGGGCAAGTCAATGTCAATCATCGTTGCGAGACATAGACACATCGACACATCCACACCGGGGCAATGGAGGAAATTGGAGAAAATGTGTGGATCGCAAATCGTTATCGGGTCGCGCACATGCTCCAACCTCCAATTCCAAAAGAAAAGACCCATTTTACCCCAGGACACGCTGTACGCGACGATGGAATTTGTGGGTGTGACCAACAAATGTTGTTTAGCCTGATTATTGCTGACTGCTCGCCATTTTAATTAATCCTATAGCCGCCGTGCCACCAGTCTAGATCTCTGCCGCATTTCAGAAATTCAGAGGCGTTCATTCTTTTCGATTCCAGGGCGTCTCGTGGCTGCTGCTATGGACAACAAGTTGGAAAAAAATGGTAAGGAAAAATTACGCCGACATTGGGCCTATTTTTGCTTAACGGTCCGGCCAAACTCGGCATCTTTAACAAACAACTGCCGGACCCAATGCCGCCGTGGAGCGCCCGACCGATCAATGCCGTGGCGGGGTGAAGTCCGGACCGATCAGCGTGCAAATCTCACGCAAGAAATGCGGAATTCACCTCCAGCTGCTCGACCGAGACCGTCGGCCAAGCTTGACCATTAAACATTCTCGACCTCAGGCTCTAAACAACGGTACCTTAACGATTTGTTTTATTGCAACACATCGCCCCTGGCTGATCCCTAACCTGGAGGCGTCTGGAGTCTGGAGTACTGTGGAGTTGTGGGGATATAACAACAAGATTGTGATCACAAGACACAACATCCATAGTCGATCATGGCCTCGTCGTACGAGATCAAACGCACCGTCCGCTCAGTCCTCGTGATCAACCCCAACTGCACCAAGTCCATGACCGATGCGCTGAAGCCTCTGATAGAAAGTCTGGGCTACGACAAGGTATGTCAATCTCTGGTCTCTCTTTGATGATAGCGGAATGCCCCCGTGTGGTGCTGTGTCAGTAACACCGAGATATGTCCATCTGAGGTACGCACTCCGCAGCATGTTGGTCACCCTGATCATCATTCACCGCCAGCTGCGCCGCACGAGTCAAAGCTAAGTCGGTATGTAGACAGCATACACATGTTTCACCGCCGATTCTGGAGTTGAGAGCATCAATAATGCTGAAGATGCTGCACGATCAGCCTTTGCTTCCCTCCCCGATCTGACTCCCCTGATACCCACTCACGATGCTTTTCTCGTTGCATGTTATTCGGAGCACCCCCTCGTGGCCATGTTGAAATCTCATCCAGCCATCCAAGCAGGCAACAAGTGGGTCGACGATCTTCATGACACGAAAACTATATCTGACCACTAGCAGGCCGGTAACGGGCATCTTCGAGTCATCCGTCACTTCTGCACTCACACTCATCAAGCCGACTGAACGCTTCGGTATTGTCTCAACCGGTGTCGTGTGGGAGGACTTGCTATCAACCGCAGTACGCAACTTCCTCGGTACGTCTACGACCTCGAATCGCTTCGCAGGCGTACAGACCACATCTTTATCCGCTGCCGAGTTACACCACTCACCGCCTGAACTGGTCCGACAACGCCTGAGGGATGCGACCAAGCGACTTGTCCTACAACATCAGCAAGATGGACTGGGCGAGGTCGGCGCCATCTGCTTGGGTTGCGCTGGCATGAGCGGTATGGACGCCATCGTCCGTGAAAGCTGTATCGAAACGCTTGGTGCTGAAAGGGGTGGTAGAGTCTGGATAGTCGATGGTGTAGTCGCGGGTGTGAGTGCCCTAGAAGGAGCTCTGAGGTCGATGGGCAGATGACCAGAGCGGTATGTTCGAGCCCTCTCACCAGGTTGGTTGGGACTGGTAGAATCTACGAAGATGCCGACGTTGTTATTAGAAGTTATAGACAACCTCCGACAGAACAGGTTGATACCACTGTACCTCTCAACCAATTCAAAACCCGAACACGACCATAATTCGTCAAGTACAGAACAAAGCTCGAGAAAGACGAAAAACCTTCAATGGTGCAAGCTTGTGGTAGTACCAACAGTTGGAGGCTCGGGCAGGAGTATCGAAGTTACAGAACCTAGCGAGCGGACACCCGCACGCGAGGTAGCAACAAAGCGTTGCATTTTGGACTGTCTCCCGTGCTCACATTGGCTCTTTCAAAAACGATGCTCATGGCACGGGGAACGAACTCATTAGGGCGTGTCGGAGAGGGAAAAAAGAGATGAAAGGATGGGCGTGAGTTTGCCTCGACTGAAACCAGCAGTCGAAGCCATCGGAAGCGATAGTCTCCGTGTCAAGGAAGGCGCGCTTGAGCGACCATCTCGTCACCACATCGACACCGCGTGCCACCGTACTGTTACCGTATCAACACCGTATTGTGACGGTACTGTCACGACGAGAAGAATACTACTGTATGAGATTTTTGCTACTAATAGTTTTCCGTGACCGTGGAATACGAAGAGCCATGTGAACACCCAGATGCAATGTGGTCACTATGATCGACGTAACACTATTATAAACGCCTGTGACTACGCCTGTGACTACGCCTCTACTATGACAGATCTGAAGCTGTTGCGTCTATGTTACCGCTACGACTCGGTCGTAACAATGCTACAGTGTTTGCACGAACACAGGGACAGTGTCGTACAATAACGGTCAATTGACTTTACATCTGAACGTCAATGGAATCTGCATCATGTGGAGAGACTTGGTGTGGAGATGGCCGGATGTACAGATAGAGTGAGCGCGAACAGAGGACAATGACACGAGCAGACGAAATATTGGCATAATTCATGATGACTTTTCATTGTGTGGTATCAAGGTCTAAATCATCTCAGACTGCAAACAGCAGGCAGGGTATGTACAAAAATCGCTCAAAAAACAAAGCAAACAATCATTTTCCGCATCTATGCGATCCAGAACCAGATCTTCTCGAAGATGTTTCTTGGGATCTGCTCAGGCCAGACCTCGGCGTCGAGCGCGGCCTTGCCGGTCCAGATGTCAGCCTCGTGTGGCTTGACGAACGATGAACGCTTGACGATTCTCCAGATGGCGTAAAGACCAAAGAAGATTGGGATATTGACGTAGGCGGTGATGAAGTCATCGACGGCCCAGTTGCCCTTGGTGAAGACTGGGAAACCGTTGAAGAGGATGATGATGGCAAAGTAGATGAGGGCGAACCAGGCGGTGTATGGTTGCCACTTGCTCTTGAAGACGAGATGGTTGCGGTCGACGTTCTGGGCAATGAGTGCCTTGCGGAAGCTTAGGTAGGCTACGCAGATGGAGCACCATGTGAAGAGCTGGGCGACGGTGACAAGGTTCTGGAACCAGTTGAAGACGTTGCTTGCACTGTCCGAGACGGACATGTAGGTGAGGAGGGAAACGGAGGCGGTGATGAGAACACACCAGATTGGGACACCGGTCTTGGTGCACTTGAGGAGGAACTTGGGGGCCTGGCCGATCTGGGCAAGAGCGAAGAGGTAACGAGATCCGGTGAAGAGGAAAGCGTTGGCCGAGGAAGATGCGGATGTCAAGATGACGGCGTTGATGATCGATGGAAGGGCTGGAATACCGGCACGCTTCATGGCAATGACCCATGGAGATCTGGCGGCACCAACACCACCGTGGAGAAGGGACGGCTCGTTGGATGGAACAAGGACACCGATGGCGAGGGAACCGAGGACGTAAAAGAAGAGGATACGCCAGAAGACACGGCGAACAGCCTTTGGAATGTTCTTGCGTGGGTTCTCGGCCTCACCGGCGGCAACGGCAACCATCTCAACACCACCGTACGAGAAACCGGCGTTGACGAGGGTAGAAAAGAGACCAGCGAAGCGACCGATGTTGCCAACACCAATGTACTCCTTCATGGCGCCTGGGTTCTTCCAGTAGCGGAAGCCCAATCGGTCGTGGTTTGGTCCACCGCCGAGGTCAAGGATCAAGGCGAGGAGCAGAAGACCGACAATGGTGAGGATCTTGATCGAGGCGAAGATGAACTCGGCTTCTCCGTAGATGGAGACGGCGAAGATGTTCAACGCAAGAACCACGACGATGATGATGGTGATCCAGGCGGCTTGGTTGATTGAGTCGTTCCAGAAACCAATAACAACAGCGGCGGCGGAGATTTCAGCGCAGAGAGTGATGGCCGAGTTGTACCAGTTGTTCCAACCGACAGCGAAACCGAGAGCAGGGTCGACGTAACGAGCGCAGTACTGTGGGATAGCACCGGGAAGAGGAAGCCATGTACACATCTCACCAAGACATTGCATCATGGCGTAGACTGCGCAACCAGTGAAGCTGTAACCCAGGAGGACGGACAGAGGACCGGCGTGAGCAAAAGCCTTACCGATACCAAGGAAAAGACCGGTACCGATGGTACCACCGAGGGCGATGAACTGGATGTGACGAGACTTGAGACCACGCTTGACGTAGCCATACTCCTCGGCGGTAGCAATGTCACCGTAGATATCGGCCGCCTCACCGACGGCAACATCGTTGTGACCCATAACTGTCTTTTCATTTTCATATTCTGGCGCGGCGTTCACCTCGACCACGTTCTTCTCTTCGTAGGAGTTCATGGTGGTGGAGGGGGAGTCTGAAGACTCTTGGGTTGTAAAGAGAGTAATAGTGAACGAGGGGAGATTTAGGGCAGGCTACGGTAGAGCCGACTGATGCCCGGTCTTTGTATGTTCGTGAATGAGAGACGATGGCAGATCAAAAGGTATACTTGCAGCGGACATCCCAATTGTCTTATACCTCCTCCCGGTGTGCCCTCCGCTGCGAAACGTTTCGCGCGATGGCCACATCCCCAGTAGGTCCTGGTCCTGTAGCGTCAAAGTGTAGATGGAGTGGCCGTGTCGAGACTCGACCAAACGCACGCTAAGCACGGCCAAGGCGGCCGTGCGTCCTTATCTGCAGTTCCCCGTACATTGTAGTACCCACTTGTCCCGCCTCACCCCGTGTGCACCATGCGAAAAAGATAAGTCTTATCTTTGGACCAGGCGCGCTCAGCTTGACTTTTTTGTTCTGGAAACGCCAACATGATCGACAGAATTTTTGACATCCCGTGGTCGTTTTTGGCCAAGCGCTGCATGCGAAGTATCAAGACACGCGGGGCTTGACTCCAGGCTCGACAATCGCTGAACACGAGATCGCTGGCATCTCCAGTCTCCCCATGGGCGCGAAAGCTTCTGATGCTTCTCGCGTGCGCGATGTAACCGTCTTGCGCATGGACGTCGACCAGATTTGGAAGATGGCCGGGCAGCTCGTCTCCGATAGCTGTTAGCGGTTACGGACGGAGCGACTCGGCCATAGGCGGGGAAAAAGAAACTCTGCAAGCGCGACTCTGTAACAGTACGATATCAACGAGTTCGAGGCACGGATGCATGTTCAAGCCACATGCGAACCGTCAAGCAAGAAGGGTGGCTTTCAGAGGTTGTGATTGGCCGTAGCGTTATCGCTAGCGCCGAAAAGAGTAAGCTTCGAGAACGGTCAACCACACGCGACATGGTTCGATCCAGTGCCACTCGGCCAATTACACCAATCGCTCGGTCCAATCCGGACGGGGTAGAGATAAGGTCACTCGCTCGGACAGTCCAGACGTTCGGTGTCGCGTGTCTCCTCTGCGATCTTCGGCGTTCTTGCTTTCGGGTCGCCTGACAATGCTTGACATTATGCTTCGCCGAATGGAAACCACAAAGGGGTACGTCCTTGCAAGCAATCAATTACGCTCTCGTACTAATCTCGATATGCGACAGTAGGCATGAACCATGCAGCCTTAGTTCGTGACGAGTTATATGTACCCAAAAGCTTCTGTAGCTTACTGATAAGACTTGAACGATGTTGGTTAGGGCTGCATTGCAATGCATCATGCAGGTAAGGTTGCATTTTGGCCGTCGCTAATCCGCAGATCTGGAGACGTAGCGAGCAGATTGATGAACGAGCTTGAGTTTGATGCATTCGTGAGGTGACTATCTTGCTGTTCGGCGCTTCTCTCGGTCATACCATGGGTCATACCATGATAAGTTCACGAATGTCGCCTGGTGTAAGTATAGCTTGATATGCAATTTATAACCTTGAGACGTAATCTCCTTGCAATCACGTTCTCTCGGACTGACCAGATGCCATGAGCGTGCAAAAGGTATATGCAGCTAGTGGCGGATTGTCAGAGTGCGGCTTGCCCGTTTCGATCTGAACAAGGTAGCTGGCACAAGTAGACTTCTTCTCGAAGGATTGCATGACGGCACAACCTGGATTGTCGAATCGTGTTGGACAAGGGCTTTTTGCGAGTAGACCCGCCATATGCATCTGGATCTGGAATGGCGCACTCCCTGACCGGCTCCCGGTTTGTCTTCGGTTTTGTGTCGAACCGATTGTGCTGCTTTCAAGGACTGACGCTCCTTCCGAAACCGAGACGTTACGCTCGCTTGCAGGTGGGCGTAAACCGGTGGGTATCAAGAGAAGCTCGACTTCCTCCCGTCCAATCTCCTTCTCCTTACAAGTAGTCTTTCTTTCTGCTGGTCCTTGTGTATTGATTCATGTGCCACTCGACATCGCCGTCTTTGTTTTCCAGCGTGCCACCTCTGATCTCAAACAGACGCATCGTCATTCTTGGTCCAACCTCGGCCAATTCCACGCTTTGGTATCCAGTCTTGACGAAGACGTGGTGTCGCACTTCGATGCTATCCTCGATGTTCTTGAACGTCACGACTCGGCTGCCTAGCTTAGCGGTGCCTTCGCGTGGTGGAAAGAGATGCTGCAGAATCTTCACGACCCGCAGACCTAGTTTGCTAGTGAAGCCTTCGAAGATGAGATGAGGGTAGGACTCCGAGACAGTGCCGCGCGATGCATTTGGGATATCGTGTCGCAGTACGACGTTGTGAAGGGAGAAGCTAGCGGTGGGACCGTGAGGAAAGTGGGATACGGTCATGGCTGTCGGAGTGCCTCTATGTTCGTGCAAAAGGATGATGTCGCTGAGTCCACTGCTTTGCGCACTTTGAACCAGATTGGGTAAGATGAGGTTACCTCTGTTCAATCTGATACTGGTCGGTAGAAGCAGACGTATTTCCTTTGCGAATCCACCCAATCTCGAGCTAGGGTCTCTGCTAGTTGTGACCAGTACCCTTGGATCGACGACTCCAGACAGATGGGAGTACTCGTCGTCCAGCTCCAACTCTTCATCGACGGTCCTGTCTGCGCGTGACTCGTCGTATTTGTAGTTCGTTCGCAGTTCCTTGTCATTCGCAATAGTCGGATCCAGAGGTTTTCCAGACGCCAAAGAAGCCTTCAGCTTTGCTCGCTTCTCGGCAATCTCTGCATCGCGAAGAGTCAAGGCCCTCCGGTACAGGTAGTCCCGTCTCTCACGAGCTTGACGACGTAACATGTTGATAGACGGATGTAGAAAAAGAGATGGTCAGAATCTTGGTAGAAATGATTAAATGATTCTGCCGCGCCCTAAAGGATGACATGCGAATAAATTCGGGCGGTCAGCGGCTGGAACGCACGGCTTCCGGGCAGATCAATCGAGCGTGGGGCAACCGCACTTCTACTTCACTGCAGCTCCGTGACGGATTCAAGGGTCGAGAGTGAGCCTCTTTTACTCCTTCAGACAGACTATACCTAAACCTAGGCTCACTCATTCCTCTTCACCACAGCACAGGAGTTTTTCATCTTCTGGGCCTTTACAAATTTGTCCGAGCGGGGTCTTTTCCCTTGCGACTTTACGCGCTTCGGCTGGGCCGACCAGTGAAGAATTAACATTGCGCTGCTCGTAGTGGTATTAACAGTATCAGTACCGGCGGGTAACTACTCACACTCTCTACACTATGGAAGGCGCTTTTACTGCTGTCGGCAACCACCTTGTTTCTGACTCTGCTTCTGCAATCAACGCTGGCGATGACCTTTCAACGATCGATGCTGGAGAAAACGCTCTGGACAGGGAATATGGAAGGGGTAATTTGACAGGTGGACCTCGCAGAAGAAGAGCTGGAGAGGAAGAAGAAGGAGACATTTACGATGACGACGACATGGAGAGTTTGGCAAGTCAAGCCATCAACGGCGCAAACGGACATCTTCAGCCAAAGGACGAAGAGGTTGAGCTCCCGCCACATGCTTGCGCCTACTGTGGTATCCACAACCCTGGCAGTGTAGTTAAATGCCTGTCTTGCAACAAGTGGTTCTGTAGTGCTCGCGGCAATACTTCCTCTTCTCACATTATCAACCACTTGGTTCGCGCCAGGCACAAGGAAGTCCAGCTTCACCCGTCCTCACCTCTCGGAGACACCGTCTTGGAGTGCTACAACTGCGGGACTAAGAACGTCTTTTTACTAGGTTTCATCCCGGCCAAATCTGACACGGTTGTTGTTCTCCTCTGTCGCCAACCATGCGCTGCGATGCCGTCTTCCAAGGACATGAACTGGGACACCTCACGCTGGCAGCCTCTTATCGAGGATCGCTCGTTCCTCTCCTGGTTGGTATCTTCTCCTTCCGACCAGGAACAGATGCGCGCTCGTCATCTGCCACCTCAGATGATTGCCAAGCTCGAAGAAATGTGGAAGGACAATGCAAATGCCACCATTGCAGACCTGGAGAAGGGCGCTGGAGTTGACGATGAGCCTGCACCAGTCCTTCTTCGCTACGACGACGCCTACCAATACCAGAATGTTTTCGGCCCACTCGTCAAGATCGAGGCCGACTACGACCGCAAGCTCAAGGAAGCTCAATCGCAGGATGGCCTTATCGTTCGATGGGACTTTGGACTTAACAACAAACATCTCGCAAGCTTCGTCTTGCCAAAACTCGAACTTGGTGACGTCAAGCTGGCTGTCGGAGACGAAATGCGTCTGCGTTATACCGGAGAGTTGCGTCCACACTGGGAGGGTGTCGGCTATGTCATAAAAATTCCAAACAACCAGTCTGACGAAGTCACTATTGAGCTGCGCACAAAGGGTGACCACAAATCTGTGCCTACCGAATGCACCCACAACTTCTGCGCCGATTACGTCTGGAAGGCAACCTCCTTCGATCGCATGCAGCACGCCATGAAGACTTTTGCGATTGACGAGATGAGTGTCTCTGGCTACATCTTCCACCGCTTGCTTGGTCACGAAGTCGCTGCAGCGCCAATGAAGACTCAGCTTCCACGCAAGTTCAGCGTACCTGGTTTGCCAGAGCTCAACGGCAGTCAAATCAATGCTGTGAAGAGCGTTTTGCAAAAGCCTCTGAGTTTAATTCAGGGCCCACCAGGTACCGGTAAGACTGTCACATCCGCCACGGTTATCTACCACCTCGCCAAGATCAACGGCGGTCAGGTGCTTGTCTGCGCACCGTCCAACGTTGCTGTTGACCAGCTCTGCGAGCGCATTCATCGTACTGGCCTCAAGACTGTTCGTGTCACAGCCAAATCTAGGGAAGATGTCGAATCTCCTGTCGGCTTCCTTTCCCTCCACGAACAAGTTCGCATGAACGACACCAACGTCGAGTTGAACAAGCTCAACCAGTTGAAGAGCGAACTTGGCGAGTTGTCTAGCCAGGACGAGAAAAAGTACAAGTCGCTCGTTCGCAACGCCGAGCGTGAGATCCTGTCTAATGCCGATGTCATCTGCTGCACTTGTGTTGGTGCTGGTGATCCAAGACTGGCCAAGCTCAAGTTCCGTACGGTTCTCATTGACGAGTCTACTCAGTCTGCCGAGCCAGAGTGCATGATTCCACTTGTGCTTGGTTGCAAGCAAGTCGTCTTGGTTGGAGATCATCAACAATTGGGACCGGTCATCATGAACAAGAAGGCTGCAAAGGCAGGCTTGAACCAGTCGCTCTTCGAACGTCTTGTCATCTTGGGTTGCGCACCAATCCGTCTGCAGGTTCAGTACCGTATGCACCCATGTCTGTCTGAGTTTCCATCCAACATGTTTTACGAAGGATCTCTGCAGAACGGTGTCACCATGCAGCAGCGTTTGCGCCGCGACGTCGACTTCCCATGGCCAGTTGTGGACTCTCCTATGATGTTTTGGTCCAACTTGGGCAATGAAGAAATCTCTGCCAGCGGAACCTCTTACCTCAACAGAACCGAAGCCCAGAACGTCGAGAAGATCGTCACCCGTTTCTTCAAAGCTGGTGTTCAGCCTCTGGACATTGGTGTCATCACTCCATACGAGGGTCAACGCTCGTACGTCGTCAGCTCCATGCAGGCTTCTGGCACGTTCAAGAAGGACTACTACAAGGATGTCGAAGTGGCCAGTGTCGACGCGTTCCAGGGTCGTGAGAAGGATTTTATCATCTTGTCTTGTGTTCGTTCCAACGATCACCAAGGCATTGGTTTCTTGTCTGATCCACGCCGTCTCAACGTCGCTCTGACCAGAGCCAAGTACGGTCTTGTCATTCTGGGTAACCCCAAGGTTCTTTCTAAGCACCCACTTTGGCACTATCTGCTCCTCCACTTCAAGGAGCGCAACTGTCTTGTCGAAGGCCCTCTGACCAATCTTCAAGTTTCTCTGCTTCAATTCTCGCGCCCAAAAACTTCTTACCGCGGACCTCAGCGCTACCAGATGGCTTACCAGCACGCTTCTAACATGGCGGCTGCTGCCAATGGTGGTCGCGCCAACGGTAGACGTGAAGGCTACAACGACAATGGTAGTATCGTCGGCTACATTCCAGACGACGTCTCTTCCGTCCACTCTTCTGCACTCGGTGGTGCTGCTCTTCCTTCCAACAATGGTTACCCTGCAATGTTTTCAAACTTCCAGCCAGACATGAGCTGGCCAGGTCTTCCCGGACGCAATGGTGCGATCGGAAACCACCGCGGCAAGGACACTGAGAGCGTCGCAGGTGAGAGCATTGCCGGTACCGAAGTCACTGACGCCACTGGCATTACCAACGGTGTCGGCGGCAAAGGTGGTGTTGGCCAGGGTGGTGTCAGCCTCGGCGGTCTCTCTATGCAGGATATTGGCAAGCAGGCCAGTATGAGCCAGAGCGACCGATTGAAGCGCTATGTGGAGGGTGCTCCAGCTCCGAGCGGCAACCGCAGCGGCCTCGATGACGATGTTCGTAGCATCAGCACTGCATTCGCCAGTCAAGTCGGTCTTGGTGGATATGATTAGGTGACATACCGACCAGTATTGAGGATGCACAACAATATGCCTGTTTGAGTATCTCAGACTTTTCCATCTCCGAAGCATTGTTCCGCTCAGTGGCCGAGAATACGACAGACCGACAGATCAGCAGCTCGGGTTCATCGATGCAACCACCGCATGCTCGACTCGGCACAGCACAGGTCAACTTGTCGTCCTTCGGCCGTCTGTATCTATACGCCCGAATCCGACGGCAAAAAAAACCGTAGCCTTTTGGAGACCTGCGCGCGACACATGCACCGCAGCGGTCACACTGCAGGCTTGGTCGCTACGGTGGAGCTTCGACGGTCAGAACAGTTTGAGGAAGCAGAATGCGAACATAAAAACCGAAAAACCGAAAACGCCAAAACAAAGCGAACAGCGCATGAGGGTAGAGACTTTTCGGAGCCTGATGACACTGGTGATGGACAATCAACAACCGGTTCACGGTGCATCTGAGAAAGAGGAGAAAGAGTTTTGATTTTCTGGCTTTTAACATAACGCACTTATCGCCGCATGTGCGTAGCTCACCGTAGTCACTCATTCTATCACATGCAGTATACCTCAGTCTGATCTTCTATGCTCCGGTGGTGATTCGCGTCTTATGTTGTTTTCTCTCCTTCCTTCGCTCTTTCCTTCTCTCCTTCCTTCTCTCCTTACTTCTCTCTTTCCTTCTCTCCTTCCTTCTTCCCTTCCGCTCCTTTCTACTGTCGTCTTATCAATCTAACTAGGTACAAGTACGAGCCCCGACTCCCCAAATCCCGACTGCCACGTCGTTCAGATCAAGCTCCGCGCTGTGGGTGCTCTTCACGCGAAACACGTGTCCGTGGGGACGGGGAATAAGGATGGGCAGGACAATAGAGCAAGATTAAAAGTGGAAGAACATATGAAGTGTGGAAGATCTTCATTCCAAAAAATACAGCACCGCTAAAACGCTATACAATGCTAAATCGACGCCCATGCAAGTTCGTAACCTCTTGCCCTTTTCGACGCGGTGTATCTTTTTCCTTCCCTTGTGGCATATACTCCGTATATACACCCATTTTGTCTTCCTTTTACCGACTTTGACGGTCCGAGTATGTTACAGATGTTCCGAATCTTTTCGAGCGAATAACACTTCTACCAATGGCAGATACCGCCATCGCTATCGTCGACACTCCACACACCAGCGAGACCGACAATCTCCATCTCGCCGCTAGCGTGCTCGCCGATCTTGCCCATGCGCGCGAATCTATCGCCTCCAGGACCGTTGTTGAGGAGTCGTCTCGCCCAGGCGTCGATGGCAGGTTCACCGGTCTCGTCTCGTGCTTGCTTCAGGAAAGGAATCAGCGCGGTGCCGCCTGTTCCTCTCAGACTGCCCTTCTCGCCGTTGGCGCCGTTCTTGTTACGACTCGCGTTGGCGATGTTCATCTTGTTGACTGCGGGCGAGGGCGCGGACTCGGAGGATACGGATTGTGATCGTGACTCGCGAGATTTGACGATGATGTACCGTGATACCATCTGGATGTGCTTGTCGCGGAAGGCGCGCAGCATCGCCAGGCAAGCGTCGTAGGCGGTTGCGAGGGCCCGGTTGTGGCGGTGTGCGGTTACGTAGGGGCGGATGTTGGCGATTGTGCTTACGTGCTGCAGGAAGCGGGCGTGGGGGCCAGGCATGTAGGTGCGCATGTCGTGGATGAAGTTTGCCGATGGGCCTTGCATCGATGGTGCTGGAGCTGAAGGGTCGGTGTTGGATGTGCTGTGGGGGTTATGTGGGTTCTTTGGAGCGGTCTCGCCTGTTGGTCGGTGCTCGATTCCTAATACCAGGTCGAAGAATTGGATTATGCTTGACTGTGCGTTGGAGCCGCCGCTGTATTGTACGTAGTGGTCATCTGGGTTGTTGGTGTCGAAGATGACGCCGTTGGGGAGACCGGCGTCGGCCATGTTCTTGCTGCCAGCGAGAAAAGGGCGGATGCGGTGGTAGAAAACGTGAGGATCGCATTGATCGTACATGCGCTGAAGAAGAGCGCCAAGCTCATCGAGTCTCTCGGCGAAAGAACGGAGGCATTCGACCACGACATCGGCATTGTTGTAACGAGCTGCTTCGATAGCGTGCAGCATGAGAGGGATAATCGGTGCTCCTCTGGCCTCGATGGCGACTGATACCAGGTAGAACCACGACTCATCGATCGAACCAGTGAATGTGTTGAGCGTCATCAAGTTTTCGAGGTTGTCGATCGGCTCGTCTTCGAAGAGCGGCTTGTAATTCCATAGTACAACAGCAGCGTATGTGGCGACCAAGGGTAGTTCCAGTCTGTTGCAAGTGGCTGTGAAAGGGATTGATATCGAAGGCGGTACACGTTCTGCTGGCTTGTCTCCTCCCCAGACATATGCATGTGCCATGAAAGCCAGTACAACATAGGCCCTCCTCCACTCTGCCTCTGATTGTAGGTTATCGGTAGTGAGAACTGGCATGTTATCCACTACGGCTCTTATCCTCCTACTGAGAATCATGCCCTGTAGATTGCGCACCACGTTCTCCCACGGCTTGTAGTATGGGTCTGAGAGGACTTCCAGTGGTGTTTCCGAGGGAAGAAAGCCATTGGCCTCAGAGACGTCGTAATCCTCGAGACGAGGAATTGAAGGGATCATTTTGCTAAGTAACGGCAGCAATGGCCGTGCGAAGGTGTGTTCCTGTTTCTTAATGCGCTGAAAAGTGTCCACGAAGCAATTGGCAGTGCAGGTAATGGTGTTGTATGTCTAGCGGGCCAAAGTGTTGTGGTCGTGTGCCTATTGGCTTTTTTCCTGTGGCTTGTGGAGGGGTACCGTTGTCGGAGACGCGGAGTGTTCGGATCGAAGGATTGAGTCTATTCGAATACTTGAATGATCTGTGTAGAGTGGCTTGGAATTCGAAATATGGGCAACGTTAATTCAAGAGTGAAGTTGACAAAGAGGGAAGAGTGAATAGTGGTGGCCAAGAATATCGACTCAATGAGTGGGATCACCGAGACCACCGAGGCCTTTCCGTATGATGTAGAGTTGACTAGTGGGGTACAAGGTGATTCGAGAACAACGGGTCAGGTCGGAACAGTAAACGACGTGTCAAAGGGTCTTGTCAAGCAACTGTCGTGGCGAAGAAGTAAAAGCGAAAGAGTCAATGACGGTGGTGATCAGGGAATAATAATTATTTCTGGGAGCGCTTCGCCAGCAACGGCGTGAGAAAAATGATGATGCTAAAGTCCGGTGCCGGCACAACAGATTTGGTAAGCACCTCATGAGTTCCTCGCCATTTCTAAAGCCAGCCGAGAGCCGAATGCCCGGCGGGAGCACAAAAGAGGATAAATTTTTCGCCCGATCGTGACGGATGTAGCGTGACGTCCATGCGGCGTTCTCATCGAAGCAACAATCAATTCATCAGACCCGAAGGGTACCCTATCTTTCCAGAACAATTGATAATTGCCGTCTATTTTGGCAGAATACAGAAGCCGCATAGCAGGCAATCATGATGTCGTCGACGAGAACAGCAGGGACAGGGACGGTCCGCGGTCGGTCGCTCCTTCTGCAGGGCGAGTCGCGCAATGTTTGACGCACGATCCGCGTGCGAGATCTTGTCTTGTTCATCCCAACAGTCTTCCCCGCTGTCGATCGCTGCACGAGCCGTTGTTCGACATTGAGATCATCCATTTGCAGTGCCTGGGAATGAACGTCTGTACGACACGCACCCTTTCTTTCACACACATGGCGCACATGAGAACTCATGGTCATCGCATAAAGTCAATTCTTGGTGTGGTATCATAAACTGTTAGACAAGCCATGCATGAGCCGAGAACGGCCTACGCCTTTCTTCTCCTCTTTCGATCATCATCGTCCCGTTACCCCGTCTGTCCTCGAGTCGACGCCATCTTGCTCCGCGCTTGCGCCTCCGCTCAGGTAGGTTTCCTTCTCTGCGTCTTCGTACTCACCAATGAGATCCATGACGACCTCTCTTGCTGTGTCGAATTCGCCAAGTCCATCTCTGAATGGCTCTTGATCCTGGTAGGCTTTGAGGAAAGCGTTGCGTTTTCGTAGCTTGTCGTATTGGACTACGATGCGCTTGAAGAGGGTTGCGATTCCGGTGTGGTTCGCCAGCATGAGGCCGGAAACGCGGGGTGTTGTTGGACCTGTCGTGTATGGCGACGTCCGAGACAAAGCTACCTGAATGCTCGCTGGACCCCAAGGAATGAAGGTCGCCAACCGCCTTTCTCTGATGCGCAATAGCGATTTGTGTACCTGGTAAGACATCATCAGCTCTTAGCCCTTTCCGCTCCCTAACAACACTCACATCTGTCGGATCCGCCTCGCCCATGATGATATTCAGAATGGAGATATAGCAGCTGTTCTTGCCAGGCGTCGTGCTGACCATACGATTTTTCGGCTGCAAAAGTCTTCTCATCACATCCAACACTGTCGTCTTGCGGACCGTTCTTGAAGCCTCGATGTTGTCTCCGGTGAATGGTGTGTAACTCGTCTGGAGGAAGTGACATCTTGGTGTGGGAATCAGACTGGCGACAATTCCGACCAGATCGTTGTGCATATATCCTGGGTATCGTAATGTCATGGTACTCGCGCTCATGACTGTGCTGACCAGCTGGTTTGTTTGCTCAAAGGAAGGGGCCTGCACGTGAAGGATGTCTGCTGCGATTCTTGTGAGAGCGCCATTGTCCAGAACCACGACACTGTCCGCATTCTGCGTCAATCTGCGCATCGAAAGCAGAGAGTTATATGGCTGAACGACGACATCGCCAGAGTTGACTGTGTCGGGGAAGACCGAATATGTCTGAATGAGCTTCTTCGGAAAGCGATCGTTGAGTCGTTCGAGCAGAAAAGAACCCAGTCCAGATCCAGTACCGCCTGCTATCGAATGAAGAAGCATGAAACCCTGTAATCCATGTCAGCACAACCCGTCGCATTGAACAGACCAGGCTTGTGCACACCTCGAGACTATCGCTGCCGTCGGCTTCTCTGTCTATCATGTCCAATAACTCATCTTGTACCGCTTCGCCCATGGAGTAGCCAGCTGCCCAATTGTTACCAGCTCCAGTACCACTCTTGTCAACGAAGATGTTCTCCGGGTTGTAGATGTTCTTGTACGGTCCAGATTGGATACCTTGAATGACCTGCAGCATTTCTTAGCCCTGGCTTTTGCTTCGCTTTCTCAACTACGCTTACTCTAGGTTCCAGATCCAACAGGATCGCTCGCGGAACGTATCGCGTATCATCGGACTGTATTGGGTATGAGGAATGTCGTAGTAACCGTAAGTATTGGGGATAAGCGCACCTGGTAGAAGAAGACGTCCTTTCTGTCACCGCCCTCTGTCGCAAAGTCTTCCAGATTTCCATCTTGGTTGATTCCGTGCTCCTGGCATAGTTGCTGCCAGAACTGCGAGCCGACTATGTCGCATGTCAGTCGGTTTCTGGCTGTGCAATTGATTGTCGAGGTATTCCGGAGGGTCGCCAAACGTACCGCTATTACCACATTGACCGGCCTGGACAGTAATGATTTCTCTTTATGGTGTTATTCAAGAAGAGAATTGGTTCTCAGCTAACAATTGCACCTACCTGGGCATCTTCACGCATGCGCATAGTTGGTGGTGGCAGAGTCAATTTGTGGGAGGACGCGTTGTTGCGAGGGTTCAGACACTGACGCGCCATATCCGCGAAGCTGCAGTCATCTATGGCATTGCACAGCTGCAGTGGTGAACGGCACAATTGTTTCACATTTCTGCCCAATAATTAATGCAGGAATATAAATCGACCGTATGCAAATGGGTATCAACCCAGGTCTGCTCTAAACCAATGCCAACCACCCAAATGCGAAAATGGGACACAGTCCTCTCTTCTATCAAGTCTACCTGGACCACTTCCATGATATTCTACGGTGCCACTCCTGCTATGCAATCATCAAATCGTTAATACAATGCCAGAAGCCAGACGACTCTAGTAAAGCGCTATGTAGGGATACCGGACCGCTCAAAATTGGATTGTCCTCGGCTGAGCTGAAAGCTTGTTGAATCTGTTTCTGTACATGGTGCCCAGAATCAATGCGAATAGCCACACTTTGATGGCCTCGAACATGAGCATGAACGGCATGCGTGGCTCCGGTTTCGACTCATCGTGTCTGTGGCATACCTCGCCAAAGAGCTTGGGGTCGTCGGTGATCACTCCGTCAAGTCTTCTCCGGATGCACCACTCCATCCTCGCTTCGTCGTTGACCGTCCAGGAGAAGATGGGCCGATGAAGAGCCTGTACGTCCTTGATGAACTTCTTGCCACCCGGTGCTTGGAGAATGGGACAAAGCATGTTGAAGCTGATGTTCGGCGTGTCAAAGAACTGTCGTGCGTATGATGTGCTGAACCCGATGTGAGAGATTGGAAATCCTGGCAAGTATTGTTGCGCAAGTGGTACATACTTGGCTGCCCAGCAGCCTAGTACTACCCTTTGTGACCAGGGCGCATTCGACTGCGCTGGTACGGAATGTATGATCTGTGCAATGAGCTGCATAATTGCATCGGGATTGTTATCAAGCTGTGCATTATCAGTAGAGAGCGTGTCGCCTTGTGAAGCTATCGTACCTTGATATCTAGGAGCATCCATTTCTCCTCCATGCCAGGCTCGGCCAGATACTCGAGCAAATCTGATAATCGAGGCATGCCTTGCTTCGGCTCTCGGGTCGTCCGGAGTGTGCTGAGGTATTTCCATTCGCAATCAATAATCTTGTCAGGCAGATCGAAGCAGCGCTTCAAGGTGTTGTCGTGTGATAGAACGACGACATTGTCTTTGGTGATGTGGACATCAGTCTCGATTGCGTGTGCGCCAACATCGATAGCGCCTTTGAAAGCACCCATGGAGTTTTCGGGAAACTTGGCCTTGTAGCCTCTGTGTGCGATTGCATGTGGTAATCGTGGGCGATGCTTTTCGGAACTTATTGAGGCGAGCGATGCTGCTTCACAGTGAGTCGCGTGTTCAGAAAAACATGTCGCGTGAGATCGTACATTGTGAGAAACCTGTACTCGACATGATTGTAGGCTGAGCAGCCATTTTTTGTGCTCCTTGGTAGGTGTGGCTGGTGGTTTTCAGGAGTGGTGTTGTCTCTGTGCCTGCCGTCATTGCTACGAAAGTCCGAGTCGCACGCTGAAGGATTTGGCGACGGGGCTTCAAGAAAAGCGAGGTGGCAGCAATGATGAAGACTGAGCGACGACCAAGGTGAATGCGAGACAGCAATAAGATGAAGGGCGAGGTCGAGCAATTATTGGAGGCATGACGAGGCAGACAAGCCGTTGGTACATGTAGGATGTGCATGGGGACGAGTGACAACCAAGCACCACTAGCTTGAACTCACCGTTGAACTAAAGGAGATTGGCGCTCTTTAGCACGTTAGAAGGAGGAATAAGGGCAGCATAACGTCTCCATACAAGAGCCGAAACCCAGCGGTAATTGGATAATAGTTCTGTCTGATGGATGGAAGTTCGACGATACGATGCATTTCGCAGCCGTGCAGGCAACAGCCACGGAATCCTCTCAGTCCGACAAAGATCCCGGGCGGCGCATGGCCAGAAACGTGCTTGTGCAATCGACCCAAAGCAGAAGGTGCGGATACAGGATGCGGCGATTGGTGCTGCCCGGAACAGCCGAGGTGGGCGATTGATGATGGGCAGGACTAGGGTAAGCTTAAAGGCTATGGTTAAAGTAGCGCTTCCCACTGTGCCATGACTGCAGTGTGCACGTCCGTGTCGCTCTGAAACATGACATGCCACGCCGGACTACAGCAAACATAATTCTTGGATTATGAGACCAAACACATGGATAACAGGCTTTGACACTTTGTCGATCACTCTCAAACTGAGCCCCTGATATTGGACTTGCAACATCTGATCACCATATCAGGTCAGCTATTGCTGCAAGGTGGGTGGATTTTAATCAGTCCAATGCGGTCGAGTCAGTCCCGCAAAGGATCTCGGAACTGGCATGATCCGAATGCACAGAGCCGGTCAGCTGCAACATTCCGACCTTCATGCCAAGTGACGGCCTTCCCCCTAACAGCATGTATGATACAGCTAAGGTTGCACAACACGAACAGGTCGGACTGCAATACGTGCAATGGCCTGATACAGCTCTCCATCTGGTCTTGAGCATGAACAGAGGGAACCTTGAGATACGAGGACGAAACGAGATGGGGAACTGTGGGCACCAGGCGCATTAAAAAATCTCCGAATGGCCAACCTCCGCTGCATCGGAAAGGCTTGTTTGGGGGCATCCATGTTTCTCCAAACGAAGATCTCGACCGAATCCCTCGGCATTGGTTTGGTCGTTGGCAGCGTTGCACATTGAAAATTCTCCCTTTTACACTCTCCATGCCGAAATTTAATGTGGCTCGTTCATAAGGTACTGATAGACGTTTGATGTTCTGCCAATACAGATAACAGCGACAACGCAAGTATGAAGTATGAATCTTCGGATCGTATTGTTCAAAATGTCATTCATTTCTGAGCTCAATAACGACGTAGCCTACCTGCATGCACTGTACTGTACCTCAGAACGATTCTGTTCTTCGGGCTGGGTTCTCCAGTGAGGCCACGTGTACCTTACCGACGGCAACCCCGCCGCCTTGAAGTAAGGTTGAGTAGTAAGATTCGACTTCGAATTTCTGCGCACCACAACCCAACCTTCGTTGTTTCTCTGCACTTTGTCAGCGAATCACTTGTCTTGACGCGGACATTGAAAGGTTGATTGTTACAGCATTCTTCTTTTGCAGGCCACGAATCAGTCAACGGTAATATCATGGAGAAACGTGCGAGTGAAGAAAGCTCATGTGCGACTGTCCAATGCACATCTTCATGGGAGTCAGTATTATTCGGCATGCTGACAGCACGAATGCTTTCAAAGATTCACTTGTCGATATTCCTCAATCGCGGTAGGCAAACAGTTCCATGTAAGGGAAGCCGGTCATGTTACACAATATTGCACGTGTAAGGTAGTCCCGACATGCTGGCTCCAAGCGATTGCGTTGGCATGCGTTCATCGCTACATCATGCGTCCGCATACGGGCATACCAATTGCTCGAATCACGTCTTCATTGCAGCCTCACACGGCAAGTCTGCACCATCTTTCCTATCATATCATCTCACTTGTACTCTCGTCTTTCACTCTCATTGGCCGCCCAATCGCAAACCGTCACCATGTCAAGTGTACAGTCACATGTCAAGCATGACTTCCAGGCTCGAGGACCTGCCAAACATCTTGAGCGTCTCAACAGAGCACGTGAGTCAAATAGCATTGGCAACTACGTCGATATCGCGGTATGATCAACATCGTACTCGTCTGCGATGAGAATGACTGACTATCCGCAGCAAATGTATCTAGGCATTGCGGCTCGCAAGCGAGGTCAAGCATCAGTTGACGTTGGCTTCTCTGCTCACGATGGCACCTACAGCACCGACTTTGCTGTTCATACCATTACCGAGACCGACGATCTGGCTGCTTCCATCTCCGATTACATCGTACCGAGGATCCGCGAATATCAGAAGGAGCATAACTACAAATTCCTGGGTGCCGGTATAAGCAGGGAGACATTGGACTTGTCGCCTGGACTCTCCACTCGCTTATGGAGGGAAATCGATGTCGTGCCTATCGTCACAAATCGGGACATAGACGCTCCAGAGGACGTCGAAATTGGTGATATCGAGGTCGATGAGATGGCAGATTCCATGGCAAGAAAATGCGTCATGTAAGTTCGCATGCAGAAACCACAAGACAACCATGCTGACGGCATCGTCCAGGTTCTTTGGCCCTTCTTCCATACCGCGCGTTCAGGTTGGCTTTAGAAACGTCGTTGAGGTTGATGCAGGCGGCCGCGCTCTCATGACAACGTTGGATCAGTACAAAGAGACCGTCGGCGAGCGTACCTGGAAAGCCACAATGAAATACGCCGAACGTCTGAAGAAGGACAACATCAAGATCGCCTTCTTCAACTCAACACCGCAAGGCGGCGGAGTCGCTTTAATGAGGCATGCTCTCGTCAGATTTCTTAGACTGCTCGGCATAAGCGTTCGATGGTACGTCCCAATGCCTCGACCAGAAGTGTTTCGCATTACCAAGACGAATCACAACATACTGCAAGGCGTAGCAGCTCCCGAAGAGCGTTTGAAAGAAGATCAAATCAAGGTGCTGGAAGACTGGGTCAAAGTGAATGCAGACAGATACTGGACCAGTTCTGGTGGACCTCTCAGCGCTCGTAAGGACGGTGGTGCCGACTTCGTTGTCGTCGATGATCCTCAACTTCCCGGTCTCGTCAATGTCGCGAAGAACGCTGAACCCGAACGTCCAGTCGTCTTCCGCTCCCATATTCAGGTCCGCTCTGATCTTGTTGACGACGACAAATACAGCCCGACAGCTGGAGTCTTCAAATGGCTCTACGACCATGTCAAGGAAGCTGATATGTTCATATCACATCCCGTCAGCGCCTTCGTCCCTGCTGCGGTGCACTCCGAAAAAGTTGCCTACATGCCCGCCACCACGGACTGGCTCGACGGACTGAACAAAGAGCTGCAACCTTTCGATTCAAAATACTACCACCACGAGTACAACCTCGAATGCCACAAGAAGCATCAGCCGCCTCTCGATTTTCCGGCCCGTGATTACATCGTCCAGATCGCCCGCTTCGATCCCTCGAAGGGCATTCCAGATGTCATCTCCAGCTACGCCAAACTTCGCCGTAACCAATTGAAAGACGTTTCTCGCGAAAAGACGCCGCAACTCTGCATCGCCGGCCATGGCGCCATCGACGACCCGGACTTCACCCGTATCATGGATGAAACCTCTCAATTGTTGTCGGACAAATACTCCGACATCGTCGACGACGTCTCCGTGATGCGTCTCAGTGCCATGGATCAGACGCTCAACATGCTCATGTCCAACGCCAAGATCGCACTGCAGCTCTCCACCCGTGAAGGCTTCGAGGTCAAAGTGTCTGAGGCTCTGCACAAGGGCGTCCCCACTATCGCTACCAAGGCCGGCGGTATTCCACTGCAAGTCGAGCATGAGAAGAGCGGCTTCTTGGTCGAGACTGGCGACAGCGATGCCGTGGCTGAGTACATGTACAAGCTCCTCAGCGACGACAAGTTGTACGAGGAGATGAGCCGGTACGCGGCGACTCACGTGAGCGACGAGGTCAGTACGGTAGGCAACGCGCTCAGTTGGTTGTACTTGGCCGAGAGCATGACCAAGAGCGAGCATGAGATGCCGAATGGTCGGTGGGTGAATGATATGGCAAGGGAGAGGGCGGGGATGCCGTATGTGGAAGGCGAGACCAGACTGCCGAGAGACATGAAGACTTGAGTAGCGGTCATGCTGCTGGATCCCTGTACATACGAAACATCTTACGAAGACTCTCATGACTCTGTATGGTCACCATAATGCATGTTGTCGTCTGGAATAAGTAATGTAATAAATAGTGGACGCAATGGTATCGTAGACAGCAAATCAACCCCCACGGAGCCATGCAGTTATCCTGACATCCCTGACCTCATTCCCTTCTGACCTTATTCCCTTCCTCATCTTTTCCTTCATGCCTCCTGACCAAAATCCCAGCACTAGCCTACGAGCCACTAGCTCGTCTGGACCGAGCAATTTCCACGACCTCGCCCTCATCATCATCGTCGTCCTCGTCACTACTGCCCCTGTCCGCATCGACACTTGCGCTGCGGTATTGAGACAACTGCCCATAGCCCTCGAACTCAGCGATATCAAACTCTTCGCCCTCGGCGTCTTCGTCGCTTTCGATTTCATAGCTCTCGGCAAAGGGATCTGCATCCATAACACTGGGTCCAGCACCTAGTCTTCCTCGCCAATAGCTATCGGAGCCGCCGCCGCCGGTGCTTCTCCGCGTGCCGCCGGGCGAGGCGTAGCTCTCCGGACTGGTGAATGTCGTGATACTTCGATCGTCATCGTGCTCGTCGTCGGCGTCGAGACTGACGTCCCGACCGGCGCCGAAATCTGGGTCTTCGTCGTCGATTGACATGCGCGTCTTGGCTGTGGTGGTGAAGGGCCGGTTCTTGCTACCAGAACGACTCGATTTGCGGTTGAGGCCAGACGGAGCAGGGTCTTCGGCTGCTCCGTCTCCGTCGTCGTATGTAGGCCGCGTGGGTCCCATGTGATTCGATGCAGAATCCGGTGAGTCCGAGTCCGAGTCCGAGTCCAGACTGCTGGATTCGCTGCCATCGTCCTCTTCAGAGTCTTCGGACCGGGAGTAGGAGAACAAGCGTTCGAAGCGCGACGGATCTTTGGCGGGCTTATCGCCACGAAAATCACTTGTGACGGAGTCGCGTAGCTCTGCTCGCGCGGCCCGGTCGATGCTGCCTTCTGTAGTGTCGTTGCCCAGCGGCTCGATAGGGCGCTTGGCAGCAGTCTGTAGTGCTGCAGGGTCGGCGGCGTCGGGATCTGTCGCTTCCGCTCTTCGTTTACGCTCTGCGAGGCGTGCTGCCAGTTGGCGTCTGGCACGAGACGGAGGCAGTTTGAGAGGTGGAGGTATCGTGGCACCCGTCGGGGAGGATGAAGCGGCGGTCTATATAATGTCAGATCATTAGTACTGATACTATGGATATCGACTGGCGTACCTGGTGATGACGAAAGCAGTTCCTGAAAGAAGAGAAATGGCAAGGCGGACAGTGAGTCTGAAAGGGTGGGAAAGGATGTTGTGGAAGGATTGATTATTGTACAATATCGAACATGCTTTTCTCATGTGCGCAAACTGATACAGGAATGTTCTGCTGTGAAGGTATGCACAATTCTCTTCTTCCAGCCACGGGTTGATGGAGGTGACAGGGAAGAGATGCATGCTCTCATCGGAAGCTCATGTCATCGTCGTCAAAGGAGAGTTCACCGACCTGTTCTTCGTCTGCGAAGGGACTTTCATGCCGCTCGCCCTCGAGACCCTTTTCTTCGTCTTCGTCCTCACCCTCACCAAAGCCACTAAGCAGACCGCTTGTGCCAGCATTGATCTCGAATCCTTCTCCGGGACCTGCATCGGCCATAGCTAAGCTGTCGGCGGGCACTCCACTCCCACCAATTCCTGCATCGGAAAGTACATTGGAGTTGCCATTGCCTCCGTAGTTGTTCTGTCCAATTGAGTTGCGCATACCGATGGCATTCTCTGGTCGTACACCTCCGAGTACAGCGTTGTCTTTGTCGCGGGTTTCGCTCAAGGTTCCTTCGATATAGCTTGTCCATTCTGGTCGGCTGGTTCGTTCAATGATGTGTTCGCCGAGCACTTCTTGAGGGTACTTTTCTACAAACTTGCACACCTCTTCCGCAATAAGAGTCAAGTGACCCATGTAGCCAAGGCGCATGCCTTTTTCCTTTTGCGACTTGTCTGACTCGGCTTGACCATCGAGGACTCTCTGGGTGACGTCCTGTTTTGACGCCAGTGCAGGGCAGCCGGACATCATGAAAAGGTCCTGGGCCAAAACGCGGTTATATCCTCGGCCGAGTGTACCGTTGAACACTTGTTGGACAACGTCGTAAACGACGTTGTGAAGAAAGTTGTTCCATGGGAAGCGGAAGAAGAAATCCTAGTAGATGCCTTGTTAGTCGACAACAAATACCGGCGTTGAAACGCGGACTCACCAATATCGTTGGGACTACCTGATGCTCCACAAACTGAATCTTTAGCAGGTCTCCAACAACAGGGGTACCATCAAGGTCGACGCCATAGGGCTGTTCCTCGCCGATCTCAGCTGTTTCTTGGTGCTCAGGCTGCAAGGTAGCTGTGCTGAGGATAGATTGGTCTTGGTCGTCTTCGGGAGAAGCAGTGCCCAGTATCGGGTCCATACCCTTCTCTGGACTCGATTTGCTGGCGAACAAAGGGGCGGGCTTGTCTTCTGGATTGGTATTTGTCTCCATGTTCATCCTCTCGTCCAAGTCTTCGGAGCCTGATCGTTCCGACCTTGAAAGTTCCTCGTCGATTTGACGGGTCAGGGATGACACACGAGGCTTGTCCCCTGACTGTGTCTCCTCCTGCCCTGAGACTTCCAGCTTTTGCATCTCATCGGAGGGCGCTGGCTCAGAGGAAGACAGAGTGTTACTCTTAGTCCCGAGCGGCGCCGGTGCAGCAGTGGTATCCTCGATCTTCTCGTTAAAATCATCGAAATTGACTTCGTCAGGGAGGTCATCTGCATCTGCTGCTCCAACCTTTTCGAAACTTTCGAACCCATCCTCGTCGGAAGCGTTCTGCACTTCTAAACGGCTCTTCTCGTCGTCGCTGGGTACTCGCGCGTGATGGAAGCCATGGCTGTCGACGCTGCTGGCGAAGTGCTCATCGCTTTCTGACTGCTGTGGCGCAGGTGTGAGCTTGCCTTCGTCCTTTAATTTCTCTCTATCGGCGTCTCGCGCCCTCATCTCTGCTTCACTACCACGCTCGTTCAAAAGTCCCATGTTGCTGCAATGAAGAAGTTCTGCCATCAGTTCACAAGTCTTGAATCTGTCAAAGCCAGCGGTTGCACCTTTTCGCCAAATGCGGTTTTCAAGCCAGGTTTCGTCGCCTTCGGACTGCGGACCAGTGTCATGAAATCTGGAATGTGGTTTGCGAATTGTCGAAGCATGACTCCAAGGTAGATGGGATCTGTAGTCCTCGGTTCAGGGCCGACCTGGCTGTCGAGATCGTAGTCGGAGTTGTTCTTCCTGATGACTTCGATAACGATACCGACACCGACGGTAAGGGGATTGCCTCCTCTAAGCATGTTCTCAATGAGCTGAGCCACACACTTTTCCGAGACCAGCTGGCGTGTGAGTTCATTTGGACCTATCACGGTCTGGTCCTGTGCTGTCGCATTGGCAGAAATGGTTATGATTGCCTTCAAGAAGTCTCCGGCAGATGTCTGCGTGGCTAGAGAGTTGTCGGGTGAAAGATAGGATAGAAGAATCGGAATGAGTTGCTGAGATTGAAGCCACTAGGAAGAGTCAGTGGTGGGAACGACAAGAGCGTGGATCGCACTGCAAGACTCACGTCAACGATGCCCTGACCACCTTCAGCTTTTTCAAGACTGATCATCTTCAAAAGCAGATCCATGATCATGGGACAATCGACATGCTTGAGCATCTCCGGAACGATGCCGTCCAAGCTTTTGAGGAACAGAAGCATATCCTCGGTCTTCTTGTCAAGCAGCGTCTCATTGACCTTGGTGAAGTAACCAGCTTGAAGAGGGTCTAGCGGCGCAGGTCTTCGAAGATAATCCCAGAACTCGTGCAGGTGATCTTTGTATTCAAGCACAGCCTCGGTGAGTGACCACACTTCTGATGACAGGACCTCGCAAGCCATGTAGGAGTACTTCTTCAGCTGCGCCTGCTGCTTCTCCTCTTCTGCCTCATCTTCTACAGCTTTGTGCGCGGACTTGGAGCGCGATCTTCCTTTGCCTTTTCCGAAGAAATTCAATCCACTACTAGGACTTGTCACATCTTCCCCTGGCGTCTGTGCAGTCACGGTAGGCTCGAGTGGTCGATCCGCGATGACATATCGCAGCAACTTCTGCAGTACGGGCTCTTCCCTCAAGTATTCGATGAGCTTTGAGTTTTGCTGCTTCAGCTCCTGTATGAGGTCACCCTCATCGAGAAGCTCCTCTAGGGTTACGTCGGGTTTGTCGAGAGTAGAATCAATCGAAGATGTGTTGGTATATCCACCAAAACGCCAGAACATGATGGATCAAGTGACGCCGGACTCCAGGCCGGTGTAATGCTGCGAATGAAGACAATGGGTATATTGAAATGTGGTGTTGCTATGCGAGGGTTCTGTCATGCCAATGATTCGTGGTACAGACTCGATTTGCAGGGGGCTGAAAGCTTCGCAACAGCTTGGTTTATTGTTTCCTATACGCTGTCAGTACCCTCTTCTATCATATATTTGACAGATGACCAAGGGGAGCCTCCTGCTGAGTAGCTGACGGCCTATTGAGTGCAACAGAATGTACTTACCAGTTCTTCATGAGAGGCCCCTCCCTTGATGTGGTAATGTCAATTTAATGGTTCGGATAGCGGGTTGAATGGGTCTTTTTTGATCGCGCTCAATTTCCGTCACAGACAAAAGCTGTCGGATGACTCGGACAACGAAATACAGCTGATTGCGATGCTGATACTGTCGCGGACTTGGTTGTCAGGCCTCGGTGTTCGTGATTATGCCCTCGTGCCCTCGACTGTCTTGGCAAGCCTTCAAACTCTCAGGGAACTCCTGGGCCGGTCCCTTCAATCAATTTGCCCGTGCTCCGTGCCTGCCTTTCCCCGACCATCGGGCCGCCTAGACCAGCCTGCGGACCAGTGCGCAATACCACGTCAGTTCATGTTCTGGGCGCAGATCGTTCGAGACGACATCCCTCCAGGCAATCATATAACGATACCGGAATTTCACCGCTCAAAAGTCACTCAGCGCATCCGAAATAACAACGCAGCTTCAGTCTTCAACCTCATTTTGCCTTGCAGAGCCTCGACAATTCACAGCCATGAACCGTCTCTTCGGTGGCCGCAACACGGGGCCCAAACCTACCCTCAATGACGCCCTCGGCAATGTGCAAACACGCATGGACAGCATTGACGTTAACATCGCCAAGGTCAACAGCGAACTAGCAACATACCAACAAAAGCTATCCAAGATGCGCGACGGACCGGGCAAGAGCGCCATCAAGCAGCGCGCCAAAGCCTGTCTAGAACGACGAAGAATGTTCGAGTCACAGAAAGATCAGCTTGTGTCGCAGAGCTGGAACATGGAGCAAGCGAGCATGGTGCAGGACAATCTGCGCAACACAATGACGACGGTCGACGCGCTGAAGACAACGACTAAGGAGCTCAAGAAGCAGTATGGCAAGGTGGATATCGACAAGATTGAAAAGCTGCAGGACGAGATGGCGGATCTGATGGATATTGGAAATGAGATTCAGGAGAGTATCTCGCGGAGTTACGATCTGCCTGAGGAGGTGGATGAGGCGGAGCTAGATGCTGAACTCGAGGCGCTTGGAGAGGACGTTGGGTTCGAAGATGGTCTGGGTGAGTCGAGCAGTGAGATACCGAGCTATTTGCAGGACGCGAATCCACCACAGTTTATCGACGAGCCGCCGGAGCACAACAAGGTCAAGGAAGCTGCCGGTTAGTTTAGTGGATTCGGCCCAGAGAACGACATAGATACCCAGAATGAACATGCGAACTATCACTTCACAATCGATTGCAAGTCAACAAGGAGACAGTACTCTTCTTTGGCCGCCGGAGAGCACCAGGTCATGATCATTAACATCATTCGACGGCTATAGCGGTCTTTGGTCTGCTCTTGTTCAGACCCTCAAGCAGCATACATGCTTTGCAAATTGCCTGAGATGACAGATAACCACAGCGCTGACATTGTCCAAGCGTCTGCTTGCCTGGCATCAGATTCGCATTTCCCTCCTTTCGCCCGGCATTCGATTTCTTCTTCGGTCGTAACGGGACACTCTTGATGATTTCGTTGTCTTTCTCATGACTGTGTCCGTTCGTGGGAATCGGGTCATGCTTTTCGCCGTTGATTGGTTTCGACGTGACCTGAGTCTCTGTGCCTTGCTCCTCTGCATTCTCATCCGCCATCAACTTCTTCTCCATCTCTGCCATTTCTCCTCCTGAGCCTCTACCTCCACCAGTGCCACAACCACCATTTCCCTCATCTTCCTCGTCGACTGCTATCCGTGTCTCGATCTTGGGCTTTGTCTCGTCTCTCCCACAGGCACCCTTGTTGCCTCCATCCGCCTCTGGTACCAGCATCGCCATGTCTATACCGCTCTTTACCACATCCAGAATGCTCTCCGGCCGTATCCTCTCCAGATTCTTAATCAGTGTCCGCGCACTTCCTCGAAACGCCTCGGGCGAGTATATACACTCCGTTGAAAAGTAGTCCAGCTTCTTGTGGTGCGCATACAGTACAATCTCCTTCTCGTAAGCGTACATGAGCGGCTTCGATCTCTTGACATTCGTGATCTTGACCTGTCCATCGTCCTCCTTCGTGACTCCATGCTCTTTTTCTTCTGCCGCAGGCGTAGATGTGACGATACTCGTGCTCCTTCCTAATCGCGCCAAATCTCCGCGCAGCAAGTTCATGAGCACCGTCTCGGCCACATCGTCGGCGTTGTGTCCTGTAACCACATGCTTGACTCCCAACCTGCTCGCTCCTCGGTCCAGCGCCTGCCGCCTGAAGACTCCGCAGTATGTGCAATTTCCTTTCTTCCCGATCTGTGCGACCACCTCGTCCATGCTCCAACCATAAAGTTCCGAGTAGCTGATGATGTGTAATGGAAGGTCCAGTTCCGCTGCATTTCGCCTTACGGCGTCCAAGCTGTGGTCGCGATATCCAGTAATTCCTTCATCTACGGATAATAGTACGAGGTCGAGACCCCATTTGTGTCTGTCGTTGAGTGTCTTGAGCACCGAGGCGAGGACGCATGAGTCTTTACCTCCGCTGGCGCCGATGGCTATCCGTTCGCCTGGCTGGAAGAGGGATGTGGCTACTACAGTGTCGTGGACTTCTTGTTCGAAAATTGTGGTGAAGCAGGGCGCGCACAGGCGAGCGTGGTTCTTTGGCCGCTGTACCTGTGCGCGAGCAGTTTGACAATTCGCACAAGGGTGTGGCATCGTGCCGTGATAGCGACCGCGTTTGTCTCTTAGTCAAGTCGTACGTTGAAAAGTAATGTAAGTTTCGATCTTCAGGTCTTGAAAGCCGGCAGCGCAATAATCTTTGCTTGAGTTCTTTCGGTCAAAATGTGCGAAGTGCCTGGGTGAGGTACATGTAATACATGGTAAGGTACCGTATCGCCTGCGTCTTTGAAGTACAATATCGCATAGCGTAAACTTTAAGTAATAGATTTCACAAGCCATGCCAGTTACGCTCTTCAAGTTCTGTATAGTTCAAGAATATGTACTCAATATGCACTACCTAGATTTATGACAACCGTAATTACTAGTTCCCCGAGCACATTGATTACGTGTAGCTTCTCGGTGGACACGACAAGAACTACATCAAGTTACTCGAGTGAGCGTTTTAGTACCTGTACGCTACGGGAGGACAATCGTCCCTCGTAGCTCGCCTGAGTACGTCCTCCAATTGCTTGAGCTCGGCCATGACTATCCTGCCAGCCTCTTGATTTGAACGTTGTCGCCGGATGATGACGCGGCTTCTGACTCGGAACGTAGGGTACATCTGCGACCAAAAAGGAATGCCTTCGATTTTCCTGTCTGCACTTGTACGTTCTTCGAGCAACAGTGCACTTATGCGTTCTCCAAGCAGCAGTGGCTCAATACGGCGAGCAAGCAGGATGTCGTCTGAACCGTTCTCTAATGTAACCAGGAGCACATATTGGAAAGCCCAGTCCTTAGACTCCACCTTTGATGTACAATCTCTTAGCAGTGCGTTGTCTTTGTCTTCGGTGTATCGGCTTGAGCGCCGAAAGTGGTTCAGTGGAAAGCCTTCTCGAGGTTGATATGAGCAGAGCGCGTATATCGGTTGGCCATTCTTGATCATCTGATCAACGTAGTAGGAACGATCTGCACCAACGCCTAGCCACAGTATTGCCTCTGACGTCTTCGTGGTTTTCGTTGCATTCGTAAATCGAGTCATATCCAGTGTCACAGAGAGACCAAGATTCGTCATTGCCCAAGAATGTTCAATCATCTCAAAGATGTTCTCGGGGGTCGCGAACATGTTATCAACCCAGCTGGAGACTGTGCAAACAACGGCATCTTAGGTAAGGTCTTCAACGTAATGCGGTCCGGTACTTGGGGTACTGCTCCGGTGCGTTCTCGTTCGTTTGGGCTTACCTTCTGTGACTCGTGCAGTTGAAGAGAAGGGGCGTCCTTCCATAGTAAGATCGTGGCATCACCACTTGTCTTGATAATTTCTTCTTGTAAGCGACCAAATGCGTTATGACCTTCACCATATAGAAGAGGCATTTGTATGCCAAACAGGCCCAGAAGTGAATATGCTCGATCTTCAGTCCTCTTGGTCTGTCTTCCAGCCGCCCAAGAAAACCGACTTGCGATTGGATACGCTCTAATCGCTTCCTCACGGCCAGTGTCATTGTCCCACTGCAGTATTGCTTGCGGTATCCTGGTAACGCGTGAGATCGTTCTGCTTAGAGAATCACGTGTGCCAACTTGGCGCCAATGCGCGCCCAAGAAAACAACCTTTCGAGGCGCAAGGAGCTCTTGTAATGTCCAGCCTCTCTTGAACCATTCGCTTTCACTGAGCCTGTATAGATTTCGCTCACGGTAACCACCGAAAACAGCTCCTTTGTCGATGACTTCATCGTTAACCGAAGTGATGTCGGACCATTTGTCCAAGTCCTTCAGATACACAAGGCAGACTGCAGATTCATAGTAAATAGTCCACATAGAGTTGATAGGTTCCTGCAGCTCTGCGCTAGATTGTTTGTCGATGCAACATGTGTCGATCCAGACCCACTGGTAGCCTAGACCCTTAGCGACTAGACAGGCGTGGAACATCTTTTTATATCCGGACTTCTGTTTGCCAAAGATTCTAGATGTCATCTCTTGAAAGGTCATCTCGTCATCTGTTGCACCCCATCGGTGAGAGAGCGCGGCATAAGGCGGACAGTCATGGACATCCACGAACTGTTTCAATGAGTGATTGTCGACATCGATCAGATACATATTAACCCGTGTCTGGTGAGCAAGAAGCGCGAGACCAGAAGAGAAGAGTAGAAGAGATACACCTATCTGTGATATACGATACCAACAAATTCTCGATGCGGCGGGCTGCGCAGGGTGGCTGCGCTGGCCGCCTCAGCTGCACGCCGGATCAAGTCTGGCCAATGAAAGGTGGTGTCGACTCGACCTTGGTACAAACCGAATACCAAGAGCTGTGAGCTAGTGAAGAAAACGAAGCAAAATGCTACATCTTGCAGCTTTGGAAACGAGGTAGTCCACTGGATAAAAATAAAATGGAAGTCTACATCAACACCCAATAAGTGGCTTACATAATCTCACCAAGAATATTACAGTACCTACATCATTGCAAGCTCTCCGGCCACGGCGTATGCCAGAGACCCCGCAACCGTCAACCACGTGTCCGAGCATTCCCACCAGTCCGAAATACTCCGTCGCAAGCCACGTCAGGTCTAACCATACCTCGTGAATGTCATTTCTAAGCCGCAGGCTCCGCCACCACGTCATTTCCTCTCAGCTACGCCAAACTCCTCAATATCAAACCCTAACTACTAGAGTTATCTCACCTCGTTACGATCACACCTAACAACACGATATAACAAACCTTGTTGCATTTCAAATCATACAAATCCTATAGTGTCTATACCACAACCCCGTCCCCTCGAATACGAGCGCGCACTCGCTTACATACTCCATCAAACTCGGCCGTATACCAACCATGCCAAACCAAGACATCCAGCACGGTCTGTATCACATAAGCAGACAGGTAGGTCCATGAAGCGATGCGTCCGCAAGCCTTTCCAGAAGCGCCGTAGTGACCACTTCTGTACCTCCAAGGTACGCCAAGGCCAATAAACCCCCGTTCCCCCCGTTATGCGTTGCCGTTATATATAACATAACGGCGTACGAAATGAGAAGAGAATATGAGCACACATCTCATCACGGAGAGCGGGCACGTGAGGAACCAGCGTACTGGGTTTTGTTTCGAGGTGGAGCAGAAAAGTATGTTATTGCGTGCGCAGAGGCAGCAAGTGGGTGGTATGTTGGGTCGCAGTGCGTGCTCGCGTGGTTCCGATCTCAGGGCCCGGTGATGACGGATGATTGTTTCGAATGATTGTTTCGAGATCTGTGGATGCGAACTGCTGTATAGCGGCTGTCGATCTACGGTGTTCGTTGCTGAAGGGCATAAGCCTGGAGCGGATGTGCAGAACGAGGATCTGCAGGGTAGCTGTAGGGACGGCAGGGTTGGGTTCTGCACATTTCGATCGGCGAGTGGATACCTACGTGTATACAACTGCTGCTATCGTTGTCTGGACTGTGGAGATTGTTTGCTGAGAAACGAAGTTGTTGTGTACGAAGGTCGACATTTCCGTGAGTCACCAAGATAGGAACGAAGTGGGTGTGAAGATTGTTTTGAATCGGCGCAGAATGGTTACTGCGGTCTTATTTGATTCTGTGCGCTCTCTCTATGCGAGAGGCTGACTACAGCTGCTATCTACCATGACGTCGTCGTAACACCCTATGTTTCCTCCTAAAGTGCGGCCTCGTGGACCTGTAATTGAACTTCTGCCTCGCAATGCATGCCTGTGCAAATGATCGCTGATGCTGTCTGAAAAGAATGAAAACGCCTTCGCTGTGCTATGCGGGTGTTGAAAAGAATGTGAATGATAATAATAGTTGTGTGTCGAAGTGAAGTGAAATTATGTGTAAATGCCAAAGGTCAAGCCAAGGCCTGCTGGACTCGAAGGGTAAAGTGGTTGCTCTACTGGACGTATTGCGCGCTCAAGAGACGGGAGAAGATGTTGCCGGTCTTTTGCTTCTTCTGTGGCTCCTGGTTGAGCTTCTCCATTGATGGCTGGCGGGATCTCAGCTTGTTGATGTGCATCTCAACCACTGATGGGATTCTTCCGCTGTCCATGCGTTGAATACGGACTGGAACGTTGTCAAGCTCGTGTGAAAGAGACTTGACTGAGGTGGGTGATGCCTCGCACGAGTCGGTAGAGTTGCTGCGGTTTGGTGTTGGTGGAGAGAGGGAAGGCGTCCTGTCTGGAACCATGATTGAGCGAGAGAATGAAGGCTGGCGGGAGCTTTGGCCGCTTGGGCATCTGTAGCTGCGTGGGGACTCGCTTCTGTAGCTGCCACCGAGGTTGTTGAGAGATCTTTGGCGCATGCGCTCGGAGAGGAGTCTTTGCTCTTCCAAAAGGCGCTCGCGGAGCTGAGCCTGCTTGGCCTTTTCGGCCTGGCGGACTTGCCATGTGCGGATTGGTGCAAGGAAAGGTTCAAAGTGAGTGTAAAGATCATCCTCACGGACGATCAGGTCGAACTGGAGCAGGTTGAGGAGTTGCTTCTCCATAAGGTTGACCTCTGTCAGGCTGAAAGCGAAGCCATCGTAGCCCTTGACAGTGGTGTAACGAGCCCAGTGCTTGTTCTTTGGCGATGAGTCGTTGAGTGACTTGGCAGCAAGAATGAGAGCAGCAAGGAAGATACGGTGGACAGTGCAGCGCATACCCTTGGCAACTGGAGGAAGCCTTTGCTGCAGACGGTGGAGGTATACAAGCGAGGTCATGAGAGTTGGCACCTGTACTGAAGATCTTTCGACAAGAGATGTGATGAACTCTTCGACGGTTGGGAGAGGTGCCTCAAAATATGAGCCAGCTGGAGGAGTGGTTGGTGGGGTTGGAGGAAGATCTTGTGCCTTGGCCGATGGAGTCTCGCAGCGGATGACTTCTGATGCCTTGGTGGCGAGGTAGCTGATCATATCCTGTGATACCGGAAGGTAGATGAAGTGGTTGAGTGCCGCAGCATTCTGCTCTGGAGTGTAAGAGGCCATTTTGTATGGTATGAGTGGTCGAAGCGAGCCAGCAAAGGTGTTCGAACAGGGTGTATTAATGATGTATGCCTATCGACGGAATTCGTACAATAGGATGTTAGACAATAGATATCCAAAGACTGTTGCCTGGTTGTGAACGAGTGGACAGGTGACAATAGAGATTAAGCTGGTTGAGTGAATGAAGGAGATTGTTTGATTGAGAGAGTGAATGCTTGATCAAGATCAGAGATGTAGAGTGATGGACGGTGAGTGTGAATGAATGAATGTGTGTTCTGGATTCCTCTCGAGGATCTGATGACCGACGGATTCCAGAGAGATTGATGGAGCGGATGACAGGGCTTTTGTCTATTCGGCGACAATAGGAGGATAATAAAGTATCAGGTACCACAACGCTCTGACCGGCAGAGATGTGGTTCAATAGCACTGCGGTGTTGCGGTCGTCTGGTTGGGGGCAGATGAACTATGCCGCGATAGTGCAATGGCCGTTGAAAGTCGTTGTGCTGTGTTAGGAGAAATCAGCTGGCGGCCGGTGCAGGAGAGGCCGCTGGATTTCAACGGCAGGTGACGGAGGAGACCACGAAGATCAAGACACGGAAATTGTTCAAGACGTTGAAAAGACAGTAAATGAAAGCAGAACTGTAGTTATGGAGCGAGCTGAGGTGGCCTGCCAGCGAGTGTAGCGTTTGGAATGGTGGTGGTGGTTGATGACCTACCTGTCATGGCACGAGGACGGTTCGCATTCTTATTGAACACCCGCCAACGCGCACCGGCGCAGGCAAGGCGTGGATGAGTTGTAGCATGTGTGTGAGCATCGCAGCAGGTGATACAGAGAGCGGTACAGACTGATCAGACACGCTCGAGAATGTACCAGTGGGATGGAACTGATAGGCCGCGAGGGGACAAAGAGAGAGTGTGGAGCTCTCGGTCCGTTCGGCGTCGAGCTCCAAGAAAGGAAAGGAATCGCGCGCCAGACCAAACACAGCAGGCACGACACAACACGCACGACAGCCGAGACGCTTCCATGGCAGCTCCGTAAACAGCAATGAATGCAGCAACTTGCGTTCCTCGCATGCCTGACTACAGTACTAGATTAGCACACTGATCGTTACGGTACGCGCTCCGGATTGTTGCATTCTTTACCGCCAGCCTGCTTATGGCATTGGCCGGTTTCATTGAACAGGCGTACGCCGACGAATCATGGAGACAAGAATAGCTGCCGACACGCGCGTAGTCTGACTGTTCACTATCGTATCAGTCAGCTGCGTTGAATTAATTATTGTGAGGCTTTGCTCGACTATCCACGGCCTCGGCGACGATAGCCAGTCATCTACCGTTCAGTCCAAGTCGTTTGCTTGTCTTTGATAATACGAAGATTATTGTTAGAGAGACGACCATCAGATTGTAGCGACCCACAAGGTGAAGAGGGTGGACCCGCCGAACGGTCAACGTGCTGAGTTCCAGTCGCCGAGGCCTTCCAGTCTCCATTCCATGCAGCCGACTGTGCCCTTTTCCCAGTCGTGGACTCGTGGGGTGCATGCAGATGCCAAGTCAAAGTGTTTCCTTGCTTGGGTCGATTGACATAGGAGCACGAGTCAGCACACCCTCTGCGCTTGACCGAGTCTGGCCGGGACGCAACGGTTTTTGCCCTACTGAGTTTGGGCTGCCTTCTTCATGTGGATGGTCTCACGCAGGAGGGAATTGGGCAATGAGAGTCAAACCCTTTTGTGGTCTTGACTGCAAAATGCCATGTGGAGGAGGAGTCGATGCTTCACGATCTCGCATGCAACTCATGACAATTACAGCAATAGTTATCGACATTTCTACGATCAATGCTGAAAGCACAAACGCGTCCCGTTGCAGCGGAAAGGGAGAATTTGTGGCGTACTTGCGTGGTATACGAGTACAGTCGTGCAAGTAGATGAGGAATGTGTTGTGTCGCTCCTTCCTTGTCGAGATTGTCACTCGTGCAACCTTCTGTACCGCCGATTTCCGGAGAGATCCTGTCAAGCCACCTACACAACGAGCACACTCTACATCGACATCGATATGGACAAAATCGAACATTTTCACGCGCATCGGATGCTGCCGCTGCCACTGCCGTCGGCCGAAAGGCCTTTCGTGCGATATGGCTCAGACAATAACAGGCATATCTGAGACCCTCGTTATTGAACAATTGGCGCCCGATTATGGATGCATAAATTTACACCGGTGGGTTAAGAATTGTCAAGTGTTTCAAACCTGACCTTTGTGCTCAAAGAAGGAAGGTGCTGCGGCCTGATGAATCTGTTTCAAGCGGCCCGCTGCGTTTCTATTCTTTCCAGCGAATCACGTCTCTACATCTGTCAGCCCTGCACGTACTGTCACACCTCATCCCACAAAGCAGCCAACGGCCCTCCAATAATCCCGTCTTCAAGTCGGGCCCGAACTCTGGCTATGACCGCTGTCATGCGGGGACACTGATTTCAAACCTCTGCCAATTCATCAGAGACAATATACTCACCTTATCCGAATGCCTGGTGGTACAAAACCACGTGCCGAGCACTATTGCCTTTGACCAACGTTGCCTTGCCCTCCTGGACGTAACGCCTTCATGGTACTTTCGAATGCCGACGAACGATCTCACGCGAGTAGGGCAGACTTTGCGCTTGAACGAGGTCTATCTGCGAAAGGCTGCGAGACAAGCCGCACACAACTTCACTCAAGCTCAGTAACCACGATGCCACGCGATCCGCAGTCTGGTACGACGCAGAAGACTCGGACGAATCGGACGAAGCTGCTTCATACGGCCGCTGTTCGAAGGTCCATATACCATGACGACGATGATGACGATGTGAACGAGAGAAATTAAATATCATCACGCTCAACCCCAAGGACACAGAGCTGTTCGCTAATGAGGTCCCTTTTGAACATCAGCTCAATCATGGCTCCGCACTCTGTCCATCGACAAACCCAAAAGGACAACGACCGTTTCATCAATTCTTCTTTCGGGTCCGAAAACGCCCAACCCATCGGATCCATCCTAGCAATGGCCCACTTCAAACCGACGGATATCCTTCCGATCACGCAGATCGAAAGGGCTGGCCTTGTGGCGCCCAGACATCAAACGATGCAATGCATAGTACATACGACAAACGAGTCGAGGGCCTAGTAGTATTCCAAAACTGCCGGATGAAGTGTGGATCCGGAGAGCTACTTCAACGATTTGTGGTATATCAAGAATCTGCTATTAACGATCCGATGGGCCGGAACCATTTGGGCGCCAAGTGAGTATTGTATTACCGATCTGTCTACCTTTCTCGGATCAGTTCCCATTACCCTTGCGCCTATACCAAGAAATGTGGAGGTAGCCGGTGGCAGTACGTTTGACCTACCAAGTGCGCCAGTATACACATGGATTGAATCGACAACTGGCATAGTCTTCACAACTCTTGACTGAGCAGACCAGCTTACCAGCCAAAAGCCAATCTCCCTCCTTGTTTCACAACTTAGAGCCAACCCATTCTTCAATGACGACGGTACCTTCGGACTTGTTCTTATAACCAAGGGTAAGCTCCATGATACACTCCTCGTGGGCAGCATTGGGCTGAAATAGTGTTAGTGTTACATCGCCTCGAAAGTAAGTTTACTCACGGTGACAAAATAGCTGACGTTCTTGTGAGCACCTTTGAGGGATTTCACCACCTCATTGATACCGTTGACCATCATCTCCCCGCCTCCCGCCTCGACGAGGATGTCTTTGACGATGCCATCCAATCCCTCGAACCAGGATGACTCGGCCATGCTAGGCTGATTGTAGTTGTCTTTTGGCGAGGATCCAAGGAAAGCGTTGCTCCATCTCGTGCCCACCTTTGCAGACACATAGTCGGTGCTCTCCTTTTCAATGGCAAGAGGGTCATCAACTGAGAAGTTGAGCCATGGGCTCACAAGCACAGCACCAAGCAGCGGTTCGTTCAGCTTGATCTTGCTGGGAACTTCCGGATGTGGGTGCAGGATGTGAGAGAGCAGCGCTACTGTCAGGTTGCCACCCGCGGAATCTCCTCCGATGATGATCTACAATGATCGGTCAGTCATGGTGGTTTAGCAGCGTGATTCAACCACATACATCGCTTGGCTTGCGACCTTCAACTTCGATCAGGTGCTTGAGAAGTTCTGCCGCCTGCTTCAATTGTGTTGGGTATTGGCCTTCTGGTGCGCAAGTGTAGCTGAGCACGATGGAGCTGACGGAATGCGACTTGGCCAGCGATTTTGTAACATTGTAGAACCAAGCGAAGTGACCAAGCCCGCAAGACATGACATAGCCTCCACCTGTGTCATGATTAGCAGTCTGTATCGGACCGATATTTGGACATGGTAGGTAGGTAGGTAGACAGCACTCACCGTGAAACCAGACGATAACCTTCTCCGTTTTCTTCGGACCTAGCCAGTGGGCTTTCGTACCACTTGGTAGGACTAGAGTGTCGGGCTGAAAGTTCTTCTTCGTGGCGAACTCAAGGTAACGAGCATCGGTACCAGGATCAAGGAACTTCTCGGCACCCACACTCATGTTGGCGAGGAGTGACCTGAAAAGTGCGTACATGACATCTTTGTATAGAACTTTGGGTCTAGGACCGCTCCGGATTGGTGCGGTCAAGAGTTGATAGAGTGCGGCGGTGACTGTTCATGTCAATTGCGATGCCCGAGCAACTTCGACCAGTCCACTTACGACCTCTGGCGATTGCCAGCACAGCTGTAAGCTTATCCTGGGTGGTCACTGTTACTGGAGCCATGGTGATAGACTGCTCCACTTAGATGAAAATGAAAGTCGGGTTACTACAGTTTTTCCTGCAGGCGGTGTATCTAGTGCAAACACAGAGTGTGAGAAAGCTAATTGATTTAATCAAGAGGGAGGGGGTGCTGAATATGAGTGCTGTTAGAGACATCCATCCGCATCCCCTCTTCTGTCGACCAAACTTTATGGCAGTCTGCCGAGGCGACTCACGACTCACTACTCACTTACCGCTCCAGTGCAACTATATGCTTGTGTATCGCCATGCGCATCCATTCCCATACTCAAACATCGGACGAGATCAAGCGATATAGTGTCCAAGTAGGCTGATAGCATGCTCGTAGAACACGCGACCTTAATTAGAGGCTACAGGAAGGCAATGGTGTTACAAGCAATACATGTAATAAATAATCATTACCTTATTAACGATCGAGGTCATCCCCGCACAAATCGAGAATGCGGGGGTGACTGACTGACTCAGAAACGGGAAGGCGCGGCTCTAGGTGGTCTTGGCGCCTCTCACCGTGATCGCACCTGCCGTCCTGTGAAAATCCCAAATGAACAATCCATCCTCCTGACTCAGTTGACGCTCTGAGGCTACCAACTCTTGACATACCGCGCGCGACTATTGAATGCATCATGGCCGATCAATCTCCATATCCCTACCCTAGCCCGACTACACAACTGGAGCAGCTTGCCGGTGCCGCTCAACAGGCCTCCTCGCCAGGTCCCGACTACACTCCCCAACGCCCAGCGAATCCAAGGAAGCGCAAAGCAGAATCAGGCGCCGGCTCATCACGCGGTGTCGCCAACCTCACTCCAGAGCAGCTCGCGAAGAAGCGCGCAAATGATCGAGAAGCACAGAGAGCTATCCGAGAACGGACGCGCAACACCATAGAATCGTTGGAGGCACGGATCAAGGAGCTCGAGAGTCAGCAGCCTTTTCAGGAACTCCAAAATGTCATCCGCTCCAGGGACGCGATTGTTGCCGAGAACGAAGAGCTGAAGAGGAGGCTTGCGAACATCTGCGCACTGGCGCAACCACAGAACAGCGTCAACCATGGGCTGAATGGTACTGCTAGAACCTCTGTATGCGGACGCGAATCACGAAACTAATATGTTGCAGATCTCGCTCTTGCGACTTCGCAACAAAGCCCACTGCCTATGCCTGCTCAAGGTCCGCAGTCGCATCAAGGATCGCAACATGCCTCGCCTTACGAACCGCCTCAAACCCTCAATCAGCATCACCTCCACCCCGAGCTTAGAAACCTCGCGTCGTATCAAGCCGCGCCAACCGCTAATATGCACTCTCAACTCTTGGAGGATCCATCGCCAGACAGCGATCGCAGCTTCTCCCACAATCACGAGCCCAAGCCCTCGGCAGCATCACCTCTGCCTCCTCGCGATGTTCCTTACTATGCACGTCTACCACTCAACACGGCGCCGACCTGCCCGCTTGACACGATCTTGCTCGACTTCTTCAACGACCGCAGAGCGCTTCTAGACCGTGGACACAGCCACGAAACGGTTGTTGGTCCATCCGAGCTCGCTCTTCGATCTATGGTCCATCACGACTACATCCACGAGGCTCATCCGGTCAGCGTTGTGATTCTGGATATCCTGAGCAAATTCCCCGACCTGCACGAGATGCCAGAGATGATCGGCAGTTACTGGACCATGTTCCTACTCGCGCGCTGGCAACTTGCTCCCACTCAGGAGCTGTACGACACCATGCCGGAATGGCTCCGTCCGACTCAGCTGCAGATCGAGCGTCCACACCCAGCTTGGGTTGATCGTGTGCCATGGTACGTTCTCGTTCTCTGTTTCTTTATTCCGAATATTCATACTAAAGCCACCGCTAGGCCCGACGTGCGCGACCGCCTCATCTCGGACCAAGAGAAATACCCTTTCGATAACTTCATGGTGCCATACACCACGACTATGTCGGTCAACTGGCCTTATGGCGACGAAGCATGCATCATCGAAGCTGGCACCAGAGGTGTTCAAACCGAGGGCCAGTTGCCAGCTCTGGTCCTGAGCCCTCAGTTCGAGGCGCACATGCGTGATATTGGTAACTGGACCATCGGACCCGCGTTCGCCAAGACTTTTCCCGAGTTGGTCAGTTTCGAGAATCCAAAGATCAGAGACGTCAGGAAAACTACTCCAGCTTAGGTGCCAGGTGTGGCGAAAGAGTTGTCTGACTGGATCTGGAACGACAAGGCTTGGGGCTGGCGCTGAGTATCACCATGAGCTTCCAAACAGCGTGGCTATAGCTGATGATTTAGCATGGCGTTTGTGGAATAATTGCTATGCTTTGCATTAGATCGTTCTGTCGAATCTCCTGCTTCCGCTATATATTTCGTTGTATCATACGTTTATACAGCTTGTTTATCGTTCATGACGCACGTTGCGCGTGCTGCTTGAGGTAACTTTCACTTCACCAATTGACCTCCACTTTCAACTTCCCGTGTTTGCTTCGCGCGTTGCGTTTCTATTGCCGTCTCTCTTTCTTTCGACGCGACTTCTACATACATCGAACTCTCTGGTACGATTCTTTGCGGATAACGCCGTATTATTTCACTTCCAATTGCTGCGATCCCAAATACGACGCACAAGCACCAGTCATGTCTCATACAGAAAGTGGTGCTGAACGAGCATCAGAAGACGATACACCAGAAGACCCCCCGAAGAAGAGGATGCGGTAAGCTTACCCAGTCCCATGTTGAACGTCTCTGACTTGCTGTATCTAGTATGAGCTTCGACGACACAGTCACTATCGTGGTTGGTCCGGAAAAGAGAAGGTTCATTGCGCCCAAAAACGTCCTCTGTCAACACTCGCTGTTCTTCAAAGCTGCGTTCTCTGGAAATTGGGCCGAATCAAGCCCAGGCAGCTGTCTTGAGATGCCTGAAGACGACAGTGACGCCTTCACTACGTACCTACACTGGACTGTTACTGGTGAAGTCGTCTATGATCACGAAATTGCTTCTGATGCCGATACTCTTCTTCAGGAATCCGTCGATCTCTATATCCTTGCCGACAAAGTCTGTGACAAGCAATTGCAGAATACCGTCATCGACCATCTGGACAGTCTCTTCGAAGGGTTGGAATGGCTACCTACAGAGGTTGAGACTTTCAGACCCATGGGTAGGCTGCCAGAGCACTGCATGCTCTATAAATATCTGGTTGATCAATTTGCTTTCACCGCCACTATGGTATATAAGGTGGACTTGGTGGCAGCATATCCTGCATTCTTTGCGAAAGTACTTTCGGTCACGTCAAGCCAGCGAAAGCGCGACGGGGTCAAATGGGAACCGGCCACTTGCGACTATCACCTAGACGACGCAGACAATCCAGAATGCGAGTAGGTGATCTTATACTGAAGGAAAACACTGAAGGCTTACGCGAATGTGAGACGGCTGAGAGCGTACACGGTGGTATTTGGGTTATCAAGCCTGATTGGTGTTGCACAAGTGGAATAGTGATGGCCGGACATCTCAGATTATCACGTTAACATCGTTGATAGTCGTGGTTTCTTAGCGTCTTGCTCCAGACCCCAGATGCAAATGGTCACTAATGCAAAGCGCATACCCTGACCAGCCCAAGTCTAACCCAACCGATTTATACCATGAACCATATCTTCCATGATAACCTACGCTCTCGTGCTAGTTCATCCGTATCCTCTTCCCCCTCAGCAGCAACCCACCCACGACCTTGCCAAGGGCCCACCCAAGATACGCACCGACAACAATCGTGACCGGAAACTTCTGCCACTCGCGATCCCAGTCCAGAGGGATGGGCACAGCACCGGCCCACGCACCGACCAGCGCGCCCAACGCGCCACCAAAGACCTCATCGACCGGCACATCGAAGCCCGTCACCAGCCGCCATTTGTCCTTGTCCACGCCGTTGACGTAGATCAGCGGCAGCGACGCCAGCAGCGAGATATGCAGCGCGCAGAGCAGAGTCTGTGGTTGCGAGTCCGTGAGGGGCGCGCCGAAGAGGAGGAGCGTGAATGCGAAGAGAGGCGCGGCGAGCGAGGTTGAGAGGATAAGCGAGATGAGGGCCGGCTGTGAGATGTCAGTACTTGTGGTTATACGTTCTGTAGCTGCGTTCTGTTTTCATGATTCACGCTGTCTGTCCGCCAGTTTCACGTACCACAATCTTGAACCCCCAGCCCATCTCCTCGACTTTCTTCGCTCCGGCCCCTTTCTTCCCCTTGGGTCTGCGCTCGACATCGTTCGCGCTCGGTAGACAGATGGCGACGTAGGCTGTTTGCAGCACCGCGAGCGGCAGCGCCGAGCTTAGCAGTGTCGAGACCGGATCTACGACTAAGCTGTTGAAGCGGAAGAGAAATGTCGAGAGCACCACCACCGGATGGACGTGTGTGTAGATCTGCGCGAGTGTGTTCGGAAGAGGCTCCACTGGGTGGTGCGTTACCACTTTGCCGTCTTTTGCCATGGTTGCAGAAGAGCGTCGGTCGTGATTGAGAGTGCAATGGGTCGGAGTTGTGGTTGTTTGGTTGGTTGCACGAGGGTCAGATTTACGAGTTTATATTGCCAAGCGATCGCGGCGTTTGACGCCAATCTCCGATTGGTCAGGCGCGGTAGTTTCACATGTGGTACAACACATGGCGCATCTTGCATTGATCAGAGGAGTGTTTGAGAGGTCGTGGGGCTATCAGGACCGCGATATTGGCGTATCGAGGCCGAGTCTTGAATGTTTGTCCTGTTTCCTGCTTGTGTATTTGACCCTTATGCTACGAGGGTGCTCAATGGCTTTGATTCATTCTTTCTGGTCAACCAAATTCCAAGTCAACAGTGCAAAAGATTGGCTTACCCAAACAATGACAAGTGGACCACTTCAGACAGGTCAGACCGTTACTCCAGAGGCGGGAGATCACTTTCGACTTAGGAATATAGCACCGACCTGTTACTGATCTGAACACACGTCGTATCGTGGATTATATAGCTAAACTGCTAATTCCCGACTATCGCTTCAGCAATGCCAGCACGCTCTCTTTGAGTCTGGCATATTGTTCCTCTTCCTCCCAGCTGTCCCATCTCCAAGATCTTGGTTCTGATTGACGCGGCTGCGGTACAACATACTTTCCTTCACGATCGAGTCGAGCCCTCTCACTTGCAGCAGCCTCTTCCTGCTGTCTTTTGGCTTGTCTAAGCTTTTCCAGCGCTTCGCGATACCGCTGTTTGCGGTTCTTGCGGGAAGTCTCAGCAGAGTCTACAGTCGGCGCCTTGCGCGCTCTTCTCTTCGCATCAGTCCAGATCGGATCGCTCATACGATGGAATTGAATGGGAGGCTCATCGAACGCAGAGGCTGCAACCACAGGCGCGGTAGCCGCATTCTGTTGTTCAGCAATGTGCTTCTGTATGGCAGCCTGAACAGCTCTCGGGGGGTCCCCTTTCAGCGTGATCCTTCTCACGGGTATAGAATCATCAGATAGGCCGAGTCGTCTCAAACGATCCAGCTTGGCTCGTTTGAGCTTGCGTCGACGGGACCGCTCTTCTGCTGCGTAGAGATCTCTTTGGACGGCCAAACTCGTCGGATCGTCGAATGCCTCGACCTCGGACATGGCATAATCTCCAAAAGGTCCAAAATATCTGCGCATGGCAAGCGCAATGGCTACGAATTCCCTTTCAAGCCGGTTATGGCTGGTCAGAGAGACATGGTCCACCCACGTCTCTGGGTTGAACCACGTCTCTGCTCTTTGAGTTTTCACCAAGCGCCACATTTCCTTCAGCTTCTGTTTGGCTACCAAGATCTCTTGATACTTGGCTTTCTCGGCTCTACCGCGCAGACCTCGCCAAGATGCTGAGAGACCTCGTTCAACTTCTGAGCCGGTCGCTGCTGTCTGAAGTTCTGCAGAATTGGCTGCCGACTCATTCGCTCTTTCTGCTCCTATATGGCGGTCAGATCTTAGAGGTTCGGTAGCTTTGAAATTCAGAGGGGCTACAGACTCTTTGATGTGTTCTTGGTACTCGATATCAGTCCACAGGGTCGTCACGAACGGGTCGAGCATGTCTTCGTCGTTATGGTTGACATCGAGGTGGCTGAAACGAGCGAATGGCACGTCAACTTTAGACATGTATGACAGCTCGTCGAGGAAGTCGTAGGGAGCTGGCCCTTCCTCGAAGCCAGCTTGCCAAGTCGTCAAATAGGTATGTCCAATTGCCATCCCACCCTCCGAAAGAGCACCAAAATGGTTTTTGTACAAGAGTTGTTGTGGCGTTGTTCGTGTCTTTGGATCATGGTCGTCCGGAACAGAATCGACAGTGCTCGGGATGACGCCAAAGTCGACTGAACTGCCGAAATTGTCCGCCGGGTAGGAAGCTTCGACCCTCGGCTTCATGTCGACACCGTACGGCCAGATGAAGAACTGAATAAGGTCGCCTTCCTCGGCGACTTCTCCAACGGGTGAGAGATCTTGCGCATTCATAAATCCAGGGATATCGTCTTGTGACACCAGATCCTCAAGCGGTGGGTCGTAAGATGAGTCGGGGTCGAGGGATAAGAGTCCGGCTTTCTTGCCCCATCCACCACCGCCAGACATGACTCTCCGCAACCTAGCACCCTTATCCATAGACAATGGTGCGTATGACATTGTGTTGCCAATACTCGGTCGAGAGGCAGCCCAATTCATCCGGATTCGCTCGCCTGACTTATTGATCTCTGTAAGGTCTTCGCCCGGTTGTTGTGCGATTATCTTCGGGGTTACAAGAGCCCACACGGAGACCGACTGCGGAGGGATGGATCTAGCTCTGAGGTACTCAGAAACCGTCTTCTCAAGCTCCGTAGAAGCCGGGATGGCATCTTTGTCATCGACGTGTGGCCATTTCGAACCCAACTGACGAATGATATTCCCCATGCACTTGACCACTGGTTTGGCACTTGTCAGAGCGATCAGGGGCAACGATAACGATGTAGTTGTTGGGCCCACGAATTGTCGTGCGCCTCCGTCGGATCCAGTGCTAAAGTTGCCAGTGCCAAAGTTTGGGACCAGCGGTAGCGTGACGGCGAAGTGGTCCCGATTGTGCGTCCACAGATGGTCGTAGGTCTGCTGCGAAGTCTGAGACCAGGCCCCGTGCAAGAGCGTGTGAGGCAGGCCGGTTGAGAAGACAGTTCGTGCCAATGGAAGCTGCACCGATGATGATATTTCCGACTTCAATTGAAGCTTGTCCGTGGTCCGCGACAACATATCGAACACTTTCTGAGAATAGGCATGCATGTTGAACGTCAAGCTGGAGTACTTATTGTGACCAGATAATAACGCTGGACTGCCCATACCCGATGAAGATACACCTTTTGGCTGGCGTTCCAATGGTGTCGCAGGTGTCGTTGTCGAGGCAAAGGCGAGACCTTCATACCCATAGTCTTCTAAACCGTGAGTTTGGGCTCGCCAATGGGCATTGGCACCGTTGTCCTCGAACGAGGCAGCCGCGGGTTTTGGTAGCCTGTCAACAACTGCAATCAAAGTCTCATAGTCTGATGGTAGGGCACCAATCGCCTTCGATATGACTCGAGAGAAGATGCTGCCGTCTTCGTTGGCCGCTTGAGCAGCGAAAGAAGGTGTCACGAGGAAGATCAGTAGTGGACGACCGCTCACTCGATCGATGTGGAACTCCGGGAGCTGATCAATGAGAGTGTGCAGATCCTGAAGTATTTAGCAAAGGAAGTCGGATCTAGACTATGATACGTACCGTGGTCTGGGATGAATCGGCCAGCACCGTGCACATTCGTAGCCCTTGCGGAGCTTCTACTAGATGCTTTTCGGACAAGCTCCTCCGAACCTTCGCAATGAGAGATGCATGTTCCTGCGGTGTTGGCTGTCCTTTATAGCCTTGGTCCTCCTCCAGCTCCGACAGTCTGGCACCGAAACCTGGCGGTCGAGTTTGTAACAGCCGCCTTTGCGCAGAAGGGTCTCGTCGTAAGCCCTGCGTCTCTTTTGATCGACCACCTCGCTGGAGTTCAACACGCTTCGCTTTTGGTCTGCCATCTTCTGCTCTTAGACCGCTTTTTCCTCTACCCGTTCCATGAGGGCGAACAGGAACGCTATACACTGACGCGCAGCCATTGACCGAGGGCAAAGACCGGCCTGCTCTTCTGTGTCCACTTTCACATGCTGTGAATTCCACAGCCCGGCGGAAGTGCTTCCAAGGAAGCGTGACGTTACAAATCGCCATTGATCGATTCCCAGCGGGTGTCCAGAGGTCGTTGGAGCCAGTCTTACATAGCAAAGCTAGTCGAGTCCGGCTGATGTCTATGATACGAGTTCTTGGAGATGCGTAGTGGACATTTCAAGTCATACCTTAATTGGTAAGGTAGATGAGTGAGATGCGGTCAATCATGCCAAGGCATCTTGAACGACTGGACCTTGAACTTTCTGTTCTCCGCCGCCGAACAAATCCAAGCTACGACAACTTTAATTGCGGGATACGAGTCGTTGTCCCTTTCCAGGTCTCCTTATACGAGCCCTTGCAGTTCTGTTGTCACCGTCTTACACACTTGGCAGAGCTATTACTGGCTCCAAGCCATGCTCAGCTGCATCGAACAGATAAGATAGTCGCGAGAAGAGAAGAAAAACGGAAACGGCCATTTGAAACACGTCCCTGTCGTACAGCAGCACTGTAAGCCATAAATACCCCGAAGCCCTCGACTAGGCCGACTCTCCTTTGTTCAGGCCGCTACACTTGGTCCACAATACAGTTATTCGACGACCATGAAATTCCTCTAGCTGACAGACACCAGCATTTCTCACTGCCTCTTGCGCCTACATTCTCCTCCAGTAATCATGGCTGTTGCGCGCAACCTCCGGCGGACGAACCCCATCACAATCGCCCTTGCTGGCCTTCTAGCAATTGGCTTTCTCATATTCCTGTTCTCGACGGGAGACTCGGCAGGGCCTATTCACGTGCCCGGAGCACGTCACATTATCGCATCAAAAGAGGCAGCGTACAATGCATTGTCACCGCCGTCGCTACCCTTCGTCAAGACCAAGCTCAGGGAGGGCGAGCTCCCACCTCCACCGCCTGTCGTACACTACCACATGAACAATGTCACGACGACAAGCGATCCAATCGGAAACCAAGAGTCAGTCCTGATCCTGACACCTCTGGCCCGATTCTACCAGGAGTACTGGGACAACCTGCTCAAACTGTCCTACCCACATCAGCTCATCAGTCTGGGTTTCATCATTCCCAAGGGAAGAGAAGGAAACGCAGCGACGGCGCAGCTACAAGAGCAGATCGCAAAGACACAGGCAGAAGGCAACAAGTACAGATTCGCGTCGATCACGATTCTTCGTCAGGAGGATGAGCCACCAATACAGTCGCAGTCGGAGAGCCAGCGACACGCCATGAGCGCGCAGAAAGAGCGCAGAGCCGCCATGTCGCGCGCGAGGAACAGTTTGCTGTTCACAACCCTTGGACCAACTACCTCCTGGGTGCTGTGGCTCGACAGCGATGTGATTGAAACACCACACTCGCTGATCCAGGATCTGGCGTCATTCGATAAGCCGATTGTTGTTCCGAACTGCTTCCAGAGGTATTTCAGCAAAGACAAGAACGCAGAAGATGTTCGACCATATGACTTTAACTCCTGGATCGACAGTCCAACAGCTCAGCAATTGGCGGAGAAGATGGGTCCAGATGATATTCTGCTTGAAGGGTACCCCGAGATGGCTACATACAGGAGTTTGATGGCTTATATGGCTGGTACGTAATTTCCTTCCGACTACGAACCGTTTAGAGGCTAACGAGAACAGAAGCGTCAGGAGACCCGAAGACCCTCGTCAACCTCGATGGCGTCGGTGGAACTGCCTTGCTCGTCAAGGCCGAAGTCCATCGCGACGGAGCAATGTTCCCTCCATTCGCCTTCTACCACCTCATTGAAACAGAAGGATTCGCAAAGATGGCGAAGCGACTGGGCTGGAGCAGCTGGGGAGCACCAAATTACTTTGTCTACCACTACAACGAATGATGGACTTTGCAACGGCGATATCAGTATTTTTTGGACTGTGACATCAAGGGGGAAAAGGGTCAGGACTGATCCGGTAGAGGTCATGAATCTGCAAGGCGTCAAGGGGCATTTACAATGTCAGATACCTATATCTACATCACTACTAGCATGGCACGGTTTATTGCGCAAGGAGCTTGATCTTCTTGTATAGATTTGTTTTTGTATTGAGCTTGATGATCATTTCTCTGTTCGGTTCTTGTACGTCTGATCGCTTACTCAACCAATTCCCCAATTCGTCTCATTTCTTGTTACGTGCAATGAAGCATGCAACGAGGTGTGCGACGAGGTGTCCTGCCAGATGTGCCTTTGACTGCGGCACTGTCAGACTCGTACTTTCTATAGCCGTCCGTCCTGACTGTCTTCCTCCTTGTCATTCTCTCTCCCGCTCCTCTCTCGGTGGCTCTACTAGCGTTTGCAGAGGTACGCCATTGACTATCGCATCCCGGACCGCCTCACAATATTCAGGAGAATAGTACTCGGTGTAATCTTCTATGTCCTCGGCAAACCCATAGTCGAACCAATTTCTGGTTGGCTGGATATGGTCAGCCTCATGATCCCATAGTCCTTCGAAGTAGTACGACTCCAGCGAAGAGACTTGGTGTAATCTATTGATCACTTCCCTCCAGGTGTTGCAACTTCCCTCGTTGAGCAGCACACAGTCCTTCAGATATAACGACTTGGTCGAACTCCTTGCTAGGCAGTCCAGGAGCGTAGGTCCTTTGATAGGTATCTCTAACTTCAACCTCTCGACATTCGACAATCGAGGGTTCCCTATCCGGCCGAGAAAATCGCATTTCAAGAACGGTGATTCTGAATCGCGGTCCAAGGTGACTTCCAGACTCAGGTCTACCAGAGCCTTTGATGCCGTCAACATCTGGCCTACCACCCTCAGATTGGTTGTGTCGATGGACTCTTTGTCATCAAGCCAACTGCAAATTACCACCAGCCTTTTCAACCCTGCGGAGGATTGAAAATGGTCAGGCAGAGTGTCGCCAGATTTTTGTCCAGAAAGATCCCATCCGTAGAGTATCTCAATTTCCAGTTCCCTCAACGGCTCGTTGCCAGATATCATTAAACGATAGTCCAATGCTCGTACCAGGCTGGCCAGAGCTCTGGTCTTGGGCGGCCTGTCGGCGTGAAATGTCGTATGGGTTAATCTGATCACGGAACTCATTTTCATAGGCCCCTGACGAGTCTTGCTGGCCACTCGCCGCCAGACTGGCGGTGGGTCCCTTGTTCCAAACAATGCAAAGTTATCAGCTCTCACAGATCTCAGCTTCGGTAACCTCGATAAAGCTTGCTGCAATTCGCGATCGTGATTCTCGCTCCATTCAAGCTGCAAGTGCCGGTACGCCTGGAAAGCGTCGAAACCCGCCGTCAGCTCATCCGCGGACAGCCCGCCTTTGCGGTCGAGCTGGTCGTACACCTTATCCAGCTCGATCTTCATGCGTACCTGCTCCTTCTGGTGCATGTATTGGGCGTTGGGAGGCATCTGCTCCTGGATCCATAGATACTTGCTTGGCCGTAGATCTCGACGTGACTCGAACGCTTCTCGCGTAATATATTTGTCGATGACCTCGGTATCAAGGTGAAGTGTACGTATTGAGGTTGCGATGGGCTCTATGCGGGAGGCGTGTGAGAGGTTCGCTAAGCAATCGACGTCGAAGTTGATGTAATAGTCTTTGAACAGGCGTGATATGAGGACTTTGTTGAACTTCGATAGGCCGACGAGACGGAGAGATTTGTAGTCGCTGAAGCAGAGGTGATCCAGTATCTCCTCAAATAGTTCTACTGGGAGACCCACCAAAGACATGGTTCTGCTGCTTCTGAGCAGTCCTGTTATCGGGTCGTGTAGTCGAGGTGAATAGTGCGAGAAGAGATCTGTGCCGCCCTGCTAAGGTGTCATTGAGACAACTCACAGAAAAAACATCTGTTGATGTAGGTAGTACATCGGGCTACTCATCTCGACCGGCGGATACCTTGAAAGGGGGCCAGCAGACAATAGCAGAGACAGACAATGTCTTTCAGGAGTGATTCTATAATTATGCCCGGTCTCTCTGTCATACATGTACCTAGCGGTCGTTGTAAGTCATAGGGTGATGCTTCCGTGTCATAGAGGGCACGTGACAAGTACACCACATCCGTCAATAATTGGCAGCAATGATCGGCGAGTGTACCAACAAGCGACAGGCACGATCCAAGCACAGGTGAACACATCGAGATGTTTAATTGTTCGATAGCCGTTTCTTGAGGCTGATACTTTGGTATTTACATAATTGGTCGACTGATCAGGAAAGCTAGTATATGCCCGCTTTCTCCCAGACCGATCATTCATTACACATTAAAGCGACCCATTTACCTGACACAGTATCCACCGTCGATGAGGAGGTCAGCACCGGTGGTGTAGGTAGAGGCGTCAGATGCGAAGTAGACGTAGGCACCCTTGAGCTCCTTGGCGTCACCGTCACGACCCATTGGGATCATGGACTTCCAGAGGTCCTGGGTCTTCTTGTCGACGAAGTCGGAGAGACCGGTGTCAATGTAACCGGGAGAGATGGAGTTGACACGGGCAAAGTCGCGCCACTCGTTGGCGAGGGAGCGAGCCATGTGGATGCAACCAGCCTTGGCGACGTTGTAGGAAGTCTGCTCTTGTGGGAAGTTGGCAATGTGTCCGGACATGGAGGCAGTGATGACAAGGGAGCCAGTGCCGCGCTCCTTGAAGTGGTGACCGACGGCCTTGGCGCAGTTGAAGGTACCGTTCAAGTCGGTCTGGACAACCTCGTGCCATGCCTCGACGGAACCGTCAAGGATACCAGAGTCGGCGGTGCGGCCAGCGTTGGCAATGAAGGAGTCGACCTTGCCAAAGTCGGCAATGACATCCTTGACGAGCTTCTGGCAGTCCTCGTAGCTACCAATGTCGAGCTTGTATGCCTTGCACTTGACACCGTAGGTCTTGGAGAGCTCCTCGGCGTTCTTGTTTCCACCGTCTGGGCGGGAGGCGTAGGTGATAGCAACATCGGCGCCCATCTCAGCACAACCGCGGGCGGCCTCGATACCCATACCTCTTGGTCCGGAGGCACCAGTGACGATGACGACCTTGCCCTTCATGGACAGAAGGTCCATGAGCTTCTCTGGCTTTGGGATTGAGATAGGCATGGTGGTTGATGTAAAGATAGATGGGATTCGATTGATTGGTGTGTGAGAGGAATTGGAGTGTGAAAAAAGTCGATGGGAGGAGGGGGAGGGGTGATATGGGTTTTGTATCCGTGGCAGACCGCCAGGCAGGGCAGGCCAGCTGTAACCCTGTGGGAAAATAACTAGCTAGTAGGTAACAGCTACGTAAGGAGGGGCAACCGCGCATGTGGCTCACTGCTGTATTGGGCCATGACGTTTCGGCGGGGCATCGGCGCGTTCGGTGAAAGGTGAGGAAGGAGCGGCCCTGCACCGGACAACCTTCCTGGCGCGGTGAAAGCAGTCCAATCCTTACACGGCTATGATTGGTCAATGGCAGCAAGCATGTGGTCCCGGCACACGACCTAACGAGTAATTAACCGATCGATCGAGACCGCAGCCATTGATCGCCCTCTTTTCTGTCGTCTGTCGTTGTCGCGCTCCATAATTATTGTTGACATCCATATGCTTCCGTAAAACTCGTTGGATAAATCAATCGCATTATATCTCCGATATGTCTTACGGCGGAACGCGCCTAGGCGGCAGTGGTCAGTCCCATGTCATCACTTGAACCACGATATTATACCTTGTGTAAGAACTAACCACATCTCGTAAAGCCTTCAACCACGCTCAGAACCCACAGACCGAGCAGGAATATGACCGTCTGCGTGATCTCGCGCGTGATGAGCATAGCAAGCAACAGCACTTCGCTGCGGAGGTATGCCTAGAAATAGACAACCAATTTAGGATGCATTACTCACAATATCTCCTAGTCGCGAAAGGCTTATGAACGCGGAGATGGCGCAGGCGCACACAACACGTCCGAGGAGGGTAAAAAGCATGCGCAGGCAGCGGACAACTACAACAGACAAGCTTCGGAGTTCATCTTTCGCGAGAACAACGCTGTAGGCAAGGTAGACTCGGACACGATCGATCTGCACGGTCAGTTTGTCGAGGAGGCCGAGACCATTGTCGAGCAGCGCATCAAATACGCAAAGAGCACGGGACAGACACATCTTCACGTGTAAGACCTCACCATTCGGCACGAGGTTGCGCAAGCACAGTCTGACAATCTCTAGCATCGTCGGTAAAGGTAACCATTCTGTCAACCATATCCAAAAAATCAAGCCTATGGTCGAGCGCGTGTGCCAGGAACAGGGTCTTCAATATCACACCGAGCAGAACGAGGGAAGGATGTACGTCGACTTGACCGGAGGCAATGCCCCACCACCAAGCCAGTACCAATCAGGACCCAGCCAGAACTACAGTCAGGAGCAATACGGCAAGCCACACTACGAGACTGCTTACCCAATGGGTGGAGGAGCGTCTTACGGTGCCTGGTCTAACCAGCAGCATGGCGGTGCACAACAGCAGTACGGCGGCCAGCAACAACACCAACAGCAAAACTACGGTGGTCAGCAGCAACAAGGAGGTGCACAGCAAGAGTTCGATTACGAGGCCGAGATCAAGAAGAACTTGCCCGCCATTCTGCGACTTTTCAAGAGGAACTGCTGCGTTGTTATGTAACATTTCATTCTCGATACCCGGATTGGCGAAAATGGTTGGAGTATGTGCTGAAAATGGTCGGAGTTTATGTACTGAAAATGGTCCATATTGTACAGTGACAAATTTAGAAGAGATAACATTGGTTTGGTCGAATCAAAACACTTGATGGAAATTCTGCTTGGTGCAAGAATGAAATATGTGTATCTCTAGCGCGGCACTCGCGTCGACTCCTATCTATCAAGACTCCCTACGCCGTTCACCTCACGTCAAGTTGCGACAATACAGAAGCAACCTCTGATAGTCGTCACCCTGCGCGCAGAATCAATCTCTCACTCCGCGGTCTCCATCCCGAGCTCGTGTGCACTCTATGCGTGGCTCAGACCGAAAGCCTCGATTCTCTTCTTGGCCTCACCCTCAGTCTCGGTCTCACTAACAGTCTCCAATTTTCCACTCGCCAAATCGTAGATGACACCGTGCACCATCAGACCCCTGCTCTTGACGGCCTCGATGACAGTAGCATTCTGCTTCAAAGCCTGCAGACTGCCCAAAACGTTCAACTCGCTCAGCCTCCTCGTCTTCTCGTCGCCCTGCAGCGCATTGAGCTCGTCGGTGTGCTTCATCCTCAACGAACGGATGGGCTGGAGCCAAGGGTCGAGGATACCGAGCTTGGAGTTGGCGAGCGAGGCCGCGACACCGCCGCAAGAAGTGTGGCCGCAGACAACGGCGTGCTCGACCTTGAGATGCGCAACGGCGTACTCGATGACGGCGAGCGATGAGAGATCCGATGGAGTGAGGATGTTGGCGATGTTGCGGTGCGTGAAGACGTCGCCGGGCTGGCAGCCGAGGATGGTCGTCTCTGGCACGCGAGAGTCGGCGCAGCCGATCCAGAGGACTTTTGGTGCTTGGCCCTTTGCGCTGTTGGCGAAGAAGGACGTGTCGTTCGAGGCTACTTTGGCGGCCCATTCGCTGTTCGCGGCGAGCGCTTTGGCGAAGGCGTCTGTAGATGTTGTGTTAGGAAGATGAAGGGGAGTGGTTTCCGAATGTCTCACCTCTGGCTGGCATGGCTGTGATTGTTTCGTGAAGGATTTACAGATGGTGGTAGTGGTATAGGGTAGGTTGACGAAGACAACAGGCGTAGGATGAAAGCTCGGGGCCCGACTGTGATATGGTTGGATCCAATGGTTGGGTGGTTGCGTGAAACCGCGATGGATCGAGCAGATATGCGGTTCAACAAATGTCTATCTTTCCGTTATCGACATCATGCTCACTGGCTGCCGAGCTCGGAAATCGGACGGCGGGGAACGAACACCGCAAAAGCCATGGCCGAATCGACGTGGCAGTCACCAAGCTGCTTATCGCTACATGTACGCGCCCACAAAAAGAAACGCGAATCTAATTCTACACGTTTCGAAACTCATACCGAATGAATCGAACACCTGCTTAAGTCTATACCACAGATTATGGCAGTTCATCACCAACAGAAGCCGGCTCCATCGCGCAGCAGATCAAGACCCGAGAATCGGGAAGCATTGGTCCGTGACAGCCAACATTGTCCGCAGCGGGCCGAGCCTATTCTCCTCTGCAACTGCCAACCTGAATGGAGCCAATGACATTGTTTGCATAAAAGCATACCCGTAAGGTAGAGAGAACGGGAGGCATGCTCAGTATACTATGAGGTGAGTGCTGTAACCTACCGTAAGCAGTAACTACACACGTCCAACATGAACCGCACGACTTGGCACCGCACTCTCTACACGCCCCTCCCAGCATCCATTTCTCCCGATCGTGTCACGTCTCTACTGCAAGACCACCATGCCTTGATACACCTCTCGCCACTCGTAACATCCTGCGAGCTCCAGGACAGCTCTGGCCCTGCGCCTTCGGACTCTATGTCACAGGATGCAAAGACTTACAACATACAAGAACGCATTCCATTCGTCCTTGGTCTTGGTACCACGATATCATTCACCGCGACCTTCACAAATGTACCGAATGGCATCGACACTGTTTTGCATGCACCATTGGGTCTGGTCAGTAAGCAGAAATGCCGTGTCTTGCGGACCGAGGACGCGAAGGACGACGTGGCAGCCAGAACTTCGAACAACGCTGTAGAAGGGGCGTATGCTGATAGCGAAGGAGGCGAGGTGCGAGATGCAAACGGGGACGAAATCAGCACTGAATGGGTCTTTAGAGAGGATGTCGAAAGCGAGGTCGCGCTGGCTTTGAAATGGTACGTCGATTCCACGCTGGTGAAGACCAGGAGAGAGATCGCGGCGAGAATGATTGAGAAAGTGAGGCACGAGGGAAAGTGACGGTTCCACAGCGTTGTTTCCTTGATCCCAGATGCATGATGCCCGCAGTTGCGATACGATACTTGGGAATGTCAGTCTCCGTATGCGACTCGTAGTGCATAGCACGTTAGAGATCACCATCGCTACAGAAGACAGAAAACAGTACCACCAAGTCTATCCTCACGCTGAGACAATCTGATGATGCTTGCTACATACATGACCATCGACTTCACGTATCCGAACACACTCACGTGCACGAGAGCCAAGTCACGTGATTCATTACTGTCCTATAAGCGCCTACGCTAGATCAGATACCACCTCACCCCTACTCCGTCTCCATGAAATAGCGACTCGCCTCTTCGAGCTCGGAGTCCGCATTCGCAAAGTCCCAACCCACAATCATGCGATTCTGCGAGCAGCACACAATACGGCGACTATCGAACTGCAGCTTGAAGACTCGGTTGCTATCATCCCCGCGGGCGCGTGCGAGGATCTGCTGCTGGTGTGGATGACCCAAGGTCGTATGAATCAAGGGTGGTTGGATATTAGGTAGGATCTGGTTTTGGGCGGCGGGGTGAGGCGCTGGTTGAGCGACGGGGGCTGGGGGGTTCATGGCTTGAAGTTGCGCCGCGGTAGCTTGGGCATTGGCTTGCACTTGCCCCATTTGCGCGGTCATCATGGCGGCGAGCTGTGCTGGTGTTTGTTGTGGTGCTTGTGCTGGTGCGGCATTCTGTCCTTGTGCCGCGTGTCCCGCGCCAGGCACTCTGGGGCCTCGTTGGCGTCCTTGGTTGCGAACGTCATCGAAGATCTCGCTCTGCCATAAGCGGCGAGAACAAACCCATCGGCCTTGGTGGTCTTTCTTCCATATGATCACGGTCTCGTCGTATGATCCTGACACGATCCGACTCCATCTGCTTCCACCCCCTCCTGGCGGTATCTTTGCACCAGTGGCACAGATGTCGCGAGGATCGCTCGATCCGGCATTACGTGCAGTGCCGCGAGCAACCCGGTTGGGGATCTCGCCGCTAGCTCGCGCTTCTTGCCACCGTCTGTCGACCGCTGCGGCTTGATTTTCGAGCTCTTCAGGAGATTCTGCCAAGTCTCCGAATCGTGCTTGCAAGGTGCGCACCAGGGCACTGTGTTGACTAAGGCACGCAACTTCGACGCCTGTTTGTGCATCGTAGATCCGCACAGTATTGTCGCTGCTGCCGCTGATGATGCGACGACCGTCGTACTGAACGCATGCAATGCCCTTGGCATGTCCAGAAAACTCCCTTATTTTGCGTCCTTCGTTGATGTCCCAAAGGACGATACTGCGGTCACCGGAAGCAGATACGATGTGGTTTCCGAGGATCTGTACAGCATTGACAGCTGCATTATGTCCCTCGAGCGTTGCAATCAAGCTGTATTCTCTGATCGGTTGTGCCAGACCTTGAAACTGTGGCAACACAAATGTGGGAATGATGGGGTCGTTGCTGAAGATCTCGTGTCTGTTCCAAAGCTTGATGAACTTGTCTTTTGAGCACGTGACTAGAAAGCGATCATCGAAGCGCAGGTTCAAGACTGACTCGTCATGAGCATCCGTCATTCTACGAATTACACTCCCATCTGAAAACTTCCAGATGATGACATAGGAGTCGCTTCCGCCTGAGACGATTATATCCTGGTCCTGATCAAATTGGAGACACAGGACAGATTGATCATGCTGTCCTCGGAGTGTTCGTTCGCATCGTTCGGTCTTCAGATTCCAGACCTTGATGGTCTTGTCGCGACTGCCGCTGACGAGATAGTCGTTATTGTACTGTATCGTGTATACGCACTCATCGTGCGCGTCCTCTTTGTGATCCGGCCTTGGTAGCTGGAACGTTGTGTATCTCGCATTGTTCCAGTTCGCTTCGAGCTTTCGCCGCTGTTTGTAGAGCCACAGCCAATTCATCCGCGCTGACGGTGCTGTCTGCTCAAATAACTTGGATTTGACAGGCAAGGAAACCCCTTCCTTGACATTCTGCTCTCTCAAAGCGTCCTCATCGAAAGACGGATCAGTTGTAGGATCTTCATCGCCGTTTGTAGCGAATGGTAACAGAGCCTGCACGTCTGCAAGTGTTTGCATCTGTTCCACTCCTTCCATGGCCTGCTCTCCGTCTGCCTCTACTGGGCCGTATTGTTCGCTCCAGGCTCGTGCCTCGGATTCTCGCGTGACCGAATCGATTGACGTACGCTGTTGGCGCTTCCGGCTGCTATTCGCTTCATTGTCGCCCTGAAGCTTTCGTCTCGTTGGTCTACTTCCGCTCCTGCGTGCATTCTCTTTTTCAATATCATTCTGGATCTGACTCGAATCCGTGACCCAGCCTTCGCGGAAGAACATTGTCTTCCATAACTTGGCGTCCAGTACTCTTTGTCTCCATGTTTTTGACATTTGTGAGCAGTGCAGCAAGTCTTCGGGTCCGAGGGAGTGGAATATCATCTCGGTAATTTCGGTAGGAAGTTTGAGTGCTGGATCGATGTGCAGACGAGGGTGCACTTGATCGACCAGTGCGGCGACTGAAGACGTAGGAAGGGCCGCAACAGCGTGCGATACCAACCTCTCAAGAGAGCTTATGTCCTTGTCCCTTTCGAGCGCATTCACAAGCACCTCCAATACGAGACCAACGTCCTCTTGCGACACGCCATCAAGGAGTGTTTGTATCCTGCTCTTCCCGGTCACGACCTTATCCGTGGCATCCTCCATAGTGTCGTCTTGTGACGAGATGTCGCTCCCGGAAGCACTTCTCGTCTCCTCCGATCCACCGATATACCCCTCATCTGGGCCTGACAGATGTCGTCGCATAGGGTGAGCCATTTCGCTGGTCGGGCGCAAAGCGATTATGTAGTGAAGAGAGTGCTCAAGGTCGAATCCATGAGACCTTGTGTGAAGTTGCAGGTCACTGGAGAGGAGATGCTAGAGTGAAGTTCGACAAATCAACCTTAGTGAACGATCTGTGTCGAGCGTTAAGTGATTGGCCGTGAGAGCAGTAAGTGACGGTCTCACAGCATATGAAGTTCGTCAGTGATTCACGAGGTGCCCTGAGTGCTTCTTGTCGAGTTGTCCGCAATGACGGGCGCACGATATCTCGGTGTTGATCAAAAGCACGGACAACACGGGGTACGGCAACGGCGAAGCTTCGAAGAAGATTGATAGAAATTTGTGGCACTGAGCCGGACGGCGCAGAATGATGAGCAGGGGTAAAGATGACAGTCCCGATTTCAGCTTCAAGTCAGATGTTCAAGAGACAAGCCGTGTAGGGTGTCGGATGTCGCAACGGAAGATACCAGATCGACAGTCTTGACGGTGGAGTCGAGTCGTGGCTGAGGCTGGCGAGGTGGCTGAGGTGGCTGAGGTCGAGTGAAGTGGGGGCAGTGAGCCGCGGCGATCAGGTACACAGTGAGGTCAAGGTCAATTGATACGCTGATATGGGTGAAGGAAGTCCACGGCCGGTAGTACTGAGCCGACTTGATCGTGATAGATTAACGACTTACCAATGGTGTTGTTGAGATGATGCCATGCTGATCGCGGGTTTCACAATCACACATAGCAGTAGGGTGAATTTAGTAATGAACTGGAAGCACCAACTTGACGTAGGAGCGACTGTACGCCTGTGAGCGAAGAAACCTTGTGACGGTCACAGCCATTTCTCGTCCTTGGCTTACATCGATTTCTGTGCATCACGCGTGAAAGTATGTCGTACATACCGGTTTGAGATTCATGTGGCTCGTTCGGTACCAAGCCTGATGGGTGCGGGTGAACACGTCATACGTCATACCTGCCCGTTCCTGCTTGTTCCCGCCTGGAGACGGACCTTTTCCTGCCTCATCCTGCGCCGATCGCGTTTGTACTTAAGTCTTGCTCGTCCCGTCTCTTCTCACTTCTCCCAAAACAGTCAACTACCAGCATCACCGTGACAAGACGTCTTTCAGATCCTTTCAAGACACACTCAGTCTCCCCAAAACAAAACAGAACAAGTAATACCGCAAACATGCCTTTCACCGGATCGTGAGTACACACAATATCGACCATCAGCCGCCGATCCCTACTAATACACTGCCTAGCGACATTATCAAGATCATCATCGCCATCATCCTTCCACCTCTTGGTGTCTTCCTTGAGCGTGGTTGCGGCGCTGACCTCCTCATCAACATCTTGTTGACCATCCTTGGTTACATTCCTGGAATCATCCACGCTCTGTATGTTACCCTTGATATCTTGTCTTAAGGACTCCGACTAACAAATACAGCTACATCATCCTCAAGTACTAGACGCGATTCAGTTTCCGTCCAGCGATGCGATTTCATTTTGCGATACCCTTTTTTGCATCATCCGTCGATACCCGACGCAGATGTGTTGCTTGCAGTCGATCAATTGCAGGCCGGACGGCTTGATCGATACGGAGGACATGGATGATTACATGGATGATTATTCAGCCATTGAGGTCAGGTCGAGGACAGAGGAGGTGCAGCAGTAATACCTGTATAATAATGCTACTACACGAGTTCTGACTTGGACATCTTTCATCAAAATTTCCATGTTCCCAGTGATCCTGTTCATTATCTCATCCTTTCCAACGTTCATTCACAGCTCTGGAAGAACTCCGTTTCCATTCTCTTACGAATGTTCTGTCATCTCATCGACTCTCCTTGATGCACTGCTCCAGCGTCTTGACATACTCATTCACCTCTTTTGCTCCTATCAGCGTAAAGTCTCTCCTTTTCCCTTCGACCACTACATATGGTACACTGTCAACGCCGTTACCGGTTTGCTCTCTGATCGCCATTTTCACATCCATCAGATCCTCATCTTCATCCTCAATGAAAGCTTGAGCCTCCTTCTCGTCTACACCGGCCTCGGTCGCGGCTTTGACTAAGGTCTCGTGGTTACTTGGATGCTTCTCCTCTTCGAAGTACTGTCTGTACAGACTATCGATCATCTTATCGGCCGTCTCCGGTCCCTTGGTCTCCTGATAGTGCTGCACGACTCTATGTGCTTGGAGCGTGTTCGCAATGGTGCCTCCAAACTTGAATTCGATCCCCTCATCCTTACCATACGCTGACATCAACGTCGTGTACATGTTCATTTTCTCCTCGCTGTCGCCATAACGACTAAACTTGTACCACTCGTACTTGTCAGCACCTTCCCGTGGCGCTCCGGGATACAGCTGATACGGTGCGAAGCGCAGGATGAAGTGGGCGTCCGGGTGAGATTCGTGTACGCGTGTCAATGCTTTGGATAAGCGTCGTTTGGCGAGATAGGTCCATGGACAGATTGTGTCCAGGGTGAACGTTATGGTCGTCTCGTAGGGCATGATTCGTGGTTTGAAGAGTGGATCTGTACCTAGGGCAATATAGCGGGGCTCGCTGCTTGCGCCTCACTGGTTCGAAGGCCGACGGTATCGTTGTGGCTTTTGCTGGGTTTTACACTGATCTCGTTCGGCTGGCCCTGCGGATGACAAGACGGCAGAACGTTGTAGAGACCAGTATGTTTATTCTGCTGCTCTGAGTCTTAGGACTACGTATTCACGTCTACCGAGCAGATCATCCAATACTCCAACCTCGTCACTTGGAGAAAGCCGCTCGACCGTTGGCTCCCACTGCCAAGGGGGAACGGCCCGTTCCACCCTGTGGAGCTCGGTTCTACCAACCGCTATCCGCACGCATGTCCACCTCTACCTATATGTGTCATCCTTAGCGGAGCTTTTCAGCTTCTGTATCAATTTCATCATTGTCTCCATGCAGGAATTTTCAATGTCAATAATACCCTCGGGTTGATTTGAATCGCAAGGACTTACCGATTTGACTCGTCGTAGATCTTCTATAATGCCGGCTTTTTGGAGAAAACTCAAGCCCGTTACGACCGTTTCCAAAAGGACGTTATCCCAGCCCAAGCAACATGCCATGGTGATGGCTGGTTCGATTTTTAGCACTTCCTACTATTGCTATAGCAAAACTGACGTGGTTGGGACGACGAATCATCTGGTATAAGTAAGGCCGGAAGAAGGCAGGTATCATCTTTTTCTACCATCCCCATCACTCATATCCTCTCTACGATAGACTGCATCACTCCCACCCGACTCCCTCCACTGCTCTATCATTCACTTCTTAACCTACACTCGCTATCCACACCGCTCATCTTTCAATACACTCACTCTACACAAGATGAAGGTCACCACCACGCTCTCTATGATGAGTCTGGCCGCGTTGAGCGCAGCCATGCCCCAGTTTTCGGTCAACGAGAACTCGACCCTCAGTTTCGTCTGCGCCAAAAAGACAGGTCTCGCTGCCTACTGTGACGGAGACTACATCATCAGATGCAACAACGGTGTTGGTGTTGCTGCGAACTGCAACGACAACCTTGCCAACCAACCACCATTCGGCGACAACGGTCTTGCTGGATGTTATCAATCGAGCAACAACGCAGGAGACGCAGCATGCACCAAGGCCGGCCTTGTGTACCCAGCTTCCGGCTCCGGCGCCATCAACTACAACAACACTATGCCGTTCCCAATTCCAGGCACTCTTGCTGGCTCAAACGTCACCACATCTGTTCAGGCTGGTCCTGCTTCAGCAACCGGTGACCTCGGCGCTGTCTATAAGACTGTCTACACCACTTCGATCGTCGTCACAAACTGTAATGGCACCAACGTACCAGAGCGCACTGCCGCAGCCGCACTCACCAGCGGTCACCACTGGGCCAACGCTACCATTATCCACACAGTCCTTCCCGTACCAGTCACTCCTTCAGCAGCTGCGCAGCCCATCGCTTCCACAGCCGCCGCGGCCAGACCCTGCATCGTCACTCAGATCGGCGACGGTCAGATCCAGGCACCTGTCGATTGCGATGCCGGCTCCGTCGCCACATCGACCAAGGCCACCACACTCGCTACCAGCTCTGCTTCCGTGACTCATTCACTAGTCACCGCCAACGCGACTGCCACCGGTCCAGTCATGTTCACAGGCGCGGCCGCTGCCTCGGGGCCTGCATCGCTCTCTTTCGTCTTCGCTGCTGCTGTCGCAGCTTACGCTCTTTTGTAGAGTCTGGAAATGGAAAGACTCTGTAACACACTCGTTTGGACATCTGCTATGTTTGGGATATTGATTTAGCGAGGCGTTGGTGGTGTACAATTGATTTGGCAACCACAGTCTTTTTGTTGGACAGGCCTCGATGGCTTGTGGACTTTCATTGATCTGAGATCAAGAAGGATGTTTGGTAGGGGCAAGAGGTGGAAATTGGATCAATCATGTGAAACCAAGATTGGAATAGGAGGATGCTGGAAGCACTCAATGTGGAGGATCACACTAGGTAGCTCAGATAGATATTCTGGACGGGGTCCGAATCTAATTCATCTTCAATAGTGACAGCTCGCTGCACTGCATTGTGTGCTCATTCTTCTCGTGACGTCAATGCTCCTGGTGTGTACATATCGTCCCCTGCCCGTGTTGTCAAGTGCACCTTGGCCTCGGGTTCCTTCTCACCTGGTGAATGGAGACTGGAAATTGGCATGAACTCGCGACACGCCTCGAACGGCCTCGGTGGAGTGATATATGCTGAATTGACACGACACGACAGTCGATATCAAGCCGATCATTGCCCTCAGCCCAGCATACTCTTCTTCCTACCTCTCATCCTCACATCCTCAAGCCTCTTCAACACAACCTTTGCACCCTTGTAGCTCTCTCCATACGCCCTCAACACCTCGGCAAAGGCCTCTTCCGCCCACGGATGCGTGCTCCCAAACGCCCGTTCCAGCACATATAAATCCACAGCCTTATCCTCATCCTGGATATTCTGCATCGCAAGCCCGAAATCAATCAGCACAACCTCGCCCTCTGTGCCCTGTTCCGTCTCATTCCTTGGTCGCAGGATCAAGTTGCTAGTCGTGAGGTCCCCGTGTACGACACCGAGCTTATGCATCTCGCCCACCGCCCGTCCGACTCGGCTCATCAGGCTCTTGATATTTCCATCTTGCGCTGCGTCGGATGACGGGTTCTCCTTCCGCCATTTTTGTAGCACCACCCGTATCACGTCACCTGTCACCCATTCGAGCGCGATCCAGCCGGCGTCTACGTCTAGTCCGAGCACGCCTGGTACAGCGAGGTTGTCCTTTTTGCACCTCACTAAGACACGGGCTTCGGCTAGGATGCGCTGGCGCGTCAGTCGCTTGTCGAGAGTAGGGTGTCGGTAGGGTTTTGAGGGGCGGTATTTGAGCGCGCATTGTGTGTTTTGTGTCAGGAAGGTTGTGCGGTAGACAAGTGCTTCGGCTCCTTGGGTTAGGAGGTTCAGAGAGGAGGGGTGGAAGGGCGAGGGTGGTGTGTGCTGTGGTTCTGTGGAGGCGGTCATTTTTGTGGCTGTTGATCGTGATTATGGTCGCATGAGGTGTCGCGTAAGATGACTCTGCCTTCTACCTTGAATGATTCTTTGTTGTTTGTCGTCGTCGATCAGTGATCGGTGACGTGCGTGGGGAACTTTTTCTCGAGGAAACCTGAGGTGGAGCTTTGCGCCGGAACGCATTCCGCGTAGCCGACGATATTCAAGGCTCACTCCCTCGCCTCACTCTCTCTCATGAGTCCTACTTTGTCTCGTGCCATGTTCTTCGTGAAGCTGTAGAGTAGTGACGCCATGCATAGTGTTGGTTCTATGCTGAAGGCGATAGCTGAGCCAATTACACGTTCAGGACTAGAATTGACGACGGAATGACAAGATTCTGGGTACAGAAGCTTGTGCAATGATACGGTACTACAGCTGGACACGTACGCCGAAGGCGTGAAAAGATACATCGCAAGTACGTGCTTCGTTTGCGCTGCATTGTTGAGATGTGACTAGATCCCATCATTTGTATGGGGTGGATGCAGTACCTTATTCAAATGGACGACCACCAATTGGGGTAAAAATGGCGTACGTACCGCGGTTGAGCGACTTTCCTGTTTCTCGGAGTGCTGCGTTGAGTGTGAAGATGTAGCAGTAACGAAATGCTTGCGTAACGTATCCCTTACAGACACGGTAGTGCTTTCAAGATAATATTGTGTACCGTATGACAATTCTACCAACCTCAGAGTTGGAAGTCGAAGGTCAATTCAACAGACGTCGTCGGGTTGAAGCCCCGCTGTCCTTTGATAAACTTTCGTTCTTCCACCTTCCAGAACCTCTGCTTCTATGTCATTTTTATGCCACTCGCAAATTACATTTCAATTGCAATTTCGCTGTTCAATTGAATATACTGAGATTATACATCACGAGGCTCCCGCGATCGTATCAATTACGAGCTATGCAACAGGGTTAAAGCTGTTCCCTTCACCTCCACAGGTCATTCTCGGATAGGAATATCCGCCCTCATCACTACATCATATCACACCACAATCTACCACTTCCAAGTTCTACCTCATCGACGATGGCAGACTACGACTTGATGAAGACGCCTGAAATGCGGCCCTGGGCTTATGACACAATCCTAGCCGTTTTCGATTTAAGCTTGAGCGTCTTCTTCCGCGAAATCTATGCACCAGGCGCCTGGCGGATACCTCACGAGGGTCCAATTATCCTAGCTGGAGGACCTCATTCGAACCAGTTCGTCGATTCAGCTATGCTCATGCGTCTCGCGAAGCGATATGCAAAGCGTAGAGTGTCTTTCCTCATTGCCGAGAAGTCGATGAGAGAACCATATGTCGGCACGCTTGCCGCCAATTGTGGTGCCCTTCCTGTCGTCCGAGCACAAGACACTGTCAAACCTGCACAGGGCGAGATATTCCTACCGCACCCGGAAAGCGACCCTACGCTGGTCCATGGCCGAGGAACAGACTTTACTGATACCAAACTTTTCATGCAGGGTGGAGAGCTCTATCTTCCTAGAGTGGGCAAGGGTACTCCGGAGCAGCAGACCATTGCAGAGATCATTGGTCCCGAAGAGATACGTCTAAGGGCACCATTCAAGAAATTCGAGCGGGACCATCCTCATTTTGAAGGACTTCGCACTGGCACCAAATTCAAGGTTGCACCGTATGTCGACCAAAAACAGATGTTCAATGCTGTTTATGAGAGACTGGACGCTGGTGGTTGTGTTGGCATCTTCCCAGAGGGCGGTAGTCATGATCGACCAAGTTTCCTCCCATTGAAAGCTGGAGTGGCAATCATGGCCTTGGGCGCTCTGGCTCGCTCACCCGACTGCGGTCTGAAGATCATCCCTTGTGGTATGAACTACTTCACACCCAACAAGTTCCGATCAAGGGCAGTTATGGAAGTCGGCCCACCTGTCGAGGTCAGTCGTGATCAGGTCGAGGCTTTCAAGGCAGGTGGAAAACCCAAACGCGATGCTATCAACTCTCTGCTAGAGACGATTCAGGAATCTCTCGACTCGGTTACACAGCAGGCTCCCGACCGTGAGACGCTCATGCTCAGTCAGGCGACTCGCAGGCTATACAAGCCTATGCGAATGAAGCTTCCACTGCCAGAAGTCATTGAGCTGAACCGTCGTCTTCTCAAGGGATTTCAAACGAACAAGGATCGACCTGCCGTCAAAGAGCTCAAACAAGCCGTGCAGAATTATGATCGTCAGCTCAAGGCGCTCGGCGTCAAGGACCACCAAGTCGAATGGGGTAATGTACACCGCCGATCATGGTGGCTTGTGTTGTTTACGCTGCTTTATCGAATCGGCGAGTTGATCGTCCTGAGCGTAGGCACCCTGCCATCTGTCGCTCTTTTCTGGCCTGTCTTCGTTACGGCCCGCGTCATATCTCGCGACAAACAGCGAAAGGCACTTGCTGGTTCGACTGTCAAAATTGATGGACGTGATGTGGTTGGCTCATGGAAGATTCTCGTTGCCATGGCCTTTGCTCCCGCTCTTTACTCCTGGTACACCTTCGTCGTGACGACCTGGCTTTACTACAACCGCCACGATGGACACTACTCCAACGTGCTTCCTTGGTGGTTGAACGCCACGACTTATGTTCCACCTTACGTTCCACTTACCATCTTTGGGGTCTTCTTTTTCTTCCTTATGGTCGGCGTCAGCTTTGCCGGTCTCCGGATTGGAGAAATCGGAGTCGATATCTTGAAATCTCTGCCTCCTCTTGTCGCAGCACTCAATCCGTCCTCCGCTTCTGCATTTGCCAAACTCCGCGCTCAACGTCGCGAACTTGTCGCGCAAGTCAAGGAGACTATTGACGCTTTTGGGCCGGAGCTTTTCGAGGCTTTCGAGCGTGAGAGAGTTGTCGATGATGAGGAACAAAGCGACGAAGACACGGGCACGAACAAAGCATCTTACAAGTCGAAGCTGAAGAGTATGCCTTCGAGTGAGCCCGATAGTCCGATTCGCAGCCGCAGTCACAGCCGGAACGGCATTGGAATGAGTCTTGGTGGGAGCGGGCTAAAGCCACTTACTGCAGGAATCTCTACTGCAGAGTTGGGAGAGGTTGATCGCAGGATAGGTGAACACAATCTTAGAGAGCGGAAGAAGAAGGGATCAAGCGACTAATAGTATGCTGAACCTAGATCGGAGGATGAGCGATGTGTATAGAAGCCCACTGCCAGAAAAATATCATTACTTTCCAATCCCTTCTATCTGTACCTCAAACCCCGTGAACCATAAAATGACCGTACTTGATAATCTCGACCTTTTGAACGTGACATTTACTGCAATACTTTGACATCATCGACTCGAAGCGAGAATAGCTACTTGGGTCGGTGTCGGGTTCGTGACACGAGCGTGCCTTCCTCCTTCGCGCGCGCACCTGCTTCACCTTCACCACCGCGTTTGCTGCCGCCTAGCCACCACTCAATTCATATTAAATCTTACTCGGGTTCACTCTTTTGCACTGCACAATATGTGAAACAAACTCCCACAATGGCCCAATGGATATTCAAAATCTCTGGCAGCGACGCGGATCGCTTGACGCGTTCATACACTCCAGAAACGGGACACACTTTTCGGATTTTGAAGAACGCTGCAGGAAAATGGTCACTGGTTTCAGGCGAATGGCTCGATCCTCACGATGACAGCTCCCTCGGACAATTGGGTGAGTCTCTACCATTCCTAGACCTTTGCCTGCTAGACTGCATGTATCCTAACTCTGCCCAGCGATGAGGGGCGGTGCGGTGGCTTTAGAATCTCATGTCAAGGGATGTGTCATACGACCTTGGGATGCAACTCTGTTCGATAATGCACCCACTCAAGCGCGTTGGGAGGTACTTCTACCAAAATCCAGAGTCCGATGCAGGAAGGCCGCCTTTCTCCGCCCGGGAGACGTAGTCGAATGGAAAGAACATGGCGTCGACTTATCCATCTCCTTCACTCGGGGCGACGAGATCGGACCAAAGGTCGAGATTAAGGACGAGCTGCCTCAAGTCGAGGTATCTTCAAGCGTCATCAAGCAGGAACCTAGCTTGTTCGGCATGGACGGCGCCCGTGACCACTATCCCGAAAACGAGACAGAAAGTGAAGATGACGAAGATGACTTAGATACCAGACCCGGAGGAGTACCTGCCGGCAAGAGTCCAGAGCTCGGTTTCAGCGGTCGTGGTGATGATGCTACAAGCCAGCCGAAAACGCCATCTACTCCAGGTGGTGAACCATTCTCAACCGCTCGCACCGCAGCGACAGTTATCCACGAAACGCCTTCAGTCAGAAGGCAGAGGCATTATACACAGGAGAATACGGACGTCGTCGACAAGAATGACAGTAGTATACAGCCAGCCACTGCTCAATCAAGCGGACCTGCTGTGGTCAACGACTCCATGAAGACCGTACTTGACAAAGAGGTCTCATACGACGAAGCGTCAGCCTCCGCAGCGCCGGTTGACGAAGCACACCTCTCCGACGCGCCAGTCGTCAAAGAACCCGTCGATGAAGCACCGATCGACACTACACCAATTGATGCGACGCCAGCCGATGATATTTCCGCGGAAGAAGCACCACTCGATGAAGGACAAGACGATGCGGCACTGGATGAAGATCCAGAGGAAGAAGGTCCGGATGAAGAAGGTCTTGTTGCTGAAGCCCTGTACGAAGCAGCGTCGCACGAGGAAGCTGCAGCCCCAGAACTGCCACATAAGCCAGCCCATGGAAACCAGGCTATCGACGTGTACACTGAAGATGCAGATCCTGAGGCAATGGATACTACCCTCGCGAGGGCTGAACAGGTCCCAAGCTCGACCAAAGAACAAGCTCCAACAGTCGAAGTGCGTATCAATACGCGTAAGGCTAACACCGACACTCAAGATGAGAGGGACCTGCCAGAACTGGGCGCCGTTCTGTCTCAATCTAGTGCAAAGAGCGGGACAAAGCGTAAAGCAGCAGAACCTCCAAAGGACTTCGAAGAGTCTACAACTGCGCAGAGCTCAACCCAAGGAAAGAAACGTAAGGTCGAACAAGCTTCTCGAGAGTCAGAAGAACCTCCTTTCATGCGAAGCTCTGCCTCCGCCTCGGACCGGAAGTTGAGAGGCTCACAACCACTTGAGTCGTACACCAGTTCGAAGAAGGGCACTCCTGGTAGTACTGCTGTACAGAGTCCCAGAGTTTCCGCTTCGCAGGCATCTCTCAAAGAAGCGACTCACTTGGATGAATACGCAGGACCGAAACCACACATCCTATTCTCCAACACGGATGTGAACAATGGGCTGTCATGAAATCATTCTTGAAAAATAAGGCAGTTGAGACCAACAATCTCGACAAGAACGGGTCAAACTTTCTCTGCGTAGGGCCTGGCGAGCTGAAGACTACGGCCAAATTGCTCATGTCGCTCGTTCATCGCAAGAAGATCGTCACCGACAGCTGGGTGACTGACAGCCACAAGGCTGGTTACTTGCTTCAAACGACAGACTACCTCCCACCGACCCTGGCGGCTACCAACTTCGATGTCGATCGCAGCACCCTGTTCCAGGGAAAAAACATCTATTTCACGCCTGCTCAGAAAAAAGCCTACGGAGAAGGCTTCAAAGGAATGGAAAACATCGTCAAGGCAGCTGGTGCTGATAACGTCGGATCAAGGTCTGCTAAGGATATCATCAAGCCGGGCTACGAAGAGGTTGCAATTGGTCTCGAAGCGATTGCAATTGGTCTCGAAGATGGCGACAACGACGTTCTGGCTTTGCAAGGCAATAACTTCACTGTGTACAAGAAGGACTTGATAAGCAGCAGCATTCTCGCTGGAGAGCTGCAGACTGACGACCCAAACCTCGTCATTCCACGCAAGGACGACGCAAAGAAAGCAGGTAAGCCGAAGAGCAAGACCGTGACGAAGAAAAGCGCAAAACCTTTGAAGGGTCATCGAATCCTTGTGACTGGCAAACTGGATGGCCTCACACGACGGGAGGTAACTCAACTTATCGAGGACAATGGCGGAATCTCCGAGACGAAGTTGGAGCAAGGCCTCGACTACGTCGTAGTCGGTAGCAAGCCAGGACCGAAGAAACTTGAAGAGATCGAGGAATTAGGCCTACCAACCATTGATCAAGCTGAATTTACTCGCATGATCTCTGAACCGGAATGATTGAGGAGGCTTTTCAAGCGTTGCATGCCGAGCTTTACGCATTGCACGACGAGATATCAGTCAGAAATGCTCAAGGAACATGTGTACGCTATGAGGTCAGATGAAATGGTGCCTTAGCGAACCGCAAGGACGAGTATCTATAATGAGTAGCAATCACATGTATCATATTTATGCAAGATCTCAAAGATCCCAGATCAGATACCTCCCTTCTGCTCTTCCGACACATGTGAGTCCCTCCTGAGCTACTCAGATTGTCATGGGAACCGTACTCCGACGCTGTAGCGAATATAGCCTCCTCACTGTCTAGCCAAAACGAGTGAAGGCGGCTGCAAGTCTCCAGCGTAAGGTAGCCCTTGGAGGCTCAGCGCGGAAGCTAGCGAGGCACGCGAGGCTGTCTTTCTCCCGCGGCCCGAAGTCATTGCTCGTTTTGACTTATGCGTGAGCCTCGCTGGAAAAGTGATCTACACACGAGTATTTATATCTACATCGATCTGTCGCTACTGTCACTTTGAGCCGAGCGAGGGAGAGTCGTCAGCATCAGGCTGAGACATGCGTCAAACTTTGGTCCGGCGCGGGCGGGGGTGATTTGCGAGAGCCCGCGGCTTGCGAAGGGGTGGAGAGGGGGATGATCTACTGTACCTCTCTGCATGCAGAGGTGGTAAAAGGCTGCACAAGGACGTAGGAGGTGCACACATCATTGTGTTCTCATTGATTAAGATTTTCTTCGCTAGGATATATGCTTGCTAAGTACAGAGTGGTATTGGTATCATGCTATTTCGTGAGACGAGGACAAAGGAAAAACGTGCCAGTGAGGCGGAATGTGGCTGACAAGGACTCCTCGTGACAGACCAGACATTGTGCCGGCCGGCTCTTGGAACCGCTCAGTGCATATTCAGGCCCATCCTGCTCTCCATGCGGCGCAGACCGCGCGAGATGGACTTGCGGCCAGAGGACTTCATCGGTGGTGCTGGTGCTGGTGCAGGCATGGCGGGCAGAGCAGTGATGCTGCGCGTGAACGAGGGCCGCGCGCTGAGTGTCGGTGAGGGTGGTAGCTCGAGAATTGGCGAGCGCTCCGAAGCGCCGCGGGCGACGAGCTTTGGTCGCGACGAGGTTGCGAACATGGACGCCGGTCGGCCGCCGCTACCAGGGGTTTGAGGCGGTGTGATGGGCAGGATCTTGTTTGTCTCGAGGGCTTGGAGAGTCGATGAGGTGGTGCGCTTTGGCAGGAAGAGGCGGGATGGCTTGCGCATGAAGGACTTCATTGTTGGTGGTGGGGTCACGATCGCTTGAGCTGAGTCTTTTGTCGCGGTGAAGTCGTGGTCGGAGGTCTCGGTTGAGATTCTTGGTGTGGCTGGCTGTGTCGGTGACGCTTCCGATGCAGGACTGCCAGGTGCCTCGTCATTGTCGAGCATTGGTGTTGTTGGTGTTGAGGATGCGACGGTCTTGCGGTCGGTGGAATCATCGCTGCTGCGGCTCTCCTGGCTGCGAACAGAGGAGGCTCTGACAGCTGGCTGGATTGGAGAGACGGTCGGGCGTTCGGTAATGCGTCTAAACTGGATCTGACTGGCTCGCTTCGAACGAGGACGATCGGCCCTCATAAGGTCGACAATCTTTGGTGGTCCAGCAAAGACGATGCGAACGGCCTCTGCGCAGCTGCACTGTGAGTCGGTAAAGGTGATATCCATGTCATCCGCAAGCATCTCAGGTAGGTTGAAATCGGTGCCTTCGGCCAGACCAGCTGCCGACGACAGTGTGTAAACCGATTGACTGCTCATGCTATCGATAAAGTTGTCAAAGACCAGCGACGATGTCCCTCGTGGTTCAGCTAGATATGCAGGGACGAATAGCGGTTCGTCAACGAGCGTGGTAATCGTCGCAATTGGTGATGATGAGTCGGTAGAAGTCGAGATAGTATTGCGTGAATGCTTGAGGGGATATGCAGAATGTATTAAAGGATACGTCGAGGGTGTTTCAACAAAGGGGACCTGGAGCTTAGACGTGATCGACAAATGCAGGGTCCGACCATTGGACTGGGCGAGAGCGGAGGAACCGTCGGCGTAAGTAGCCATCAAGTAGTCTTGGTAGCTAGGGATGAATGGCTTAATAGCGCGAGAATGGTTGACCTGAGGAAAGGAACGTGCGGGTGCGGTGCGGGAGTCTGACACGGACGGAGATGGTACCGGAAGTGGTATACTGTACTTGGGTACTAGTCCGTCAGAGACCGGAAGGCTACCGAGTGCGAGGCAACCAAGGGTTTCGCAATAAATTGCGAGTCGTCGTCGTATGGCGTATGATTTGAATGTGACGACGGTAAAGTGCCTCTTGCTATTTCGCTAAATGTTGACAATCAATGGTAATCTGACAGGTTCCAGAGTAATTTTGCTTTGGTGCGTGATGCAGCGTGGAATGAAAGTCGATAGTCCGTGGGCGGAATATCGATTGTCGGTAACGAAGGGAGTGCTTGTGCTTGTGCTCGGTACAGTATCTGACTCTGACTGGTCGGTGCACTCTCGGTCTAGAGGCAAAGGTGCGGTGAAGGAACGAAACGTGGTCCAAGAGAGAAACCCACGGGACAGGAAGGATGCAGCAGTAGTTTGATCAAATAGATTGAAAAATGGTGTTTCGTCGTGTACACAGCAACCGGGCAAAAGGCCAGCCCGTCTGCACTGATTTGTGATAGTGGAGTCAATTTTGTCTGCAAGCTGCAGAACTGTATACTGCACTGCGACTCCCAGGAGTGGAATGTACCAGTAGGGATGGTAGGGATCAATGCCCTTACAGTAGAAAGGCTGCAAGGACGGGGGTGAGGTGCAGCAGCGCGAATGCAAAGCGTGCACGTTGTAAGGCGGAGACACGAAACGGCGAGCCTGCACCTTCCTTTCTCTCGTCAGTGCAATCCAGTCTATTCCGAAGGTCTGTAACAGAATCTCGCGCAGACTGCTCAAGATGAAAATGGATTGGTTTCGCTCTGACAAGATCGGGTCATCTTTTGGTCTTATGCAACAAGAAGTGCGACGTGAGGAAGGAACATGAAGCGCCTCAAAGTCACACAGTCACCTCAGGGCATCCACACTTGACGCAACGGTCGGTCGGTCGGCTACATGTACCCACGAGGCTGTCTGACTGTTTGGCGCAGAAGGCTGAATCAACCAGAATCGATAGCCTATAGAATAACTGGGCATCGAAACCTTGTGGCAGTCCTTCTGTACATCGATGGAGCTGAAGTCTTTTTGGCCCTTCAATGGTCAGAAGCACAAAACATGATTTCGAGTGCAGCAAACTGTAGATTCCACCATGACCTCTTGCCCGCACCAGTGAGAGCATCTATCGAAGAAACTACGATGACACTACGCCTTTGTGGTGTTAGTGCCAGATCTGCCCTGACCATTCACGGGCTCGGTCAGCTCCAGATCTCTGGTTGAATGTGCCGATCTGCAGTGGAGTCCATTCATACATAGCAGCCGCGCTCAGCCTATTGCGGAAGCTGCAAGGAGCGAAGCTTCCCTTTCTTCCTTGTCGCCTTCCTTACTTCCACAGAGACGAAGTGTGGAAAAGCCATGTTTCAATTCTATGAACACAATCTCTACGACACCGCCACGAGTATACGATATATACAAACACTGGACCCCTTCGTTTCACAACACATATCCCGCACACCCTTCCAGCACCACATATCGAGCCTCAGGCCCCCCAAAGTGACGCGTTGCTGACTGTGCTATGTGTGCCTTGTTCAGCCTGGCTGTTTCTGCAAACCATGAGGTAAACCTACCCGCAACGGCCAAGCTGAAGCACTGCAGTCCCACCCGCGAAAACCACTCCTTGCCTTTCCTATCAGCACCAGTGACCGCATACTTTACAAGTCATCTCTACCGATCTCAAACCCAAAACCCGATATGTCAACCGGTCGCTTACAGTATACAAAACGTGGATTGGAGATCCCCAATCTGACAGCAACAACGTCAGATCTTGTTTCAGACTCAGTACAAGACAGCCCTGGACAAGGTTTCGAGTTTCTCCTCCCCGTTCGATTGACTCTCAGCCGTGAAGACTCTTTCGCATGGTCCAGCTCGAACCCGTTCTGCGTCGCCCGTTGCGTCGGCTGCCCTTTCTCCTATCAGTGCTTGTACGAGAGGTGGGCCAAGAATTTTCCCGTCTCTGCGTGCTTTGTTTGACGTTTGGGGGGTGTGCTATGCGTAGTGTGCGTGTTTCTTCTCGTGGGGTGCATGCTATGTTACACAGCATTTTGATCTTCCGTGAAGAAGCGGAATATGCACGACACACACATCGTTTGGTCGATCGACGGAATTACCTTACCGTGGTGTTGGTTTGGCGATCATGGGTTGTTACATCCGAGGCTCGCCTTCGGTCACAGGGTATCTCGGTAACGAGCGTAAAAATAGATATGTAAATTACTGTCATTAATGCTTCATTTCGTGGTCTCGTCACAGACATTATCATTAACCATCAACGCCTTGACCCTTCATTGCCTGCAACATAGCCATCGCTTGTTCGGGTGAATACCCAATGAATACTGGTCCAGTAAATGTCATCCCAGTCAAACCAGGCTGACTCTCTGGCGCCGTGGTCTGTGGGCTGACGAAGATCGGTCGAGCTTGATCCCTGTTCGTAAAAGTCCCGTCGTTTTGTGGCACGGGCTCGTCCTTCTCTGTGTTTTCCATCTTCGGCGGCTGCTCCACTGCTGACTGTTCTACAGCTTTCGGCGCCTCAAAGTGGAACGGACATTTCCCGGCCGGCTTCTTATTTCCAGCTCCACCATCTTTCTGGTTATTCTCCGCGACCTCGATCTTGGTTTCCTTCGGCAACTCTTGACCGACTTCTGGTTCGAAAGCTGATGGCCGTCTGGGGGCTTCGAGCGCTGAAATTGGAACTTGAATGCCCCATGGTCTGCTTGGAGATTCGCCGATCCTGACATCTCGCATCGGTCGGTCGAAATGAGGCTTTCGTTCCTCGTCGTCCTCTTCTGCAGCACCAAGTGGTACATTGACGTTACTAACATTGCTTGCCCATCTCCGTACTCTGTCCGCGCTTGTACGGTCCACTTCTTCCTCTTCCATATCTTCGCTGGGCTGATTTGGTAACATCGGTTTATGTTTCTGACCAAGCCCTTGGAGCATGCTGACAAGATTACCGTACTTGGCATCCAATTCGCGAATGCTGTCGGCGTTGGATTGGTATCGCTTGACGCAGACTTCGTGACTTCGTGGCAGCTCATGTTTGTGCTCCTCAAAATAGGTTGCAATCTCTTCAGGCGAACTCTTCTCCAAGAACCGTATCGGGCAAAGCCCTGCAACAGCAGAGCCTTGTACCGATTCCACGTCTACAGCAGACATCTTTGGCAATTCCATTGCACCACAGACTTCCGGCGCCTTAGTCTCCGGTTGTAGAGATGCTTGCGCAACAGACGATGCTCGACCGTTGACGCGTGACACAGAGCTCCGAGCTGTGATTGAGCCATTTGGTCGATACTTTGATACCACGGATGCAGCATGGGTGCCCAATTTACGATTCGTCATTGATGCGAAAGGACAGCCAAGGTTGCTTGGGGTACCAATCGTCGTAAAGTCTTGCTCCAGAGGAGATTCTGATATTGAAGGCATCGTTGAGGAGCCGGTACTGGTAATCTTCTCAAGACGGCCATTGATGACTCCCTCTAAGGGCTTCGATTGTACGACTCCCGCAGCAACTCTTATCCTGTTCAGCAAATTCTTATCGGTCACGACATCATTTCTTCTCCACCAATCTTCCGTGCTTTCTGGATTCGCAGGGTTCGGACTATGATTATAACGCGCTGCATCGCAAGGAAAATCTGATAGATCATGCTTTGACACCACACCGCGCTGCGCAACGAAGGCTGTGAACTGGACATGCAAGTTAGCCAATGCTCTTGAGATGTCTGAGTGATACCATGTGAGGATTTGGACAGGATCAGAGTCTAATTAATTAACTTCCATCGCTGCGTACAGCTTAAGGTCTAGAGCTAAGTGTTTCATCACTGTATGAGGAAAGAGAAGAGAATGGGATGATAGACGTACCTCACTTCTAGCTGCCAGCAGGCCGCGTTCCAGAGCCTGACTTTTCGCCCATACACGTTGGTATTCTTCTGTCAAAGCGTTGAAGCCATCAACAAGGCTCTGAAAGCGATCCTGCGCTGACTCGTTGGCCATGATGATGATGGTTCTGTTGTTCGATAATGAAACTGGAAATGATTCACGATGATTACATGAGGTATTGAGGACGCGCTGTGCCGCGCTCTCGTAGATGAGAACGGAAGTTGAGGTGGAAGACAAAGAGAAATTGCTGCCTGCTGCGTTCAAATCAGCGGCGGGAAGTGGAACCAGCCGATCGTGGGTCTATAGCTTGGCGAATTTATTCTTACCGTACTATAATACTGTAGGTATCGCTACCCTTGTTATGATACTACTGATCTAGTAGACAGCTCTAGCAGGTCCTTTCATACTTCACTACGTCTTCAAAACAATCGAGGCCGTGATTGGTAGGCTCGTTGTGTTGATAACGACTCTTACGGTGTCCAGCCTTGGTCGTGGGGATGACGCAGCCCCAGCTTTTTGGTTCCGAATAGGAAACATGTGCCATTACATTACCCTACTTGCGACCAACATTGAGCGTGGACTCGAGGAAAAGGACACGCGGTCTGCTCAGCCAACTTCTTGGACGCGACTTGTTGAGGACTCTATCTCGCTTCATACGCTCCCTTACATTCACCGCGCGCTTTGATCAATCGCTATGTCCTCTGCGCATCTCACCGCGCTGCGAAAGTGGTTCGTCAATTCACCCCCTGGAGATTGGGTTGTCCAAAGAATACGAGACGTACTCATTGGAGCTCTTCGACAAGGACCAATTCCTCGACATGTCGCGTTTGTCATGGATGGCAACCGGCGCTATGCGCGTAGCAGGAAGATTGAAACGATTGAAGGACACAATTTAGGGTTCGAGGCATTGGCAAGAGTAAGCAAAGACTTAACCAAATATTGGCATGCTGGATACTGACGGATGCCTGGACAGATTCTGGAAGTCTGCTACAAATCAGGTGTACAAGTCGTCACGATCTATGCCTTTAGTATAGAAAACTACAAGCGCCCGAAATTCGAGGTTGACGCTCTGATGGACATGGCCAAAATTAAGTTGAGCCAGATCTGTCAACACGGTGAGCTATTGGAGCGGTATGGAGCAAAGATCCAGATACTTGGTCAGATGGACTTGGTCAGGCCGGATGTAATCGAGACAATGAACGAAGCAGTGGAGATGACCAAAGACAATGGCCTGTACGTCTGCAAGATACTAGGCGTTGAGGAGAGAAGCTGATCACAAGCAGTGCCGTACTGAATGTCTGCTTCTCATACACATCACGCGACGAGATCACCACCGCAATCCGAGAGACTGTTCGCGACTTTTCTCGCCCTCTGCGACCGACAACAAGAAGGCCGTTCTCCGAGACACGGATCGAGAGAACGATTCGCTCAAGACAATTGGAAAGCGTAGCCGAGAACCAGAAACCACGAGTATCATCACCATTGGCGCAGGAGGCTGTTCTCACTGATGGCGACGACACGGAAGAGTCAACACAAAGCTTCGGCTCAAATCAAGACCCAACAGCGTCGTCGAGAACATCTGCCTCGATATCGCCAGTACGGAAAACTGGAAAGGACCAGAACATCTACCCTGATCCAGAAACAATCACCGCTGCGACTATCACAGAACACACCTTCACAGCCGACTCACCGCCCGTCGATCTCCTCGTCAGGACTTCCAAGGTCGAGCGGCTGAGTGATTTCATGCTCTGGCAATGTCATGAGCACACTTCGATCGTCTTTCTCAACTGCTTATGGCCGGAGTTCGATCTTTGGCATTTCCTGCCTGTGTTAGTCGAGTGGCAGTGGAAGCAGCGCAAGGCTGAGGAGGCAGCTGCATCAACACATTCAGAATTGATCCGAGCAAAAGCTGATTGATTTTGATGTACACAAGGCGTCTGGTCTGCTAGGTACGAAAAAGCGGTATACCCTTTGATATTAAGTAATGCGAAATCCATCTTCCAAATTCACGAACAAACTCACATTCTCGAAGCTTAATGTTGCCTCCAATTCAGCATCAGGCTTGGATGATGGATCCGACATGGGTATATCGCATTGTCTAATCTGAGTACTTACTACATGTGAGTACGTAGGTACATGTATTAGTGCAAATGGCAACTAATCTAGCATCGGAAGGTCAGAGCGACCCCGCCAAACCAAGGCGTTGACTTCACCTCACCTCACTTCATCTACAGTAAACATTTATCTACTCTGCTTCTCACTCTGTAGCGGGCCCAGCTGTTCCTCCCATAGCATCACTATTGCCATTCTGGTCTTCAGTCTTGCACTATGAAGGGAAGATCTCCCGATTACATGAACAGAATGCAATGGACCACTCCCGGCCTGCAACCAGCCCCTCCCTACTCAAGGACCGACTTCATTGAGCTCCAGGCAAGGGATCTTGCGTCGCATTCTTGGGAATATGGTACCGTCTCACACGCTCTCCTATCGCTACACAACCCAGAGCTTACTGTTTTCTCCCCGGCCGGATTGCAGAAGCCATCACCCTCACCTCTTCCGCCTGGTCTCGCATACGCCAAAGAACACATCACTACCACGGCCGACACGCTATACCCCTCCGACCAGGGTTCTATCTCGGATCCTGCAAGCCTTGGCATCATGGCCATGCTCCTTGGCCAACTGGATAAATCATACTGGGTCGCAGCAGGTCGACAACACGCTCACATTATCAATTCACCAAGATGGATCAATGGCGCCATCAGCCATCGGAAAGACTCTCTCTCGCTCTGGGCCGACGCAGTGGCCATGGTGCCCCCTTTTATTGCGTTTGTTGGAGCTGTGATAAACGACTATCACATCCTCGATCTGGCAATCGACCAAATCCGCGGGTATCGCGCCGAGCTCCTCATCAGGGATGGTATAATCTACGAAGCCGAACGCAAGGACGTTAACGGATCATGGCGGCACATAGTATCTGAACCGTCCAGCTCCTCTGATGATCTCAAACCATGGTCCACGTCTAATGCATGGGCGCTTTGGGGCATCACCCGGGTGTTAGCGACAGTCGTCAACTGGGAAGGAGCTCGCCAAAGTGATCAATTCCCCTTCGAGCCCCGAAGAACGGAATTGATACACTACGCCAGAGAAATTATCGATGCTGCAATCAGGCACGACGACCACGAAAGCGGTCTACTAAGAAATTACTTGGGTGACGCAGAGCATGCTGGTGAGACTAGTGGAACGGCTTTAGTAACAGCAGCTGTCTACAGACTTGTAGCACTGGACCATGCCACATTCGTTCACTATCAAGACTGGGCAGACAAGAAAAGGAGGATCTTGGAGGATTGTGTGATGGAGGATGGAGTGGTAGGACCTGCAGCAAACGCGCTGAACCACTTCGACAAAGAGCCTATCGGGGGCGGCAGTGCGGAGGGACAGGCTTTCATGCTCGAGATGATTGCAGCGTCTCGTGACTGGGAGAAGACGAAGAGAGAGAGACCGGCTCTTGAAGATGACCCAGGGAAGGGTGACTGAGAAGAGAAACCCGACAAGCAGCGTTTTTAAGCAGCCCTTCTGAAGCAGCCTTCAACGAAGATAATGAGATTTTGTCTGGGAGAGGGAAGGAAATAAGGAGCTCATGCAGAAGGTCCAGCAGAGTGTGCTTGAGGTCCAACCCACAAAACATAAGCCCAGAACCTTTTCACCAAAGAGAGCCGACTATAGGGATTGAAAGCGATTGATCTTGTTGCGGGCCGTAGAGGCGATCCGATCAAGTGCGCCAATGCGCCACAGAGATTACTGCCATGTGTACGGTACACGATTTTGATGTTGTCCTCAGAACAATCGGGAAAGTCGGTCCGGGATCCGCCCCGCGCATTCATTTTCCCCTCACCTTCACGACTGCATGTCCCAATCAACAATGTCCGCCTACTGCATTTATCCATGCACATCATATTACTACTGGAAGTGCTAATTCTGTAACGTCGTTGTTGAGGTTACCAAGCAAGATCTTGACCTGAAAGAAGACAAGACAGCACGACAATCCTGCTCGCTAGAGCACCTATTCCGTGTCCAATATGATTAGGTCCAGACTAGACCTACACCAGCAGCATCTATGGCGGAGTTATCAAATCAACGTTTGACAGATTTTCGCGAACCTCCTCACTGCCCTAGATCCTCTTGACATGCCCCGCACGTGGCTCGCGTGATCTCTGAAGACGATGCATGAACACGGCTGGCTTTGTGTTCCCATACCGACAACACAAGATGTAAGTCTATGCTATAAAGTAAAGATCAGGTCTGTTTGTTTCCTATCAATCATCTCCACGTCGTCTCTTAGCAAGAAGCAGGATGGAATATACTCTGTGCAGATTCCTGATGTCGATAGCGACATTGACCATCGGGGCTCAGGCAGCAGCGACACATTATTGTAACACCACGACCGCCATTACATCTGCCCCGTCCTCTCCTCACTTATCCAGATCAACTGGCATCTCGACTACCTCCACAACCACTTCTCACAACTACTCTCTAGCAAGCACTTATCTCCCCCAAGTTGATGTCTCAGACGAGCGGCTTGCTTTTCTTTGGAACCAAGTCGGGCCAGTCTGTACTGCTTCTGTCACGACTACTGTGTCTCCGACTCCAGAGCCGGAATAGTCGACATCCCTCGCACCCGGCCGCCGTATCAGGAACAACATTGAAGAGCAGAACGTGCACCGATAGACCGATCGCGGCGGGATCGAGATGGCTCTAGTGCATGTACCGCACTTTCCTGATTGCCATGCTGCACTGTTCGCTCTTTCCTTTGACATAGACATGAATTGGCGTCGCGGCTGCTTCGGCCGAGTTCGTCGGACGTTGCTGCCTGAGACGCCTTCCCTCATGATATGTTAAGATGAAGCAGCCATACCGTAGATTCCGGTAGAACGCAGTCGAGTTATAATCGATATCTACATTTACATCGACAATCTCGTCACATAGCTTATCAATCAGAAGTTGCTGCCTAAAAGCACATTGTCGTATCACGTCGTGCCAGCGCATCGTGAAGTGGAGGCGCGCGGTTCGGGAGGCAGTCACGGCAGCATCTGATAAGATTTATCCGGGGTATCTGATAATATGACGGTCCTTCCTCCTCCACGCAAGTTCAGGCTCAGACCCAAGATGACTTCTTTCCTTCGAAATGTCGCAGCGAGACTTACGCCAGCAAACTCGAGTAACGACATCCATGGGTTCCAGAAAGCAAAGATTTCGCAGCTGTTCCCCAAAACAGATCCAGCCGTAGACGGTGACGAATGCCTTCACGACTGCGAGTCCTGCTCGGTCAAACTCCCGAAAGGATGGAAGATTGACGACGACGAAGAGCTATACGGTCATGTCAATGAGTGGAGCACACACTTAATTGTCGCGACTGGCAAGACCGATTGGGTCCGAGATGTTGCAGACGAAGAAGGATCCGTCATGGAGGCAGTAGGCAAGAGCAAGATCCAGCCTAGCAATGGAGTAAGTAGGACTTTATGGATATAGGAAGCCTGGCATTGCTGACGGGTCCACAGAAAATGATGCTCTCCGCCTCAAACATCCCTATGCCTCACCACGGTTCAGACCATGCAGATGGCACAACCGTCCTTCTCCTTCCGGCATTCAAGTACATCGACAATGTGACGCCTGCGACAACTTCTGCACTGATTGAGCATTGCATAAGCACAGCTCCAACAAATACTACCCCTCTTATACCAAAGAAAGAAACCCACACCGCTGCTACAGAGTCAGAAGGACAAGCACCTGCAGGAATCTCGCAAAGCATCCCTACCATGCCTGCCAACTTTTCCATGCGCGACTGTCCACACGCCTATCTCGTCCTCCTCTGCAGTCAAGGTACTCGTGACGCAAGATGCGGTCAATCTGCTCCGCTATTGAGAAAAGAGTTCGAGAGACAATTGAGGCCGCTCGGCTTGTACCGTGACCTAGACGACGAGCGACCTGGCGGTGTCGGTATCTACTTCATCAGTCATGTCGGTGGTCACAAGTTCTCTGCAAACTGCATGATCTACAGAAGAGGAAGTAAGGATCGTGAGAGCATGGATGCGACCGGAGTGCCAAACGATGAGGCTGCCCAGTGCATTTGGCTTGCCAGAGTCAGACCCGAAGATTGCGAGAACCTTGTGCGATTCACGATATTGCAAGGCAAGGTTGTAAAGCCGGAGAGGCAGCTGAGAGGAGGCTTTGATCGCAGCAGGAAGTTGGTCAGCTGGTGAGCTTGACACTCGGTCGTCGCAAGCTTTGAGGAGGTCACGTGCGTAATGTCGGGTATAATGCTAATTGACACGTCAAGATCGCTTCACTTATAGAGCCGCTTCTTTGCTAACCTGGTTTTCGGTGAAGTGCATTGGTCCTCTTATCTTTCTGGCACTTGCTACCGCTATTCTTGACTTACTCCTACTCTCACTGCAGTCGTCCTGTCGTCTCGCTTGCAGCAGGCTTCTATTCACTTGGTACAATTACCATCATATATAAGGCCACTTCTCTTCCTTTCTCTCTTCACCACTTTACCTCCACAATTTTCTCGATTGAGCACGACCAGCGGTGTCTTGATTCACGACCACAAGCACGTTCACAGTTATGACGGGTTCACAGAAGTCCACCGTAATCGGCGGTGACATACTACAGTCAGTACCCTCGCGCCCTCCAAAACTCGATACTAGTTCATACTAACCAAACCAAAGGCGGATGGTTCACTCCGACATGGCAACTCTGAGAGTTGGACCCGAGGAGAAGGTCTTCCGCATTCACACAGATCTCATCGTTTCACAATCTGAATACTTCAAGAAAGCTTTTACTGGACACGCGTGGGAAGAGTCACACGCCAAAGCCGTTTACCTGGAGGACGCCAGTGCGATTGTGGTCAACATTGTTGTCGCATGGCTTTATACTGGTCGGGTCCACTACATTCCTGAACATGTCTCAGGTCAAGAGGCTGTTAATCACACTGCCAGCACCCAGGCGAGCCTTTCTCGTGAGATGAGCCCAAGTGGACGGGCCTTGGGAGTTCCTGAGGTCGACAACTCCGGCCAATACGATTTGGAATTGCTCGTTGACCTTTACGTTTTTGCTGATCGGTACATGCTACAAGCACTGAAGAAGGATCTCCTACCACACATCTCGATGCGTCTTCAGTTCAATGATTGTTGGCTTCCCGAATTCGGTGAGGACAATCTGAAGCTCCTCCAGTACATCTGGACAACTCTGCCACGCAACTCTGGCCTCAAGATTCTGATTCTCGACGTCTGGGCATTCGATTTCGGCTGGAATATGAACGACGAGCTTGCGGAATTGCTCCCTACGGAGCTTTGGACTGGGCTGATTAAGAAGGTTTTTACCAGACTTCCTGACAGGTTCTGCAAAACCTGTGTGGGAGAAGCCTGTGACTACCGACAGGAGGAGCATTGGCAGTTCGAACATTGGGTTGACGGAACGCTTGAGCTCGATACCGCTGGCAAAGAAGTGACACCTTTTGACTTTGACATGTGTATCTACCACGAGCACCAAGACGATGCAGAGCGTGAAGCTTGCAAGGCAGAAGCTGCGGCTAAGGCAGAGGCGAAAGCGAAGGAGGCAGCTGAAATTTTGGCGAGGGCAAGGCAAGACGAAAGGACGAAGCGGATGAACAGATGATGGCAGCATTTGCAGTAGTGAGCGCGAGGGTAGCGAGGGAGATGGCAGAGGAGGCTGCAAGAGTATAGGCCGTACACTGGTTCGTGACAGTCTCCTACAGACTGGCCGTCGTATCACTGATCACTAGGAAGGTAAATTACCTCCAAGGTAAATGAACTTCGAACCAATGACTTTTGCTTCACTTGAGTCTTCACTTCTGCATTCACTTCCGTTGCGCATGTGACACACTGCTTCTCTCTCCGTCTCACTTAAATTCTCTTTTAAATTGGCTTCACTTTTCTTCTACCTCCCCCCTCGCGCTCTCTCTTCACCAACGAACTTGATACATACCGCATATCAGCTTCACTTCTCAGACGTCTTACAAAGGTCTTATCTCTACCAGCCAGCGATATCAGTGGTCGACCTGAATTGTCAAGATCGCGGCTAGATACTACCACTTCAAATCGACCGCATACAGTACCCGCTATCTGCAGATATACGATCTTTGTTCAGACACGACTCCGATCGCCGCCCGTCATGGACCTTCCACGACTTTCTGATTACCTGTATCCCTCGCATGACTCGAGTCCTGCTAGGAAACGCAAGAGGCGCACCGGTCACACCGAACCCTCAGTCAAATCCGCCATCGCACCGACTAAACCCCTACGTGGTGATGTTGATGAGGTCTTGAGGCGAACATTATTCCAGGAGATTATCACAGTCAAGATCGGACCAAGCGCGAAGATCTTCCGTCTCCACAAAGACATTCTCTGCTCAAAGTCGGAGTATTTCAAGACGTCGTTGACGGGCCGCTTCGTCGAGGCTCGTACCTCTGTCATCAACCTGGACGAGGCTGACGAGAACATCTTTTGTATCGCTTGTGTCTGGATGTACGACGATCGGTTTGCGTTCATTGCCGAGAACCAGGAGGAGGCCTTGCGTGCACTGCAGGCGAAGTACAACAACCAGTCGATACGCGCAGACGCGCCGGCCACCTGGTCCTGGAGATTGTTTCTTGACCTGTACATATTCGCAGATCGATACTTCATGCCGGATATGAAGCTGGAAGTGACAACATGTCTGTGGAACTTCCCGATGACCGAGCCAGATCTCGACACCATCGTCACCGCTTTCGATGAACTTCCTCCTGACTCTCAAGGAAGCCCTGGTCGAACGATACATCTCATGCGGACAAGGCCCAGCGACTCGTGAGGAATTTGATCAGCTGCCACCGGAATTCGCATTCCGGATAGTGAGCAGAAGTATCAAGAGAGCGAAGCGCAATCAGCGGGACACATAGGCCCATGATTAATAACAGCCATACTGGCTGCAACCGGAGGTACAGTGGTATCATTACAGCCATCAGCATGCGATATCGCCATCTCCAGAGCAATACGGAACACCACATCACAGCACAGCACAACACCAAATCACAAGAGCAGACCTCACATCATCACGAAAACACAAGGTCTTCCACGAGACAACACATCACCACGAAAGGACGAGGTCGTCCACGAGACAACACAGCACCCGATCGACAACATCCACCGAAATACCACAGCACCCTAGCGACGGCATCTATCAAGACATCACAGCTCTTGAACACCACGATGCTTCCAGCCCAACGCGCCACACGAACACAGCACAGGAACATAACATACGAACACAGCATACGAACTCTACGATACATCCAACCCAACACAACCACACTCCACCACACAAGCCCAGCAATGATAGATACCCCTTCCATTTCTTTTAACAGGACCCAAACAAGTGAATAAAACCACATCCCCAAGATCTCAGTGAACACAAGCAAGCAAAGAAGAAAAACGTGAATGTATTCATATGTTCATAACCGCATTCCCAACCCACCCCCCACCCCATCCAAAAC